>OJGD01000089.1_pt1 | contig 52390 bp, 39 predicted proteins | sample 1594571 | NCBI WGS metagenome assembly OJGD01 (sample SAMN05416771, study PRJEB24817) | seawater metagenome | isolation source: Sea water | place: Canada:Atlantic | collected 2013-11
TTGGTGGTACTAGGCTTGAACGAAAACTGGTGATGACAATCCGCGCCTATGCCCGCTCAGCCAGCTATTCGGTTTCGATCAAGGTTGGAGGTGCTGTTATTTCCAACATAAGTCTCTCGGTCCTCAGAGACGTCATGCTGTTTTTTCGCGATATGGTCGCACGAATGCCTGAATGGATGAAGCTGCTGTTGTTGGTCGGGGTATTCTTTGTGTTGGCCCATCCAGAGAGCCGTACACGTATCAGATCAATGCATCTCATAAGGGTGGAAAAGAAGAAATTCCGCCAGCTTTGGGGTTCAACAAAAATTTTGATTGTATTGCAATTGCTAGAGGTAATGTGGTCCAGGAGGCTCAGGTGCGGCAGAATAGCAACAACGCTTCACTTGATCCCAGTGCCGATAGAGCTCCTTCTGATAAGCTAGGTATCTATGGGATACCGGAGTTTTACTACGAAGCCTCTATTGTGCTCGGAGCTGAAGGTTCAGGACAATATCGGTTGGTGCCGCGCTACCTGCTTTACAATGTGGAGCGCTCGATCTTTCACTCTGCTGAGGACCTCGCGATCCAGATTGATATAAAGACCCTCGATGACAATGGAGCCGAGAAAACAATATCTGCATCTGTGCTGACGTTCCCTAACCTCAAGCAGGGGGCGACACAAAGCACTGCGGAACTTTCGCAAAGAACTACGGAATGGTTGCCCTTCATCCCGGCTCCTCGCGATGTCGTTGATAAAAAACAGAAAATCTATTTGGAAATGGAAACTACTCTAGAACTTGCAAAAGCTAGGATAGCGGTTCTGGAACAGATTGGTGATGGTGATAGTTTAGCGGATGCCAAGATCATAGATGATCCGCAAGCATGTTACGAAGCGATCAAGCAGCGAAGGCGATCTTTAGCGATGTCACTGCGGGACGCCAAGATTATGACAACCCCGTCGGTGATCGGTGCTCAGGACGCACTAGATACAATGCGTGATGCGTCAAAAGGCTTCGATAACCGGATCGTCACGTCGGAGGAACGTCTTCAGTATTTTACCTTTTTGGCCGCGAATTCGGCAGGTCCACTGCCGACGGAGGAGTTTGAAACCCTCGATGATGAACTGACATATCTTCGGAATAAAATTGCGGATTTAACGGACTCACTTATCGGCCTTGTTTCCTCTCCGATCAATGTCCTTCCAGTAACATTCACAGTTACTGTGAATGCCATTAAGGAAGAGAATGTGTATTTGACGAGTATCGCTACTGCCATGGGCGCCAATAAGGAAAAAGTTCTGCAAGCGGCTGAACCTTATCTGGATCCGGCGGTGCGCCAGTCCAATCAGGCCTCCCTTAAACGCGATGCTTTGGCTGCAGATTTGCAAGTCGATATCGAGGCCGCCAGTTTAAAGGTCATCGATCGTCGCTCGGATGCTTAAAACAAAGCCTCCAAAAAGCTCTCAGGAGGCCGTTACCGAAGACTCTTGGGATAAGGTCGAGTTTGCCTCAGCAATTACAGAGCTTAGCGACGCCTTACCGTTTTTGGAAAAGTCTTTTTTGGTGATGGCCGTGCTGTTTCTGCGTGGGGCGAAGAACAATGCAATGTCACAGGTCGCTACAAAGAGAACTATGACAAAGCTGTGAAAATTTTTCCCAAGATCAACAAGTGGACAGAATCTGACGAAACCTCAGCCGAAAGCAATCCCGTGCAATGTGCAGGAGAACTTTTACGAAGTGTACGGGAGGAGGTATCCCCGGACAAACAGCAGTCAATCGATAGCTTTTTGAATAAGGTGGGAGAAGCCCCCAAATGAGCAAACACTTTTTTCCAAATAACGAGCGCCGCGGTTTATAAAAACCATGATCACAAGTTTTTTCAATGACTTACTTGCTGGAACAACTTGTAACAAGATTTCTTCCAAATCGGCGTATCTGCCATTTGTTAAGTTATAACTTATGACCTAACAAACAAACTGCTGACAGGAACTATCACAAAACATTTCAAGGAGTTAGCAAGATGTCGAAACTTTACGCAATGATCCGACCGACTTCCGAATATTCCCGGCAGGCTACCGAGAAACCGTTCCCCGTTACACTCGGCAACCCACAATATGATGGAATGGTCGTCAAAGGCGGGCCGGGCGGTCTGTACGGTTTGTCTGACGTCTTCCTGTATGTGGACTGGGGCAACGGCAAATTGCATTTGATGCCTTCCCAATTGGCAACTGACGATGCCATTCCGACTTTTGATGTTCCCTGAAGATCGGGGTATTCGATGACGAACTCAGTTTTTCCAAATAACGAGCATCGCCCACCTGTCTGCCGGACCCTTCGACTTGAAGGCCGTGACTTCGGGTATCACTCGGCGAGCATTGGCCTTTGGAACACTGTTTTCTTGTGGGTAGGGTTGAAACGCTGGCTTTCCGCTTGGGCCTTCGGGTTTGAGATTATTGCCGGATCGATTTTGTTTTTTGTTGGGCCGCTTGTTTTCGGGATTGGTCTCATCAAATTGGCCCGTTTTATTGAAGCAAGGAACGCCCAATAATGCCAAACCCGGATTTTCCAAATAACGAGCAACGAGATTTCCTTAAAAGAAATTTTCAACGGTGCCAGGGAGATTTGATTCAAGCTCTCAATGGTATTGATCGCCCTATAGGCACTGCGGAAGAAATCGTTGAGCTTAAGCGAGCGGTTCTTCGATCTCAGCACGCTTGTATAAAGCATGGTGTTAGTGTCGAAACGGTGTGGGACTTTGCCGCACGAGAGCATGAAAAGCACCTTTCCTGTGTTCTGGATTATGCCAAAGAACAAGCACAGTTAGTCTCTGTGCTACCTAATGAGTTGCGAGACGTGATTCCTGGGTTCTTGAGTATATGTGCCTTTGCATTTGCCTATGTTGCTTGGGGAAGTCTGGGGTGGGCGCTAATCGGTGGTGTCGTGGTATATCTAGGGATTACACTTTGTCTAATTGAGCTTCTCCCAACGCCATCTATGAGGGTAGGACGGATGGCCGCAGAGCGTTCTGTCGATGTATCAGATATTTGGCCCACAGGAAGCCGAGCATTGAGAGAGTACACGCTCGGGTACAGGTTAACGGAAATCCGTAACGCACGAAGAACCGGGAAACGCAACCGGATCAAAATTTGGTAGATGGTTATTTTTCCAATTAGCGAGACGCAGAGACATCCCGTACCTTGCAGGTCTTCTGCCAGAGTGGGTCCTTAGCCGTCTGGTTCCGATCACAGAACTCGCTTGCATTCTTTGCTTTCCTCATGTCGGGCAATCCGCCCGAACATCAAAGGAGAGTACAGAATGGTCACGCCGGATCTGGAACAACTTCTTCAACAAGCACTGACAATTGATTTACACTACCCCATCCAAAAGCCGGATGCATACGCTTCCGGCTTTTGTGTGTTTTCCACTCATCATTGATCAGCAAGACGTTTCGCTGATGCAGCTATACCTCTTTGATTACTGACAACGGAAATAGGTGTAAATTGGCATCGCGGTTCCCATCCCCGGATTGAACGGAGTGTGGCCGCTACGATAGTATGAATATGCACCGATTGTCGGGCATGTTCCTCCCGCTGGGCTACTGCTAAACAACGTTGCTCCAGAATATTTTGATGGCAGCGTAGATGGTGGAATATACGTGCCGTCAACATTCCAATTACCACCTGCCTGGATACAGGAGTTGCCCGAACGTTTGTATCCCGAATTACAGCTCACGCCAGAGACGACCCATTGGGACCCGTTCCAAGACTGGGTTTGCGTACCATTAGCGATCGGTACAGTTTTGGTATTGGGCACACACTGGCCATTTTCCATATGAAGGTTGTTGCCACTGATATAGATCGGTTCACCCGGCCCATTCTCGCGCACGTAATTTGTGCCGACCGGGCGGCGCCAGGTCTCCTCGATGACCGTGTGTTCATAAGTCATGCACACTTCCTGATAATGCTCACCTGTCGGCAGGGTTTCTGTCTCCTGCAGTTCATAGGCAACGGCTTCTTCCCCTGCATGGACTTCCGGGTCTGTCACCGGGATGATCTTGCCATTCACATCGATCTGGTAATTGCGTGTGCGATAAGCCTCAAGATCATCGTCGTGTTCATCCCAACCAGCCGCGACAAGAGTCCAGGGATAGACGATATCGGTGCTCTCGATGCATTTGGTCAGAGGCTCATCGGTTTCCGTTACAAACCAGCGTGCTCCACCATAGGAGACCTGGTCATTGGGGTAATCGTAATGAACCGCCTCACAACCGGTAATCCGGTCATCGATCGGGGTACTTTCATTGGGATCGGGCTCACAGGTTGAGCTGACATAGCGATAAGCGTCCGGGTTGTCTTCATCGACCACCTGGAGCCGATAGCCTCGGTAGGCCAGCTCAACCGGAATGTCCGGGATCCAGCTGCACACCTTGTAATCCCGATAACAGGTCATGGTGTTGCACTGGGCACTGCCGGCAGGCTTTAGGTCATCCTGACAGAAATTGTCGGCCACGCGCGCGCCGTCCGAGAAGCGTTCACACCAGACATCGCGAAACTGGATGCCGCCATTGCAGACTTCACTGCAATTGCCATATTGCGATGTGTTCCAGTTATAGGCATCACAGGCCTGCGTGTTGCAGGCCGCGGTATCGGTCCATGTTGCCCCGCACCCATCGGTGAAGGTGGTGGTCTGCGTGCCGCCGCCACAGGGCTGCGAACAGCTCGATGTCATCATGATTTGCGGATCGGGAGCACAGAAGTTGCGCGCTTGGCCCGACAGGGGGATTTCGGTCTGATAGGTACCGGCCTTGACCTGAAGCTTGCCGGTAAAGAAGCCCGGCTTTGTTGCCCGGGGTGTGACCGTGACATCACAGCTAGATCCGGCCGCGCTGCCCGGCGCCAGCTGCTTGGTGGTGCAATTGTCCTCGGACAGGCGGAAATGCTCCTGCCCGGCCGTAACACCGATATAGACCGGATCAAGGACCGGCAGGGCGATCTTTGACATATCGAGCTGATCGGTATTGCGCGCGCTCAGCTGGCCAGCCAGCGTGGCACTCTCTGAATTGGTCGTGGTGATCAGAACATCGTCAATACGCTCAATCACCGCACCATCGGTAAGTTCCGCGTCGTTCAGCTTCAGCGTGATATCCGGATCTGCAGACACTGCGCTGCTTATGAGCACCGCAATACATGTTCCAACCCAGGCTGTTACAATTCGATCCATCGCTCTTCCCTATAATTGTGTCAGGGGTAGTGTCGAATTAACCCTGACACGCTAAAGGAAGGGCATTGTGTCGATTCATCACAAAATTTGTTTCATTCGCAATTAATTGTGACTCTCACTTGCAGGCTTTCCCAATCTGGATGCAGGGAGAAGATGTAAAACTCGGGTGACCGGTCTCATGGAGACAAAGATAGAATAAAGATGCAGCAATGAGTCATGGACCTTATTAATCTGCCACTTTCTCGAAGGATGGCACATGTTCAACGTCCTCCGGCACCTTGCCGGATGCTATGACATTCCATATCCACGCGATATGGCCATATCTCACGCCGGCATGGCCATACTTTGTGCGAATTATACGAAGCAGCGTGAGGACTTCTTTTTTATTCCCTTCGTGTTCCGCATGTTCGATCAGCCCTTCCACCAAGTCCTGGGGCAGAGGGTCATGTTGCTTCTCGACTAATTCTACAGCTGCAGAAAATGCATCATTTCGTCGTTTCACGAAATACATACCAGCGAGGCCAATAGCCGCTACAGGTAATGTGACCCAAGGATGGGTCGCTATGAAGTTCAATACATTATCGAGAACGGATTCAAACAAGTTATGACCTATTTCGTTTTGGGTACAGTTGGGCGCAGAACTTAATATTTTAAGTGCTTAACCACATAGAAGAATGTTGGTTGATATTAACTGTTATTTGAACAGACAACATAGAATCATCGGTGAAATATATTGGCTATACATCCAGACGGGGGCATCAGGGATTGTTTTGAGCCTTGATTGTGCAGTCTCGCGCCATAACATAGTCGATCCCGGCCGGGGTCTTGCTCTGCTTGGTGCATCTGGCAATTATGGCAATCTGGGTTAATCCCTCAGATGTTTTGCTCGCGAATGCATCGGTGAACAGTTCTTTCTGTTGGCGAGCGGCTAAAAGCTGTTCCTCAATGCAGCTCTGTCCTCGCTGTGACTGATTACAAAAATGCCGAACCTTGTTAGCGAGTGAGCCCTCTTGATCCGCAGCATGTGCAGCGAACGATAAGACAAGCAACGTGGTAACGAGAATTCCCGTTTTTAACATTTGCATTAGAACGTCTCCAGAATGTTTGTGGGGAGACACTATCTTTAAATGGAGTGCATCTTGTGCGAGTTGTGACGATTATTTCACCTCTATCCGCAAGAGCACTCAGTTGGAGTCAATATAATCCTCCCGTTCATGGTTCTTGCCGGGCCCATAATAGGCAGAACTGTTCTTTTTCGATTTCATAAACTGGGAGGATCTTATGCAAAAGTGGAAATTACCCATGCTTCTGGTGGGTGCCGTCACATTATTGTTGGGTGTCCCTGCAAACGCCGAAAGTTGGCGAGATATAAAGAATATCGCGGATGATGCGATCTACTATGATCATCGAGTAACTTTCTATTGTGGCTGTCCCTATATCAGTGATGATGACAGCGACGGATCCGGGGACCCGGTTCTATCTTCATGTGGATATGATGGACCGGACACTCATTCTTCTCGGGCTACACGGATTGAATGGGAACATGTCGTACCCGCTTCTCTGATGCCGGCACGTCAGTTCGAATGCTGGCTGGAGGGTGGGCGAGATAATTGTGAGCGTAACGATCCTCGGGCCCAAGCAATGATTTTTGATCTTCACAACTTGGTACCTTCAATTGGCCAAGTGAATGCACTGCGCTTGAATGACCGTTATGGAGAACTGGAAGGGGAGAAGCGGAATTTCGGAACGTGCGCGATTGAAGATTCCAAAGGTATGTTTGAGCCGCGAGATAGTGAACGCGGGGATGTGGCGCGCATATGGCTCTACATGACTGACAAATATGGTGTTGAGCTTGAACCACAAGAGCGTGAGATGTTTCTTCGATGGCACAAAGCGGATCCGCCATCGCAGTGGGAAATAGAACGTGATCGCCGGATTTACGCTATTCAGGGCGCTTCAAATCCTTGGCTCCAGTAGGAATGAAGAAGGCGCCTGTTTAGGCGCCTTTTTTGATTGGATACATTCTGTTCCACCTAACTTTCAGATAGATAGCGAGCCCGATTAGCCACATTATTTTGTTGCGAATGCGTCGTCGCCCGAACCAGACAGGAATAGGGTACGCAGTGTTACTTGCGTACCCTATTGTGAGTGTTTCCGGGACTTGATCTTTAACCAGCCAGGCTCGCCATTTGAGCGGCCGGCTCCAGGTTCACCGTTACCGCCATCAGAAGCATACCCACGACCAAGGCAAGGCCTGCCATTTGTAGAGCCGGTGCAATTTGCCCATCTTCAATGCGTTTGCTCAGGCCTGGGATCATGCGGCGGTAGCCGATAAAGACGCTCAATTGGAAGGCGGCGGCTACACCACTCCACATGAGGAATTCATCGTAGGGCAGGGCATTAAGCACCAATCCCAGTATGGTCAGCCCATATCCAATAAGAACTCCGACAAACGCGATCGATGCGGCGACATTGTTCTTGTTGATCAGTTTCTGCTCGTTGTGAGGTGTGAGGAGAGTGTACAGCGCCATAAAGCCGAGCACCGCCGCTAGTCCTGTCAGCATGGGGAGAAGGTTATCCAGAATCATTTTGCCGTCCTTTGCAGTTATCCTGCCTCAACCATAGGACGGTTTCCTATTTGCCTTATGCGCTTTGGTTATAAATTTTCAACTCAACTCGCACATCTCTTCCAGTTCAGCGCTGTAATCTTCAATAAGTTCTGTCTCTTTTTCACAAGCAAGAATGGATGGGCATTAGTGTTGCTTTCCAACAGCATAATTACCTGTGAAAAGGAGACGTTGATGACAACCATATTGCCGAATGACCGCGATGTCTTGCGTGCAACGTTGAACCGCAAGCTTAAACAAGCGGAACGCCGAAGGGTCGCTGCTGAGAAAGCAGTTGCCGACTTGAGCGAGAAACTCGATGAACTGAATGAGTTGGACACTCTAGAAGTCATCCGCTCTTGGCGAGGTAAACCCGATTGGGAATATTTGCTTGTTGGGAAGCGTTCAACATCATCTTACGCGCTTTGCGACTTCATGCTGGAACGCCTCGGGCTGCGTGTTGGTATGGGTATTCGATGCGATACTGGCCAACGCGAATTGTGTATTGCGATTGCCGACAAAGGCGATGCGCAATTGAACAGCGAGCATATTTCCCAAGTTCGGCAAGGGATGGCAGCTATTGCACCTCACATTATACCCGCTGATGACGGCTTGGTGCCTTTTTCTATCCGGGGCGAAAATATAGAAGATTGCGCCAAAAGCATGCTCGTTTCGCCTTCGCTAGAGGGACCTACTCACATCGTCACTATGCATTTTGGTCATGAGCTCCATCGTGACGTTTACTCCAGCTTGGGTGAGGCGTTGTTATACGTGCAAGTTAATCACCCAGCTGGATACGATGTATTTGAAGACATGTCGCGGGTTGAAGATCATCCCGGGTATACAGGATACTACCTTGCCGAAGCAGTTAAAGCATATCTTGATGGCTGCCGGTCCGCTGGTATCCCTTTGCCCATTTTTGGTGCCGATGAGGGGCGGGCCGATGACTGACGGCAACAACCACCAAAGATGGTCTCGCCCACGTGATGAAGCTCTCGATGCTGTCTATTTTGAAAGTGCGGCAGCATTAGACGAAGGATCGCAGTTTCCATCGTTGACCTATGAGGATGGTGTGCAGGCCACAATTAAGTGGGTTCTCGGCCGAGGTCCGAACCCACTTGAAGAGTAGAATAAGGCCGAAATGAAATGACAGACAATTCAGAACCAGATGCAGCGTAACAAAATCGATGACTGATATTCCTGGAAGCGAGACACCATGGATTACTCCGGTAACAGAGTATTTCAAACGGGATAAGCAGGCATTAGGTGCAATGGTTTTAATTACCGTTCAATGCTTCGATGGCACCCGCAAGGTGGTGGAAGGCTATCACACGGGTAATGAGTGGTGGTTATCTGGTATGTCACCCGCCGATTATTATTCTGATCCATTGGGTGAATGTGTTGGTGAACCTATCGCATATCGTGAGCTGCCCGAGCCGGCATCGTCAAGTTATCGGCGTTCGTGGCGACGAAAGCCCGGCACCGGGTCTCAAACAGCCTTCAGCTCACGCGTGATATCGTCCCAGATCCAATGGGCGTCGGCTCGAGTCTGACGGTAGGCTGCGGCTGAAAGTGTATGGCGGCGCGGACGGAAGATGGTTTGGACCTGATCATGAACGGAAAGAAATCGCTGGGCTTGTCTCGGTGACTTAAACCTCCCCATAATCTTTTCTCGCCGTCGGGTGGGGCGATGTGACCCTTCGGATCGATTGTTAAGGCCTTTGTGGCTGCGGTGCTCTATTCTCGGAGCAAGCTCCTTCAGAGCGGCGCCATAGCTTCGGAGTTTATCGGTGACGATCACCCGTGGCGCGCCAAATGCCTTGAATAGCTTGCGGAAAAATCGACTTGCAGCCCGTTTATTGCGCCGGGATTGGACGAGGATGTCCAGCACGTCGCCTTTGCTGTCGACGGCGCGCCATAGCCAATATTTCTTGCCGTTTATCGGAAGGACGACTTCGTCCAAGTGCCATTTGTCCGCCACTCTGGGGCGATCTCGGCGGATCTGCTTGGCATAATGCGACCCGAATTTCGCAAGCCAAGCTCGGATGGTCTCATAGCTAACCACAATGCCACGCGCGGCCAACAAGTCCTCGACATCGCGCAAACTCATGGGAAATCGGTGATAGGCCCAGACGGCGTATCCGATGATTTCAGGAGGAAAACGATGGCCTGAAAAGGCACCAGATTGCTTAGGTTTGGTCATGCGCCCACGTAAACGGCTTTTGAGATGTCTCGCAACTTGACGATGCCCCGCCGACATAGGTGATGGTGACAGAGCCGTCACCCGCCGCGTTCACTTCATCGATGAACTTCTTGAACGGCAGCTGAAAGGTCGAACCTGTCGGAAAAGCACTGACTGCGCGTAGGGTCACATCCTGGGCACTGGCGGCCTCAAAGGCAGGCAGCGCAACCGCAAGCGTCATAACGGCAAGTCTGGTGAGTCGTTTGGTCATTCGTTCCTCCCTGAACGTGTTGAAACCCGCATGTGCCAGGCCCCGATTCCGGACCGGACTGACATCCTCATCACGCCCGGACCTCTCCTCAGGACAAAGGGTAAAGAGTGGACCGTAATCTAGCAAATTGATTGTACTCATGGTAGAAATCTAATTCTTTGATGCAGCCCTGACCGGAGGCCAAGATGAAAGCGCATATCGGACTGCACATGCTGCGGCTGTTCTGTCACGTGTATCAGACGCGCAGCGTCTCGGTTGCCGCCGAGAGATGTGCGATCTCACAGTCGGCGGCCAGCTACCTGCTTGCCCAGACACGAGAACAGACAGGCGATCCGCTGTTTGTGCGCAACCGGGAGGGTATGGTCCCGACGTCCTTTGCCTCTGTGTTCTATGCCAAGGTCAAACCGGCGCTGGAAACGCTGGACCTGGCAATGACAAACATCGGCACCTTCGATCCGGCCTCGTCGAACCGGTCCGTGCGCATCGCAATGTCGGACATCGGAGAAATGCAGTTCATCCCGGCGCTGTTGCGGAACATGCATCACGAGGCGCCGGATATCGTGATTGAAACGCATGCACTGAAGACCGATGACCTCGACGATGCGTTACGGACAAATCAGATCGACTTTGCGATCGGTTATCTGCCGACGCTCGTCGACAGGATTCCCAACACGCATCTGTTCGACGAAAAATATGTGTGCCTCTATTCCCCGCGAAATAGCTATCTGACGGGCGGCATGTCGCTGGACGCCTACCTTAGCCCCTTTCGCAAGACGTCGGGCGCGTCCCGCAGCGACGCGCCACTGCCGAGGGCCAGCACCTGCCGCCAAAGCGTCAGGGCCCGCCGGCGCGGCGTGTCCCGTACCGGCACGGCGTCCCCTGCAACGATGTCCCTGTCCCAGGCGGACCCCGGCAGATCGCGCCAGCAGACATCGAGATGTATGGCGGAATGCTGGAACAGGTGCCGCAATGCGCGCGCGGGCAGCGTGGCCGCAAGGTCCAGCGGGGGCAGGTCGTCGGTCAGCGTTTCGGGCGGCAGATGACTTGCCGCCGGGCACAGAGGTTCCAGCGCAAGCGCCAGCCGCCGCGCATCATATCCTACCGCGGCCACGATATGCGCCCGTGTCCACCCGCCCGGACGTGTGGTAGAGGCGAACAGTGCGGCGTCATCCAGTTCATTGAGTTTGCGTGCAAAGAACGCCGTTGCGCGCCGGGCGAGCAGAAGATCGCACCCGGGCGCCTCCTCTGCGTCATAGCGCGCGCCACCGCCCTGTCGGGCGCGCAGAGCGTCACGCGCCGCGCGGTCCTCAGCGGACAGGACCATCGCCATCGACCTTTGTGCGCATGAAGTTCAGTCGTTCCATGATCGGCGCATCCGAAAAGCGGAACAGGTCGAACCGGGTGTCGGCCCGCAGCGACCAGGAAATCCATGACGGGATCACGAACATGTCCCCCTTGGCGAGGCGGTACGTCTCGCCGTTCAATACAACGCTGCCGGCGCCGTCAAAGACCTGGAACACCGAAGATCCGACTTCGCTACGGGTTGCCGTTTCGGTGCCTTCGCGCAATCTGTGGAACTCGCAGCGGATCGTCGGCATCACGTCGCCCCCCGTGGTGGGGTTCACATAGCGGATCGCGGCGTGGCCCGGCGCGACAGTGGCGGGCTGGCCCTCGTCCTCGAGCAGTAGCTGCTCGGTCAGGGCGCGGTCGGTGAATTCCCACCGATAGGCTCCAATCGGCGAGGCCACGCTATCCTGAAGCTGCGACAGTGGGCGCAGGCCAGGATGACACCAAAGTCTCTCGCCGCGCGAAAAGTTGGGCGTGGCATAGTCCGTTACCCGGTCAGACCCGAATTCGAAAAAACCGACATCCATCTGCTGGCTGAACGGGATGTCGAGCCCGTCGATCCAGGCCATTGGCTGGTCCGTGTCGTTGTGATGGCCGTGAAAGCACCAGCCGGGCGTCAGCAGAAGGTCACCGCGCGACATGCGCACCGGATCGCCGTTCACCACGGTCCAGACGCCTTCGCCCTCGACCACGAAACGAAAGGCGTTCTGCGCGTGGCGGTGTTCGGGCGCCGTTTCGCGCGGTCCAAGATACTGGATCGCAGCCCAGAGCGTCGGACTGACGTAGGCCTTTCCGCCCAGTCCGGGATTGGCAAGACCGATGGCTCGCCGCTCTCCACCCCGGCCGACCGGGACAAGCCGCCCCGACTCTTCCGCCAGCGGCAGCAGCGTCGACCATTTCCACACATGCGGCACCGCCTTGCTTTTGGGGTGCATCGGCATGAGATCCCCGGTCTGGGTCCAGAGCGGGTTCAAATGGTTGTCCTTGAAACCCTGATACAGCGCCCGCAGTTCGGGGCTGTCGTCGGGTGCCATTCCGTGGACAACGCTGTCGTGGTCAATTGACTGGGACATGTGATTCCTCCGTAGGGTTAGGCCGCGTCCGGCTGGTTGGATGGGGCCGCGTCACGAAAGGCTGACAGCCTGTCGAGTTCGGCAAAGATCCGCGCGATGGTCGGCCAGGGGTCGAGCGGGATGTCGAAGCGTCGGTTGTTCCAGACCTGCGCATAAAGGCAGAGGTCGGCGAGCGTCGGTGTGTCGCCATGGCAGTAGCGACCGGTGGCGGAGGTGCTGCAAAGTCCGGCCTCGAGCGCATCGAAGCTGAGCGTCACCCAATGAGTGAACCAGTCCTTCTGCGCGTCCTCGTCCGCACCGAACTGGTCGCGCAGCCGGAACAGCACACGCAGGTTGTTGAGCGGATGGATCTCGCAGGCGATCATGCCGGCCAGCGCCCGCACCCGCGCCCGGCCAATCGCGTCCTTCGGCAACAGCGGCGGTTCGGGATGCACCTCGTCCAGCCATTCGATGATGGCCAGCGACTGGGTCAGTGACGTGCCGTCCTCAAGCTCCAGCGTGGGCACCAGACCCTGAGGGTTCCGGGCAAGGTATTCGGGAGTGCGCGTCTCGTCGTTGCGCAGGACATAGGCGACATAATCGTAGGGAAGGCCCTTGAGGTTCAGAGCGGCGCGCACCCGTGTTGAAGTCGAAGAGCGAAAGAAGTTGTGCAGGCGAAGGGTCACGACGCAACCCTCCCGGTGACACGCGGAAACCCGCAGGGGTCGGGTTCGCGGGGGATGGACCGCATCCCCATCACCTTTTCGCCCTCGGACCGATGGGCGTCTCGATCGCGCCAAGGCCTGCGATCTCGACCCGGCAAAGATCGCCCTCGACCAGCGGACCGACACCGGCCGGCGTTCCGGTCATGATCAGATCGCCCGGCCGCAATTCGATCGAATGCGAGATGATCGACACGATCTCGGGTACCGACCAGATGAGGTCAGCAAGGTCCGCATCCTGCTTTGTCTCGCCATTCACGGACAGCCTGATCGAACCCTTGGCGGGATGTCCGACATCGGCAACAGGGTGAACCGGCCCGATCACCGCGGAACGGTCAAAGGCCTTGCCCCAGTCCCAGGGCCTGCCCTGTTCCCGCGCCGCAAGCTGAAGATCGCGGCGGGTCAGGTCGTTGCCGACCGCGTAGCCCCAGACATGTGCCAATGCATCAGCTTGCGGGATATCGCGACCGCCCGTGCCGATCACGGCGATCAGCTCTGCCTCAAAATGGAAATTCCCGGTCTCGGGCGGATATGGAACGGTCTCGCCGCTATCGACTACCGCATCGGCGGGCTTGGTGAAAAAGAAGGGGGGATCGCGATCCGGATCCTTGCCCATTTCACGGGCATGCGCGGCATAGTTGCGCCCGACACAGAAGATCCGGCGCACCGGCAGGCGGTCTTCGCTGTCCGCAACGGCAACGCTGGCCTGATGCGGGGGTTCAAACACAAAGTTCATAGTTGTTCCTTTCCTTGAAGTTCAGGGGTCTGCCCGTTTCCAGTGTCGGAATGTTCCGGCACCGCGTAATCGCGTCGGCCAAGCACCCAGAGGCCGGCCAGCGCTAGAAAGCCCGCAGCGTTGATCCAGAGCGTCTGCGCCCCGCCGATCCCAGGCGGCAACAGTAGCGCAAGACCGGCCAGCCCGATCAGAACCCGGCGCACCGGCCCCGCAGGCCCGTGCAGCCAGCCGACGAACGCCGCCGAGATGGCATAGACGCCGATCACCGCTGTCAGGACCGCCAACACGATCTCGACCGGATCGCCGATCAGAAGCAGCGCAGGCGAAAAGACAAAGAGAAACGGGACGATGTAGGCCGTCCAGCCAAAGCGCATCGATTCAAAGGCTGTGGCCATCGGCGGTGCCTTTGCAATCGCCGCGGCAAAGAATGCACCGATCCCAATTGGTGGCGTCACCATCGACATCATGCCCAGATAGAAGATGAAAAGATGCGCGGCGATGGGCTCCACACCCGATTGGATGAGCGATGGGGCGATCAGCACCGCCAGCAGCAGATAGACGCCGACGGTCGGCATTCCCATCCCGAGGACGAGGCAGACAACTGCAGAGATCAGCAGCAACATGAACAGGCTGCCCTGACCCAGGTCAACCAGTGCGAAGGTCGCGGCAAAGCCGAGGCCGGTGACGTTCAGGACACCGATGATGAAGCCGGCGGCAGCCGATATCATGATGATCTGGGTGATCGACCGGCCGGTTTCCACTGCGGACGCCCAGAGATCGCCGAACGCCATGCGGGTCTTGCCGTAGCCCACGGTCAGCCCGATGACGAGCGCCATGCCAGCCCCCCAGAGCGCGGCCGTATCGGCGCGCTGGTTGAACCAGAAAAGCGCGACGACGATGGCTGCGAATGGCAGGAGAAAGACCCAGCCCCGCGCCATCACGCTGCGCGTACGGGGGATATCGGCGACGTCGAGGGGTTTGATCTTTTGTTTGGCCGCTTGCAGGTCGACCTGCACGAATAGCGCCACATAGTAGAGCAGTGCCGGGATGATCGCGGCGACCACAATTTCGGCGTAAGGTTTCTGAAGGATGTCGGCCATCAGGAACGCAACGGCCCCCATGACCGGCGGCGCGATCTGTCCGCCAGTGGAGGCGACGGCCTCGACCGCGGCAGCCGTGGTTCGCCGGTACCCCGACTGGATCATCAGCCGAATCGTGACAACACCGGTCGCGACGATGTTTGAGACGACCACACCCGAGATCGAGCCGAAAAGCGCGGAGGCAACAATCGAGATCTTGGCCGCCCCGCCCCGTCTGCGGCCCATCGTGGCCATCGCGATGTCGTTGAAGAAATCCGCCCCACCGGACCGCAAGAGAAGCTGGCCGAAGAAGACGAACGCCACCACGACCGTGGCAGCGACATTCAGCGTCAGCCCCAGCAATCCGTTGGGATCGAAGGCAAGATACACCGCCAGTCGCGTCGGCGCGACTTCGCGCGTCTGGAGCGCGCCAGGCACCAGATGACCGATGGTGCCATATCCGACGATCACAAGAACGACGATCACAAGTGTCCAGCCGACGGCGCGCCGCAGACCTTCGAGTACAAGCGCAAAAAGCGCGGACCCAACCAACAGGGCGTCCCATGGCAAGTTCATTGCGCGCGACACGAGGCCGGGATAGGCGACGGCCACATACAGCGAGAGACCCAGTCCAAGGGCAGAGAGCGCCCAGTCAAGCAGACCGGTCCGACCGGCATCGTCTCCGTCCCGGTTCCGATCCGACACCAGAAACACGATGGCAAGGCTCAGCCCCAGCACAAGGGCCAGGAACTGCTCGGTGTAATAGGAATAGCCGAGCCGTGACGGCAGACTTGCAGCCTGTGCGATCGCTGCCAGTGTCAGAAGCCCGGCAAGCGCGCTGACAACGATGCCCTTAAGCCCTCCGGCCTGCGGTCCCTTCAGTTCCTGTTTCACACCATTCCCCCTTCGGAAAGGACCGGAGCGCGCAATTCCGCACCGGTCCGGTTGCGCATGACGTTACTGGTCGGAAGTCATCGTCACGCCGCGTTCGTCGAAGAACGCGACAGCGCCGGGGTGATATTCCACGCCGGGATACTCCCTGAACGCAGTCTCGAGGTTCAGGGCAAGCAGCGGCGGATAGGCCGCACCGATGGCGTCGCGGTTGTCGAACAGGACGGCGAGCAGTGCCTGCACCTGTTCATCCGGCACATGCGCGCCAGCGACCAGGACGTTGTCCCAGGTCACGAACATCATGGGTTCGGGCACGCCCACGCGGACGGGTGCGGGTGCGATTTCCGAGAAGTAGAATGCAGGCCGCACCTCGCGGATGCGCGCCAGCGTTTCGTCATTGTCGTCTACGGTCAGAAAACGGACCCCGCCAACAGAGGCATCGACTTCGGCAACCTTTGGCCCGCCAACCGCAAAGAACGCACTGTCAACCCGCCCCGAGGCCATGTCGTCCGAGCCGCGGATCAGTTCGGGCACGGGCACCTGTTCGACGTCGTCCCAGTCAAGCCCGCCAGCCGCGAGGATCGCCGAAATATGCGACCGAGCGATCGGGAAGGCGTCCCATCCCGAAGGCACGCTGCGGCCGACAAGATCAGACACAGCGGTCATACCGGAATCTTCGCGGACATAAAGTCCAACCGGGAAAGGATTGATCCGCGCCACGATCCTCAGATCCGGCATCGCGGTGGTGTAATCCCCGGTGCCCGAAACCGCGGTGATGACATCGTTGACATCGTTGAGCGAGAATTCCGCCAGCGCGTCGTTCACCGCCTGCATCATCTGTGCGTTGCCGCCGTAAGGCTGTACGACAAGACGCATTCCCGCGCTCGTCCGCGCCTCGCCGGAAATGACAGAGGCCATCGTGTTCCAGACCGAGCCCTGCGGCGGTGTGGAAAAGGACTGCACCTGAGCCTGTGCCGCGGGCGCAAGGCCCGCTGCCAGCAGACCGGCCATCAGAATAGTGTGGATCGGTTTCATCTTCTGTTCCTCCCTTGGAATCTCGTTCTTGCGTGGCCCCGTCAGGTTGCGGTTTCGACCCGCAGCACCAGCGCCTGACGGTCGATCTTGCCGGTGCCGGTCTTGGGCAGTTCGGCGACGTAGTCGAAGATGCGGGGCGCTTTGTAGGGCGTCAGGTACGCCTTGACGTGATCGCGCAGCCGGAGCGTCTGCGCGTCGTCGCCGGTCTGCCCCGGGACCAGCGTGACAATCGCCCGCAGGGCCATCCGCTTGTCCTCGAGCTGTGCGGCGAGGACAGCACATTCGTGTACTTCGGGATGTTCGTTCAGGCACCGCTCGACCTCGAGCGGCCAAACCCATTGCCCGGAAATCTTGATCAGATCGTCGGCCCGACCCTGGAAATAATAGTGCCCCTCACGTTCCACGAACCGGTCGCCGGTATAGATCCAGTCGCCTCGCATCGTGTCCCGCGTCTTGTCCGGGCGGTTCCAGTAGCCGGGGGCGGAGGAATGTCCGCGTACGAACATGACGCCTTCTTCGCCCTCGGACACCGGCCTGCCGTCGGGTGTTTCGAGCCGAATCTCGTAGCCCGGCACACGAGTTCCGGCCGAGCCGGGCCTGTGGTCGTCCAGACTGTTGCTGAGATAAATGTGAAGCATTTCGGTCGAACCCAGCCCTTCGGTCGGGCCATGCCCGACCCTTGCCTTCCACTCCGAATAGACGTCCTCTGACAGGACCTCCGCCGCCGACATCGACTGTCGCAGCGATGACAGGTCGCGTCTGTCGATGCCTGTCGCGCGCACCAAGGCGGTGTAAAGTGTCGGAAGACCGAACAGAATCGTCGGCCGGAAGGACTCGATCGCGTCGAGAACGGTGTCGGGCCGTGGTTGCCCGGGAACAAGCAGCGTGGTGGCGCCACAGGCGAAGGGAAACACCAGAGAGTTTCCGAAACCGTAAGCGAAATAGGCCTTGGGGACCGAATAGCAGGTGTCGTCCGGGCGCAACTTCAGTACATGCACGCCAAAGCTCTGCTGTATATAGGCCATGTCATGATGCAGATGGACGATCCCCTTGGGCCGGCCGGTCGAGCCGGACGAATACATCCAGAAGGCCATGTCATCCGGGTCAGTGTCGACGGGTGCCAGCGTGTCGGGGGCATCGGCAAGGAAATCGTTGGCCGTGATTGCATCGGGCGTGTCACCCTGTGCGTTTGCGATGACCAGAGTTTCCAGGGCCGTCCCCGCCGTCGATCCGGGTCCGAACACGTCGACCAGATCTGCTTCGACCAAGGCGACCCGCGCGCCGCTGTCTTTCAGAAAGAAATTCAGCACGTCAGGCTTTGTCTGGACGTTCAGCAGCACAGGCACGAAACCGGCCCTGACAGCGCCGTAGAAGGCAGCCGGGAATACGGGCGTGTCGTCCAGAAAGAACGCGATGCGTTCGCCCCGTTCGAGACCGGCGCGAACAAAAGCGTTACCCCAGCGCGCCGCCTCCGCGATCAGGGCGCGGTAGCTCAAGGTGCCCAATGGGCCGGTGATGGCGGTCTTTTCAGGGTTGCGCCGAAGGTTCTGCCATAGCAGATCCGAGCAGTTCGCGTGAACAGATTTATCAAATCCGATTTCCCGCGCGCCGTCCGCATCGGGCGCAACCGGATCGCCGGTCACATCGACCATGCATTCTGAAATCAATCTGGACATGCTTGTTCTCCTCCTCCCGACCGCGGATTATCCTCGGTAGTCCGGGGTCCACACGGACCCACACTCCTTTGAAATTGATGGGTTGCGGACCGCCGCGGCCCGCAGGGCTAGTCGGCCATCGCCCGGTGCGCGGCATGGTCCGCCGCGAATTGTGGTGCGATCTGGCGCAGCTTTTCTTCGGTCATCCGACCTGAGCGCATAAGATAGTCATGGGCGAAATCCATCGGCGCGAGCCCCATCTTTTCGCCGAAAGTCTCGTACCAGGTTGCCGACGTGTTGGCCGCATCAACGATCTTGCGCGCGATGGGGGGGCGTTGCTGCTGATAGGCCTGCAATGCTTGTTCAAGCGAAGGATGTTCGGCCAGCGCATGCACCAGCGCAATGGCATCCTCCAGCGCCAGCCGCGTTCCCGAGCCGATCGAGAAATGCGCGGTATGCACCGCATCACCCAGAAGAACATGTTTGCCCGCGACCCAGTTTTCGCACCATAGTTTCGGGAACCGGCGCCACATCGACTTGTTCGTGACCAGCTTCGTGCCGTTCAGCACATCCGCGAACAACGCGCTGCACCGTTCGGCGCTTGCCTCCTCGCCAAGACCGTCGAAACCGGCCTTGCGGAATGTGGCATCTTCGCATTCCACGATGAAGGTGCTGCGATCCGGCGCGAAGCGATAGTGGTGCGCGTTCATCGGGCCGAATTCGGTCTCGATGAAGGTCTGCGTCAGCGTGTCGAACGGAACCGTCGCGCCGAACCAGGCAAAACGGTTGTCGAAATAGTCCATTGTCGGTTTGAATTGGGTTTCGAAGGCCGAACGCACGAGGGAGTTGAGCCCGTCTGCACCGACCACAAGATCGGCATCGAGGTCAACCGGATCGTCTACCGCCGTGCCGAACCGGATCGGCACGTCAAGGCCACGTGCCCGTTCGGTCAGGATCTGGATCAGTTGCAACCGTCCTATGGCCGTGAAGCCGACCCCGTCCAGAGTGACAGTGCCCCCCGGCAGGTTGAGGGTCATGTTCCGCCACCGCTCCATGTGCGGCGTGACGAGGTCGTAGGTTTCAGGATCGTCGGCCCTCAGGAATTCAAGCGCCTGATCCGAAAACACGACGCCAAAGCCGAAGGTGGCCCCTTCCGGGTTCTGCTCGGTCACGCGGACACGGACATGCGGCAGAAGGCGTCGGATCAGGATTGCCGTGTATAATCCCGCTGGTCCCCCTCCAAGGATTTCGATGCTTGTCAGCTGTGTCATGCGGTCCTCCCAACCCCTCTCGACGATTACTGTCAGATACCGTATAGTTTCATATACTGCAATAGATTCCTCAATAGGGAGAAGCTTCATGGTGAAAACTCTGACTTTGGACGTCAACTTCGGCGACTGCGATCCGGCGAGAATAGTGTTCTATCCCAATGCTTTCCGCTGGATGGATGCTTCGTTTCACCACCTTCTGCGCGACTACGGTGGTCACGCTGAGCTGTGCAGCACGTTGGGTGCTTTGGGCCTTGGGCTGGTTGACGCCTCGGCGCAGTTCCGCAGGCCGATGCGCGATGGCGACCGACTCAATGTGCAGGTCTCAGTCGCCGAATGGACACTCCGTTCCGTCGCATTGGCCTACAAAGGAACCGTCGGGGACGTGACAACTTTTGCCGGTCGCGAGGTGCGATGCCTTTTCACCCGGACTGATGCGGGTATTGTAGCCGGGGACCTTTCGCAACTGAGAGCGCTGATGGAACAAGCCGATGTCTGACGAAAACAATCATGGCCAGGGCCTCAAATCGCTCGATACCGCGCTCGGAGTTCTTGCGCATATGGCTATCCTGAGCGGACCGAAGTCTCTTTCGGAGATCGGGCGCGCCTGTGGCATGCCGCCCAGCAAGGTGCATCGCTACCTGGCATCTTTCGTTGCGGCCGGGCTGGTCCGGCAGCATGGCCGGTCGGGGCACTATGCTCTGGGTGCGGCGGCGCTCCAGCTTGGGCTTGCAGCACTCGCGCAGCATAATTTTGTCAATTCCGCTGCCGACGGGCTGGCGGACCTGTCCGCCGAGACCGAGATGACGGTCCTGCTTTCCGTATGGGCAAACCACGGCGCTACGGTCGTGCGGTGGGAAAGGGGCATCACGCCGACCGACACCTCGATGGGTCTTGGCACCACGCTGCCGCTGCTGAATTCCGCGACAGGCCGGGTTTTCCTGACCTGGGGCGCGCCGCGCGCTATCGCCCCGGTCAGGGACGCCCAGCTTCGCCGTCTGGCGCGCCAGCCCGGAGTGGCGTTGGATATGGAACCGACACAGACTGGAGTGGCGGCCCTGATCGAACGAACCCGCGCGCGCAAGTTCGCGTTTGTCGAAGGCCGCTTCATCCCCGGCCTCGTCGCGGCTGCCGCCCCGGTGCTCGACTGGCAAGGCGAGGTGCAGGCCGCGGTCACCCTTGTCGGGATTGACCCGGCGGCTGTTACACCCGGATCTCAGCAGACCGAAAGCCTGCTGGCCTATTGCGCGGAAAAGTCGGTTCTGGGCGTGTCCGCCTAGGTCATGTTGACAAAAGGCGCAGCCAAAGTCGGATGGAGGTGATGTCTATGAAGCCCAAGAGGTAGTGTCGCAAAGTTTCTGAATTTTGTTGCGGTGCATTGCGCCGCAGTTTAGCAGCCTCGTTTTCCGAACACGGCAACAGGATGACAGATTTGATAAGCTTTAAAGGCGCGCAGTATCCGGGATCCGTGATCCTTTACGCCGTGTATTTCTACGTTCGCTTTCCCGTTTCGTATCGCGACCTCGAAGAGATTATGGCAGAACGCGGCGTCGATTTAGATCATGCCACACTCAACCGGTGGGTCGAGAAATACGCGGGCGCGATTGCCGAAGAAGCGCACCGCCGGAAGTCATCGACGGGGCGTTCGTGGCGGATGGACGAAACTTATGTGAAGGTCAAAGGCCAGTGGACCTATCTGTACCGCGCGATCGATAGGGAAGGAAGAACCCTTGATTTCATGCTCTCTGAGCGCCGGGACGAAGCCGCTGCCACCGCGTTTTTCATAAAAGCCATCGGCAGCAATGGCTGGCCGGACAAAGTTGTTATCGACAAAAGTGGATCAAACACAGCTGGCCTGTTCAACATGAACTGCCTGCTCGTGATGTGCGGCTGGAGTTGGTTGATCACTGTTCGGCGAACAAAATATCTCACGGATGTATTTGACAAGAAGTTTTTGAAGTACGGAGCTCCTTTTTTTGGTTGACCTACTGATGTGAAACCGGATTGGCCATTGGCGACCTCTGCTTCCATTTTGTGACGAAGCGGCGGTATACTTCCTCCGCGTGACCGACAGCCTCTCTTTCCCGATCGCGCACCGATTTGAGGCTGTAGTCGGCTGCTGACCCTTTTGTCCTGCCACCCCGTTTAGAAGGGTACCCTGCGGCCAATTCCAGTTTTCTAAGCTTCCAGTCCAGGAGAGCAGGACGGCTCCAGATGTACTCTTCGCCTTTCGATAGCATGTGCCAGATGACCACCGTCAGCTTACGCGCTGTCGCGACTGCTGCGACTTGGTTCCCGCGCTTTTCTTTGTTCCGTTGAAAGAAGGCTCGCAGCGGGCCAGGTGTTCGGGACACCGACCAGGCTGCCTCCACCAGCATCGCTCGCGCATGTGATCGACCCTGCTTGGTGATGCGCCCGTGATAGGCAGGCTTGTCACCAGATTGCCGTACCCGGGGATTGAGGCCGAAATAGCTGACAAGCTTCTCTGGCGATGAAAACCGTCCGATATCGCCAACGGCAGCCAGGACACTCAATGCGACGATCATGTTGACACCGGTGATAGTCATCAGTTGCTTCACCCGCGGTTCCTGGAGTGCTGCCTGTGCAAGATCCTCATCGATCTGCTTGAGGTCGTGACCGAGCCGATCAAGTTCGCTGGCATGGCGGAGGATGACGCGCTGCTGATCTTCGGCAACAGGTAGCGCCTCAAGCCAGGCCCTTCCGCGCTTTGAGAACAGAGAGCCGGAAAAGGGCGGGATCAGATTGGCATGCAAAACCGAATGGATCCGGTTTTTGAGCCGGGTCATCTGGGAGACCAGTTGCACCCGTTCAGCCACGACGCGACGAAGCCGTTCTGTTTCCTCATCTGGCATCCAAACCTCAGGCAGAAACCCACTGGCGTGTAGTTTCGCCAGAACCGACGCGTCGATCTTGTCGGTCTTGACTTTGGCCCAGGCAATAGCGCGCACCAAAAGAGGGTTGGAGATGACAACCCGGTTCACATGGGGCGACAGCAGTCGCACGATTGCTTTTGTGTTGACCGTCGCTTCCAGAACGATCTCGTCCTCCACATTCAGCCGCTCTGCAAACTTCAGGATATGCTCGCGCTCAAGCTCCAGGCGACCGGCATCCCTGATCTTGCCGTTCTCCAGGATCGCCACTTGTGCGAAGGTACGATGCACATCGAGGGCAATGATCTTCATGATTGGCTCCTTTCAATGTTCAAAAACAAGGGAGCCAGCGGGCCACACGACAACTACGGATCCGCGCTCGCAGCGCAACCGGGCAAGTCGAAGGGGCGGCCAGATAACAACTCGAGCTCTCAGCTCATGAGATACTTCGGCCTGCCCGCCATTCGTGCTCCCAACACCCCAATCCCGGTGGGTCAACTCTAACCCACATCGAGGTATTATAAACCCCCGATTGGGGTGCCGAGATCATTCATGCCGGATAACAATATCATTGAGCAGGATCACCGTTTCATCAAGAAACTTACCAAACCGATGCAGACCTTCAAATCGCTGAATTCAGCTTCGGCTACTCTTGCGGGGATCGAAGTAGCACACATGATCCGGAAAGGTCAGTTTGACCAGTCAGACCAGTCTGGCTTCGCGCAGTTCGCTGCACTCGCAGGATAGGTGTGTCCGCTAGCAGATCTACCTCCGGCTTGGCCGAAACTTTGCGACACTACCATTGCCTGTGCGACCCGCGCGATCCGGCGAAAGTTCAGCATAGCCTGTGCGACATCATCTGTTTCCGGATCATGATGATCGGAGCTGGGTATCAAGACGGCAATGACGCGAACGCCTTGCGGCACGATCCCAGCTTCAGGATTGCACTGGAGCGCGGCCCGGAAACTGGGGCGGCGTTATGTTCGCAGCCGACGATTTCGCGCATGGAAAACCTGCCCGATGCTCGCGCGCTGATCCGCATGGGCCGCGATGCGGCGAGATGGTCCGGTTCTACTGTCAGTCCTTTGCGCGCCCCCCAGGCCGGATCGTGCTCGATATAGATGATACCTTTGATGCGGTGCATGGCCACCAGCAGCTACGCCTGTTCAATGCGTTCTACGACGAGTTCGGCTTCCAGCGGATTGTCGTCTTCGACGGCGAAGGCCGGCTCGTGGGGACACTGCTGCGCCCGGCTCGCCGCCCTAAGGGAGCCGAGAGAGCAGCCCATATCCGCCGGTTGATCCGGCAGATTGTTCGGCATTGGCCCAAGACAGAAATCCTGCTGCGTGCCGACAGTCATTACTGCACACCGGAGGTTTTGGACCTGTGTGACCGGGTCGGGCTGCGCTATATCTTCGGGTTGTCGAAGAACGGCCGTCTGGCGCAAAACATCTCGGCTCTGGAGGCATCGACGGCAGCGCGCTACACACGCACCCTTGGTCAGAAACTGCGCCGGTTCAAGACCTTTTCCTACGCGGCTCGGTCGTGGTCGAAACCGCGCCGCGTGATCGCCCGCTTCGAGATTGGCCCAATGGGGCGCGATACCCGCTACATCGTCGCCAATCTTGAGGGCGGCCGCGGCAAGCATCTTTACCAGAAGGCCCCATCGGAAGGTTTCTTCGTAAAACAACGCTAAGGGAGAACAGATAATGAACTCTTTCAGGTTCCCCAGTTTCTGGCTGGCCTAATATGCAATGGTCGCGCAATTTTACGCTCAGCAGCCCCAGAATGCCAGTCGAAGTCGCCGGATAGGATGACGTGCTCCCATCCAAGCGGCGACGTATGCGGAAGCAGCCCGACATCGTAGAGCGGGCTGGTCTGCGCGAGGTGGCTGGCCGCTTTTTCCATGTAAATCGTGTTCCAGGGGTAGATTCCGGCTGAGTGCAGAATGACACCCTAAGGCATTTTGAGGACGCGGCTTCCGTATTCACGCAGATTTCCGTTTGGATCTACGTATCGATAGAGCGTAACAGGCTTGATCCCCAACTCCTTGCAGAGATCACTAACAGACGTGTCGCGATTGGCCATGGCGGCTTGCGCCATACGGACCTGCGCTTTTGTCAGCGCAAACTTCCTTCCACCTTTCCGGCCACGGGCGCGGGCGGCTTGGAGCCCGGCCATTGTGCGTTCGCGGATCAACTCACTTTCAAATTCGGCCAAGGCCGCAAAGATGCCAAATGAAAGTCGTCCTGCCGCAGTTGTTGTATCGATCTGCGCGCCTTGTCCGGTGAGCACCTTGAGGCCAACGCCGCGCTCGGACAGCAAGCTGACGGTTTTGACAAGATGGTGCAGGCTGCGGCCCAAGCGGTCAAGCTTCCACACAACCAGAACATCGCCATCCCGCAATGCCTTGAGGCAGGCCTCCAGACCTGAGCGGTCATCTTTCTTTCCGGATGCCAGATCCGAGTAAATCTGGTCCTCTTCGACGCCTGACGCGATCAGCGCATCCCGCTGCAAGTCGAGGGACTGGCTGCCGTCGGCTTTTGAGACGCGAGCATAGCCGATCAGCATGTTTCACAAACGAATGTTTGTGATGCTCTGGCAGATGCTCTGCTTCCGCTCATAAAAGCTATTCCTTATTAATTATCTTAATCAAAGATAAGCAAACCCAAAATAGAAAGCAAAAGAAACATGGCGCACCGCAGCATCCTGACCGAGCGCCAGCGTTCGGCCCTTTTTGATCTCCCTATCGATGAACTTTCGCTCCTTCGACATTACACGCTTGCCGATGACGACCTTGACCACATCAACGCACGGCGTCGCGCCGAAAACCGGATCGGCTTCGCCCTGCAACTATGTGCCTTGCGATACCCTGGGCGACTTCTGTCTTCCCATGAGGTCATTCCCGAGCAGGCCATTCGCTTTATTGGAGCCCAACTGGGTCTGACAGGTGATGAAATCCTACCCTATGCGGCGCGGCGCCAAACCCGACAGCAACATCTGCAGGAGCTTCGGGAAATATACGGCTACAAAATGTTCTCTGGGCGTGGTGCGCGTGATCTGAAGGGCTGGCTTGAACGAGAGGCAGAGACTGCTCGATCAAATGAGGGCCTCGCCCGGCGGTTTGTCGAGGAATGCCGCCGCACCCAGACGGTCCTGCCCGGTGTGTCTGTTATCGAACGGCTTTGTGCTGACGCCCTCGTCGCCGCCGAGCGCCGCATTGAGAGCCGGATCACTGACCGACTGAATGATAAGCTGAAGGGCCGGTTGGATAATTTATTAACGGAGATGGTCGATGGCACGGTCAGCCGGTTCATCTGGCTTCGGCAGTTTGAGGTCGGCAAGAATTCGGCGGGGGCCAGCCGCCTTCTTGATCGCTTGGAGTTTTTACAGGAGATGGAGTTGGCACCCGACATTCTTGAGGGTTTGCCGCCCCACCGGGTTACGCAACTGCGCCGTCAGGGCGAACGATATTTTGCCGATGGCCTGCGAGACATTACCAGCGACCGGCGCCTGGCCATTCTCGCGGTCTGCGCCATAGAATGGCACGCGGGGATTGCCGATGCGGTGGTCGAGACCCATGACCGGATCGTGGGTAAGACCTGGCAGGATGCGAAAAGGTTGTGTGACACGCGCATAGCGGATGCAAAATCCGCCCTGCACGACACACTTCGCTCCTTCAAAGCCTTGGGCGCTGCCCTTTTGGAGGCCAAGGGGGATGAGGCCTCCCTTGATGTGGCAACCGAAATGTCCTGTGGTTGGCTTCAGCTTGAAGGTCTTGTGGCAACCGCCGCCGAACTGACGAATACGATGTCCGCTGACCCTATAGTCCATGTCGTGCAAGGGTATCATCGGTTCCGGCGATATGCACCGCGTATGCTGCGAGCTTTGGATATCCACGGGGCCGCTGTGGCGCGGCCCTTGGAGCAAGCGGCACAGATCATTGCTGATGATGGGAATAGCAAATCTCAATCCACAAGCTTTCTACGGCGTGGTTCCAAATGGCACCGCCACCTTAACGCTCAGGCGACCGATGATCACCGGCTCTGGGAGGTGGCCGTTCTGTCCCATCTCCGCGAAGCGTTTCGATCGGGCGATATCTGGCTGGCCCATTCACGTCGTTATGCAGATCTGAAAGAGGTCTTGGTTCCGGTTGAAGCTGCACAGGCCACGCCCAGATTGACCGTTCCGTTTGATCCGGAAAGCTGGCTTGAAGACCGCAAGGCGCGGCTGACAGATGGGCTTGACCGGCTGGCAAAGGCAGCGCGGTCTGGGGCCATTCCCGGCGGCTCCATAGAAAACGGCGTTCTGAAAGTTGACCGGCTGCCCGCAGCCGTGCCCGAAGCAGCAGAGGCTCTGGTGCTTGCTCTCTATGATCGCCTGCCCGCCGTGCGCATCACCGATTTACTGCAGGAGGTCGATGAAGACATCGGCTTCACAGATGCCTTCACCAACGTGCGCACTGGCTCCCCCTGTACCGATCGCATCGGGCTGCTGACCGTATTGCTGGCCGAGGGGCTAAACCTTGGGTTGAGTAAAATGGCCGAGGCCACCAATACCCACGATTACATACAGCTCTCGCGCCTGTCGCGATGGCATATTGAAAGCGACGCAATTAACCGCGCGCTCGCCATGGTGATTGACGCGCAAGCGGGCCTGCCCATGGCCAAGTTCTGGGGCGGCGGCGTCACCGCGTCCAGCGACGGACAATTCTTCCCCGCCGCGAGGCAAGGTGAAGCGATGAATCTTATCAACGCCAAATACGGATCTGAGCCAGGGCTAAAGGCTTACACGCATGTCTCCGATCAGTTTGGACCCTTCGCAACACAAAACATTCCCGCCACCGTGAGCGAAGCACCCTACATCCTGGACGGGCTGCTGATGAACGAAGCGGGCCGAAAGGTCAAAGAGCAGTATGCTGACACCGGTGGCTTCACCGACCACGTCTTTGCCGTCACCTCGCTGCTGGCCTTCCGGTTTATTCCGCGCATACGGGACCTCCCCTCGAAACGGCTGTATCTCTTTGACCCGGCCGCCGCGCCGAAGGAGCTGCGCGGCCTGATCGGCGGCAAGATCAGGGAGGGCCTCATCGTCCAGAACTGGCCGGATATCCTGCGGGCCGTGGCCACGATGGCGGCGGGCATCATGCCGCCCAGTCAGTTGCTCAAGAAGTTTGCGGCCTATCCACGACAGCATGAGCTTGCACTTGCCCTGCGTGAAATCGGTCGCATCGAGCGCACGCTCTTCATCATCGACTGGCTGCTTGATGCCGACATGCAGCGTCGTGCCCAGATTGGCCTCAACAAGGGCGAGGCCCATCACGCCCTAAAAAACGCCCTGCGCATCGGGCGGCAGGGCGAAATCCGCGATCGGACCGTCGAAGGTCAGCACTACCGTATGGCAGGGCTGAACCTGCTGGCCGCCATCATCATCTACTGGAACACCAAGCACCTCGGGCAGGCTGTCACACGGCGCCAACACGTCGGATTAGACTGTCCATCCGATCTCCTGGGGCACATCTCGCCTCTCGGATGGGCACACATCCTCCTCACAGGCGAGTATAAGTGGAAAAAACGATGAAGGGCTGGCTTAGGGTGTCATTCTGCACTCAGCCGGAATCTACCCCATGTTTGGGGTGTCGGCCGTAAATATGCCCGGAAGCTGTCGGGCATGGGCATTGTGACGGCCCGGCATCTGCGTGATATGCCCGATCAGGTCGCCCGCAAGATAATGACTGTTGACGGGCTGAAAACCGTTCGTGAATTGAAGGGCGTTATCTGCATTGATCTTGATGATAGCCCCGCTCCACGCAAAACAATATGCGTCTCACGATCCTTCGGAACGGAGATAACAGACAGGGAAGTGCTTCGAGATGCCGTTTTTAGCTTTGTGAGCAGGGCATGCTCAAAATTGCGACGTCAGGATCTGGTTGCCTGCGGACTTGAGCTTTTCATTTTAAGCAACAGGTTCCGCACAGATCAGCCCCAATTTTCTCTTGGATGTGAGATCGATTTAACACCAGCCACCAATGATACACGGCTCATCGGTGCAGCCATCTCGAAGAAACTGGACACACTCTGGCGAGACGGATTGTCGGTAAAAAAGGCAGGTATTTTGCTTTTGGATTTGTGTCCGCCTGCGGATGCTCCAAGAGATTTGTTTACGGCTTCCTGCCTTTGCGAAAACCCGCTCATGGAGGCCCTTGACCAACTCGACAAGAGATTTGGCAAGGAAACAGTTACCGTCGGCCGTGTTGCGCACGCAGACGGTTTGGACTGGTTCACAACATCGAGCACGCGATCACCTTGCTACACCACAAGATGGTCAGACCTGAAATCTGTCCGCTAAATCTGTTTTAGGCAGGACGGTTGACAGCCGACACAGCGTCATTGGGTTGTTTCTGTTTTTCTTATATGGGGCGCATTGCCTCATTATCTTGTCATAAGGGAGACGATCATGAAACGACCCGAGACTGAAATTGTCGTGCTGTTACGTCGCGTTCACTCTCTGATGAAAGAGGATCCTGTCAGATACCGCTTTGCGGTCCTGTATCTCGCAGCATGCCTTGAAACCGTGCGAGAAGACGAGAAGTAGAGCGTTGATGCGGGATCGGCTACCGGTCCCGCATTCGTGTCGTGTTGTGCTGTCTAGCCTGCTTTGCAATCAACATCCCACTCAGCGGGAAAAGCTTCATCGATGGGTCGCGTCTCGAACCATTGAACCCCCTGCTTGCCATCGGGCTCTACGACAAAGCAGTTAATACTCTGTTCGCTCAATGGATTTGGGATAGCCTTCAATAAAAAAACCGGCGAAAGCCGGCCTTTTTATTTACTATTAATGCCTAGGATACCTAGCGTTTAGGTCCCGCCTTACGCGCGCGTTGTTGGCCCGGCTGCTCATTGGATGAATGTAACTCAATTCCCTTGTTACGCATCACTTCCTGAAGAGCGGTCTTGCCTTGGGTCAAGTGCTGACGTTCCCTAAGATCGCGAGGTGTGGCATTGCCCCCTTTAGGCAATGTTTCGAGCGCATTTTGCGTCTTCTTATACATCCCTTTCAAGTCTTTGGCAGACAGCCCTTCAAGACGTTTCCGCTCATCCCCCAACAGCTTGTCTGTCGTTACCTTGTATGCAACAGACACACTTGGATTGGTTGCAGGTTGGGCCGATACGTTGACACCGGCCGTCTTGGATTTCAACACGTCCGCAACCATTAACTTGCCACGCATTAAACCATCGCGCTCAGCAGGTGTACTGGCAGAACGAAGGGCTTGTTCCGTCGCCTTGTGAATTTCTGACAGGTTTGAGACCGAGATGTCGGAAAGATCCCGTCTGGCAGCATCCTTCAGCCCGTCGTCGTTTGTATCGAGCACATAAGGCTTTGCCATACCGACTGAAGCCGCCATCTTGTCGAGGCTAGCCGCTGGTGCTGTCGGCCGTGGTTCAGGGACATCCATACGTGCTGCGCTTGAGGATGATGGCGAAGGCGAGGGGGTGTTGCCGTCGCGGGTCCGCTCAAACGGAAGAACCTTGCCTGTGCTTTTGACAAGTTCATCGGCAGCTGCACGCATATGCTGATCACCAGTCTGTTTAGCCACAGCAATAAACTCTTCGCGTTTGCCTGCATGCCAACTGCCATCCGACATCTGGAAAATCACGTCACCGGTTTTGAGCGGATAAACAAAAGCCTTGAGATCTCGGCGTCCGATAGCTGCATCAAGATCCTTGTCGATAAGGTCGCTGCTCCGCAGAAGATTAATATCGGCATTGTTCAGCGCGCCTGCACGATTGATTTCCCCGACAAGCCGTTCTGCCATCGGGCTTTTGGGACCAGAAGTGACACTTTGAAACGCCTGGATCATCGCAAACGCTCCTGCTTCGTTGGCATCTCCCGCCAGAGGAAAGCCTTTGCCGGTGTCCGGATCATGCCACTTTACATCAAAGCGGCCGTTCTGTTCTTGTGACGCTGAAACCGCGACATGACCCTCATGTGCAGGCATCTGAGCACTTTGTTGGCGGTTCATTTGATTGGCGAACTCCTCGCGCGGTGAAGACATCACATTACGCGCGCCAGGATCTGGCATCTTGAACTCCCCGGCAACATTGTGAGAAGCACGTTTACGGTGCTCAGCCATCAAGGCGGTAAGTGCCCGGGTTAATTGCTTGACCTCGGCCCGGTCGCGCCGCTTGTGCTTGTTGCCTTTGGTTTGGCTGTGGGTGGTCTCGGCCGTCCCGCTGACATCCCGATATCGGAAGATGCGGTTTACCAGCGAATACTGTGCCCTTCGTTTATCCGCGAGTACTTCTTTTTGATGTCCGATGGCCAGCGCCAGCTCTTGAGAGGTCATTTTGGCGATCGCGGTGCGCACGCCATCGGCCCCTCCAGGATTGTCCTTTGGAAGAGGCATGCGAATGCCCGGTTTTGCAGCAATCCGCGCCGCGCGCGCCCCTACAGTGCCGTCCTGAGCCCGTTTCAGGACATCCTCAACTGACTGGAAGCCGCGGCCGTGCAAAAGGTTGGCGCTGCGTTCGAAGAAGGTACGGAAGGGCTTGAGGGCCTGCTCGGCCAATGGCGCTGGTTTGCGCTTGTCGGCGACCAGGGCACTAAAGGCATCCGCAGCACGCGTTATCGTCTTATCTCGGTCAAAGGTTTCCGTGCGGATACGGATCCCTGCCTGAATAACGACACCGTCTTCATCGGTCAGAGTGCCAACAGACGGATCTTCCGAATCTGGTGTTACCTGACCACCTTCAGGCACTTCTTCCCAGGTCTTGCCAGCATCTCGTGAAATCCGTGTGGCCAACCCAAAAGCCTGATCGAGCACTTTGCGTTGTTTCTCAGTCAGACCTTCCGCAACACTGCGAAACAGTTCTTTGTGAACCGCCTTCTTCTGGTCGAACTGGGAGGGGTCAAGCGAAAGCGCAATGGTTTGGCTCAGGGGATCAATGGATGGGTCCTGCTCTGCCATAAAGCCGCGCTCAACACCTGCCAGAGACATGGCCGGGTTAATCTGGCGCACCATGTTGGCAAGATCGTTGCGATATCCTTCAAGATCGGTGGTCTGGGCTTCAAGTTTAGCAAACCGCTCAGGGGGAACAAAACGGGCAAGTTGATCGGTCAGCTGCTGATCTTGATGCTCACGCACCCGAAAGTCCCGCAATGAAGAAACAAACAAGTTAAACTGTTCCGGCCCAACTTCCTTGCGAATAGCTTCGAGATACTCCGCATTCGGAGAGGTCTGCATGGAAGGGCCACGGGCGGAAAACGTATCGAAACCCGGCAGCCACATTGCTTCAGCACTTTCCACAAGACGTTCGGCATTTTCCTTTGGAAAGCGACCGGCTTTGGTCAGCTCGTTCAACAAGCCGGCACGTTTGGCCACATAGTTTCGGCGGGTTTCACCAAACAGCATGCGTGACTGCAAATGGGCCTTCTCTAAGCGATCAATGTCCTGGGGCAGCATCGGCCAATCCTCGCGTTTAAAGTAATAACCTTCTTAAAACTATTATATCACAAGAAAAATTCCGGGGCATGTGAAAACGATGCAGGCACAAGAAAAAGGGCGAACCCTGAGGTTCGCCCTTGTTTGGCGGAAATCCGCTTGAAGCGTATTAGCGGGAGGGCCCTTTGCGACGCGAGCTCTTGGTGCGCTGTTGAGTGCTCACCTGCTGCTGTTCCGCGCTTTGGGAAAGGAATTGTCCTGCAGCCTGAAGGTTGCGGCGGTTCAATTCAGAACTGATAAGGGCGGTTCCCGCTTTGAAAGCCTTCTTGCGTTCCGGATCCGCAGCCAGCTCTTCGGACTGTTGCGTTTTTAACGCTGCTGAAGCCAGAACAGATATTGGAAGCTTGGCCAACTGTTCAGCAGTCTGGCGATCATTTGTGCCAGACATGACAGCGGGTACCTTGGATACGTATTGCGACAGCATTTCCTGACCTATATGGTCATTAACAGTTGTTGGCTGCGCTTTGCCAAAGCCCTGACCAGCGTCTCGCTTCGCGGACTCAAGAACACTTATCTTCACGGCATCCGGTACAGGCAGGTTGCTGGAGATCGCTTTATCAACAAGCGAAGCATGGGCAGCCGCAACAGCTTCGCGGGCAGAAAGCTTGCCACCAATTGGTGCGGCAGCCTCATATACCTTCTGGCCATCGCTTTTCCGCGTGATACTGATCCGGTCGATACCGTCGGCTTCGGAGCGCGCAATGCTGTAATGCTTCTTGGCAACCTGGCCGAACTGTTTGGATGTCAGCTTCCAGGGCATATCCCTGGAGTCTTCAGCCCAGATTTTTCGGCGTTCGTTGCGACGCGCCATGTAGACGGAAGCCGCCACACCGGCACCAACCGCACCTGCAGATGCCGCTGCACCCGCAATTGCTGTTAGCCCAGCTGTCCCACCGATCGCAGAAACGGCCGCTGTTACTTTTGGACCAATCGCTTCGCGCATCACATCGACGGCAGGCTTGCTCACTTCTTTTGCCGTCTGAACCCATCCGTCAAATGTTGACGCAATCTGCGCCTTCATATGTGGCAGGGCGCTTTCAACAGTCGAGGTCCGCAATTCAGAAAGACCTGGAGCAAATTCTTGCACGTCGGGAAAATCACCTGAAGTGATCGACCCCAAGCTGTCAGAAGCCCAATCCTTAATTGAGTTTCCGGTGTTATATGCGACGGCCTTCAGGGTCTCAAGGCGCTCAATCGGTTCTTCGCTCTGGATCAAGGCTTCAAAGAAGTTGCCAGCGTCGATATTCTGCTGGCCATTGGCGAAGAACGAAACAATATGTGCCCGTGCTTCATCCAGTGAACCCGAAGAGGTAACCCGTTCAGTAAGCGTCGAATATTGTGCCAGACTATTGCCAATGTCGGCAAAGGCCTCAGCGAACTGACGGCTTGCCCGCTCGCCTGCAATGCCTGCCCGGCTAAGCGCCTCTTGAGTTGTCGATGACAGTGAGGACCAAACCTCCGCAGCAGAGTTTGCAAGTGAACTCTTATCAATGATTTCACGCCACTCAGCCGTTCCCAGACGCTCAAACATCATTTCGATTGAGCCTTCTTCAGGCGCAGTTGCACTGAGGACAGATGCTGAAGGGGTTGGCGTGCTGGCAGCGACCTGAGTTGATGCAGCAATTGCACCCCCCAAGCCGGCGCTGAACACAGCTGAACGCCCGATCTGTTTAACCGCATCGTGCCCCAATTCACCGTCCATAGCGGCACTGTCTGAAATGGCAACAGAACGACGCTGGATATTCTCGCCGAATTGTTCCTTGCGCCAATCCTTGTAACGGTCTATCCGCTCGCCAGTCGGGCCAAAACGGTCGATAAGGTTCTGGGCGTTTTCGGAATTGCGGTCAATGTAATAGATCCGAAAATCTGGACGGTCATCAAATTGAGCCCCCTTGGATCGCGCCATCTGGACTTCGCTGGCCCCGATTGGAAAGACATATACACGTTCAGTTTCGGGCACTGGATAGGCGATCGTTGAGAATTCTTTGGCGACCTGCGAAAAAACTTCTGCCTGATCTTGCTTATGTCTGGACCATAGCTGCTGGGCTTGGACCGTGCCAAAATTCTCGAGCAGATGATCAATCGAAGGATGGCTCAGAGCAACATAATATGCCCCTGATGTCGCATCAAAAAGAAGGCCTTTATCACCTTCACCGACAATTCCAGCATCAACGAGACGATCCATATCGTCCGGCAGGATGTACACCGGACGTGCTGTCTCATCGATAATATCGGCAGAGCCACGTGTTGCCATTGGAATCTGGATTTCCTGTCCTGCTACCTGTTCACTCATTCCAGTGTCACCGTATCTAGCAATAAAAGGGTTACGTTGCAAATATTCTGATGACTTCAATGTGGGAAGTCCATATCTCTCTTGCAACACAATGTCTTTTATCATGGATCGAACTGGAGCGTTACTAGATGTACGCGCTGGAATGTTGTTTTGCAAGATTTCGCCATCCACAGCCTTGTAACGAATAACATGAGGGCGGTCCGCACGGCGTTGAATTGAAGGTGAAGGATGCACGGATGCATTTACACGTCGCGCTTGAGCTTGCGTGGTCTGGGAGATGCGACGAGCAATGTGAGGGTCGTTTGAGCCGATATCGATCGGTGTTAACTTGCGGTGTCTTGCCAGATCCATTTCGATGGTCGCATGGCGTGTAGCAGGAATTGTCGAAATACTCTGATCGTCATTGATCCGATGGAACCCGGCTTTTCTCACAGCCTGGGTGATTTCAAGATCATCCAGATGACTGGCCAGCAACTGGTAAAGCGTCTCCATTGGAATCGTTTTACCCTCAAGTCTTGCCCCATACCGTGATACGGCTTCACCCAGCGCAGGCAGGTTCGCGGCATTCGCCAACTTTTGAGCCGTTGCAATCTCGATATCTGACGACATTTCAAGAACTTTTGCCCGGCCAGCAACTTCTCCCACCCGCGCGGCCTGAAATACATCCTGCCAGGAGCGGAAGCCGTTTCCGTGCAAAATGTTATTCATCCTTTGATACAGATTTTGGATTGGGCCAAGACGACGCCCTTCCGCAGTTCCCATAGCCCAGTGAGCAAATGCCTCCGCAGCTTTCTCTTCCCCGCCAAAGCCAGCGGACACTACTCTGTGCTCCTCAGGGTTCAGCAATGGAGAAAGGGAGTGATAGAGCTCATGCAGGCCCGTAACCCTGGGATCACCTTTGCTGATGTCAGTTGAAATAGGCATGGCATCTGTGTGTCGGAAGTAAAGGCCGAGCACTGGCCTGCGGTCAGGGCTGCCTTCTACCGTACCATCGGCAAAAAGGCGTTCGACGAAACGCAAATCAACATCCGGATTAATTTCCGATACCATATCGGTCAGCTCTTCCTTAACCCGGGCAAGTTGAGGCTCAAAAGCTGCATCAAGCTGGTTCAGATAAAAAGCTGCATAGTCAGAAATCTGATCCGACATTTCAGGTGCCCAGCGACCATATAGATTTCCCGTTGGTCCTGTGGCTGAAACAAAGTCTCTCACCGAGGCATAGACCCACTTACCATTGTCACCCGGATAGATCACATAGCCTGGTAAAATTGGATAGATATCTTCCGTATAGCGACTTATCCGCCCGGCAAGACTGACATTAAGCAAACCCGCCTCACGAAGGTAAGCTGCACGCTTGTCAGCGGTACCGCCGTCGGTGTCAAACGCACGGGTGATCTCATCAAGCGCACTTTTAAGTTCCTCGCGACTTTGCGGTGCGGCTTGTACCGAAACTTGTAACCCCTCAAGCCCAAAGCGGTTTGGTGTGAAGGGAGCCGCAGACTGTCCAATTGTGTTAGGCATGCCGGCAGACTGAGCGCTACGCGGGATGTTCGCCGTCTGCTGCTGTGTCACCGAGACAGCTTGGACCGTCTGGGCGGGGAGGATTGCCTCAGGATCAAATGCGTAATTCACTTCATAGCCATCGGGATCAATCATAATCGCCCCGTCATGGCCTAGTTTGCGCAATTCGTTAAAGACACTGCGTTGCAGATCCATCGGATCCCCACCGATGGCCATTTCGCTTAAGCGATCAGTCCACCAGCTGACCATCCGTCCATCTGATAGGATTTGCTTCAGCTGTTCGGCACTTTCAATGCCATAGGCTTGTTTCAGGTTGTCGACCATCTTCTGAAGAGGCGCCCGCCAGCCAAAGCTGTTTAAATCCGTACTGTTCAGGCGTGCCGGGTTTTTGACCCGTGTATGGACTTCAATCTGATTGCTGCCCGCAGCGATCGGATCTGAATAAAAAGCAACGCCATCCACAAGGGGCTTGCCCATGAACGCTCCGGAACCGCTGACAGGGGCATAGGATTTCTTTGAAAGATCGAAACCACGTCTCGCCGCGGCGTCTTTCTGGACCGCAGGGTATTCCGGTTGGTGGCGTGTTGCCCCATGTGCCTCGGCAAGAAATCCGTCACCCCCCCGTTTCATGACAACCAGGTCGACAGAGCGATTGCGCAGCTGCTCAATCGCTCGCTCCAGTACATTCGCGCTGAGGTGCCCAACAATGCGGGTTCGCTCCATGCTGTCGGTAAAATATTCCAGACGATTGCGAACGGGTTCAAAGTGACGGGCGACCAAACGGGCATCGCCATCAAACAGCACATATCCATCGCCGTGCTCAATCAGATGCACGGCTTCGCGGTTAATGCTTTTCTGTTCATCAAAACTCCGAACGACATCGTGCAGGGCGTTTGCGGTAGCAGTCGAGCTGGCCGCTTCGCGGTCCTGTTCTGTTAAGGTATGCTTGCGCTCGGATGTTACAGCTTCCTTATTTTGGCCGCTAATTGCACTCGTAACGTCGCTTTCGTTTACAACTTCTGTCATAGGGTCAAAGTTGCGAAGGGAAACAGAACCGTCCTGAGCCCGTTCTGCAATCGTGACATGCAACCCACGTTGAGACATTTGCTTGGCCTGGTAACCCATCTCGTCACGCGTAAGCGCGATAGAGGGCGTGTCATGCACCTTCTCGAACTTGCTGGTCAGATGCGGATCAATCTTGGCGATTGTCTGCACATTGTCCGAGAAAGTTCGAAAGCCTTCACCATCCTCAACAAAGACCACCCGGTCGGGATGACGATTTGCGAGCTCGGCATGCTGTTCAATAGCGCTTTGAGCCGTCACTTCTTCACGTGTCTGGCTTTCCTGTGCCGCCCCGACACGCGATTGGCGCCATGTCGCACGGCTCAGGCCTTCAGCCAGCATTAATCGCTTATCAAGAGCTGCCAGTGAGGATGTGACCGTCGCCAGATCCTTTTGGCTAAACCAGGTCAGTTCTCCGTCGCTCTGAAGGTTCTCTTTGAGAAGAGGGACTTCATCACTGAGTTGGCGCGCGAGCAGCCCGGCGATCACATATCGATCGCCATCAACAAGGGCCGGAACTTCGCGATTACGTGCTGCAAGATGAACATCGGCATATCGATCAGCAATTGGTTTTTCCGCCCAAGTGCCGGCACGTTGACGGGCGCGCTTTTTCTCGCGTTCTGCCCGGACAGTTGGATCGTCGGCATCTTCGGCTGTGAGTGTTTCAAGCTCAACATGATTGCCGACAAAGTTTTCCAGAACGATCTGGCCGTTTTCGTCGAGCCTGGCAATGACCACCCGATGTTTTGGTGCGAGCTGTTCTGCAACAGAATTTGCGTCACGTGCCGGCAACTCCATTTCGGCAATGTCGCCAATCTCGACGAGCGGCAATCCGTCGATCATCTGGTGCGCGCGCTTGGCATCGCGATCGAACAGTTGAGCTGTGTCGTTCTCAACAAAGATCAGTAAAGCGTCATTTCCGGCCAAGCGGCGAACTTCATCTGCCTGGAGGAAAATGCTGGTAGACCGCGCGGCCATTTCCGCATCTGCCCGACCTTCAGGTCCTGTCAGCAGCAAGCGAGGGGCAGCCAGTGCCGCAGCCTGCTTGGCTGCTGCAAGTGCAGGGCCGACCATCGTGTCACTTGAACGACGGTGAATGCTTTTGCGTTCGATCGCATCCCAGGCTACTGAAATGTCTGACGTATCGCTCAACACAGACCGCTTGGTACCTTCATCAAGGAACTGGATGTAATCCAGACCTTTGGCCCGAGCGAGATCGGTGGCAGCCTGGGCAAGCGGTCCGATGTCGCCGCCCGGAAGATTTGCTAGACCAGCCGTATCTAAACCCGGGATTTGTGAAAGCTGCTCGATAAAGGCCCGCGCACTGGCGTTGTCGCTTGTTAGATCAACACCTTGACCGCGGCGCAGATAGACCGGGATTGCTTCATCAAAGCGACCAAGACTTTCTGCGTCGGTCCTACGGGTGAACAGGACAGGGTTCGCCCCGGCGTAGGCTTGATCAAGTTCCGGATACTCTTTGTTTGGAACAGAGAGCCAATGGATATCATTGACGTTAAACCCGCGTTCTTGAAGAACCGCCAGGTCAAAGCTTTCGGTTTCATCCAGGCGCCATTGCGCAAGCCGCGCAACTTCATCTTCACTGCGCTGTTTTTGCCATTCTTCGCGCCGGGCTTCCTGTTCTGCCTTTTGGGCGCGAGCCAGTTCAATAGAGGTAGCAAGTTGATCCCAGGCCAGTTCGACATCGCGGGCATTGAAGATGACAAGTTCCGTCTGATCGTATTCAAACGGTTCCCAAAGTTTAACACCGTCGAATTTGTCTGACAGCCAGCCCATGAGGGCATCTTTGAGATCTCCATCATAAGCGCCGGCTGAGGTATAGTCTTGCCGACGGATCGCTTCTTCGAAGGCAGCGTAGTCAAATTCACTTAAGCGGCGTTCAACAAACTCGTTCAGGACCGCATCTTCATCTTCACCGGCCTCAACGCGCCGCTCGACTTCCTCGAATTCCGACCCGCGCTCGAAATAGGTCGTCGACAGACCCATCTTAAGCATGTCGTCGTGTTGATCGAAAAAGGCCCTGGTTATCTCCTGAACATCCGCTGACCATGGTTCTTGCGTAAGATCTGCAATGTTGCGCAATTTCGCCCGAACAGGTGCTGCATCTTCCATGCCGATATCGATCGCCGTGTCGCGATCCGGGTAGAGATAAAAACACCCGGACGTCTGCGACATCTCAGCGGCAAGATCGATGTCAGGATCAGCTGCGTTATCGACAACTAGCCAGTAGAGGTCGGACTCTCGAAACTCCGCTGTGACACCCTGGTTGAGATTGAACTCAATGTAAGCGTCCCGGTCAGTGCTCCTTGCGTTCTCGTAGCTGTCGTCGACAACTTTGTTGGCATGTGCCCGCTCTGCCCGGCTCATATCGTCCGGAGCTTGAAGATTTTTAAAATCAAAGGCGTTTGCCATCGTCAGCGCGGCTTTTGCCGCACCATTGGCAGTGTACATGAACCGGTTGCCTGGGAGCAGCGCTTGCCCGCTCTCCTTATGAAGAACAACAAACCGTAAGGCATCCCTGTCATAAGTCCCTGGACGCAGCCCCGGGCGAGGGAAGGGGACAACTGCCAAACCTGGTGCTTCGGGATGGACAAAGCCCGGATACCTGACCGGCCCATTGGGCGACAGCAAGGGAACGTCAACGGTGTCCCAGCCATTCGGCGCCGCACCCCGACGCATTTGCCACGTCTCATAGTCGTGGTGTGGGGGAAGATCTTTGACTTCGGCGTCGTTATAGACGGTCAGACCGGTGTCATTGCTGCCGGTTGAATAGAAGACATTGCTGAAGCGATGGACATATTTTCCCTGTTCTCCATCCAGATGCATTTTTGCAAGCAGTTGATCTGCTGAAACATAATCTGGAACATCAAGCACGCGATGAATACGTGAGCCGTCCGCCTGTGGTCCTGGTGCGCCCTGATGGTTGACAGGAACCAAAGCTCCAGCCTCCTCTTCGCGTAATGCGACAGGACGCCCGGTAGAGAATTGAATACCGGCAGCAAAGGGGGCAGCTTCCTCGCCGCGGAGTTCCCATGGCATGACAAACCGATCCATCGGTTTGGCAGATGAATGTTTTGGAGGACCTCGTTTGACCATTTCAGGAACCTGAGCGCCAACAATTTCTCGCGCATCATCAAGTATATCAGACGCCTTGAGGGTCATTCTCTTGCCTTCCATCAGGGAAAGAAGAGATGACAATTGGGCAGGCTTTATCTCAGCGACCATTGATGTTCCGCTTGAGACAAAATCTCCTGTAAGGCCACGGATGTCCTTATCAAGCCAGTATTTCCCGCCCGCTGATCTGGCTCGACTGGCGCGAAGTTCGATAGTGTCCTTTCGCTTGACGATTGACAGCGCATTGTCGGCCGTGACGGCCGTGCCCTTGGCGTCAAGGTATTTTTGGACATGTTCGGGTTTGCTTAGGATGACTTCGGCCCGTCCAAGAACCTCTTGAAGTGTTGCATCACGGGGCAGCAATAAACCTGCCTCGATGGTGCCCTGGGTTGTCGTGAAATACATGACATTGGCTTTTCGGAACTGGTCCGCTGCAGCCAGAATGTTGCCTGTGGCAACAAGACGTTCTTCACGATCGTTTTTTGAGGGCCGGTCAAAGGCTTCTGCAATCGGGCGCACTTCCAGTGTGCCCTCTACATCAATTGCGGCTTTGTCAGCCTTGATCAAAGTATAGTCCTTTGACATTGGCTTTTCGCCGGGCAACGCCAGTTCATTGAGCCTCAGTTCAATTTCCTTGGCACCATCGGCGACAAACATTTTGATTGTCCAGGCGGCCGGCGCTACCGGATTGACGGAACCGCCACGTTTGGACAGTCCGGCGACAATCCCGTATATATCTTTGCCGTCAGGTGTTTTGAGAAGGACTGAACGGCCAACAGGGAAGTTATCGACGAGTTTGGTAAATCTCTCAAAGTCACCCGTCAATCGCGTGTCAACTGATTGCTTGTTTCGAGAGCTGGCCCGTTCTACCGAGGCGGACCTGTAGCGTTCAAACTGTTCCTTGGCCCGCTCCTTGAGTGCTTTGGCGTGCTCCCGACCGTTGCTCTGCGTGTCAGAAAGAACGGTTCCGTCACCCAATCCTAGGCTCTTGTTGATCTCGGCAAGAACCCGGGCGAACGGATAGGGCTTTTCGGTGTTGCGGACATTCATCTGCTTGATGTGGACAGGTCCGCCGAAGGGTGATTCGGCCCTTACCGACTTTGTCAGCTGTGCGCGCGAAAGTTCCCTCGCATCCAAATCATGCACCCGCGCTTCATCACGGATGAGACCCATACGCTCGGCTTTTTCCTGCTCGGCACGAAATTCGGTTTCGAATTCGCCATAGAGTTTCTCTTGCAGCGCGACAGGCAACATGATCATTCGGCCCGTCACTTTGCGGGCAGCCCCATCGGTCTCGAGGCCGCGGGCGCCAGAGGCCAGTTTAAGGGGAAAACCAAACCGACGATGGATCGCTGGATTATTTTCCATCACGGTTGCCGCAGCCCGATCGCCGATGGCATTGAGCATGTCGATCCCGCCAGACTGGAATAGCCCTTTCTGGTTTGCTGTTGTATTGGCATTCAAGGAGCGTAACTTGCGCTCAAGGCGAGCTGCATTACGCCGTGATGCAGGGATATCGGTCATCAAATGGAGGTAGCTTGGTGTATGCACCTGACCAGTCCGATTAACCCGGCCTTTCATTTGAACGTGCTTGGTCACATCCGGGTGAGGCTGCCATGTGATGTCAAGTCGAGGTCGTTGATCTGCAAAATTCGCGTTGGCCGATAGCGTAATTCCGCTTGCGACACTTTCATTGCCAACGGCGACATCGATCGATCCATCATTGAAGGCAGTTTCGGTGCGCACATCAGCTGCTTTTGATCGTTCTGCTGCAGTGCGACGATAGTAAACTGGCCGATCACCGCTATAATCGATCCCTTCAGAGCGCCCCGTAAACTCACCAAACTTATAACCAGCCTGCTCGAGGCGCCCTTTTACATGGTCAATCGGGCTAACAGGCATTCCGGACCAGTCGGCATCTTCGATCAGCTTTTCAACCCGGTCGAACAGTGCTTTGGCGCGTGAACCGAGTTGTTCATCGGTTAAATGAATACGTTCCTTTTCGGAAAAAGGCGTTCCGATCGTGACATCCCGAGATCGCTCAAGATAGCGCTTAAGAACGTCGCCAAAGTTCGCATCGATCGCGTCGCCAGGCTGCAATTCATTGGCCGAGACAAACTCGGACATAAAAGCACCCATGGTGTTGGCAAGAGTAATGAATGGCTTTTGGCCGTTTTCAAGCGATTGAATTGCTTTGTCTGCGACCGTATCGGCCATGAGTGACAATTCAGCCTGTTGGGCGATATTATGGAGCAAAGAGGTGAAGATGATAGAGTTGATCCCAACTTCGCCTGTCGCCCCATCACTCATGGCTTTCTCGCCGGATTTTTTAAGCTCTTTGCCAAGTGGCCCTTTTAACAGTCCTTGTTTTGCGTCGTCAAAGGCGGCGATCGCTTCAAGGATCTCTGCGAACTTGTCGAATCTCTTCGGATCGATATTGACCACAGAGAACTCATAATCAATACCCTCCATTGATCGTTCGAGACGCATGTACTGGCCGGACTCCGAAAGCATCGAAGCCACCATTTGTTGCATCGGCAATCCATGTTGGGCGATGATTGATCCGATCTCTTTAGGATCGCGAACAGCGTAGCGCAGATCTGTGCGGCCAAACAAATCCATAGTATGTGGTGCTTTTGCCCAGGTTGCTGAGCTATCGTAGACACCTTTGGCATCCCACATAAGTTCCCGGGCAAACTCAGCGCGGTTGGGGGGGCCTGGTTGCGAGAAGAGCTGATCCTGTCCGCCGGCATTATGGGTTTCATCCCGCACCAGCAGTGCGTTCTTGCTGAGCCGCTCAAGCAACATGCGCCGAAGGGTTTCATGCCCCTGGACTGTTTGGGTCTGTGCCCAACTGGTCATGACAAAGTCGTAGTCTTTGCCCAGATGCCCCTGATCACGGATACGGATCAGTTCAGCATCATGCTTGGCTTTGTTGGGTGTGGAGAGAACCCGGCCGTCTGGCAACTCCAGCGCTTGAGCACCTGTCAATCCGTCGTTTGTGATCAACGGTCGCAGATGGCCATAGCCGATATCGGCAAGATCACGCATGATTGCAGGGTAAAGGTTCGGACGCTCGGTGATGAAAATCGGGGTTAACCCATTGAGATGGGCATACACCAGCATGGCTGAAGCAACCCGGCCTTTTCCGATCCCCATCAAGTGACCATTGATAAAGGATCCACCGGTTTCGTGCTGATGAATTGCGAACGCTGTCGCATCAATCTGTTCACCCGCCAAGGCGTTGTAAAGCGCCTCCTTTGTTTTGTAACCAAGCTTTTCCTGAACAAAGTCATCAACATTACCGACCGCAGACACCAAGCGCGCTTTTGCGGCATCGAAGCTGGACACAAGGTTTGCGGGCATTAATGTTTCAAGCGGCTTGGCCCCCGAAAGAGGCTCGTAAGGGACAAGGCTTTCGTTCATGCTCCGATCTCCAGCATCAGGGCGTCCAGATCCAGCAGTTTCTGTTCCACCGGGATTTCCGTCTGAGGGGAGGCGGGAAGTGTCCAGGTCAATGGGTGCAGCCAGGTTAGAAAATCGATGTTGTGGATCATTGCCACCGGATCCGGACTCAGGTGATCCACTGGCAGACAGGCGATAATCCGCTCCAGCGCGCCCGGTTGAGCTTTCTCGATCGCCGCCAGTTTGTACTGGATCGCGGTCTGATAAATTCGCGGTGTCACTGACTTGGTCTCGCTCGGAAATACCGTCGTTCCGAACAGCGGTTTTTCCGCTGGCGTAAAGCTTTGCGCTGGCTGATAGGGAAGTTCGTGGATCCAGTTGATTCCGGTTGGCATCGAAGACATGACAAATCTCCTTGAGCTCTTCAAGCGAGGTGATAACAGGCGGCGTCGAAAGCGTGGGCAGAGGCATTGAAGAGCGGCCCTTGCCATCGATCACAATGAGATCGATGGGCCAGCCCGCCCCTTGTTGTCGGTAAAGGTCGCCAGAAAGGGTGATGTGATCGACAACATTGAAGCTGTCGTAGAGCTTCCAGTGGAAACGACGCAGTCCAGCCTGGTCGTAGCCTTGTTCGCGCGCTTCATCTGAATGGGCCCGCACAGAAGGCAAGATCAGCACGGCACGGCCATCATCGGGCAAACCCGTGAGACCGTTCCAGACAATGGCGTGATGCAAGCGCGATGTCGCGACAGCTCGCGGATTGGTTCGTTTTTCAGCCGACACCCCCTCAGACGCAAGAAACAGGGTTTTTCCTTGCTCTTCGCTCAAGGCCCCAAACGGGGGATTGGCAATAAGGTGCTGATGTGCGCCGGGTGGACGCCCCTGCGCGGCATCAAGTGTCGTTACATACTTGGCATCCAGCCCGCGGGCTCTTGAGCTGTCGAGCTCATTGGCTTTGCGGTCCTCACGGTCCTGTCCGATAAGAAGCGCACCATTTCCTGCCGTTGGATCGTAGGTTACTTCACCAGGCTTTGCGCCCAAAAGGCGGGCGGCAAGTCCCGCGATCGGAAGCGGGGTAGAATAGGCCTGAAGTTCCGCAGACCGGGACGTTCTTGTTGAAAAGTTGGGTAACTGGTCTTGCAACTTGGCAAGCTTGTCGATCAGTTCGCCAGAAGATCCGGAATGACTTTTGTAGATGCCAGCGGCCAAACGGACCATTGCACGTTCGCCAACCTCCTCAACAGCCCGTCTGAGAGCGTGCCGTTGTGGTATCGGAAACCCAAGAGTGTCTTCGCAAAACGTCCTTAAGGCCCGTGCTGACGAAAAAACGTGTCCGTTTTGAAGGTAGGTTCCGATCGCGTCGCTCAACCGTTGTTCGTCAGATGGGATTAATCCACTTGAGATTTCAGTTTTGAAGGCAACCGGGCCTGAAATGCGGCCACGTGTCGTTTTGCTGTCATGCAGCCTGTTTTCAACCCGACCTTGTTTGGCGGCATCAATAGAATTTTCAATGTGGCTTTCGATAAGTTCAAAACATGCACGCCGCATGTCCTGATTGGAAGGATTGTTGGTCCATTCGCGGACATCGCGCCGCGTGATGTCCCAGCTGCCCATCTTTTCAAGTTCGACGACGCAGTTGCGTGCGGCTTCTTCGGATGCAAATCGCTGGGCGAGGGCCACACATGAAAAGCCTGAAGGCAGATGAGTGATATACCAGCCAGGCTTGGACTGAAGGCTGCGCGAAACCGCAAAATGCCCGCGAACGACAGGATCCACAAGCCTTCCGACAGAGTGAATATCGGATGTGACCACAGGTCCAGCATGATACACGGTATCGCGCCGGATAAACCGGTCAGCGGGGCCGAGCGGGTTGAGCGCAACGTCTGGATTACGCAACATGTCGATATCTGCGGCTTGCGCATGTGCGATGGCCAGTGTCTGGGCTTCTTTAAAGGAATGAGCCGAGACGATGGGGGTGTTGTGGTAGTTTAGAACAAAGGCTCCGTCCTCTGGAACATTCCGAATTTCATACCCAATCCCATCCTTGTCACGGATCGAAACTGGGGCTTCCTGCATAAGTTCGTTAAACGCCACTTCCCGGGCACGTTCTTCAGCTGTGGCAGCAATGGAATCGCCGTGGACACGCACCAATTCACGCTCATCCGTATCTCCTGTACGCAGACCTTTCGATCTCATTTCATCAGCAACGATTCCAAATGAAGCAGCTTCTATCGCGTCTTCGGTTGCCGGGCTTGCCTTGGCAATAAGCTTTGCAATCCCGTCATCCTTTCTGTCTTTCGCAAGATTCTGGATATAGACATCATCGATGATGAAGTCCTTTCCAAAACGCGACAGATATTCAGCTTTCACTTGTCTTTCATAGAAGGGGTAAAGCTCTTCCAGCTTGCTGTAGATCGCATCGTCATCGGGAATATCCGCTTCCGAAACGCGCAATTCATCCAGATCGCCAAACACAGGCATCTGATCGGCGACTTTCCAACGCGGCGTGGTGAGTGCCTCATAGTTGGTTCCGGGGGCGCCGTAAGCGTCGACATAAGCATCAAACATTTTGACGTGTTCAGCAACTTCGTCCAAAAGTGGTTGCGCTTGTCTAACTGTAGTAGGATGAGCAATGTCGAGGTTTTCAAGGAATGATCCGACCCGCGCGCCAAGCTCTCTATGGTAACTGTCATAAAGCTTATGAGGAGCCATACTGCTGCGTTCTGGATGGGGTTCGGACAGCCCGAACTTCTCGGCTTGATCAAAAACAAGGTTGGCCTGCCAGAGTAGTTCTTTTACATCCTGCAGCCGTGCATATTCGCCCGGTACACCTTTGGCCGGATCGTTGGACGGAACAAATGTGTGGTCGAGAAGGTCTGGACCTGCGCCAAGGTGAACCAGGCTTTCTGACAGGCTGCGATAATCGCGCCCGGTTGAGAATTTGGGGTCAAGCAGCCCACTTTCCTGAATGTCGCGACTGTTTACCGCCTTCCTGTCCTTGATTATGTCTTCATAACGCGCCCGCACGAAAGCGGGTGTCATGCTTTGAGAGTGAATCTCTTGTGTCAGTGTATTGCCATGGGTGACAAGTGCAGGGATATCGCGCAAGGCCATGTTCAGATAGGCCATGTCACATGCACGACTATCAACATCTGTGAGATAGGCCCGCATGTGTTGGGTCGGGTCCAGACCATTTTCTAGCAGGTTCTCGGCAAAGGCAATTGTCATCACGCCAGCCCCGCAAGCGGGATCGGCCACGTCCAGATAGCCTTTCCCAGAATTAATCTCTTCTGCTTGTTTTCTTTCCAGGTTCTCAAGAGTGACTGACGACATAATCTTGCAGATAGAGTAGGGCGTGAATTCTTGTCCAAGGGCGCTGTTAGGAGCAATCTGCATGTGAAGACGACCCAGTGTGTCGTCTTCATACTGGCGGCATGCTGCCGTTAAATGGCCAAGCGCATTTGGAAAATTCTGCCGAATGTCATCAAGCCGATTGTTTCTACGATATCGGTCAACAACATCGAGATACCGACTTTCGTTTTCGCGCCATGCATCACTGTTTACAGGTAATGCAGCTCCCCGATGTGCCGAGGATGCAAGTGTCAGAAAGTCCTGCCACTTTTCACTCATCCTTAGAGACGGATCGGCGCCATCAATGAGCTTGAAGATTTCGCGTTCATGTTTTTCTGCAGGCAGCACCTTAAAAGCCACAGCCCCGGCAAAAGAATTGTCAGTAACCGCTGGCTTCCTGGGCGTGCGTTTAAGTTCTCCGCGAGATACTTCTCTAATCGCATCGCTTGTATTACGGGCGATTGCGCGCAAATTTGCGCTTTCGCGTGCAAAATCCTCGTGACTGACAATCGCGTGCCAGTCTGCTTGTTTTTCAATCAGATCCGCAAAAGCCAGCGCATCCTTATCGCGTCGGAAGAACGGTTTGATTGGTGTGCCTGACGCAAGATGGATAACAGCCGCCCCGGGCTGATTATCCCCCAAGTGCCAATCGGTGCGCACCACGCCAAAACTTTGTTTGGCAAAACCGTGTGCCAGGCGCGAAACGCATGGCGTGTTTCGGGACAGGATGATGGTCCGTGGCCGCCATTCGTCAGGCCCTCTCGTATTCATTTCCTTGAACAGGCTATCAGCGTCAATTGCACGGGACCCCCGGAAGGCAAATTGACCGGCAATCTCTTCGGCATCTGCGATTGTCTCCATCGCGTTTTCACCGCGTGCATAGCCAAGGAAAGTCTCTTCACTGATCGGACCCGGGGCGAAGACTTCCATCGTGTCTGGATGTTCTGGCTGGAAGAAAACCCTGTAACCCTGATCGCTTGTATCTTCCAGGACGACAGCCTCGGCATACTGCTTGAGTTCTTCCTCAACCAGATGCTTGATATGATCTTCGAAATCATCGGCCATATCGATAAAGATCAGCTGCGCTTTCACATCTTCGTCATTGGCCATGTAGTCGAGAAGTTCAGACTTCTCTTCTTCGCTCATCTGGTGCCATTTCCAGTGGGTCGCCGTGGCCCATTGGCGCATGGTTTCACGCCCTGGCACATAGCTTTCAATATTCGCGTCGAAAAAGTCCTCAGCAATAGATGTTTCGAACGCTGTTTCTCTCATACGCGAAACAAACCAGTTGCGGTCTTCATCGCGGGGCTTGAATGCGCTGTGTTTGTCGAGATCAAAACGAGGGGGATTCACATCGAGCATGTTGGCAGAGAAAGCCACAGCACCGGCAAAGCCGGTCATCTTCCGGGGAACCGCACTCTGTCGCTGCAAGCGTTGATGGGTCCGCATGACATGCCGATTTTCTACCGCATCTTTTGCGGCGTCCTGTTCGGTCAGGACAACGAGATCTTTAACATCATCGAGCTGCGCGTTCGTGACGGTTGCCCAATCCTGCTTTGGTCGCAACAGGTCGGCAAAGCGCTTTGCTTCCCCCTCGGAGCCCCATACGCGGCCAACAGCCATTCCGGTTGGCAGATGAAAGGTCTGATAGCCCGGGCGACCGCTAAAGGGTTGGATGACAGCAAAACTGCCACGCGCCCAACCGGCTTTCCTGCTATGCCTAAATCCTTCCGGGGTGGCAAAGTCCTGGCGAGCAGAATTCGCGTCTTGCCTGATCCATTTATCGTCTGAAAGCGATTTGTTGACCGGCCATTCGTGGCTGATTTGCCCGAAACGTGCGTGTTTTCGTGCGGCTTCTACTGCATCTGCGTAATCAGAATAGAAGCCAAGGTCTACTGCTTCATACCGGCTCAAATCTTCAAACAAGACGAAATTGCCATCGTCCCGGCGCAGAATGACATAATCAACGATTTCGTCCGGGTCAGTGCCAATCGCCACATACATATCCTCTGTGGCACTGGCAACCTCCTGGCTGACATGGTCATACTCGAGTTCGTAGAATGTCTCATCAAGGAGGCAGTTGTCGTAATTCTTGTCCCAATCCCACGCAGGATGATCCTGATCGCCTTCTGCTTCTTCCTTGCATCGATCGATCAGCGCGTCATATGTCCTGTCCGACAGTTCGATGGCGAGATCATCATCTTCGATGGGCGCATCATCCGCGATCCGATGATATCGGCGGAACTCTCTTTCTTCATTCGACCGGACTTCTTTCGCCCAGACCTCGTTTTCTGCAATTTTCAGGAGTTCTTGCGTATCCTTTAAAAATTCCTCGGCGTGACTTTTGATCAGACTCTCTTTGGCTTGCCTATACAGATCCTGTTGCTGCCAAAAGTCCTCATGAAAAATTTCGCGCTCGTAATCGAGCAAGCTCGAATAGATTGCCCCGCCATCATCGAGCTCCGTAAACGGCACCATGTCCTCTTCTGGACCAAATTCAGGCAACGGCCGATGATCCCCGGCCATGTTCGCGCCCTGAAGGCGGCGAAGTGCAGGGTACTCATCCAGGACATCAGACGGGACAGGGAGTTTCTTTTTGATCGCGTGTGCCACGGCATCGCGATGCCCTGTTAGCAAGCTTGTCTCGCATGAATTGGTGAAGCGATCGATAGGGCGTAAATCCTTGCACACCTTTTCAAAATGGTGGCTTTCACCGTCAAACAGGTGAAGCTCTCCATTGTATCGAATGGCGACGGGTATCGGATTGTTGCCGAGAAATCTCCATGGCTTGCGATAGGCAATCAGTGTCTCGGGATTGTCCGGGTCTTTAAAGACGCGAAAAGCCCCTTTGAGAGGGTCGGCCTCAGCTTGATGCAAATTGCGGCCGGCGATGGTTCGAAATTCGAGCTCATCTTCGCCGGAATGCGGCGTAATCGGAAACTGTTCAAGGTATTCTTCCGACGACATCGCCCAATCGGGCTTGCCGGTTGAATAATAGGCACGCTCTGCATTCAGGGCCCGCATTGCGGCTTCTGTTTTAGGGGCAACGACACTCAACAGTTCAGGATCGGACAGATCCAGTTTAACCGACCAGTCGATAATAGGTCCCTCAGACCCTTCGGCAATCTCGTTTATCGCAAGGCGCGCCTGATCAAGGGAACTGTCATCAACGACACCGAACTTCGTGAGTGACAGGAGTGCGATCTGATCGACAGGAGAGATTGGCCATTCTGTTTCGTGAATGCGCCAACCTTGCCCGGTCAATGCACCATTCTCAAGCAGACCGATATCGACAAAGGCACCGGATTTCCAGGCACGTACCGATTGGCCCGGGGCAACCACGTATCGTTCCGAGTTAATGTCAGGGGTGCCAGTTGCGAACAGGGGGGTGCTGTCTGATGACCGCCACACAGGGGCGGCTTTTACCAAGCTATTGTGTCCCAGTAGATCCTGCAGGCCCCGGTAACGTTCAGTATCCGTTACGTCTTTATCGGTGGTGAGAATAGACGGAAACGGCCCACGTCGCTCGATACGTGCTTCGAGACGACGAAATTCGGCATGTTCTGCAAGTGTCGCTTCTGTGCGACTGGACAGAAGCTTTCCGGAAACGTCAGCGGCGTTCGCCATTTGCTCACCATAACTATTATACTGCAATAGAACATCAGTATAGCCGGGAAGCCCCGGACATTAAAGTTATTTAATTGCAAGAATTGGCAATGATCAGGGCAGTTTCTTCGGGGATCTCAGGCGCTTGAAATGCAGGGCAGGGCGTGATCAACGGGCTGTCCAACTTCCGGTACCCAGTGATCGAAGAACTGGAGAAACCGTTCCCGAACAATAGATGGGGAGAGCACCTGATGAGGGGTTGTGAGCATATCGAAATTCTCCAGACAGGTGACCGCCTGTTGCGCGGTGCGCGGGAGAGCTTCCAGGGGATATTTCCCAAACTTTATCAGGTTAAAGTAATGCTCAGCCTGGATTGCCAGGCGCATTTCCTCATGCTGAGGCGCTGTCATCTCGGGAGGGGAATCAAATTTTGTGAGGATCTTGTTCTGCACCCTTTCCTGAATGTCGCGCAGCTGATCAATGCAGCCTCGCTCAAGAATGTGAGCAACAGGTATCCGGACATTCTTAAGAATGTATTGCCATGCGTTTCGCAGCAACAAATACTGAATAATGTGGCCATTGGGATGCGTAGCGATCTTTTCGTAGATCGCAACCGCATTCAGCGCGGATTGCCCTACCGATATCTCAAGTGTTAAGGGCCCGCAATATACCGGCATATGGGCAAGATTTTCGGCTATGTCATGGATGTTGATCTGATTGGTGATAGGTCTTTGAGGATCGATCTGTGTGCCGCTGGGCATTGTTAGCGTTCCGACAATCATGACATCCCCAATGCGCGTTTATAGACATCAAGTATCTGTTCTTGTTCTTCTCTTGTGTGATCATCAATTTTGCGAAGCCGGATGATCTGGCGAAGTATCTTCACATCGTAACCGAGGGCCTTGGCTTCCCCATAGACTTCCTTGATGTCGGCCATGAGGTTTGCCTTTTCTTCCTCAAGCCTTTCAATCCGCTCGACGAAACTCGCCAGCTGGTCTGCGGCAATGCCTCCTACATCCGTCATACGCGGATCCTCCGTGATTTTCTCTTTGCTTGGGGGGCAGCCTCTCCTGCGGATGTTTTTGCCGCTTTGGAAGGGGCTTGTGTCTTCTGAAGGAAGGCCGGATAGGTATCTTTCATCATCAGCGCCATCCGCTTGCCAAGCGTACCGTCATAGCCCTTTTCAAAAATTGCATTCACAGCGTCTTGACCAGCGGGCAGCAGCGAACTCCTCAGTTTTGAGGCTATGCTACGCGCCGATAAGGAGGAGGAGGGGGGGGCTGGCAGGCGATCTCTCAGTTTTGCCCAGCGCGCAAAAGCAACGGCAACTCGTTCAGGGCTTGTCATGTGCTGATTGGAGGGAAAGGCTTTTTGAAGGGCCTTGGCTTCTGTCTCCGACAGCACCGGCTCGATAGAATGCCATGCTTCATGCCATGCGGTGTCTTCGCGATCAAACCGCGGAGAAACAGAGATTGTGGCAAGATGCTTTAAGGGCTCATACATTCCCGCAACTTCGGCTCGGTCTGTGCTTTTTTCTGTCTCTTATACACATCTGACGCTGCCGACGAGCGATCTAGTGTAGATC
>OJGD01000098.1_pt1 | contig 49196 bp, 45 predicted proteins | sample 1594571 | NCBI WGS metagenome assembly OJGD01 (sample SAMN05416771, study PRJEB24817) | seawater metagenome | isolation source: Sea water | place: Canada:Atlantic | collected 2013-11
CGTCGATCTGCGGAGCGGTGGCGTCGAGAGCGGCGAAAAGCGCCTTCTCGCTGTCATTCTCGGCCAGATCGGGATTGGGATCGAGGGAGTATTCAACCCCGTCCTTCGCCTCCTCCGCCCGCAGGATATTCGACGCGCGGGTATAGGCGGCAAGCAGGTTCGCCCCATCCTCGGTATCGAGAAACGCTTGCAGCGCCCGCACCCGGTTGACCAGAAGCACGATATCCCCGTCCCAGTTTTCGGGGAGCGCGGCGTCGATCACGTCATGACGAATGCCCTCGGCGCGCAGGTGAACCTTGAGGCGGTCGGCGAAGAAGGAGAGGAGGTCGATGAGAACCGCTTCCCGCACTGGCAAGCGGACAATCACATTTGATTTTAGCTTCTTATCAGAACCGTCATCAAAGAGGCTGGACAAATCCGCATTGGTTCTGTCTGCATTTAGTCTTTCCAAGTGTTGTGAAAGAAAAGTCATTAATCTGAAGCGTCGCTCATTCTCCAACACTAACCGAATAACCCCCAACGCCGCTCGACGCAGCGCATATGGATCCTTCGATCCCGTCGGCTTTTCATCAATCGCCCAAAAACCCGTCAGGGTGTCCAGCTTGTCCGCCAGCGCCACCGCGACGCTTACCGGCTCCGTCGGCACATCGTCACTCGGCCCCAGCGGGGAGTAGTGGTATTGCGCGGCGTTCGCGACCTCCTGCGGCAGGCCGGTGGCTTCGGCGTAGTAGCGGCCCATCAGGCCTTGCAGTTCGGGGAATTCATAGACCATCTCGGATGACAGGTCGGCCTTCGCGATCTGCGCCGCCTGCTCTGCCATATCCGCGTCCGCGCCGACCAGCGGCGCGATTTCGCGGGCAAGGGCCGCTATGCGTTCAATCCTCTCCGCCTGAGAGCCGAGTTTGTTGTGGAAGGTGACGTTGGCCAGCGGCGCGGCCATGCCCTGCAACCCGCGCTCCCGCACGGTTTGCAGGTCGTTCTCCCAGAAAAACTTGGCGTCGGACAGGCGGGCGGTCAAGACCTTGCCGTTGCCCGCCAGAATCGTCGCACCATCATCCGCCGTGGTGCGGTTCGCGACGGTGACGTATTTCACGATCTTGCCAGCGTCATCGCGGACCGAGAAGAACTTCTGATGCTCCTTCATCGAGGTTTGCAGCACCTCGGGCGGCAGGTCCAGAAACTGCTCACCGATGCTGCCCATCAGCGGCACGGGCCATTCGACCAGACCCGCGACCTCGGCCAGCAGGCCCTTGTCCTCGACCACCTCCAGCCCTTGCGCGAAGGCCAAGTTCGTCGCCTCACCCCAGATGATGTCGGCGCGTTCCTTGGCATCCAGAATGACATGGGCGCGCTTGAGCTTGCTGGCGTAATCCTCGAACGAGGTCACCTTGATCGGGTCGGGCGCCATGAAGCGATGCCCGCGCGTGGTGTCGCCGGACGCGATGCCATCAACGTCGAGCGGGACGACCTGCGCCCCCTCCTCATCCGTCAGGATCGCCAGGATGGAATGCAACGGGCGCACCCAACGCAGGGAGCCGCTGCCCCAGCGCATGGATTTGGGCCACGGAAAATTGCGGATCGTGGATTCGAGCGTTTCGGCCACGATCTGCGCCGCCGGGCGTCCCGGCTTCTCGATCACGGCGAAATAGACCTGACCCTTCTTGTCGTCGCGCACCTCCAGCTGATCCTTGGTCAAACCGGTGGAGCGCAGGAAGCCCGCCAGCGCCTTTTCGGGGGCGTCGGTGCGCGGGCCCTTGCGCTCCTCACGCACGGTGGGGCTTTCATCGGTCAGCCCCTCGACGGCCAGGGTCAGACGGCGCGGCGTGGCAAAGGCGGCGGCCCCGCCATAGGTCAGCCCGGCCTCGACCATGCCGTCGGTCATCAGGCGGCGCAGATCGTCGGCGGCCTTGGCCTGCATGCGGGCGGGGATCTCCTCGGAGAACAGTTCGATCAGCAGGTCGGACATCAGCTTTGCTCGCGATAGTGGCGCCACATATAGGCGCGGCCGTCGGGGTAGACGGCGATCATGCGGAGGATTTCGTAGTCGTCGGCCCCGGCGGGTGTCTCATCCTCGGCCAGATAGGCGGTGGCGGCACCGGATTCGAGGTCGGCGGCGATGGTCCGCGCGTCGAAACAGTCGAACCAGCCGGGGGCCAGCAGCGGTTCGGGGTAAGGGGCCAGTGCGACCCCCTCGAACGCCGCAGGATCGACGGTAAAGCAGGCGCGAACCTTGTTCGGGGAGGTGTCCGCGTCGATGCCCTGCCAGTCGGAAACGGGAACTTCCCGCCCCGCGACCGTGACCGCATCCGCCTGCGTTTCCTCGTAATACGCATAGACCTGCGCGTAATACATGCCGGCGCCCAGTGCCGCGATGACGATGCCGGATATGCCGACGAGCCATTTGCCGTTCATGCCGCGTACCCCCCAGCCGTCGTGCGCACGAAGGCATCCGCGCAGGCCTTGGCCAATGTGCGCACCCGCCCGATATAGGCCTGCCGTTCGGTCACGGAAATCACGCCCCGCGCGTCGAGCAGGTTGAAGATGTGGCTGGCCTTGATGCACTGGTCATAGGCCGGGTGCGCCATGACGATGCGCTTGCCGGTCTTGGGGTCGTCATCTGCCGCGTCCAGGATGCGGGCGCATTCGGCCTCCGCTTCCTCGAAATGGCGCAGCAGAACGTCGGTATCGGCGATGTCGAAATTCCAGCGGGAATATTCCTGCTCGGTCTGCTTGAACACGTCGCCATAGCTGAGCTGGATGGCCGCGTCGGGATCGTTATAAGGCATCTCCATCACGTGATCGACGCCCAGAACGTACATCGCCAAACGCTCCAACCCGTAGGTCAGTTCGCCCGAGACAGGTTTGCAGTCATGGCCACCGACCTGTTGGAAATAGGTGAACTGGCTGACCTCCATACCGTCGCACCAGACCTCCCATCCCAGGCCCCAGGCGCCAAGGGTCGGGCTTTCCCAATCATCCTCGACAAAGCGGATGTCGTGCAACTGCATGTCGATGCCGATCGCTTCGAGCGAACCGAGATACAGCTCCTGCAAGTTCGGCGGGCTGGGTTTGATCAGCACCTGATACTGGTAGTAGTGCTGCAAGCGATTGGGATTCTCGCCGTAGCGGCCATCCGTCGGACGGCGCGAGGGCTGCACATAGGCGGCTGCCCAGTGGTTCGTGCCGAGCGAACGCAGGGTCGTCGCCGGGTGGAAGGTTCCTGCCCCGACCTCCATATCATAGGGCTGCATGATCGCGCAGCCATGCGCGGCCCAATAGGCTTGCAGGCGCAGGATGATCTCCTGAAACGAGCGGGGACGGTCGGTGGCTGTTGGGGCGGTCATGGGTGCGAACTCCGCTTCAAAATCGCCGCCCTTATGCCTCTGCGCCTTCGGACGGTCAATGCGGCGGGGCACGCTCACCCGCGCCAGAACGCCGCCGTGAACAAGACGTAGACGCTCAGCAACTCCAGCCGTCCGATCAGCATGGCGAAGGCCAGCACCCATTTCGCCTGATCGGGCAACCCGGCGAAGGTAGAGGCGGGGCCGATCTCTGGCCCCAGCCCCGGCCCGACATTGGCCAGCGCGGAGGCCGCACCGCTGAGCGCGGTCATGGTATCCAGCCCCATCAGGCCCAGAATCGCCGTGACCCCGGCCAGTGAGATCACGAACATCACGAAAAACGCCATAACGGAGGAAATCACGTCCTCCTCGATGGCGCGCCCCTGATAGCGGGGGCGAAACACTCCGGCGGGATGGTGCAACTGTCTGATCTGGGTCACGAGCGCCGCCACCAGAAGCTGGTAGCGAAACACCTTGACCGAACAGCAGGTCGAACCCGCGCATCCCCCGATCAGACCTATCAGAAAGAAGACCGTAACCGAAAAGCTGCCCCAACTGCCATAATCGGCACTGGCATAGCCGGTGCCGGTAATGATGGATGTGGCGTTGAACAGGGCCTTGCGAAAGGCCAGTTCGCTCAACTGATCGTTCATGACGATTTGCCATGCGGTCAGGATCAGGACTACAGTTCCCAGAATGGCGAGAAAGGCATGGATCTGGGTGTCGCGCAGCAATGGCGTGGCGGAGCCTGCGACCAGTTGCACATAGCGAACAAATGGCAGGCTGGCGAGGATCATGAAACCTGCGGCGATGTATTCGGCCTGCGCGCTGAAGGCGCCGAACGATGCATTCTCGCTTGCGAAACCGCCCGTGCTGATCGTCGTCATCGCATGGACGACGGATTCGAAGAGATCCATTCCCGACCAGTTATAGATGATCGCGCAGACCAGGGTCATGGACAGGTAAATGGTGGAGATCGAGCCTGCAATCTCCGCCGCGCGGGGCAGAATTTTTCCAAAGGTATCAAATGCTTCCGAGCGGAACAGCTGCATGCCGCCGACCTTCAGCATCGGCAGGAACGCCACCGCGAACACGATCACCCCGATGCCGCCCATCCACTGCATCAGACCGCGCCACAGATGAAGCCCCCGGCTGAGGACGTCGAGATCGGGATATATCGTGGCACCGGTGGTCGTCAGCCCGCTGGTCGCCTCGAAAAACGCATCGGTATAACTGACTTGAGCCGGACCGATCCAGAACGGCAATGCGCCGAAGATAGGCAGCGTGATCCAGCAGGCCACGGTCAGCAGAAAGGTCTGTCGGATCGTCAATCCCATGGATCGGCTGTCGGAGCATCCCAGGTACAACATCGCACCGACCATTGCCGTGACGATGCCCGAAATGGCGAACGCCACCGCCTCACCACGCTGACCATCCAGCAGGTCGAGCAGCATAGGCAGCATCATGGACGCCGCGAGCGCGAGCACCAACATCCCGACAACGTAACCGATGGGTCTAAAGGAGATCATCAGGGAGCCTTCGCCGCCGCGCACCATGCTGTCAAGCGGGCGGCATCGTGACCGCCCGGCTGTGTTGCCCTTTCGCCCGTCCACACATGGGGCACACAGGGGCACACATGGGGCGGTGCGGTCGGCCTCAGCTCATCCGGTTCGTGGGATTGCCGATTACCGACAGGAATTCCTTGCGCGTCGCCGGATCGTCGCGGAACGCGCCCAGCATCGTGGAGGTGACCATACTGACACCAGGCTTATGAACGCCACGGGTAGCCATGCAGTGATGCTCCGCCTCCAACACGACGGCCACACCTTGCGGTTGCAACGTGTGCATCAAGACCTGCGCGATCTGCGCGTTCATCTTCTCCTGCACTTGCAGCCGCTTGGCAAAGGCATCGACGACCCGCGCCAGCTTCGAGATTCCCACAACGCGCCCCTGCGGGATATAGCCGACATGCGCCTTGCCGACGATAGGGGCCATGTGGTGCTCGCAATAGGATTCGAACCGGATGTCGCGCAACACGACCATTTCGTCGTATCCCTCGACCTCCTCGAAGGTGCGTTGCAACAATTCCTCGGCGTCCTCGTCATAGCCGCGAAACCATTCGCCATAGGCCTTGGTCACCCGCTTGGGCGTGTCCAGCAGCCCCTCCCGGTTGGGATCGTCGCCGGCCCAGCGCAACAGGGTGCGCACAGCTTCCTCAGCCTGTTCACGCGTGGGACGGGATCCGGGGATATCATCGCTGTCGGATTGAGGATCATGAACATTCATGGCGGGATTCCTGAATTCGAATTTATACCACTGATACGGCAAGCGCATCGTCACGGATCACCGATCCCGACGGGTTTCGAGCAATATAGGCGTGTTTCGACGCATTTGCGAACCCGCGCGCGAGATCCGAACGCCGCGATCACACCTGATCGAGGGCCGCGAGCAGGTCTGCTTCCAGATCTGCGACACCCTCCAACCCGACGGAGAAGCGCACGAGGCCCGGCATGATGCCAAGCTCCACGCGGGTCTCCTCGCTCAACCTTTGATGGGTCGTGGTGGATGGATGCGTCAGGATGCTGCGTGCATCGCCCAGGTTGTTGGAGATTACCGCGATGTTCGACGCGTTCAGGAACCGGAACGCCGCCGCCTTGTCGGCCAAGATCAGCGCCAGCATCGTGCCCCCCGTCTCCATCTGACGGGAGGAAACCGCGTGCTGCGGATGATCCGCGCGACCGGGATAGATCACCCGCTCGACTGCGGAATGGCCCGCCAGCGTATCGGCCAGCCGCGCCGCGCTGGCCGCCTGCGCACGCACCCGCAGATCCAGCGTGGTCATGCCATTGAGCATCACCCAGGCGTTGAACGGGCTGAGCGCCCCGCCTGTATGCTTGAGATAGGGTTCTAGCGTCCCGCGAATGAAGTCCTCGGAGCCGAGCACGACACCCCCCAGACAGCGCCCCTGCCCGTCGATATGCTTGGTCGCGGAATAGATCAGGACGTCCACACCCAGCGTCAGCGCGCGCATCAGAACCGGCGTGGCGAATACGTTGTCCGCCACGACCATCGCACCCTTCGCATGGGCGATTTCGGACACGGCGGCAATGTCGATCACCTCCAGCGTCGGGTTCGACATCGTTTCGAAAAACACCAGTTTCGTGTCGTCCCGAACGGCCTCGCGCCAGGCGTCCAGATCGGTGCCGTCCACGAATGTCACCTCGACACCGAAGCGTGGCAACAGGTTCTCCACGATATACAGGCAGGAGCCGAACAGCGCGCGAGAACTGACGATGTGATCCCCCGCGCGAAGCAGGGAAAACAGCGCGCCGTTGACGGCCGCCATGCCCGATGCGGTCGCGAACGCGGCCTCGGCCCCTTCGATCGCGGCGATGCGGTCCTCGAACGCGGCAACGGTGGGGTTGCCGTAGCGGGCATAGATGAATTCATCCTCGCCCAGTTCGACGAAGCGTTGCTCGGCAGCCTCCGCACTGGGATAGACGAAGCCTTGCGTCAGATAGATCGCCTCGGCCACTTCGCCGTATTGCGAGCGGCGAGCCCCCGAATGCACCAGCTTGGTCCGGTCATTCCACGAGGCGTGAGTCTTTGTCGGTTCAGTCATCGGGGGGGTCCTTTCCCTGCGCGAATGATCGGGCCGCACGGGGTCCGACCTCTTTAGCGGCGTGTTTAACGTGGCCCGCAATCCGGTTCTACAAATCGCCACGGGACGTGTTTACGCCTGTGCCTTTGCCCGGTCAACGGCCCGCAGTCACGGCATCTTCATCGAATCTGAACCTTTCCGTCGCACATTCGTTCTACCCCTCAGTAAACAGAAACTCGACCCAAGGCAGGTACGATGCAATGTGTGGCGACACCCGAGCATCTGACGGCGGATGCCGCAGGTGCGCCGCTGGAACCGGCTCTGGACAAACTTCTGAACCGTCAGGCCGGGCCAGTTACGCTATTGTTGCATGGGTACAAATACTGCCCGTTTCACCAGCCCAGCGCCGCCGATCCGACATTGCGCGATCCGCATCGCCTGATCTACGCCGAAACACCGGAAACCACCTGTGACAGGATCATCAGCTGGCCCGGGATGCTCGACCGGGCGGGTCCGACGCTGGGCATTGGCTGGCCGGGGATGCACACAGGTCACGGCACGCTGAACTCGATCCGGGGTTTTGCGGAAGTGTATGCGCGCGCGGACTCCATCGCGCGGCAGGTTGCCCGCCTTGCCGACCGTATCGCCGCCCTCGACCCGGATCGCCGGATTGATCTGATCGGTCATTCGCTGGGTGGGCGCATCGCCCTGGCGTCCCTGCCCCACATGAAGCTGGCCGAGCCGGGGCGCATTCTGCTGTGGGGGGCCGCGGAACGCGCGACGATCGCACGGATGCATATCGAGCGGGGCACCGGACGCACCGAGATCATCAATATCCGCGCCCGCACCAACGCCCCGTTCGACCGGATGTTCGAATGGGCCGCCCCTGGTCAGGGTCCCGCCTTGGGTGCGGCCGGGCCTGTGGATGGCGTGGCGACGCTTACTCTCGACGATCCCAGAACCGAGCAGGCATTGCAGGCACGGGGCCTCCCCCTTGGCGCAACGTCCCGCGGTCGTTGTCACTGGAGCTTTTATACCCGTCCGGGCACCGGCCCTCTCTACGCCGCGCTGCTGGACCAGCCGGGGATCTGGACTGCCGACAGGATCGCGGCACTGTCTGACGAACCCGCCCCTGCACAACAAACCTCACGCAACGCGGTGGTCTCGACGCTCAGCGCCTTGCTGCCGACCAACAGGATGCGCGGCGCGTAGTCTTGCTTCGCTAACATCAGGGGGTTGCACGTCGTCTCATCCTCGGCATGCTGAACCCGACCTGTGCGGAGGAAGACATGAGCAGACCCATTGAGCTGTATTACTGGCCGACCCCGAACGGATGGAAGGTATCCATCGCGCTCGAAGAAATGGGACTGCCCTACAACGTCAATCTGATCGACATCGGCGCAGGCGACCAGTTCGCGCCGGAGTATCTGAAGATCGCGCCCAACAACCGCATGCCAGCGATCATTGACCCCGACGGGCCGGATGGTGAGCCGATCTCGATCTTTGAAAGCGGCGCGATCCTGCAATATCTGGCCCGCAAGACCGGCACGTTCTGCGGCGACACCCAGCGTCAGCGTATCGAGGTCGATCAGTGGTTGATGTGGCAGATGGGCGGACTGGGCCCGATGGCGGGACAGGCGCATCATTTCCTGAAATACGCGCCGGCGATGGAACCGCCGAACGACATCCCTTACGCCAAGGATCGCTACCGCAAGGAGACTTCGCGCCTCTACGGGGTGCTGGATCGACGGCTGGCGGATCGTGATTATGTTGCCGGAGATTTCTTTTCCATCGCAGATATGGCGATCTGGCCCTGGGCCTCGCTGTGGGAGGGGCAGCAGCACGACATCGCCTCAACCCCCCATATGCAAGCTTGGCTGGATCGTTGCGGCGCGCGCCCCGCACTGGATCGCGGCCGCAGGTTGAGGCTGGATCTGCGCGGAAACCTTCAGGACAAGAAGGAGACGCACGGCGTCCTGTTTGGTCAGAAGGGGAGAGACTCATGAAAAACGGTGAGCATATCCTCGCCCTGGATCAGGGCACCACGTCCTCACGCGCGATCGTGTTCGATGACAAGCTGCGGCCCATCGCGACCGGGCAGTACGAATTCACCCAGCATTTCCCGCAATCGGGATGGGTGGAACACGACGCCCAGGAAATCTGGTCCACCACCCGTAAGGCCGTCAGCACCGCGCTGGCTGATGCAGACCTGACCCCGCGCCAGATCGCCGCCATCGGCATCACGAACCAGCGCGAAACCGTCGTGGTCTGGGACAGGGACACCGGCGAACCGATCCACCGGGCCATCGTCTGGCAGGATCGGCGCACCGCGCAGACCACTGACCGTCTGCGGGACGAGGGGCATGAAGAAGAGGTCATCACCCGCACCGGCCTGTTGCTGGACCCCTATTTTTCCGCCTCGAAACTGGCGTGGTTGCTCGACAATGTGGAGGGCGCGCGCGCCTCGGCGCGAGAGGGGCGTCTGGCCTTCGGCACCATCGACACCTGGTTGATCTGGAATCTTACGGACGGCAAGCGGCACGTGACGGACGCGACGAACGCAGCCCGCACGATGCTCTACAATATCCACGAGGGGCGATGGGACGATCACATGCTGGACATGTGGAACATCCCCCCCTCGATGATGCCTGAGGTGATGGATTGCGCCGCCGAATTCGGCATGACCAGTGGTGAGGCGCTGGGTGCCTCCGTTCCGATCCGGGGTGTCGCCGGTGATCAGCAGGCCGCGACCGTGGGTCAGGCCTGTTTCGAGAAGGGCATGATGAAATCGACCTATGGCACGGGTTGTTTCGCCCTGCTAAACACCGGCGACACCGCCGTGCGGTCACAGAACCGCCTGCTGACGACCATCGGATATCAGATCGGGGGCAAGCCGACCTACGCGGTGGAAGGATCGATCTTCATCGCCGGGGCGGCGGTGCAGTGGTTGCGCGACGGGCTGGGTCTGATCGGATCGGCGGGGCAGACAGGCGGTCTGGCGCAGGATGCCGATCCCCACCAGAACGTTTATCTGGTTCCGGCCTTCACGGGCCTGGGCGCACCCTACTGGGACGCCGACGCACGCGGTGCTCTGTTCGGCATGACCCGCAACACGGGGCCCAAGGAAATCGCGAAGGCAACGTTGGAAAGCGTGGCCTATCAGACCCGCGACCTGTTCGAGGCGATGAAGAAGGACGGTGCCGCGACCGATGCCACCGTTCTGCGCGTCGATGGCGGCATGACGGCCAGTGACTGGACCATGCAGGCGCTGGCGGATCAATTGCAGGCCCCCGTCGACCGCCCCATCGTGCGGGAGACTACGGCGCTGGGCGCCGCCTACCTCGCCGCGATGCAGAGCGATATCGCCGGTCCACCCGAGGATTTCGCCAAGAGCTGGCAACGTGACAAGCAGTTCACGCCGCAGATGGATACCGAAACCGCAGACCGCAAATATGCCGGGTGGCGCGACGCCGTGCGCAGAACACTTTCCACCACTTAAACATGGTGAGGGATGGCGTGCATTTCGGGATACCCACGGTCGGTGCCGGTGCAGGGCGCATCGGCATCATGCCCCTGCCGGACGAAGAAACGATACAGGACATTGCCGATTGGGGCGCGACGCTGGTGGTGTCGTTGACGACCATGCGCGAAATGGATGGTCCGCTTGCGCCGGCTCTCGCTGCGATTGAGGCGGGATGGGCGCATCTGCCCATCCCCGACTTCGGCGCACCGGCCCCGCAGACCCGTCTGGACTGGGCGAAAATGGCTAAGGACATCAGCGCCCGCCTCGATGCCGGTGAAGGTGTCATCGTGCATTGTCGCGGCGGCTGCGGACGGTCGGGAATGATCCTTCTGCGGCTACTGGTGGAACGTGGGGAGGAGGCCGACGCCGCCCTGAAACGTTTGCGCGCCGTTCGTCCCTGTGCGGTCGAGACGCGCGCACAATATGAGTGGGCGGCCTCCGGTGCTCCCTACCCCGTCTGACTATCCTGTCTGAGCGATATGCCGCGTACCCGCGGAAGGCGGCGCATTGCGCGGGCCGGCAAAACACTGCGCCATCTGCATCCACTGCCGCGCCACGTCACCCGTCACTGTCAGCGGGACATCTGCGATGCTGCGCGTCTGGGTGACGACCTGGGCGAAAGCCTCCGCCGGGCCCTCGATCCGTCCGACCGTCCGGTCACCCCATTCGCGCACCTCCTGCCCCAATGTCAGGCGCACCAGTGGCATGGCGGGCGGCACGTCGTGTCCGTTGACCTGATGGCTCCACCCGAACGTATTCAGGCCCAGCGCCACGATATGCCACAACCGGGGTGTGGGGCTGCGCGAGACGCCGGCAATATCGAACACAGCCTGTCCATGCGCCCACACCTCCATGATACTGGCGAACATCGAAGTCCGGGCCGACAGATCGGGACCGACCCATTTCAGGCGCAAGCGCGGGTCCACCAAGGCCCATTCGGCGCCCATACGCTCATATCGGTCCTGCCAAGCCACGATGAGAGGTCGCCCGTGCAGCGTACAGACCTGACGCTCCACCTGCCGCGTCGTACCCGACATGATGCCAGCCCCGACATGTCCGATCCGTGCGGCAAAGGCCTCCGGATCGGTCCGCGAAAGATCGGCCATCACATTCCAGACATGCAGGTGACGCACGATCTCCTCGACGGTCCAGCCCTTGAACAGGGTCGCCTCGTTCAGAAATGTCGTGGGACGCGCCGCGATCAGGCGGTGCAGGGCGCGGGCCTCTTGCAGGAAATCAAGAGCCTCCTGCTTCATTCAATTCCCCATTCGTGCAGGACATCGGCGAGGTCGGCACCCTTCTCGGGCGGGGGGCGGTTCAATGCACCGGGCGTACGCGACAGGCGCGGCGCGGGTGCGGGCTGAACGATATCGTCGCGCCGCTCGAATATCTGCCGTGCGGCCATGTGCGGATGCTCAGGGGCGTCGTGCAGGGACAGGACCGGCGCGACACAGGCGTCCGTCCCCTCCATCAGATCCAGCCATTCGTCGCGCGGGCGACTGCGGAAAACCTCCTCCAACACTGCCGCACTGCGCGCCCAATCGGAAGGATCGAGCTGACCTTCGATCCCTTCGGCCTGACTATGCTCCAGAAGAAGGGCGTAGAACTGAGGCTCTATCGCCCCCACCGCCAGCCACTGGCCATCCGCACAGGCATAGCAGCGATAGTAATGCGCGCCGCCGTCCAGGAAATTGGCCTGCCGCGCGTCCCGCCACAGTCGATTTCCCTGCATGCCGTAGATCATCGCCATCATGTGCGCGGTGCCATCGACGATCGCCGCATCCACGACCTGCCCTTTGCCGGACACGCCCCTTTCGACCAGTGCGGCCAGAATGCCCGCAATCAGGTACATTGATCCGCCGCCGAAATCCCCCACCAGATTGAGAGGCGGCTGCGGTCGATCCTCGCCGATCGCGTGCAACGCGCCGGTCAGGGCAATATAATTGATGTCATGACCGGCGGTTTCCGCCAGAGGCCCATCCTGCCCCCAGCCGGTCATCCTGCCATAGATCAAGCGCGGGTTCTTCGCGCAGATCTCCTCCGGCCCCAAACCCAGACGCTCCATCACACCGGGGCGGTATCCCTCGATCACCACGTCGGCCGCCTGCATCAGGCTGGCGGCACGGGCGCGCCCTTCGTCCGTTTTCAGATCCGCGGCGACGGACCTGCGGCCGCGGGCCAGCACGTCGTATTTCATCGGAAACGGAGCGCGCCCGTCGGGCCTGTCGATGCGCACCACATCGGCCCCCATATCGGCCAGCCACATCGCGGCAAACGGCCCCGGACCCAAACCTGCGAACTCTACAACCCGAATACCCTTGAGCGGACCCATATGTCGCCTCCCCTTTTTCGTTTAACGTCACCCATCCTGACCGCATCTACAAGAGCCTGTATTAGCGGCATGTATCATAGCTCCCGTCGCTGGGGCTTGACCCGACCGTCAGTGCGCCCTTGTGTGTTGCCATCAAAGATGGGGAGCGGATGATGACCGGCGGCGAAATGGTGATGGAGTGTCTGTTGGCACAAGGGGCGCATATCGGATTCGGTGTGCCCGGGGAAAGCTATCTTGCCGTGCTCGACGCCATGCACGACCGCGATTTCCGGTTCGTCAATGCACGCCACGAAGGCGGCGCTGCATTCATGGCCGAGGCTTGGGCCAAACTGACAGGTCAGGTCGGATTGTGCTTCGTCACGCGCGGCCCCGGTGCCACCAACGCTGCCATCGGTGTGCATTCTGCCATGCAAGCCTCCACCCCGATGATCCTGTTTGTCGGTCAGGTCGGCAGCGACATGAAGGGACGCGAGGCGTTTCAGGAGCTCGACTACCGCGCCGTTTTCGGCAGCATGGCCAAATGGGCGGTCGAGATCGAGGACGCCCGCCGCATTCCCGAAATCATCGCCCGCGCCTATTCCGTTGCGACGCGTGGCCGCCCCGGTCCGGTCGTCATCGCCCTGCCCGAGGATATTCTGCGTGCCGAGGTGGACGCCAGCCCGGTTCCCGCCCTGCCCCATGTCGAGGCCGCCCCGGACGCGGCCGATATTGCGCGGATCACCGCCCTGCTCGACCAGGCGGAACGCCCGATCCTGCTGGCCGGCGGTGCCGGATGGTCCGATGCGTCCAGACATGATCTGAAACATTTGGCCGAGCGGCTGGACCTGCCTGTCGTCGTCTCGTTCCGTCGGCAGGACCTGATGGACAACACCTCATCCTGCTATGCCGGTGATGCCGGCGTCGGCATGACGCCCGCTACCGCGAACCTGCTGCGCGAAGCCGATGTGATTCTGGCGATCAATGCCCGGTTCGGGGAAATGACGACGGACGGCTACACCTTGCTGCGCGTGCCGAGCCCGGATCAAACGCTGATCCATAGCCACGCAGCCGATAGCGAGCTGGGCAAGGTCTATGCGGCGGATCTCACCCTTCATGCCGGACCCAACCACATGATCGCCGCGCTGAAGGATATGAACCTGTCCGACAGCGATGCGCGGTCCGCCTGGCGCAAACAGGCCCGATCCGGCGTCGAAGCGGTCCTCGATACGCGCGCGCAACCCTCCCCCGTCGATATGGTCGAGGTTTGCGCCCATCTGCGCGAAGTCCTGCCCGACGATGCGATCCTGACCAATGGCGCGGGTAATTTCGCGGTCTGGCCCTCACGGCATGTCCCAGTCGGGGGGGCGCGTCGCCTGCTCGCGCCGCAATCGGGGGCAATGGGATACGGCATACCCGCCGCAATCGCCGCGTCGATCGAAGCACCGAACCGCCGCGTCATATGCTTTGCCGGTGACGGCGATTTTCAGATGACAGGTATGGAACTGGCAACCGCCGCCCAAGAAGGCGCGACACCGATCATCCTCGTCCTGGACAATCAGACCTACGGCACCATTCGGATGCATCAGGAGCGGACTTATCCCGCGCGGGTAAGCGGCACCGATCTGAAAAATCCCGATTTCGCGGCCTTCGCGCAGTCATGCGGACTGTTCGGACGTCGTGTGACGCAGACCGCAGATTTCGCCGGGGCGTTTGACGATGCCTGCAACAGCGAAACAGCGGCTGTGCTGCATCTCGATATCGCAACGGAGGCTCTGACACCTAGTCAGACCATATCGCAAATGCGTGCAGCTGCGCAAAAGTAGAGAAGTGCGCATTCCTGAAAATTAGCGCATTTTGGCCCTTGTTCTCCGCACGATACCCCTGATAGACCCATTTGCGGAGCTGTGGCCGAGTGGTCGAAGGCGCGCCCTTGCTAAGGGTGTGAACCGAAAGGTTCCGTGGGTTCGAATCCCATCGGCTCCGCCACTATCCTGCGTTAAGTAGCTGATTTTGTGGTATAATTGAAATAGATCACAAAACCTTACCCCCAATCTTTCCCCCTTTCGATATCGTCTGTTTAGACGCGCTCAGGCTGAGACATTGCCCGCACCGCATCTCTGATTCTGAACATGGTAGCGTGTTCGGGATATCGGCATTCGGCCTCATATGCAGCCGACCCTCGCGTTGACGCTGGGCCGTGAATGTCGATCCATGCGGACAGCATCACTTCGATATCCGAGACCGTTTTCGGCTCACCCTTCAATATGGCCTCCTGCGCAGCCCACAGACGGGCGTATAGTGGATTGGCTTCCTCCTCACTCAGATCGTTGCCAGGTGCGTTCAGCGCCTCCAACATTGCCACACGCTCATGATTCAGTCCTGCAAAGTCGGTCATGCCGCCACCCGCGCGCGCACGGTTTCGACAACCTGCCCCAACAGTGTTTCGCTCAATCCAAAGTCGCCATACGCGGTGTCCGTCACGATCTTGAACAGCAGATCACGAGGCGTTCGGGACGGGTGATTGACGATCCGGTGTTCCAAATCGAATAGCGCACGGTCCTGCGCATCGCACTCTTGCTCAGATGGATCGGGGGCCACGGTCATCTGCACCCGCATCTTGTCCCATTCGTTGAATAGTTCGCGGACGGTTTTTGTTTCGCGGCTCATGCTGCACCACCGATCTTTGCGGCTTTGTGCAAGGTATCGAGTGCATCAACAGCGATGGGGATGCCTGCAAGGCTCGCCCGCAGACAGGCGGTAATAGCTTGCTGCACGTCACTGTCACGAGACTGCGATGCAGCTTCAACCTGCAACTCAAAGGCGGCTTTGAGCAGGCCCTCAATCTGGTGGAGCTGGCTATCTGCGCGGTCGTGCGCGTCGGTGATTGTGTAAAGGTTCGTCATTGTAGTTCTCACAGCTTGCGGCTTTCGAAGGCCCTGCCAGTACCGGACTGGCGCCGGGGTGTTCGAAACCTTCTGTGAGAAAGGCAGAGCGGTTTTACCCGAAGGCTATTGCATCGCGCTCTCACCCCGACATAATGTCGGCATGACGCACCGCGCCAACGGTCGCTCAGTTCGCCACACCCTCCGCGCCAACGGAAGGAACCTGACAAAGGTAGGTGGCTATCACAGTCCGGGTTTCGACGCCCATGGACGACAATGCACCATCATGGACATATAATCAAGCACACCCCTCACGGGGAACATGTGGTATTTTGCGATTTAGCGGAGGTGCGCCATGCGAAAACCGAACAGACGAGAACTGAAAGTGCTGCAAAAATTGCAGACGGATTGGCCTGAACCGTGGAGTAAGTTTACGGGGGCAGGCGAGGGAACAAAGCAATCGCTTCTGGAAGAAGGGTGGATTAGGCCGAACCAAAACCCCGACTACCCGGCGGATTACTTCGAGATAACACCAGAAGGCGACAAAGCTGCATGGTCCTGATCGTCCGCGAAAGACGAAAACTTTTCGTCTTTACTTGCAGAGGCCGACCTCCCGTGCCCCGTCTCAGGATGCAGCGCCAGATACGCCTGCTTCCGCCTGGCGGATGAATATGACGATGCACAGACATGTGGCGATGTAGCGACTGGGAACAGGTCGCATGATTTTGGCGTTGGAGCCGGCAACGCCAAACCTACCGTCGCTGATCTTGGAATCCGCCGTGACGAAACCCGCCCGGCTGGAACGATACCTCCCTTCACTCAACGCGCCAAAGCCGATAGCCAGGCTTCTTCTCGACAGTCGCAGCCCGCTCGTTCAGGGGGACTGTTGCCGCCTGCGGCGTTGGCCAGCGATTACATCGGTCGCCGCCGCCAGAAGTCAGGACGGCACCTTCTTCACGATCAGATGCGGTGCGCCATCCGATGTTTTACGATGGCTGCGACCGTCCACATCAAGGGTTCCACGGATGCGGTGACGCCAGTTCGAGAAGCTCTCAAACCGGACGGTATCAACCGGTTTGTCCAGCTTGATCTCCACATGACGATGCCCTGCCGGTCCTGACAAAGCGACGATTTCGCCGGTATAGGCCTGTCCCAGGTAATACCCGGCCACCCGATCGCCGAAGGCAAGTTCGGGTGGCGCGTTTTGCCGGGTGAGCCGCGCATGCAGTGTATTCCAGTCCCGTGCTCCGTGTTGCCGGGCGATGAGTTCAAGGGCCTGCGCATGACTGACAACAGTGCCCCCGGCTTGCAGGGCCTGCCGGAGCGCTTTGGCCTGTGCCTTGACGGTATCGAGCGATGGTTGTGTCATGATCCCTCCCTGGCGAGCGGTGTCGTGGGGGTTGCGTCGACTACGCAGCCCCGGAAAATGATTGTCAGAGCCACGAGAAGCAGGGCGGCATCTGCGACAGGAAACGCAAACCAAAGGCCCGGAAGCCCGGAGTGCGCGTTCAGGGCGATGATGAGCACAGGCGTCAGAAGCCAGGGTTTTACCAGCGTCAGAATTGCGGTTCGCAGCGGATGCCCCATCGCCTGAAAATGCATGGCAATGACGAAGATCGGCCCGGTGACGGCGTAGAGCGCTGTCATGGGGCGCATGATTGCGCCAACTGCCGTGATGACCTCCTGATCTTCGGTAAACAGCGCACCGAGCGTTTCACCTGCCAGCATTCCAATCAGTGCCACACCCAGGCACCACAGAAAAGCGCACCCTATGGCGAGCCGCAGGGCCGCGCGCGCCCGGTCCATTCGGCCTGCGCCGACATTGTTCCCGGTGATGCTCTGGGTGGTCAACGCGATGGCCATCTGCGGCAGGAAGGCCAGACCAAGGACGCGCGTCACCACCCCGTAGGCTGCGACATAAGTGTCGTGATCCGCGGCGGTGTTGCCGATGGCAAGGAGGACGGTGCTGGCCACAAGCGCCATTCCGATGAAGTTCAGGCACAATGGCAGACCCAACAAGAGGATCTGCCGCCATCCTGTCAGCCAGCTTGCGTGCCGGATCGCGCTGAGGGGCAAAAGAGCCGGATTGCGTTTGCGCACCAACAAAAGCAGCGCCAAGCCGAATGTCTGCGCCGCCACCGTTCCGAACGCTGATCCTGCGATTCCGAGATCGAGGATCACGATCGCAATGTAGTTTGCCGCCACGTTCAGCAGGTTCACGAGCACCGACAGCAACGCGATGTGGCCTGCTCGCCCCTCGTTGCGCAAGGCATCAGCGTGCAGACCCAGACCGAATTGCACAGGCGAACCCAGGATCAGGATCAGCAGATAATCCCGGGCAGGCCCCGCGACGGCTTCATTGCCAGTGGCGAGGAACGAAACGATGCCCGGGCCGAACGTCAGCGCGCCGAGGATCACGACCACACTCATGACGAGGGCCAGCCCGTGCGCTCCCGCAAAAACAGCGCCCGCCTCGCTTCGCGATCCCTTGCCCAGATGCCGGGCCAGAAGGCTGGACATACCGCCACCCGCCAGAGTGGTCAGTGCCGTCAACAGCATGACCACCGGAAAGGCCAGGCTGACGGCGGCAAGGGCCTGGGCACCGATAAAACGTCCCACAAATATCCCGTCGACCACGTTCAGCAGGCCGCTTGTCGACATGACCACCGCCATGGGAATGGCGTTGGACAGGAATAATCGTCTGATCGGCAGGGTCAGAAAGGGGTTTTCAATTATATTGGCAGCGCGTCCGACAGACATCGCTCACTCCTCCAAAGAGGCATTTCGGATCGGGAGGGGGCCTGCATTACCCACCTGCGAAATGCTTCGAGGGTGAGATGTCGTCTTGTTCCGGGGCTACACCGTGACTCGCGTCTGCAGGCGGCAGGTGCCCGGCACCTTGACGCTGAGATACAAGGAACCCGCCCTTAGGGCAATATGGGACTTCAGCTTTTGTTCCCGAAATGACACTCATACGAGGCGCGCGAACCCCTGTGCGGTAGGTAAAGGCTCGCTCCTGCAGTTCTCCGCTTTGCAGCATGATAGGCTCTCGCCCCAGATACGATTAACACGAAAGGCCCTAAGCCGACCTTGGGTGGGTCCGGCTACGCCGCAGCGCAGCTTCACCAGACCGGCCATTCGTCCATCGCGCAGCGTTTCCGACTACCGTATGGCTGCTACGCGGACAAAGCCGACCTTGGATGAACGTGCATCAATGTCCGGTTCTGCGAACCGTCCAGGAAACGGTGGTTTTTGGGAGGGTCTGTGCAGGCACAGCGAAAAATCGGAGGGAGCCCAAAGTTCACGCGGTTCTTACGCGAGCGTCCGCTTGGCTGCCGTAGAGATATCCCCAGTATTGGGCGTTCCGGATGGCTCAATCAGAAGCAGGTGCGCTTCCTGCTTCGCTACCGTTCTATGCTCAATTCCTCTTGGAACAACGTAAACTTCCCCGGCACGCAACGTTACCGTTTCATCCCGCATCTCAATGTCGAACTCGCCTCGTAAGACAAGGAAAAAATCGTCGGTTTCTTCGTGAACATGCCAATTAAACTCACCCTCAACTTTCACGACCATGATGTCATGGCCATTGAACTCTGAAAGAGTGCGTGGCGACCAATGTTCCTTAAATGTCTCAAGTTTTTCGGCCAGATTGATTGCTTTGCTCATGTTGATTTTCCTATTATTGTTATGATCCTATTGGTTATGCGTGAGGGCCACCAAGACAGCCTTGCCCGCACAGTCGGGCTTCAATGATGCTCCAAAAACCCTCTTTTTTGGGGCCATACGCAAACCACCTCATTGGAGGCTATCAAAGGCCCCATTCGAAACCCAAGGCCTTAAGGTCTTGTTGCAGGTTTTTGATCGTCTCGTGACAGCAGACATTCGCTGCGTAGCAGCATCGGTCAAAGAGGGCCCTTTTGAGACCTTCGCTGCGATCTACGCAGAGGTCAGCTCCGCCGTTTTTCAAAAAACTGGGTCAGTTGTTGACGTAAAGGTCAAAGTCATCTGACGTTTCACAAGTGAAAAGTGGTGCCGCAGAAGGGATTCGAACCCCCGACCCCATCATTACGAATGATGTGCTCTACCAACTGAGCTACTGCGGCGACGGGCCGTGATTAGCGATTGCGCGTGATCTGCGCAAGAGAAATCAGGCCGATTTCGCGGGTTCCGTTTCCTTGCGAGCGGCGGCGGCTGCCAGATCGGTTTCGTCCATCGCGGCACCGTCGATATCGCCCGTCATCGGATTGGTCTCAGGCGGAACGGACCCTGTCTCTTCGCCTGTGGACCCACCAGATATGGAGTGCTCCTCAGACTCAATCGGGGAGCCCTCATCCTGCGCGTCGGAACCGAGAATTCCGGTGATAACGGGCAGCATCGCCGCGCTGTCGGTCCGGCTGGCGGAAGGTTGCGACAGTTCGAGCCAGTCGATGGTGTCGAAGGCGTCGCAGTTGGAACAGGTCGCGGACCATTCGGCGTGGGTGGCGCGGCAATTCGTGCAGACCCATTGCGGCCCCTGCGATGCGGTCAGCGCCTTGGCCAGCCAGCCGCGCACGACCTTGTCGTCGGCCCCTTCGCCGCGTTCGACCGCCGCCATGATCGCCAGCGCGCGGGTGGTCGGTGCTGTCGTCGCCAGATCGCCCATTGCACGGCGCGCTGCGGGGAAATCCTCATCCGCGATGGCCAGCTCGGCCTTGAGCATCCTGGTCTCCGGGTGATCGGGATGCGCCTGAAGCAATGGCTCGAACCGCTTGCGCCGTGCCGAGGGATCCTCATCCGGGACAAGCGCGGCAAAGGCAGCTGCCAGATCGGGGTGCGGCGCGATCTTCCATGTCTTGAGCAAGGTACGCTGCGCGGCGCGGGGGCTGTTGCGATGCAGATGCACGCGCGAGGCGGTGACGGAGGCGGGAACATGTCCGGGCGTCAGGCGGTGCGCCTCAAGCGCGGCATCCCCGGCGGGGCCTGCATCGTCCACGGCGATCCGCTCCCGTGCGGAGGCGAGGGTCAGCATCGCGTCGCGCCGGTTTGCAACGTCACGGGGCAGAGCGCTGGCCTTTACCTGCGCGGCCAGGGTACGGCGCGCGCCGTCCCATTCGGCCTGTTCGGTTTGCAAGGTGAACAGCGTGCTCAAAAGCCCCTCATGCCGGGGCCGGATCGCAAAGGCACGCTCGGCCAGTTTCAGCGCGGTTTCCGTCTCCCCCTTGGCGAGGCGTTGGCGCATCAGGCCGTGAATGCCCACGAACCGCGTGCGCCCATCGGACAGCATGGCCTTGTACTGTTCCTCGGCCAGATGCCGCTCACCCGCTTCCTCCGCCGCCTGCGCGGTGACGAGGCGGGTCAGTTCGGGGCGGTCGAGCAGTTTGTCGGCCTTGCGCGCACGGCTCAACGCGTTCTTGCCATCGCCCGAGGCGTTCAGCATCATCGCCTCGGCCAGGGCGTTGAACCCGCGACGTTCCCTGTTGCGATCGAAGAAGCGGGACAGCGCCGTTTCATCCCCCGTCAGGAACCGCAGCACCGCGATCAGAAGCCCCACGAGTTTCAGCACGATCAGGAAAAGGATCATCGCGATGGCCAGAACGACCAGCACCTCGATCGGCTCGAAGGGATATTCGCGCCCGCCCACGGCGAGGGTCAGACCGCCGTCCTGATCCATCACATAGATCACACCGAAAGCGGCCGCCGTGATGAGAGCGACGAAAAGAATGATTTTGAGCAGGGACCAGAGCATCTAAGCGTTTCCTCGGGAATTCAGTTATCGGCGTCCAGACGTTCGGCCAGGGTGCGGTATGCGGAAAGGGCATCATGACGCGCGCGCAGGTCTGCGGTCCATGACGAGAGGGTTTCGGCAGGGGCGCCGGACAGCTGCTCCACCTCGGTCAGTGCGGCCTCCAGATTGCCCCGACGCAGGCGCGCCTCAACACGTGAGAGGATGGCGTCGGCATCGTTGCCTTCGCGTTCGACCAGTGAGCGTCCAGCAACGCGGGAGCGCAGGAAGGCGCTGGCGCTGGCCAGGATATTGTCGTCCTCACCCGGTGCGATTTCGGCGCGGATGGCCTGACGCGCAACCTCGGGGAAGCTGGTTTCCAGCGCGACCTGGGTCGGCACACCGGTGGGTGCCAGTTCGGGCAGGGGGGCCGGGATCTCGACCTGTTCAGCAAGTTCTGCCAGCGGTTCCTCGAACGGCTCCCCGGTGTCGAGGGCATTTGCCAGCGCGGTCATGGCCGCCTGTTCCGAGGCAACGGCGACCTGCGCCTCGGCCTCGGCCTGCGCGGCGGCGACTTCCTCACGTGCGGTGGCGAGCTGACGTTCCGCAGTGGCGGCAACCTCGTCGATCCGCTGATCCAGGGCCCCGTTGCGCGCGGATATCGAATCCAGTTCGGCCTGTAGCCCCTCCAGCGCGGCTGTGAAGGCGTCGATCTGGGCCGCGTTCTGGCCGGTGATGCCGCCTTCACCGGCTGCAAGGCCCGTCAGATCGCTGCGCAGCGACGACATCTCCGCGACGATGCCCTCCAGCCGGGTTTCGACCTGAGCCAGACGTTCCTCGATTGCGGCGCTATCGGCGGCGGCGACCTGATCGGACAAATCGTTGACCTGCGCGCTGAGCGCGGTGATCGATTCAGCGCTCCGCTGCTCGCTCTCGACCATGGCGGCGTTGATGCGCTCCTCCACACTTTCGGGCGTCAAACCGGTGTCGAGCGTGTCGATCCGGGCGTTCAGCCGGGCCTCCATCTCCTCCACCTGCATTTGCGCGGCCCGCTGGCCGGGGGTCAGCCATTCGGCGACCGGGGCAAGGCCGGAGGGCAGGTTGGGCGCGACCTTGGGCCCGCCCCAAAGGATCAGCACCGCACCCGCCACCAGCAGGAACAGCCAGAACAGAACACGCCCCGCGACGGAGCCTGTGTCCTCATGATATTCATCATCCGATGATATGCCGTCGGATGAGGACGCATCAGGCGCGACGTAGTTGGGGCTGGCCGGATCGGAGGTCGAACGCGCGTTCACATCGGCCGGCGCGCCGCCCCACGGCGTGGTCGCGGCGGCTGCGGTGGCGCCGGGAATGACGGAATCAGCGTCATCCTGCGGCGCCTCTCCTGCATCGTCAGGGGAAACGTCATCAGCATCCGTGTCGCCAGAAACAGTGTCGCCCGGAACGGTATCTGCCCCGGCGGCGATGATGTCGTCCTGCGTCTCATCGTCCTGCACTTCGCCGTCCGAATTGTCATCGTCCGGGATCACCAGCGGGTCCGTCTTGGCCGGAGGGGTGTCCGGCGTCTCGACCAGTTCGGCATCCTCGACATCGGGCAGATTTGTCTCGGCACCGTCGACCTTGTCGTCGGTATCGTGCTGCTGGTCGGGGCGCTTGGGGTCGGACATGGCAAAAACTCTCGATAGGCGCGGCGGTGGATGCAATTCAAGCTAGGTCAACGGGCGAAAGCGGCAAGCCTTAACATTGTGCGCTCTTGCGGTGCAGCAACGCAAGCAGACCGTTGGTATCAGGGGTGGGCGACGTTTCCACGCCCTTTGATGCCAACGGGGCCAGAATCCGGGCGGTGGCGGGGCTGATGGCGATCAGGCGCGTCGTGTCCAGCCGCCAGCGATCCGTGCGTTCGGTCAGCAATCGGGCGGCGGTTCGCGGGGAAAAGACCGGGATCACGTCGATTTCCGCAGCCTCCAACGCATGGTGAGCGTCGGGCGACAGCGGACGCGCTTCCGCCTCATAGGTGATGCAGGTGGCGATCTGGCGATCCGGCAGCAATTCTGCCAGATCAGCGGAGACATGCGTGCCGCGAATATGCAGCAAAGGGCCGCGGGATTGCTCTCGCAAATGGGGCACCAGCGCGATGAGTGTCGGGGCCGTCGCGGCGATGGGGAACCCCGCCGCCCGTGCTGCCTGCGCCGTGCGCGCCCCGACGCAAAAGGCCGGCAGGGTGCAGGCCCCGTTCCGCCGCCGCCAGCCCGCCACCCCGTTGGTGGAGGTGAACACCACCGCCCGGGCCGGGCCCGTATCCACCACCGGGTTCAGAAACCGGATCTCCAGCAAGGGGGAGGTCAGAACCTCGAAACCGGACCCCAGCGCCTGCGCGAAATCCTGCGATTGCACGCTCGGACGGGTCAGCAGAACCCGCGTCACAGAAGTCCCGGTCACAAAAGGCCCTGTCACAGAAATCCCTGTCACAAAAATCCGGGGCCGGCGCGGCGCAGCAATTCGCGCCCGGCTGTCGCCCCCATCTCCACCGCATCGGCGCAGGGCGCGCGCCATGTGTCGGAATGCGTGATGGAGCCGTCAGGCTTCAGGATTTCGCCGCGCAGGGTCACGTGCCCGTCCTGCATCTGCGCCAGCCCGCCGATGGGCGTGCGGCACGATCCGTCCAGCTCCGCCAGAAAGGCCCGCTCCACCGCGACGACCAGCGCACTGTCGGCGTCGTTCAGTGGGGCGAGCAGGGCGCTTGCCTGCGCATCATCCGCCCGCTGTTCGATCGAGATCGCGCCCTGCGCCACGGCGGGCAGCATGGTTTCGGGGGGAATCGGGTTGAGAAGGTCCGTCTGTCCCAGCCGGTTCAGCCCGGCACAGGCCAGCAGGGTCGCAACGGCCAGACCGGCATCCAGCTTGGCCAGCCGGGTCTGCACGTTGCCGCGAAACTCCACGAACCGCAGATCGGGACGCCGTGCGGCCATCTGCGCCCGGCGCCGGATCGAGGATGACCCCACGACCGAACCCTGCGGCAGCGCGTCGAATGTCGCATATTTGCGGGAAATGAAGCTGTCGCGCACGTCCTCACGCGGCAGGAACGTGCTGAGCGTCAGGCCATCAGGCAAAAGGTTCGCCACGTCCTTGGTCGAATGTACGGCAATGTCGATGCGGCGGTCGATCAGCGCGGCTTCGAGCTCCTTGGTGAACAGGCCCTTGCCGCCGATCTCGCTCAACGGTCGGTCCTGCACGGCGTCGCCTGTGGTTTGAATCACCGTGATGGCGAAGCAATCCTCGGGCAGGGAATGCGCGGTGGCGAGGCGTCCACGCACCTCATGCGCCTGCGCCAGGGCGAGGGGCGATCCACGGGTTCCGATTTTCAGCGGGGTGTCTGGGGTCGGTTCTGTCATGGGGCTATCTAGCCATGTGACGGGTTTTCAGCAAGTGCGACACCACCGTGCCATGTAGGTGCGGCTGAACGGGTATGGATGCGTTCGGACGCACCGGCCCCTGCGGATCACGGCGTGATGTTGTTGCGGTACAGCCAATCCTCGATGGCGGGGCGTACGCTTTGCGCGCCGCTGGCGCAGGCGTCGTCTATCACGGCGCGGACCTCATCCAGATCGCAGCGGCGCAGCAGATGCTTGACCGGCCCGATGGAGGCTGGGCGCATCGACAGATTGCGCAACCCCATCGCCGACAGGCACAACGCCTCGATCGGGCGGCCGGCATCTTCGCCGCAGAAGCTGACCGGCGTGTCGTGGCGGTCGCAACGCTCGACGATCTGGCCGATGAAGGTCAGGTAGCTGACGTTCAGCGTGTCATAGCGGCGCCGGACGCGCTCGTTCTCGCGGTCCGCGGCAAAGAAGAACTGTTTCAGATCGTTGCCCCCGATCGAGACGAAATCGACGATCTCGAAAAATGCGTCGGGCGCGAAGGCCAGGCTGGGCGTCTCCAGCATCGCGCCGACCTCCAGCGATTGCGGTGCGACATGACCCATCGAGACCTCACGTGCGGCCTCATCGAAGACCAGCTTGCGGGCCTCAAGGAATTCGTCGAGCTGTGCGACCATGGGAAACATCACCGACAGCGGACGCCCGTTCGCGCCGCGCAGCAGGCTTTGCACCTGCATCCGCATCACCCCGCGCCGGTCGAGGCCGAGGCGGATCGCGCGCCAGCCCATCGCCGGGTTCGGCTCATCCGTGGGGCGCATGTAGGGCAGCACCTTGTCCGAGCCGATGTCCAGCGTGCGAAAAACAACGCGCTTGCCGCGCCCGGAATCCAGAATCCGCGAATAGAGCGCCGCCTGCTCCGCCCGGCGGGGCACCTTGGAGCGGACGAGGAATTGCAGCTCGGTGCGGTACAGTCCCACCCCCTCCGCGCCGCTGCTCACCAGCGAGGGCAGATCTGCCATCAGGCCTGCATTCATGTGCAGCGACACGATCGTCCCGCACAGCGATTGCGCGGGAAGTTCGCGCAGCGTGGCGTATTTTTCCTGCGCTTCGGCGCGCATGGCCATCTTTTCGCGAAAGGCGCTGCGCACGCTGTCCTCGGGGCGCAGATGGACGAACCCGGTGTCGCCGTCGATCAGGATCGGATCGCCCTCCAGCGCCTCCCGCGTGATGCGTCCGGCTTGCAGAACCAGCGGGATCGCCAGCGCGCGCGCCACGATCACCGCGTGCGAACTGACGGCGCCCTGCTCCAGAACGATACCGCAAAGCCGGTTGCCATAGTCCAGCAGCTCCGCCGGGCCGATATTGCGGGCGACCAGCACCGCGTTGTCGGGAATGTCGAACCGGTCGTCGCGCTGCCCCGAAAGCAGTCGCAGCAGGCGATAGGACAGATCGTCCAGATCGTGAAAGCGTTCGCGCAGATACGGATCGGTCATGTGCGACATGCGTTTGCGAATGCTGGCCTGTTCCTTCTCGACCGAGACCTCGGCGGCCAGACCTTCGCGGATGCCGTCCTCTATCCGGGTGATCCAGCCGCGATCGCGGGCGAACATCGCATAGGTGTGCAAGACCTCGGCCGCCTCGCCCGCCTCATCGACCGCGCCGGTGTCGAGCATCCGGTCCACTTCGCCGTGCAATCTGTGCAGGGCGTCGTGCAGGCGGTGATGTTCGGCCTCGGGGTCGTCGCTGACGGGGTTCGTGATGACGATATGCGGATCGTGCAGATGGACGACCCCTTCGGCGACCCCCTCCTGCCCCTGAATGCCGCGAAAGAAGACCGGGCTGGAATGGGGCGGGGCAATCCCCCCCAGATCGCCGGTGGAGGTGAAGGCCCCGGCCTCCGCCATTTCGGCGATCACCATCGCCACGACCTCCAGCCCGTGCAGGTCGTCCTCGGAAAATTTGCGGACCGACTTGTTCTGAACGACCAGCACGCCCAGTGATTCGCCAAGCCGCTGGATCGGCACGCCCAGAAAGCCGGAATAGATTTCCTCGCTCGTTTCGGGCATGTAGCGAAACCCGGGGGTGCGCGGCGCATCGGCGGTGTTGACCGCCTGACCGTGTTCCGCGACCCGGCCCACCAGACCCTGGCCGAACCGCATCCGGGTCTGATGCACAGCCTCGGGATTGAGGCCTTCCGTTGCGCACAACTCCAGCGTGCGTTCGTCGCAACGCAGGTAGATCGAGCACACCTCGGTGTCCATCGTTTCGGCGATCACCCGGACCATGATGTCGAGCCGTTCCTGCCCGCCCTCACGATTGGCGAGAACGTCACGCAGCTTTTGCAGCAACACCCTCGAAGAGGCACCGCGTGTAGGGGTGTTCATCTCGGGCTCACCATACGCTCGTTCTAGTTGTGGGGACTATAGGGCCGCGAATGGATGACGTGAAGGGCGATAAGTCCCCCCAAGTGTAGCCAAAGTCACAGCGCGACAAATGACCGCCGCGCGGAACGCGCCTATAAATGACCGCGCGGAATGCGCCGATATCCGCAGGTGCGGCTGAAGCCCCCGCCGGATCACGGCGAGGGCTTCAGCGAAGGATCATCCGACCTTGTGCAGCTCGAACGTGTCGTGCAGCGCCTGCACGGCCAGCTCCATGTATTTGCGGTCCACCAGGACGGAGACCTTGATTTCGCTCGTCGTGATGACCTTGATGTTCACGCCGTCATTGGCCAGCGCGCGGAACATCTTTCCGGCGACACCGGCATGGGAGCGCATTCCGATGCCGACGATGGAGATCTTGGCGCAATCGGTATCCACCACCAGATCGTCATAGGAGATGGTGCCCGCAGTCTTGCCCGCCTCGACCGCAGCCGTGGCGCGGGCGACGTCATCCACAGGGCAGGAGAAGGTGATGTCGGTGTACCCTTCCTCCGAGATGTTCTGGATGATCATGTCCACATTCACGCCCGCATCCGCCAGCGGGCCAAAGACACTGGCCGCGATGCCGGGGCTGTCGGCCAGATGCAGCAGGGTGATCTTCGCCTCGTCGCGGCTGTAGGCGACACCGGAGATGACGTTGGATTCCATGATTTCATCCTCATCGCAGACGAGCGTTCCTGGCTCGTCGGAAAAACTGGACCGCACGGCGAGACGGACCTTGTGGGCCATGGCCAGCTCGACCGAGCGGACCTGAAGCACCTTCGCGCCGAGGCTGGCAAGCTCCAACATCTCCTCATAGGCGATGCGGTCCAGCTTGCGGGCCTTCTTGGTGATGCGCGGATCGGTGGTATAGACGCCGTCCACATCGGTATAGATGTCGCAGCGTTCCGCGCCCAGCGCGGCGGCAAAGGCGACGGCGGTGGTGTCGGACCCGCCCCGACCCAGGGTGGTGATGCGGCCCTCGGCGCTCAGCCCCTGAAAACCGGCGATCACCGCATGGGTGCCCTCAGCGAATTTCGCGTCCAGATTGGCGGTGTCGATGCCCTCGATCCGCGCGACGCCGTGGGCGGAGGACGTGCGCACCGGCACCTGCCATCCCAGCCACGACCGCGCGTCGATGCCCATCTGCTGCAAGGTCAGCGCCATCAGTCCCGCCGTCACCTGCTCACCCGAGGCGACGACGCTGTCATATTCGCGCGCATCATAGAACCCGGCGGAATTGCTGCCCGCCGGGGCGGCGGCATCGCGCACCCAACCGACCAGCTCATTGGTCTTGCCCGACATGGCAGACACGACGACGGCAACGTCGTAGCCTGCGTCGATCTCCCGCTTGACCTTGAGGGCGGCGTTCCTGATGCGGTCCAGATCGGCGACCGAGGTGCCGCCGAATTTCATCACGAGGCGGGGCATGAGGCGTATCCTGACGTATTGATATTTGCCCTGAACGGCGGGCCGGAAAATCCGCGCGGTACTTAGCGTGTCGCGCGGCAATGGGCAAGCAATCGCGCGCTCAGTGCGTCTTTCGCGGGCCGAAGGGCAGCGGGGCCACCGGAATGCCGTCGTCGATCAGGGCCTTCGCCTCCGCCTGCGTGGCCTCACCCCAGATCGGGCGTTCGTCGCTTTCGCCCTCATGAATGCGGCGGGCCTCGCTCGCGAAGGTCTTGCCCACATAGTCGCTTTCGGCCTCGACCTTTTCGCGCAGCGCACGCAGGGCAATCTCGGCCGGCGACCGGTTCGCGGTCAGCGGCGCGCTCTCTTCCTCCGCCGCGCTTACGCGGGGGGCCATCATCGCCTTGACCACATCGTCATCGCCGCAGATCGCACAGGACACATGCCCGGCCCCGGCCAGGCGGTCATAGGTGCCACTGTCAGCGAACCAGCTTTCGAAGCGGTGCCCGGCACTGCATTTGAGTGTATAGCGGATCATCTCGTCACCGTTGCGTCAAATCACTGCGTTAGATAGCGATGGTCCCGCCCGATGCAAAGCGGCATCGCCGTCGCGGGCATTTGGCAAGGCCACCTTACACGAGGAGACCCGATGACGATACGAGGGTGGCGCCGAATCGCCGTAGTGCTGGTCTGCACCGTGATGGGCGGGCTGGTCGTCGCCTGGGGCGTGCCGACCCTGGGCGCGATGGTCTTGATCGCGACAAGCGGGCTGTCGGGCATCGCGGTGTTCGCAATTCTGGCGCCGGACGTCGATGACGAACCCGCGACCAGCGCCCCCAAGTCATCCGGCGCCTTGCCGCGCGGGGTCGGGCGGCATTTGCTGGAACGCATCCCCAGCCCGCTGTTCCTGATCGACGCGCGCGGGCGCATCGTCTACGCCAACACCGCAACGCGTGCGATGCTGCCCCGGCTGGAACAGGGCGTCCATTATGCCTCGCTGTTTCGGGCACCCGCTTTCGTCGATGGCGTCGCGCAGGTGATGCAGGGCACGGCGGAGCAGACGGTGACCTTCACCACGTTCTTCGCCGGGATCGAGACACATCTTCTGGCGCAGATGCGACAGATGGAGGCGGATCAGGAATTCGGTGCCGGCCAGCAAGTCCTCGTCCAGTTGTCGGACGAGACGCGGCGCATGGCGACGGAGCGGATGCGCACGGATTTCATCGCCAATGCCAGCCACGAATTGCGCACACCGCTCGCCTCGATCATCGGGTATATCGAAACGCTGCAAGGCCACGCCCGCGATGATGAGGCCGCCCGCATTCATTTCCTCGACATCATGTCGCAACAGGCGGCGCGAATGCAGCGGCTGGTGGAGGATCTGATGTCGCTCAGCCGGATCGAGATGGACGCCCGCTCCACCCCGACGACGCCCTGCGATCTGTCGCGGATCGTGCTTGAGGTTACGGATGGAATGCAGCCCCTGGCCCAGCGGCGCAAGGCAACGTTGCAGGTCACGTTCGGGCAGGAAAGCGCCGGAATCGTCGCGGATCGCGATCAGATCGGGCAGGTGCTCAGCAACCTGATAGAGAACGCGCTGAAATACGGGGGCGAGGGCGGCACGGTCAGGGTTTTCCGCACCGAAGCCGATTCGCGGTTTCCCGGCATGATCGGCGTGGGGGTCAGCGACGACGGCCCGGGGATCGGTCGCGAACACCTGCCCCGCCTGACCGAACGTTTCTACCGGGTCAACGCCAAGCAGAGCAGGGCGCAGGGCGGCACGGGGCTGGGCCTTGCCATCGTGAAGCACATCCTCGCCCGGCATGGCGGGGAACTGGACGTCGCGTCAGTTCAGGGGCTGGGCAGCACCTTTACCGCATGGTTGCCGTTGCATACGCAGGACGAGGCGGCGTGAGTCTGGCTTATTCCATGCAAAATCAACGCCATGAACTGTCATATTTCCGATATGGCCTGCTGTTAGACAAACCCCGACTTCGGTTGTCGCCGAGGGTTTCGAGTGGCAGCATTGTCGCATAACGAATGGGTCCCAGACCCGAATAGCGGAGTTTCTCACTGTGAAAAAATCAAGCATCCTCGCGCTCACGACTGTCGGCATGGTCGCCGCCGTCACCGCGAACGCCCAGTCGCGCGATCAAATTCAGATCGTCGGTTCCTCCACGGTGTTCCCCTTCTCCACCGCTGTGGCCGAGCGTTTCGGAAACGTCACCGACTTCCAGACGCCGATCGTGGAATCGACCGGCTCGGGCGGCGGTATCCGCCTGTTCTGTGCCGGTGTCGGCGTCGAGAACCCGGACATGACCAACGCCTCGCGCCGGATGAAGGCATCCGAGCTGGAAACCTGCTCCGAGAACGGCGTGACCGGCGTGATCGAAGTGAAGATCGGCTATGACGGCATCGTGCTGGCCAATTCCAGCGAAGCCCCCGTCTACAATCTGACCACCGGGCAGATCTGGCAGGCGCTGGCCGCCGACGGCCCCCTGCCCACGATGTGGAACGAGATCGACCCCTCGCTGCCCGCAGTCGAGATCGAGGTTCTGGGACCGCCGCCGTCCTCCGGTACGCGTGATGCGTTCGAAGAACTGGTGATGGAAGCCGGATGCGAGACGATTTCCGGCGCGAACTGCGAAAACTCCGCCCATATCCGCGAGGATGGCGTCTATGTCGACGCGGGTGAGAACGACAACCTGATCGTGTCGCGCCTCGAAGCGAACCCGCAGGCCGTCGGCGTGTTCGGCTTCTCGTTCCTCGACCAGAACAGCGACGTGATCCAGGGATCGCTGATCAACGGGGTCGAGCCGACCTTCGACGCCATCGCCGATGCGGATTATCCGGTCGCACGCTCGATGTATTTCTACATCAAGGACGCGCATATCGGCGTCGTTCCGGGCATCGCGGAATATGCCGAGCTGTTCGTGTCCGAGGACATGATCGGCGAAGACGGTTCCCTGCTCGATCTGGGCCTGATCCCGCTGCCCGAGGATGAGCTGGAAACGACGCAGAGCAATGTCGCGAACCGCACTTTGCTGACGACACAAGACTTCTGATTTCATGTCGCGTATGCGATTGAAGTAAGATGACGGACAGGGGCGCGCGCGTCCCTGTCCCCAATTTCTGGCCCCACTTTCCGGCCCCGCTTTTCGGCCCGGCTTTTCGGGAACGGTCGGTGGGTCCGGCAGGAATGGAGAAGACGGCATGGTGCTGACCGCGAGTTTTGTGGCGATTTTGTTTCTGGCTGTGGCGGGATACGGCATGTCGCGGTCGCGCGCCGTCTCTGTCGCGGGGGGCAATCTGGCCCGGCTGCATTCACGGCCCAGCTATCACGGCACGTATTCGCTGCTGTGGGTGCTGATCGCCGGCATCGCCACTCTGCTGGTCGTGGGGGAAGCATGGGCCCTGCTGAATGAGCGTATCTATTTCTCGATCATCGAGGACGCCCGTCCCGGTCTGGCACAGATCGAAAAGCAGCTGATCCTTTCCGATGCACACCAACTGGCCAATGGCGGGGTCGCCTCCGCCACGGGTGAGGTGCGAACCGCGCTGGCCGAGACGATCCGCTTGATGGACACATGGCGCGTCGTCGTGACGGCGATTTTGTCCCTGGCCGCCGCTGCTGCCGCCGCCGCCCTGACATTCGGGCGGATCGACGCGGACTGGCGCGCGCGCAACCGGTCCGAGAACATTATCCGCGCGATCCTGATGATCTGCGCGATCATCGCGATCCTGACGACGATCGGCATCGTGCTGAGCCTGATTTTCGAGACGATAAACTTCTTCGGAAAGATCGACTGGCAGGTGCACAAGTTCCTGTTCGGCACCACCTGGTCGCCGCTGTCCGGCGTCAGCGCGGGCAAGCTGGATCCCGACAAGGTCGGCGCCGTGCCGCTGTTCGCGGGCACGTTCATGATTACCATCATCGCGATGCTGGTCGCGGTGCCGGTCGGCCTGTTCGCCGCCGTCTACCTGTCTGATTTCGCCAGCAAGGCCACCCGCGCCTGGGCCAAGCCGATGCTCGAAATCCTCGCAGGGGTGCCGACGGTGGTCTACGGCTTTTTCGCCGCGATCACGGTGGCCCCCGCGATCCGCGACGCCGGGAATTTCCTGGGGTTGAGCGTGGACAGCTCCTCGGCGCTGGCGGCGGGTACGGTGATGGGGATCATGATTATCCCGTTCATTTCTTCCCTGTCGGATGACGTGATCAATTCCGTACCGCAAAGCCTGCGCGACGGTTCCTACGGGCTGGGCGCCACCAAGGCGGAGACGATCCGCCAGGTGGTGCTGCCCGCCGCGCTGCCCGGGATCGTGTCCGCCGTCCTGCTGGGCGTGTCCCGCGCGGTGGGGGAAACGATGATCGTGGTGATGGCCGCCGGTCAGGGGGCCAATCTGACGTGGAACCCTTTGGAGGCCGTGACCACCGTCACCGTGCAGATCGTCATGCTGTATACCGGCGATACCGATCTGGAGACGGCCTCCGGTCCTGTCTTCGCGCTGGGCTTCACGCTGTTTTGCGTGACGCTGCTGCTGAACGTGGTGGCCTTGCGCATCGTGCGCCGCTACCGCGAAATGTACGATTGAGGGAGACCGCATCATGGTCGCCATGAACGAACTGAGCGCCCTGCACGGATCCGACGCGTCCAAGCGTCGCCTGCGCAAACGGCGCGCCGCCGAAACCCGGCTCAAGATGTACGGCATCGGCGCGATCGTCATTGCCGGTCTGGCGCTGGTCACGCTGATGTGGTCGGTGGTGGGCAATGCCCGCTACGCCCTCAGCGAGAGCTACATCACCTTGCCGTTGACCCTGTCGGCGGAGGAATTGGGTGTCGATCCCGCCGATCCGCAGAGCATTCGGCGCGGCGATTACGAGAACTTCGTGCGCGACGCATTCCGTGACAGGTTCGACTATGTTTCCGGCCGCACACCGCGCCGTGAACTGGCGGACCTCTATTCGAACGCCGCCGGGTTCGACCTGCGCGACATGGTGGTCGAAAATCCCGCCCTGATCGGACAGACCGTGGATGTGCGGATGCTGGCCTCGGACGTGGCGGACCTTTATATCAAGGGGGATTACGGCACGCTGCAAACGCCCGATCTGTCCTCACCGCTGCGATTCACCGCAACGGGTGAGGATACCGTGCTGGTCGAGGCGACACAGCCCGTTTTCGCGGATGTCTTCGCGGATGTGCAGAACGATCTGCTGGCCCTGGCCGAGCGGCGCGGGCGTGAGGCCGCGCGGCAGGAGCTTGGTCGCATCGAATTCCTGCGTCGAGCCGATATTGCCGAAACCACCGAGGAACGCACCGCCGCCATCGAGGAGGCCGCCCGCCGCGAGGCCGCGCGCGACGCGCTTCAGGAGGAGGCCGACGATCTGCGCGACCGCGCGATGGCATCCGATGGGTTCGAGGAACTGACCGAGGATAACGAAAGCCTGCTGTTCAGGCTGAACGGCGGCTGGCTCAAGGCGACGATGGTCGGCCCAGACGTGGCCGAGGCGACGATCATCGCGCCGCTGGACAGCCGCGATCTGAACAATCCCGATTATGAAATGCTGGTGCAGCCGGTGCCCGAAAGCGCGCGCAAGTTCTCGGACGATCAAATCGTCTGGATTGAGGAATTGCGCAACCAGGGTGCCGTGGAACAGGTGTTCAACTGGCGTTTCTTCACCGCCAGCGACAGCCGTGATGCGGAACGTGCGGGCATCTGGGGGGCGGCCGTCGGCTCGTTCTGGACGATGCTGGTCACCTTCCTGCTGGCCTTTCCCATCGGAACCCTGGCCGCGATCTATCTGGAGGAGTTCGCCCCCCGCAATCGCTTCACCGATTTCGTTGAGGTCAACATCAACAATCTGGCGGCCGTACCCTCCATCGTGTTCGGTCTGCTGGGTCTGGCGGTGTTCCTGGGCTTCTTCGGCGTGCCGCGATCCGCGCCCATCGCGGGCGGCATCGTGCTGGCCCTGATGACCCTGCCGACGATCATCATCGCCAGTCGGGCGGCGATCCGGGCCGTGCCGCCCTCGATCCGCGATGCGGCGCTGGGGCTGGGCGCGTCGAACTTGCAGACCGCCTTTCACCACGTTCTGCCGCTGGCGATGCCGGGTATCCTGACCGGAACGATCATCGGCATGGCACAGGCCTTGGGAGAGACCGCCCCCCTGATCCTGATCGGTATGGTGGCGTTCATCGTGGACGTGCCCACCTCCGTCACCGATCCGGCGACGGTTCTGCCGGTTCAGGTCTTTCGCTGGTCCGACTTCCCCGAGCGCGCATTCGAGGCGCGTACCGCCGCGGCGATTTGTGTGCTGCTCGCTTTCCTAGTACTCATGAACGCATTCGCTGTGTTCCTCCGCAAACGTTTCGAGCGGCGTTGGTAGGACGCCATGGCCGAAGGAAACCCAGATATGACGAATATGCGCATGACCGAACAAGACCTTCAGGATCGTGAAACCAAGATCGCCTCACGCGGGGTGGACGTGTTTTATGGCGCGACGCACGCGATCAAGGACGTGGACATCGACATCCTCAACAACACGGTCACGGCCTTCATCGGCCCATCGGGCTGTGGCAAGTCCACGTTCCTGCGGTGCCTGAACCGGATGAACGACACGATCGACAGTTGCCGTGTAACGGGGCAGATCCTGCTGGACGGCGACGACATTTACCACAGCTCTGTCGATCCCGTGACGCTGCGCGCCCGCGTCGGGATGGTGTTCCAGAAACCGAATCCTTTTCCCAAATCCATCTTCGACAACATCGCCTATGGCCCGCGCATTCACGGGCTGGTCAACAACAAGGCGGAACTGGACGAGGTGGTCGAGAAATCGCTGCGCCGCGCCGCCATCTGGAACGAGGTCAAGGACCGTCTGGATCAGCCGGGAACCGGCCTGTCCGGCGGTCAGCAGCAGCGCCTGTGCATCGCCCGCGCCATCGCCACCGCGCCGGAGGTCCTGCTGATGGATGAGCCGTGCTCCGCGCTCGACCCCATCGCCACTGCGCAGATCGAGGAGCTGATAGATGAGCTTCGCCAGGATTTCGCGGTGGTCATCGTCACGCACTCGATGCAGCAGGCCGCGCGGGTCAGCCAGAAAACGGCGTTCTTCCACCTGGGCGTTATCGCGGAACATGGCGACACCAACCAGATTTTCACCAATCCGGTGGACAAACGCACGCAGGATTACATTACTGGCCGTTTCGGCTGATCTCATTGCAGGAGGGCGCGTCATGGGTCCGCATATCGTATCTTCTTTCGACGACGATCTGATCGCCGTGCAGGCGCGCATTTCGGAAATGGGCGGCATCGCGGAGGAGATGCTCTCGGGCGCGCTGGAGGCGGTGAAGAACCGCGATGCCCAGATGGCGCAGGAGGTTATCTCCCGCGACAAGCGGCTGGACGCGATCGAGATGGAGGTCGAAAACCTGGCCACCCGCGTCATCGCCCTGCGCCAACCGATGGCCGGCGATTTGCGGCTGCTGATCTCCGCGCTGAAGATGGCCTCTACGTTGGAGCGTGTGGGCGATCTGAGCAAGAACATCGCGCGCCGCGCCGTCTATCTGGCCAATGCGCGCCCGGTCAGGCTGTCCTCCTCCATCGTGCGCATGGGCAACCAGACGCTGGGCCAGTTGACCGAGGTGCTGGACGCCTTCACCTCCAGGGATACCGCGCTGGCCGTCTCCGTCTGGAAACGGGATGTGGAGGTGGACGAGATGTACAACTCCATCTTCCGTGAGGTCGTCACCTACATGATGGAGGATCCCCGGACCATCGGCCTGGGCTCGCAATTGCTGTTCGTGGCCAAGAATCTGGAACGGATCGGCGACCACTCCACCCATCTGGCGGAGACGATCTATTACATCGTCGAGGGAACGCCGCTGGGCGATGACCGCCCCAAGGGGGAGCCGCTGGGGCTCGAAGGGTACTGAGGGGAGAGGCGACATGGCCAAGGTGTTGGTGGTCGAGGATGAACAGGCGCTCAGCGAATTGTTGAGCTACAACCTCAGCAAGGAGGGCTTTGACGTCTGCCTCGCGATGGATGGTGAGGACGCGCTGTACATGGTCGAGGAGGACGCGCCCGATATCATCCTGCTCGACTGGATGCTGCCGAATGTATCCGGCGTGGAAATCTGCCGTCAGGTGCGCGCGCGCACGCAGACCAAGGATATTCCCATCATCATGCTGACCGCACGGGGTGAGGAAGAGGACAGGGTGCGGGGCCTGGAAACCGGTGCCGACGACTATCTGACCAAGCCGTTTTCGATGACGGAACTGGTGGCGCGGATGCGGGCGGTTCTGCGCCGCTCCCGTCCGGGCGTGGCGGGCGATGTCGCCACCTTCGCCGATATCGTGCTGGACCGGGAGACGTGCCGCGTGCGTCGGGGCAAGCGGGACGTGCATCTGGGCCCAACGGAATTTCGTCTGCTCGACGTGCTGATGCAACGTCCGGGCCGGGTGTTCAGCCGTGAGCAGTTGCTGGACCGGGTCTGGGGCCATGACGTTTATGTCGAGATTCGCACGGTGGACGTACATGTCGGGCGTCTGCGCAAGGCGCTGAACCGGCGCGGCGAACAGGATCCGGTGCGCACGGTCCGTTCCGCCGGATATGCGCTGGATGAGACCTATTCGGCAGTGGCACATGCGCGGGCAAGCTGAGGCTTAACGATAGGTTAAGTTATTGATTAAAATAGTAGGTTTCGCACGCGAAACCGCCAACTCGCGCGGCGTCATGCCGGTGCCCAGAACAGCAGAACATTGCCCGAGGGATCCGTGACCCGGACTTCCCGCGCGCCCCGTATCGAAGCTGCGCAGGACAGGGACCGGCGGCCGCATCAGCGGCTGGCGGAGCGGCGGTCGCGGCGCGAGGACATCGGCTGGAACGCGACGGCGGTATGCGCCTCGCAATAGGGCTTGCCGGGTTGGCAGGGCAGGCCGCAGAACCAGAATTCCTCCGTCGCGGGATCACCGATGGGCCATTTGCAGGTCCGCTCGGTCAACTGCATCAGGGTCAGCTTGCGGGCGCGCTTCTCCACCTCGGCCAGATTCGCCAGAGCCTCGGCGCTGATCTCATTGGCGGAGGGTTGCGGCGGCAGGGGCTGACCGGCGGTGATGATCGGCTTGCGCGGCGGAATCGGCAGGTTCGCGGGCTTTTCCACCGGCTTGGGGGCGGCGGCGGCCTGCGGGGCAGGGTCGGGGTTTTTCGCCTCCGGCTCCCGCGGGGGGGGCGGCTTCACGGCCTCAGGCTCGGGCGTGGTCTTGGCGGCGGCGGCAGGTGCCGCGGTCCGATTCGACAGGCCGAGGCGATGCACCTTGCCGATCACGGCGTTGCGCGTGACACCGCCCAATTCCTTTGCAATCACCGAGGCGGACTTGCCTTCGGCCCACATCTGCTTGAGGATTTCCACACGCTCATCGGTCCAGGACATCGCTCACGCCTTCCTTGGGTCTGTCAAAAACAAAAACGCGGCCCATATGACCGCTGGTGATATCTTCATATCAATTCACTGACTGCATAGTATGGCGTCAGGCCCCCCGGATACAAGGGGCCGGGATGCCCTGAGAGGACTTCATGACCGCGATCGACAACCGCCCGATGGGCGAACGCCGCTTTGGCCGCTGGAATACGCTGGGAACGCAGACGCTGGCCCTGCGCGAGATTCGCCGGTTCACCAGCGTCTGGACGCAGACTCTGGCCGCGCCGATGGCCACGGCGCTGTTGTTCATGCTGATCTTCGTGCTGGCGCTGGGCGACCGGCGCGGCGACGTGATGGGCATGCCCTTCGCGCAGTTCCTGGCGCCGGGCATCGTGATGATGACCGTGATCCAGAACGCGTTTGCCAACACCTCCTCCTCCATCGTGATATCCAAGGTGCAGGGCAATATCGTCGATACGCTGATGCCGCCGCTGTCCGCGTCCGAGATCATGCTGGGCTATGTCGCGGGAGGTGTCGCGCGCGGTGCGCTGGTGGCGGTCGCGGTGGCGCTGGTCGTCTTTCCGTTCGCGGGGGTCTGGCCCGCCAACCCGATCTGGACGCTGGTTTTCGTGCTGCTGGGCGCCACGATGATGAGCCTGGTGGGCATTCTGGCAGGTATCTATGCTGAGAAGTTCGATCAGATGGCGGCGATAACCAACTTTATCGTGACGCCGCTCAGCTTTCTGTCGGGCACGTTCTATTCGCTGGAAACGCTGCCGCCCGCGATGTCGATCATCAGCCACGCAAATCCGGTGTTCTATGTGATCGACGGGTTCCGCTACGGCGTGCTGGGGCAGTCGGACAGTTCCCCGTGGCTGGGCGTATTGGTCTGCGTTGGCGTCTGCGCGGTGATCGCGGCGATCTGCTGGCGGTTCTTCGCGACGGGCTACAGGCTGAAATCCTGAGCCTCAAATCCTGAACCTCAGATGCGGAACTGGCGTCTTACGAAGTGCCGTTCCGCCCCGACGCTGAGGCGCTCGGCGGCATCCGTCGCGCGCATCCAGACGGGGAAGTGATCGGGTTCCGTCGGCGGGGCCAGTTGGCGGACCGGATGGCACAGGTAGACCGCGCAGATCTTGTGCGCCCACCAGCCATATTCCGGCATGAAGACATAGCGTTGATACGCGCCCAGCCGCCGGGGCCGTGCGACGCGCCAGCCGGTTTCCTCGATCACCTCGCGGTGCAGACCGGCCAGAGGATGCTCCCCCTTGTCGATGCCGCCGCCGGGCAGCAGAAGCGTCTGATCCCTGACGGTGGTGCGCGCCAGCAGCAGCCACGCGCCATCCGCGATGATGGCATAGGCACCGGGGCGATCGGCATAGGCCTGACCGCTCTTTATTGCTTCGCCGAACCTGCGCATATTCTGCTCCCGCCTCACAGGGGTTACATTGCCCCGGTCTGAGTACTATGTCGCATCCTCATGTGAAAAGCCCGGAGTGAGAGAATGAGCACCGCCGCAACCATCGCCTGGGATGATTCCATCCTGCCGTTTCAGCTCGATGCATCCGACATGCGCGGCCGGATCGCGCGGTTGGACCACTCGCTCGACAATATTCTGGGGCAGCACGACTACCCCTCCAACGTGTCCGAGCAGGTGGCGCAGGCCGTCCTGCTGACCGCGATGATCGGGCAGACGATGAAACTGCGCTGGCGGTTGTCGTTGCAGATTCGCGGCGACGGGCCGCTGCGCCTGATCGCGACGGATTACTTCGCCCCGGCCAAGGCGGGGGAGCCGGGACAGGTCCGCGCCTATGCCAGCTATGATGAGGATCGTCTGCAAGACGGTCCCGGATTTCCGCAGATCGGCAAGGGCATGTTCGCGGTCATCATAGATCAGGGTGAGGGGATGCAGCCCTATCAGGGCATCACGCCGCTGGCGGGCGGATCCCTCGCCGCCTGTGCGGAGACGTATTTCGCGCAGTCCGAGCAATTGCCGACCCGCTTCGTGCTGGGTGCGGCCCAACAGGTCGAGGCCGAGGGTGAGACGTGGCGCGGCGGTGGTATCATGATCCAGCACATGCCGCCGGCAGGCAGCCACGTTACGGGTGAGGAAGGCTCGGGCGAGGGCGGTCTGCTGGGCGCGAACGATCTGATCGGGCGCGACGCGGAGGAAGACTGGAACCGCGTCACGATGCTGCTGGAGACGACCGAGCTGATGGAACTGGTCGGGCCGCATGTCACGCCGGATCAGTTGCTGGTGCGCCTGTTCCATGAGGAGACGCCGCGTGTCTTCGACGCGCAATCGGTCAAGTTCGGCTGCACCTGTTCGGCGGCGAAGGTGGTGCAGACCATGTCGATGTATTCCAGCAAGGATGTCGGCCACATGACCACCGATAACGGCACCGTCACGGCCGATTGCCAGTTCTGCGGGGCGCATTACGAATTGCCCGCGCAGGTTCTGGGTTTCGAAGCCGATCCCGAGGCCGCCGAGGCCGCGGCGCAGGCGGCCAAGCCCAGCTGGCCGGGGCGCCCCGCCGGCTAGGCGCGGGTCAGGCCGAAGGCGCGCGCGATGCCGGCACCGCGCGCGCGATCACTCTCCAAACCGGTTCAGCAACTGGTCCAGCGTATAGCGTTCCGGCACGGATCTGCTGCCACGCGCGGTAAAGGCCGGGTCCTGATACAGGCACCCCAGCCCGCAAAGCTGCTGCGCCACGCGGCGACGCCAGTCGAACACCCAGATCCGTCCGCCCGGTGTGCCGACATAGCCGTCTGTCTGCGAATCCATATCGGAATACACGTCGATGGGGGAGGGGACCTCGTCATCGTATTCCTGCGTCCAGGCACCGTGGCTGTGATAGGAGGCGACCACCGTCCAGCCATCGGGCGCGTTCTTGATCAGGCAGCTTGCATGGGTTCCGGGCGCGGCGCGGGTGGCGCGCAGGACACCATCGGTATCATAGGCGATATAACCGCAATATTCCCGGCTTTCCTCAACGCTGCGCTGCTGAATGTCCTTGAGTGCCTGAAAGGCGAGGGCGTGGACGGGGTTCTTGTGCTGAGCCATCGCGGGTGCGGCCAGCAACAGCAGGATCGCCAGATAGATGCGCAAGGTGCCGCTCCTCTTGTGTCGGTGCCCAAGCTAGGCCATCACAGGCGCATGGAGCAAGCAGATCAGGCAAATCGCGAACTGGAACAGGTGCGCAGGGCGCTGGCACGGGGGATCCCGGCGGGCTCGTCCGACTTCGATCTGAACGCGCAGTTCCGCGCAGCCCTGCCCGAGGGGCGGACCCTGCGTCCGGCGGCCGTGCTCTGCCCGTTGGTGGTGCGCGGGGGACGGGTGCGGGTGATTTTGACGCGGCGGTCCTCTCAACTGCGGCACCATCCGGGGCAGGTCGCCTTTCCCGGTGGCAAGGTCGATGCCGGTGACGATGGCCCGTTGGCCGCCGCCCTGCGTGAGGCATCCGAGGAAATCGGCCTCGCCCCCTCGCAGGTCGAGCTGTTTGGTGAACTGCCCCAGCATGAGACGGTGACCGGGTTTCGGATGCATCCCTATATCGGGCTGGTCGCACCGGATTTCACGCCACGTTCCGACCCCGGAGAGGTCGAGGAAGTGTTCGAGGTGCCGCTGGCCCATCTGGTCGATCCCGCGCGTTGTCAGGTGCATACGCGGCAGTGGCGCGGGCATGTGCGCAGCTATTACGCGATGCCTTACGGGCCATACTATATCTGGGGCGCGACCGCCCGGATCCTGAAGGCCCTGTCGGACATGGTAAATGCGACTGACATCTGACTGGATCACCGCCCCACGCTCGCAACTGGTTCTGCGCGTGGCGGGCGGCGCGGCGGGTCCGGCGCTGTTCGTCGGCGGATCGGTGCGCAACGCGGTGCAGGGCCGCCCGATCGGAGATCTGGATATCGCCACACCGGCCTTGCCCGAAACCGTGATGGCGCAGGCGAAGGCCGCAGGGCTGAAGGCGATCCCCACAGGTCTGGACCACGGCACGGTGACCATCGTGGCGCAGGGTGTTGCGCATGAGGTCACGACATTCCGCCGCGATGTGCGCACCACGGGCCGCCATGCCACCGTCGCGTTTTCGCACGATATTGCGCAGGACGCGGCGCGGCGCGACTTCACAATGAACGCGCTTTATGCCGGTGCGGACGGGCAAGTGATCGACCCGCTGGGCGGCTTGCCCGATGCGCTGGCAGGCAGGGTCCGCTTCATCGGTGACGCAAGTGCGCGCATCGCGGAGGATTACCTGCGCATCCTGCGATTTTTTCGCTTTACCGCGATCTATGCCTCCGGCCCGGCGGATGCGGAGGGGCTGGCCGCGTGTGCCGCTTCGCGCGATGGGATCTCCCGCTTGTCAGTGGAGCGTGTGACCGGCGAGATGTGCAAGCTGTTGCAGGCCCCCGCCCCGGCCCGCGCCGTGGCGGAGATGGACGCCGCCGGCATATTGCAGAGCGTTCTGCCCGGCGCGCAGCCGCAGCACTTGCCGCCGTTGCAAAGGGCGGAGGCCGCGATGGATGCCGCCCCGCGCTGGCGCCGCCGCCTGTTGGCGCTGGGGGGCGACAGTTCAAACTGGCGTCTGTCCAAGGCGGATCGCAAGGCCCTGACGCAGGCGCAGCAGATGCTGGGCACCCCTGCGACCACCGCCGAACGGGCCTATCGCGCCGGTGCGGACCTCGCGCTGGACGCGGCGCTGGTCGAGGCGGCGTGGGCCGATGCCGTGCCCGCCGCCGACCTGCGCCGGGATTGCGAGCGGGGCGGGCGCGCACGATTTCCGCTGGCGGCGGCCGATCTGATGCCCCCCTACCGCCCCGGCAGCGCGCTGGGGGCGGAGTTGCGCCGGCTGGAGGAACACTGGATCAGGCACGATTTCACCCCCGACCGCGCCGCCCTGCTGGACGCGATGCGCCCGCCGCCGGACCTGCCGTAACGATACAAACTGAACGTTGACGCGCCCCGCGCGGCCCGCGAAGGTCTGCTCCGCAACGACCGGAGCCTGCCCGTGACCATCGAGACCATCATCGCCATCGTGGCACTGGCCGCCGGCACCGTTTGGACGCCGGGGCCGAACAACGCGATGCTCGCCTCATCCGGGGCGCGGTTCGGGTTTCGCGCCACGCTGCCCCACGCAATGGGGGTGGCCGTCGGCTTTCCGGTGATGTGCTTCGTCATGGCGCTGGGACTGGGGCAGGTGTTCGAGGCGCAGCCCCTGATCGGTGAGGTCCTGCGCTGGATCGGCGCGGCGCTGCTGCTGCGGATCGCGTGGAAGACCCTGAACGCGAAACCGCCCGGAACCGATCAGGGCGCGGCGAAGCCGTGGACGTTCCTGCAGGCCAGTGCCTTTCAATGGATCAACCCCAAGGCATGGGTGATGGCCGTCTCGATGATCTCGCAATTCGTGACCGGAGTGGATCCGGTGCGCGAGGCAGGGCTGGTCGCGAGCATCTATCTGCTGGTGGGGCTGACATCCGCGAATGGCTGGGCGGGCTTCGGCGCCGCGCTGCAACGGTTCCTGTCCACACGCGGGCGGATGCTGGCGTTCAACGCGGTAATGGCGGGGCTGATCGTGTTGACCGTGGTGGGGCTGATCTTCGCGGATCTGAGGCCGGGCGCTTGATTCCGGCCTCGCTGGCCTTCTTCGTTTTCGTCGGTCTGTTTTCACCCGGGCCGAACGTGATCCTGCTGACGGCATCGGGGGCGCGGTTCGGGTTTCGCGCGACGGTTCCGCATATCCTCGGCGTGGCCATCGGTGTGGGGATCACGGCGGGGCTGACCGGGCTGGGGCTGGGGGCCGCGATCATGGCCGTTCCCATGCTGTCCGTCGTGCTGAAGGGCGTGGCGATGATGTGGATCCTGTATCTGGCTTACAGCCTGTACCGTGCCACCCGCGCGCCGAGGGCGCAGAGTGCGCAGCGGCCCTTTACCTTCGTGCAGGCGGTGCTGTTCCAGTGGGTCAACCCAAAGGTCTGGGCCGTTGCGCTGGCGGCATCGTCCTTCGTCGCGGATCAGGGGCCTTTGGGTGCGGGTCTGGCGCTGGCGCTCATCTTCAGCAGCATCAACCTCGCCGTGTGTCTGTTCTGGACCAGCGCCGGGCACCTGCTGGGACGTCTGCTGGCGGACGAGGCGCTGTGGCGGGCCTTCATGACCGTGATGTCGGGGGCTATGGCCCTGTCCGCTGTGCTGGTCCTGCTTTGAGCGAGGCCCACCAAGGGTCCGCCGCCAGGGCACGGCGCAAGGGGGTCATCGTGGTGGCCGGGGCCTCCTGAATATAGCGGTGCGCCTCCTCGATCTGGTCGCCCTGCAAGGTTTTCAGATAGGCGATCGCACCCGCCACGGTGAAGGGGTCGCGCGGTGCCTGGTGGAAATTCGGCTCCAGATCGGTCCAGATGGCGGCATCGTAATCGCCGGTCGCGCACCATTCCATCACCCGGTCATTGACCTGTGGCAGGCGACCGAAGGCGTCGGTCGCCGTGGCCCAACCGATCCGGTCCAGCGGCGCGCGTTCGCGTGCGGCAAGGTCGGTCGCGGCCTGCGCGACCTGCATACGGGTGGACCGGATGGCGTGGGTGGGGCACAGGGCACCGTCCTGCGGGTCCAGGCAGACCGCCAGCCCCATCTTGCGCTTGGCCGACACGCGCGAGAATTCCATCGGCAGGTCTGGCCCGCCGCTCATCTGCCATGCGCCTGTAACATGGGGGGCGAGGATCTCGATATCCCAGATCAGGGAGCCCCAGCCGAGGATGGCGATCCTCATGGCCATGCGGCCAGCGGCGGCAGGCTCATCAAGACGGCCTCGGGGTTGTGGCCGGTTTGCAGGCCGAAGGTCGTGCCCCGGTCATAGACCAGATTGAACTCCGCATAGCGCCCGCGCCGGAACAGCTGGTGATCGCGGTCGGCCTGGGTCCACTCCTCGAACATCCGCTTTTCCACAATCGGCACGAACGCCTTCAGAAAGGCCCGTCCGACATCCTGGGTAAAGGCGAAATCGGCGTTCCAATCGTTCGAGCAATGATCGTCGTAGAAGATACCGCCGACGCCGCGCGCCTCGTTCCAGTGGCGGATCATGAAATACTCATCGGCCCATGCCTTGTAACGCGGGTAGAGATCGGCACCGTGCGGGTCGCAGGCGGCCTGCTGCTGCGCGTGGAAGAACGCGGTATCCTGCGCCACCTCGACCATCGGGTTCAGATCCGATCCGCCCCCGAACCACCAGCCATGCGGGGTCCAGAACATGCGGGTGTTCATGTGCACGGCGGGCACCTTGGGGCTGCGCATATGCGCGACCAGGCTGATGCCGGAGGCCCAGAATCGGGGATCCTCGGCCATGCCGGGCATATCCTTGCGCGCGGCCATGGCCCGCTGGGCCGGTGGGGCCAGGGTGCCGTAGACCTCGGAGATGTTGACGCCGACCTTCTCGAAACAACGGCCGCCGCGCATGACGCGCATCTCACCGCCGCCGGCATCCGAACCATCGTCGGAATGGCGTTTCGTCGGCTTGCGTTCGAACCGCCCGGGGGCCAGGTCAGCGAACGGGCCCGAGGTCTGAGCATCCTCCAACCCCTCGAATGCATCGCAAATCCGGTCGCGCAAGCTGCGAAACCAGTCCGCCGCGCGGCGTTTTTCGTCTGTCATGTCCATTTTCGGATGTCTCACCTGGTCGTTTCGGGCGGATTTTCATCCTTTGTGCGGCAAGGTTCAAGGGAAGGGGCGCAACGCGGTTGTCCTCGGCGTCACAGGGCATAGGTTAACGGGGTCTGCGGGTCGCGCGTCCCGTGCCGTCCCGCCGAGGAATTATTCCATGTTTCGCTTCTTTGAGAAGCTGGTGGACCCCTACCAGCCCTATGCCGACGACGACGTGCCACCGACAGGTTTGTGGCCCTTCCTTGCGGATTACATGCGGCCCTTCCGCAGCGTCCTGATGTGGACCCTACTGACCACATTCGCCGTTACCGTGGTTGAGATCGGGTTGATTTTCTATACAGGCCGGGTGGTTGACCTGCTGGAGGTCAGCGGTCCGACGGCCTTTCTCAACGATCATGGGGTCGAGCTGGGTCTGATCGCGGCGTTCATCCTGCTGCTGCGCCCCATTGCGCAGATGCTCAACGCGATGCTGCTGAACCAGGCGCTGCTGCCCAATATCGCCACGCTGGTGCGCTGGCGCTCACACAGGCATGTTCTGCGACAATCGGTCGCTTGGTTCCAAGGCGATTTCGCCGGACGGATCGCCAACCGGGTGATGCAGACGGCCCCCGCCACGGGCGAGGCGGTGTTCCAGATCTTCGACGCGCTGGTCTATGCGGTGATCTATCTGATCGGCGCGCTGCTGCTGCTGGGTGGCACCGATCCGCGGCTTATGCTGCCACTGGCCGCGTGGGGGCTGGCCTATATCGTGCTGTGCATCGTTATCATTCCGCGCATCGGACGCGCATCCAAGGATTTTTCCGACGCCCGATCCGCCATTACAGGCCGGATCGTGGACAGCTACACCAACATCCAGACCGTCAAGCTGTTCGCCCACACGCGTGAGGAAGAAGCCTTTGCCGGTGAGGCCATCGAACATGCCCGGGACAAGTTTCAGGTGCAGATGCGGCTGATTACAGCGATGGAGCTGGGGCTGCTGCTGATCAACGGCCTTCTGATCGTCGCGGTCATCGGATGGTCCATCGCGCTTTGGCAACAGGGGATCGGAACGGTCGGGACGGTGGCCGCCGCCTCCGCTCTGGTTTTGCGGCTGAATTCGATGACGGGCTGGATCATGTGGGCGCTGTCGTCATTCTTCCAGAATCTCGGCGTCGTGCGTGAGGGGATGGAAACGATTGCCCAGCCCATCGATCTGACCGACGCGCCGGATGCCCGCCCGCTGCACCTGAAAGGCGGAGAGATTGCGTTTCACGACGTCAGTCACCATTACGGACGCGAAGCCGGGGGGCTGGACCGTGTGAACCTGACGATCCGTCCGGGGGAACGGGTGGGTCTGGTCGGGCGATCCGGTGCGGGCAAGTCCACGCTGGTCAACCTGCTGTTGCGGTTTCATGACGCGGAATCCGGCCGCATCACGCTGGACGGGCAATCGTTGGCGGATGTCACACAGGACAGTCTGCGCCAATCGGTGGGGATGGTGACGCAGGATACCTCGCTGTTGCATCGGTCGGTCCGCGAAAACATCCGCTATGGTTCCGCCGACGCGACCGAGGCCGAGATCATCGCCGCGGCCAAGCGGGTGGAGGCGCATGAATTCATCCTCGATCTGGGGGATATGAACGGGCGCACCGGCTATGACGCACATGTCGGGGAACGCGGCGTCAAACTGTCCGGTGGGCAAAGACAGCGGATCGCACTGGCTCGTGTCGTGCTGAAGGACGCGCCGATCCTGATTCTGGACGAGGCGACCTCGGCCCTGGACAGTGAGGTGGAGGCCGTCATTCAGGACGCCCTGTACGGGTTGATGGAGGGCAAGACCGTAATCGCCATCGCACACCGCCTGTCCACCATCGCCGCGATGGATCGCATTGTCGTGCTGGATGCAGGCCGGATCGTCGAGGAGGGAACCCACGACGCGCTGATCGCGCAAGGCGGATTGTATGCCGGATTCTGGTCGCGCCAATCGGGCGGATTTTTGAACGCGGCGTCGAAATGAAGGCGTTCTTTGCCAACCTGATCGCGCCCTTCGCACCGGCGGACGGGCCGCCGCCGCAAACTCTGGGCGCGTTCCTGCGCTGGGCGCTGGCCGGATCGGGGCGCGTGGTGGCGATCACCGCGCTGTTCGGGCTGGCGCTGGGCATCAGCGAGGCGGTGGCCGCGTGGCTGGTCGGGCACATCGTCGATCTGGCGGTGGCACAGGGGGGCGAGGCATTCTTCGCCCGCAATGCCGGACTGTTGCTGGGCGCGGGGGCGTTTTTTGTGCTGCTGCGCCCGATGCTGGTTACGCTGACCTCGGCGCTGAATTCGCTGTCCGTCGGGCCAAACGCCACGACGCTGGCGATGGCGCGGCTGAACCGTCACACGATGGGGCAGTCCCTGCGCTTTTTCGAGAACGATTTCGCGGGACGGATCGCGCAAAAGCAGATGCAGACCGTATCGGCCATCGGCTCGATCCTGTCGGAGATCGTGAACTCGCTGGCGTTTGCGTTCTCCGTTCTGATGGGATCGCTGTTGGTGCTGATCCAGGTCTCACCCCGACTGGGACTGGTGCTGGCGGGATGGTTCGCGATCTACGTCCTGTATGTCCGCTACTTTCTGCCCAAGGTGCGCCAGCGTTCCCGCGCGCGGGCCGGGGCGCGGGCGGCGCTGTCGGGGCAGCTGGTCGACGTGCTGTCCAACATGGCGACCGTCAGGCTGTTTGCTACAGGCGCGAGCGAGGAGCGCGCCGCTGAGAGGGCGATGGGAACGCTGCGCGACAAATCAATGGATTTCGGCGCGATTTCGGTCGCGTTCCGTGGGGGTTTGAGCCTGCTGGGTGGTCTGTTGCCGGTCGCCCTGATCGGATGCTCCGTCTGGTTTTGGCAAAGCGGAGAGGCGACACCCGGCGACATCGCTATCGCGGGCCTGCTCTCCACCCGTCTGGGGCAGATGTCGGGCTGGATCAGTTTCGTCGCGATGGGGATTTTCGCCAATATAGGTGAGATTGAGAACGGCATGAATACCCTCGCGCCCGCGCATGACCTGCCGGATCGCGACGGTGCCGTTCCCCCCGGTCCGGTAGCGGGTGAGATCGCGTTTCACGATGTCAGCTTCGGCTATGGCAGGCCGGACGGCGGTGGCCTGGACGGGCTCGACCTGCATATCGCCGCCGGGCAGAAGGTCGGTCTGGTTGGACGGTCGGGGGCGGGGAAATCCACCGCGCTGTCGCTGCTGCTTCGGCTCTACGATGTGGAAGGCGGGAGGATCACTCTGGATGGAAAGGATATCCGTGACCTGACGCAGGACGGTTTGCGCGGCGCGATCGCGATGGTTCGGCAAGATACCGCGATGTTCAACCGCTCCGCCTTTGACAACATCTCCTACGGAATCGCGAATGCCGATCCCGCGGCGGTCGAGCGGGCCGCCCGGCGCGCGCAGGCGCATGATTTCATCGTCGGTTTGTCCGATCCGGCCGGGCGCACTGGATATCAGGCGCATCTGGGTGAGCGGGGCGTTCGTTTGTCCGGCGGGCAGCGGCAGCGGATCGCGATTGCCCGCGCGTTCCTCAAGGATGCGCCGGT
>OJGD01000100.1_pt1 | contig 48966 bp, 39 predicted proteins | sample 1594571 | NCBI WGS metagenome assembly OJGD01 (sample SAMN05416771, study PRJEB24817) | seawater metagenome | isolation source: Sea water | place: Canada:Atlantic | collected 2013-11
GTAGCTCGTAGCTCGTAGCTCGTAGCTCGTAGCTCGTAGCTCGTAGCTCGTAGCTACCCCCTACCGCACGCCTGCATTTGCTGCTGGTACCGGTTGGCCATGGATGCCGTGCGTTGGGCCGCGCCTTTCATCCACTTGTTGTTTTTCCAGGTACCGCGGGCATAACCGCCGTGGCCAGCGTAGTAATTGAGATAAAGGTTATAGGTGTCGTTCCGGGCCACGCCGTTTTTCTTGTAGCTCTGGTAGTGATACCAGCCGACAAACTGCACCGCATCCTTGAAGTCATCCCGGTCCGCGCCACGGCGACCGGTGGCGTCCTTGTACCAATCCCAGGTGCCATCCAGCGCCTGGGGATACCCGTAGGCCGACGACGGGCGTTTCCAGGGAATAAAGCCCAGCAGCTTGGTGCGCGGCGGTTTCGCCTTGGCGTTGAACCCGGATTCCTTATAGATGGTCGCCATCAGCACGGGCACCGGCACCCCGTACTCTTTTTCCGCACTCTTGGCGTATTTGTACCAGTTGTTGAACCAGCCACCCCGCTGATCGAACACCGCGCAGACATTATCCGTGTTGGTCGGTGTGCCAGCACAGCCACTCAGGGTCAGTACTGCCAAAAGCAGGGTTAGCCAGATTTTCATAACGCTCCCGGGTCAATGCCGTGCTGGGTCAACATGGACAGTAGCGCAGCTTCGTCGCATACCTCAACGCCCAACGATTCCGCTTTCGCCAGTTTGGAACCCGCCGACGCGCCCGCCACCACCGTACTGGTGTTTTTGGACACCGACCCCGCCACTTTTGCTCCCAACTGCTGCAAGGCCTGTTTGGCCTGGTCACGGGTAAGCTGCTCCAGGGTGCCGGTAAGCACCCAGGTTTGCCCTTCGAGAGGCCGACTTTCGGCCTGGACCGGGGCGCGGGCAGCCAGGGCGGCAACCTGATCCTCTGCATCCTGCAAGCGGGCTTGCCAACCGTTCTCCGCCAGCGCCCTGGCCAGCTGTGTCATAACACCGGAGCGCACACCCTTGGGCTCGGCGCCCGCGCCTTCAGCCGCCGCCGCGCTCAATTCAGCCACGGTGCGGAAGTGCCCGCCGAGGGTTTCCAGCGACTTGTCACCAATGCCCTCAAGATTCATGCCCAATCGCTTGGCGGATTTAAGCAACTGCGCCAGCGTCAGGCTGTTCACAAAGGCTGCCGAGGGCACGCCGCTGGCCTGCGGGTTCACCCCTTCCGCCAGCAAGCCGTCGATCACCGCCTCGTTATCCGCTTCCGCAAAGAAGGCGCCAATGGCCTTGGCCACTTCCATCCCCACATCCGGCACCGCCAGCAATAGCAGCAAGGGGGCGCGGCGAATGCCCTCCAGATCGCCGAAGCAATCTGCCAGGTTTTTGGCAGTCTCTTCGCCGATCTGCAAAATGCCCAGCGCAAACAGGAAACGGCCCAGCCCCACGGTTTTGGACGTCTCCAGTGCGGCAATCAGATTATCCGCGGATTTCTCGCCCATGCGCTCAAGGCCCGCCACCTGTTCGGCTTTCAAGCGGTACAGGTCGGCAACGGTGGCAATCAGCTCCTGATCCACCAGCGCATCCACCAGCTTGTCACCCAGCCCATCGATATCCATGGCGCGGCGGGACGCAAAATGCTTGATGGCTTCACGCTGTTGGGCCCCACAGATCAGCCCGCCGGTACAGCGAGCCACCACCTGATCGTCGCCGCGCAGAATGTCGCTACCACACACCGGGCAGGACGGCGGCAAGGCAATATCCCGGGCGTCCGCCGGGCGGCGCTCGGGCAGCGCCCGCACCACCTTGGGGATCACATCCCCGGCCCGGTACACCACCACGGTGTCACCAATACGGATATCCAGCCGCTGAATTTCATCAATATTGTGCAGGGTGGCGTTGCTGACAATGACCCCACCCACGTGCACCGGCTCCAATCGCGCCACCGGTGTCAGTGCACCGGTGCGGCCCACCTGCCAGTCCACGCCGTTAAGCACGGTGAGCTCTTCCTGGGCAGGAAACTTGTGGGCAATGGCCCAGCGCGGCGCCCGGCTGACAAACCCCAGATCCTGTTGCCAGTCGAAACGGTCTACCTTGTACACCACGCCATCGATGTCGTAATCGAGATGATCGCGTTTTTCCAGAATCCCCCGGTAGAACGCCAGCAGTGCGTCAACACCCGCACACACACGCACTTCCGGGTTCACCCGCAGCCCCCAGCTGCGCAGGGCCTCCAGCATGTCGGCATGCGTGGCCGGCTCGGGCACACCTTCCAGCTGAGCCATGGAGTAGGCATAAAATTCCAGTGGCCGGCTGGCGGTGATGCGCGAATCCAGCTGACGCAGGCTGCCGGCAGCCGCGTTGCGAGGGTTGGCAAACACCTTCTGCTCTGCAGCTTCCTGGCGGGCATTCAGCGCGGCGAAGCCGGCGTGGGGCATCACCACTTCACCACGCACTTCCAGCCGCGACGGCACGTGGCTACCCCGTAACGTCAGGGGAACAGAACGAATGGTCCTGGCATTAACGGTGATGTTCTCCCCGGTCTGCCCATCCCCCCGGGTGGCCGCCCGCACCAGTTGCCCGTCCAGGTACAACAGGGAAATCGCCAAACCGTCCAGTTTGGGCTCGGCCACGTAATCCACGGTTTCGTCCACCCCCAGGCGCTCACGAATCCGTTTATCAAAGGCGCGCAAGTCATCATCATCGAAGGCGTTATCCAGACTCAGCATGGGCACTTCGTGCTGCACCTGTTCAAACGCATCCAGCGGCACATCCCCAACCCGCTGGGTAGGCGAATCCGCGGTAATCAAATCCGGGTGCTGGGCTTCCAGGTCTTTGAGCGCACGAAACGCCCGGTCGTACTCCGCATCCGGCACCGCCGGATCGTCCTGCACGTAATAGCGGTAAGACCAGTCGTTGAGCTGGTCACGGAGGTGTTGGGCTTTCTGGATGATGTCTGGATTAGGCACGGTAGCAGCAGCGAATAATGAATAGTGAATAGTGAATAATGGATAGCGAACGACTCGCTCTGTAGGAGCGCCACTTGAGGCGCGAATCCGGTGTTGTTTTTATACCGCTCGCGCCTCAAGTGGCGCTCCTACAGTGTCATCTTAAACGTAGGGCGCATCCTGCAGATGCCAGGAGTCTCGAGGTACGAGTAACGAGGTACGAAAACTTTTTGTATTTCGCTTCTCGAAACTCGTCACTCGCAACTGCTTTTACGCGCTGGGTACCCGCTGACGCCGCTCGAATTCCTGCACGCGCTGGCGCAGGTGTTCCATGGTCTGCGGGGTCAGCACGCTGTGCTGTTCATCCTTGAGTTCACCGTCCAGCTCAGCGGCCAGGCGCTGACAAATGGACAGCATCTTGTCCAGAGCACCGATAGCATCCGTCGGTCCCGGCAATTTCAGGAAGAAAGTAACGCCGGCAAAGGTCTTGTCTTCCATGGTATCCAGATCGAAGGTACCCGGCTCCACCGCGTTGGCCATGGAGAATTGCAGCTCATCAGCACCTTGCACGCTCACATGCCGGTGGAAAATATTCATGCGACCGTAGCGCAGGCCCGCTTCCAGCAACATGCGCAACAGGGCACTGCCATCGAAAGGCGCACCACGGTGGGCAATCAGGTGTACCACAATCACTTCCAGAACGGGCTGGGGCTCACGGGGCGCCTTGGGTGCGGGCCGGGCTTCTACTCGCGGTTCCTGGCGAGGCGCCTGACGCGGCGAAACCCGAGGGGCCGGTTCGGGCTCGGGTTTCGGCTCAGGCGGTTTTTCCGCTACCGGTTGTGTCGGCGCCGGGGCGGGCTCGACATCAGGCTCCGCCGTGCGCTCTGGCTGGGGCTCTGGTTCCTGCTCACCGTCGAACAGACTTTGCTGTTCTGCGGTACGCGCTTCCGCCGCCGCTTCATCGGGTTCCATCACCATGGGCGGACGCTCATCCTGCTCTGCATCCTCCATGGCCCGGCGGATCACCCGAGCAGAACCAATCAGCTCCGGGTTGTAACCGCTACTTTCTTCTTCCTCCGCCTGATCGCGATAGCGCGGGTCGATGCGCATACGCAACCGCCCGTGCCGCTCCCGGATCATCCGCCGCACGCCGTCGGCCAGAATCAGCAGAATCAGAATAACCAGAATACCAATCAATGTTTCCAGGTTCAGGCCCATTGCCTCTTCTTCCTTGCTTGTGCTGAAGTGCCGCTGTTACAGCGGCACCGATTCCTCACATCGCCGCCATTTCGGCCGCTTCTTCCACATCCACCGATACCAGACGGGATACACCGGGTTCATGCATGGTGACCCCCATCAGGGTAGCAGCCATCTCCATCGCAATCTTGTTATGAGTGATGTAGATAAATTGCACTTTTGCAGACATTTCCGACACCAGGTTACAGAAACGCCCCACGTTGGCGTCATCCAGCGGCGCGTCCACCTCATCGAGCAGGCAGAATGGCGCCGGGTTGAGCTGGAAGATACTGAACACCAGTGACAAGGCGGTGAGCGCTTTTTCACCGCCGGAAAGCAGGTGAATGGTGCTGTTTCGCTTGCCGGGTGGCCGCGCCATGATGGTGACACCGGTGTCGAGCAGGTCGTCGCCGGTGAGCTCCAGGTACGCATGGCCACCGCCGAAGACCTTCGGGAACAGCTCCTGCAGACCACGGTTGATGCGGTCGAAGTATTCCTTGAAGCGCGCCCGGGTTTCCCGGTCGATCTTGCGGATGGCGTTCTCCAGGGTACCGAGTGCGTCTTCCAGGTCTTCGTTCTGGCTGTCCAGGTAATTCTTGCGCTCGGACTGCTGCTGATATTCGTCGATGGCCGCCAGGTTGATCTGCCCCAGGCGGGAAATCCGCTGGCCGATCATGTCCATTTCCTGGGCCCACTGCTGCTCATCCGCCTCGTCCGGCAGGTTTTGCAGCACAGTATCCAGATCAAAATTCTGTTCAGAAAGCTGTTCGGCCACGGTCTGCCGGCGGGTACTCAGGTCCTGCCATTGCATGCGTTTCTGATCCATGGTGCTGCGCACTTCCTGGGCCTGTCGCTCAAACTGGCCACGCTGCCCTTCCAGGTTACGCATTTCATGGTCCACCGTTTCCAGCTCACGGCGGGCTTCGGTGAGCTTGTGCTCGGCTTCCAGACGCACTTCCAGCTTTTCTTCCAGCTGCATCTGCAGTTCCGTACCCGGCTCGTCGCCCTCATTGGTCTGCTCTTCCAGCAGCGCCTTGCGCTCCGCCATCATCTGCACCTGGGTCTCCAGGCGGCTCAGGTTCTGGCGCAGCGAGTCTGCCTGGGTGCGGGCACCCTGCACTTCCATGGCCAACTGGTGGGACTGATCGCGGTCGTGGCGCGCTTTCTGGCGGGACTCGTCCAGCCGCAGGCGCAGCTCATCCCGGCGGGATAGCAAGGCTTCGCGCTCACCGCTGTCGGTTTCCATGGCGTCCAGCGCTTCCGCCAGCACCGCCCGGGCCTCTTTCAGGTGTTCCTGTTCCTGCTCCAGTTGCTCGTTGGTCTCGTCCATTTCCCGGCTGAGACGCTCACGGCGCATGGTGATCTGCTCCAGGCGCACCTGCCGGGCGCTGACCTGGGCATTGATCTCGCCCAACTCACGGTTGATCCGGCTCGCCTGACGCTGCACCTCTTCGCGCTCTTCTTCCAGTTCGGAAATCTGCTCGCGGGTGCTTTCCAGCTGTTCTTTCAGGCTATCCACGGTGGCCTGGAGGGTATCAATCTCGCCTTCCAGGGTCTCCAGCTCACGACGACGCTCCAGGATACCGGCTTCCTGATCTTCCTCTTTGGCCACTTTGAGCCAGTCCGGGCCCAGCCAGATACCGTCACGGGTCACCACGGATTCGTGGGCGTCCAGCTGGCCACGCAGGGTCAAGGCCGCATCCAGATTATCGGCCACGTACACCCCGGCCAACAGACCTTCCGGAGCCTGCCCCTGAACGTGTTCACGCAGTAGCGTGGATTTGCTGCCCGCTGCCGTCGTGGCGCTGGGGCTAACCAGTGCCACACGGCCATGAGAAAGGTCATCCAGCCACTCGCCCAGCTGATCAAAGCCGCTGACGGCGACGGCCTGAATGCTGTCGCCCAGCACCGCTTCCAGGGCTTTTTCCCAGCCTTCCGCCACTTGCAACTGGTCGGCGAGACGCGGTTCGTCATCCAGTTCATGCCGGGTCAACCAGTCGCTGACCGCGCCATCGTCGCCCATGGCCGCTTTCTGCAGGGCTTCCAGGGAGGTGCGGCGGCCCTTCAGGCTTTGCAACTTCTCGCGGGCCTCATCCAGCTGACGGCCCCGGTCGCCGTTATCCCGGCGAAGCTGGTTGATCTCTTCCTGCAGGGACTCGCTGCGCAGTTCGTTTTCTTCCGACTGCCCGCGATATTGCTCCACCTGCTCTTCCAGCTCGCGCATTTCCTGGGCCAGCGGGCCAGCATCCAGGGATTCCTGCTCCTTCTTCAGGCGGTCGATACGGTCGCGCAGCCGCTCCTGGGACTTGTCCAGATGCTGAATGCGGGACTGCTCCACCTCGGCCTGGCGGCGTGATTCCCCGGACTTGCCGTTGAATTCTTCCCACGCCTGCTGCCAGTTCTGCATGGTCTCTTCGGCCAGCGCCAGCGCTTCGCTGGAGGCTTCCTGCTGCTCGGAGACCATTTCCAGCTCCGGCTCGCGCTCGGCCAGAATGGCATCCAGTTCCGCCACTTTCTCGCTGTCGATGCGCAGGTGCTCGTCGCCTTCTTTCCAGCTGGCGCGTACCTGGTCCAGCTCCTCGTACAGCTGCTGCTTGCGCTCGCGCTGATGCTGGATGCTCTGCTCCAGGCGCGCCACTTCCGCCCCCAGAGCGTAAAAATGCTGCTGGACTTCGTTGAAGCGTTCCTGCACTTCGTGGTGCTTCTCGCGCAGGCGCTCCACTTCCGCGTCCACGTGGCGCTGCTCCGCCACTTTCGCTTCCATGGACACGTCCAGTTCGCCGATCACGTGATCCAGCTGCTTGACCTGCACATCCAGCCCTTTCCAGCGCAACGCCTTGAGCTGGGCACCTTTCAGGCGCTCTTCCTCTTTGTACTGCTTGTATTTCTCCGCCGCGCTGGCCTGCCGGCTCAGGCGTTCCAGCTGACGCGTCAGCTCGTCGCGAATATCCGTCAGGCGCTCCAGATTCTCACGGGTGCGACGAATACGGTTTTCGGTTTCCCGACGGCGGGCCTTGTACTTGGAGATCCCCGCCGCTTCCTCGATATACACCCGCAGCTCTTCCGGCTTGGCTTCAATCAGCCGGGAAATCATGCCCTGCTCAATAATGGCGTAGCTGCGCGGGCCCAGGCCGGTGCCCAGGAAGATGTCGGAAATGTCCTTGCGGCGGCACTTGGTGCCGTTGAGGAAATAGTTGGACTGGCCGTCGCGGGTGACCTGGCGCTTCACGGAAATTTCGTTGAACTTGCCGTATTCGCCAGTAACGGTGGCATCGGAGTTATCGAAAATCAGCTCAATGGACGCCTGGGCCACCGGCTTGCGGGCATTGGAGCCATTGAAGATAACGTCCGCCATGGACTCACCGCGCAGGTGCTTGGCGGAGGATTCCCCCATCACCCAGCGTACCGCGTCAATGATATTGGACTTCCCACACCCGTTGGGCCCCACCACGGCGGTGAGGTTTTCCGGGAAATTGGTGGTGGTAGGGTCCACAAAGGATTTGAACCCGGCCAGTTTTATTGATTTCAGTCGCATAGTGTCTGCTTAACTCGGGCCAACAGGCCAAAAATTGGGCAAAAACAAGGGTTTTCGCCACCCCTTGAAGCGATTACGGCGCGCCTGGGCACTAAAAGGGCTAAGTCTAGCGACAACCGCAGTCGAATTCATCAGCCGAGATACCGATAAAGGCCACGGCACGCTTCATCCTGCACGCAGCACATCGCAAACCCGGACACGTTTTACGGCATTTGATGTTTTCAGGGCATATGCCAGCCTTCGCGGTCGAAGGACCGCTCTCGCAAAGGAGATTGACCGTAGGCGTCCCAATTATTCGCTGCGCTCCCCCCTTCGGGACCGCCTTTACAGGCGTTCCTTCGCGCGGTGAGGGACGAACCGCAAATGCCCGCAGGGCACAACGGCAAAACGCCCCAACATCTCTCGCTTTCCCTTGCAGCTTGAGGCGTACCGCTTGCAACTTGCCTGCACACTGTGCAGCACGGGGCACGACAGGTAACATTCTCCACAGCCTGTCTTCGCGTCAGCGCGTGCTGCATGATCCGTGAAGCGTCTCTTGATACAAGGATTACCCGTGTCCCAGATAGCCGATGCCATTGCTTACCTGTCCCGCAGCCTGAAACTGGCCCGCACCCCGGAACTGCGGCGCTATGTGATCATCCCGCTGATCTTCAACATCCTGGTCTTTGGCGGCCTGTACTGGCTCAGCGGCAGCTGGATTGCCGGCTGGATCACCGCCGCCACCGCGGACTGGGCGTTGACTGGCTTCTGGAGCTTCCTCAATGGCGCTCTGCACTTCCTGGTCGATGCGGCAGTCATACTGGTGTGGATTCTGCTGTTGGGCCTGTTCGCCAGCGTGTTTTCCATTGGCGTACAGCTGATTGCCGCGCCCTTCATGGGCTTTCTGGCGGAAAAAGTGGATATCCAGGTCACCGGCCACCCCATGAACGATGAATCCATCCCCGCCATGATCGTGCGTACCTTCAAGCGCGAGCTGCGCAAAACCTGGTACTGGCTGTGGCGTGCCGTGCTGATTCTGTTTGTGGTGGGGGTGGTTTACTTCATCCCGGTGATCAATGTGTTCGCCTCGGCCATCTGGTTTCTGTGGTCAGGCTGGCTGCTGGGCATGCAGTACATCGATTTCGGCGCCGACAACCGCCAAGTGCCTTTTGAGGTGATGCTGGAGCGACTGAAAGAAAAACGCTGGCTGGTGCTGACCTTCGGCGCCATCGTCATGGCCCTGACCATGATCCCGTTGGTGAACCTGTTCATCATGCCGGTAGCGGTGATTGCCGGAACGCTGATCTGGGTGGAGCAGCTCAGTGGAGAATTAATAGTTAATAATGAATAATTAATAACGTCGCGAGACGGTTTTTCATGTTCGGAAACGCATGAGGCCGCGGCCAGAGTCTGGGCGCGGCCTCATTGCTTTTACAATACGGTTACCGCTGCTCGCGCAGCTATTAATTATTCATTATTAACTATTAATTGCTCTCTACCTATCGCATAAATCCCAATTCACGCAGCTGGTGGATCTTGTCCCGGGTGGCGGCGGCATCCTCGAATTCCAGGTTCTTGGCGTGCTCCAGCATCTTGGCTTCCAGCACCTTGATCTCCTTGGCCACCTGCGCCGGGGAGCGGGCATCCAGGTAATCGGCGGCGGATTCCGCCACTTTCTTCTCACCCTTGTACTTGCGATCGAAACGGCTGCCGCCGCTGTCATCCATGATGTCGCGGATTTTCTTGTTGAGCCCCTGCGGGGTAATGCCGTTGGCCTTGTTGAACGCTTCCTGCTTCTCGCGGCGGCGGTCCGTCTCGCCGATGGCCCGCTCCATGGAGCCGGTCATTTTGTCCGCGTAGAGAATCGCCCGCCCTTCCACATTCCGGGCGGCGCGGCCGATGGTCTGGATCAATGAGCGATCGGAGCGCAGGAACCCTTCCTTGTCCGCATCCAGAATCGCTACCAGCGCCACTTCCGGCATATCCAGGCCTTCACGCAGCAGGTTGATCCCCACCAGTACATCGAACTTGCCCAGACGCAAATCGCGGATAATTTCCACCCGTTCCACCGTATCGATATCGGAATGCAGGTAACGCACACGGATGCCGTGCTCATTGAGGTATTCGGTAAGATCTTCCGCCATACGCTTGGTGAGCGTGGTCACCAGCACCCGCTGCTCTTTGGCAATGCACTCCTTGGCTTCCCCCAGCAGATCGTCCACCTGGGTGGTCGCCGGGCGGATCTCGATCTTCGGGTCCACCAGGCCGGTGGGCCGCACCACCTGTTCCACCACCTGCCCCGCGTATTTCTGCTCGTAGGGCCCGGGGGTGGCGGATACAAACACCATTTGCGGTGCCAGTTGCTCCCATTCCTCGAATTTCAGCGGTCGGTTATCCATGGCCGAGGGCAAGCGGAACCCGAAGCTCACCAGGGTTTCTTTGCGGGAGCGGTCGCCTTTGTACATGGCGCCCAGCTGCGGAATGGTCACGTGGGACTCATCGGCAATCAGCAGCGCATTCTCCGGCAGGTAGTCAAACAGGGTGGGCGGTGCATCACCGGGCGCACGGCCAGAAAACAACCGGGAGTAGTTTTCCACGCCGTTGCAGTAACCCAGCTCCTGCAACATCTCGATGTCGAACCGGGTGCGCTGCTCCAGCCGCTGGGCTTCCACCAGCTTGTTTTGCTCCTTTAGCTCCGCCAGCCGTTCGGTGAGTTCTTCCTTGATCATCTCCACCGCCTTGAGCACCGTTTCCCGGGGCGTCACGTAATGGCTCTTGGGGTAGATGGTGGTGCGCCCGATACGCCGGATCACCTCGCCGGTGAGCGGATCAAAGATGCTGATGGACTCCACTTCGTCATCGAACAACTCGATGCGCACCGCTTCCTTTTCCTCTTCCGCCGGGAAGATATCGATCACATCCCCACGCACCCGGTAGGTGGCGCGACGAAAATCCATTTCGTTGCGGGTGTATTGCAGTTCGGCCAGGCGCCGCAGCAGCTCACGCTGATCAATATGATCGCCCCGCACCAGATGCAGCACCATGGCGTGATAACTGGCCGGGTCACCCAGACCGTAGATGGCGGATACCGTGGCCACGATAATGGTATCCGGGCGCTCCAGGATGGCCTTGGTGGCAGACAGGCGCATCTGCTCGATCTGTTCGTTCACCGAAGCATCTTTCTCAATGAAGGTATCGGAGCTGGGAACGTAAGCTTCCGGCTGGTAGTAGTCGTAGTAGGAAACGAAGTACTCCACCGCATTTTCCGGGAAAAACTCACGAAACTCCCCATACAACTGCGCCGCCAACGTCTTGTTGGGCGCCATGATGATGGTCGGCCGGCCAGTCTGCTCGATCACGTTCGCCATGGTGAAGGTCTTGCCCGAGCCCGTGACACCGAGCAGCGTCTGGTGGCCCAGGCCGTCATCAATGCCCTCAATCAGCTGGGCAATGGCCTTGGGCTGGTCCCCGGCAGGCTGGTAATCGGAATGGAGCTTGAAGAGGCTTTCGGGCATGGGGTCTTCCTGATGGCTACCCTTCCAAGCCAGGAAGGAAGCAAAATCATGGTTTAAAAAATCGAGACGTAGTGTAACAGAGCCGGCATGGCAAAGGCGTGATGGCTCCGACTCTCCTGTGGGAGCACCAACTTGGTGGCCGAACCATTGGGCTTCGAGTAACGAGAAGCGAGTTTCGAAAGGCAAAACCTGGGGCTTCTGAGGGGTGGTGCTCGCAACTCGAAACTCGTCACTCGCCTCTAACACCCTATTCCACCGGCCAGCTGGCTCGCCTACAAAAAACCACTCTCCCCTCCGTCCCCCACAGGAAATACGGGACATTCCCCGCCTGATCCGGTAAAATGCACGCCCCTTTCTGGGTCGATTGCTGCGCCAAAAGCGCGGCCCAACGACTCTCTAGATGAACGAGGAGTGCATGTCCGATATCAGCCTTTCCGACCGCGTACAACGCATCAAGCCGTCTCCCACTCTTGCCATCACCGCCAAAGCCGGTGAATTGCGCGCGCGGGGCAAAGACATTATTGGGCTGGGTGCCGGTGAGCCGGATTTCGATACGCCGGATCATATCAAAGACGCCGCCATTGAAGCGATCAAGGCCGGCAAAACCAAATACACCCCGGTGGACGGCACTCCCGGCCTGAAGAAAGCCATTATCGACAAATTCCAGCGCGATAACGGCCTGTCCTATGAGCCCGGCCAGGTGCTGGTCTCCAGCGGCGGCAAGCAAAGCTTCTTCAACATGGCACTGGCACTGCTAAATGATGGCGACGAAGCCATCATTCCGGCCCCCTACTGGGTGAGCTACCCGGATATGGTGCTGGTTGCCGGCGGCGTACCGAAGATCCTCGAAACGGACGTGAACAGCCGCTTCAAGATCACCCCGGAACAGCTGGAAGCGGCGATTACGCCGAAAACCCGCCTGTTCGTGATCAACAGCCCCTCCAACCCCTCCGGCATGGCCTATTCCCTGGAAGAACTGGCGGCTCTGGGCGAGGTACTGAAGAAGCACCCGAACATCATCGTCGCCACCGACGACATGTACGAGCATATCCTGTGGACCGGCAAGCCGTTCATCAACATCGTCAATGCCACCCCGGAGCTGTACGACCGCACCGTGGTCATGAACGGCGTCTCCAAGGCCTACTCCATGACCGGCTGGCGCATCGGCTACGCGGCAGGCCCGCAAAAGCTGATTGCTGCCATGAAAAAGGTGCAGTCCCAGTCCACCTCCAACCCGGCCTCCATCAGCCAGGCTGCCGCTGAAGCCGCACTGGCCGGCGATCAGGGCTGCGTGGACGAGATGGTCAAAGCGTTCAAGGAACGTCACGACTACCTCACCGCCGCACTGGATGCCCTGCCTGGCGTGAAATGTGCCCAGGGTGACGGCACTTTCTATGCCTTCCCGGACTTTTCCGAAGCCATTGCCAACATGGATGGCGTGGAATCCGACACCGACCTGGCCACCCTGCTGCTGGAAACGGCTGAAGTCGCGCTGGTGCCCGGTTCCGCCTTCGGCGCCCCCGGCTGCATGCGCCTGTCCTTCGCCGTCGGCATGGACACCCTGAAAGAAGCCATCCGCCGGATTGAGCAGGCATTGGCTAAATAAGCAACAAACGCACCCCCGGGGTGTTGACGACCCCGGGAGGCGTCACTAATATACGCGCCTCAAGACATTCCGCCTTAGCTCAGTTGGTAGAGCAAATGACTGTTAATCATTGGGTCGCTGGTTCGAGCCCAGCAGGCGGAGCCAAATAGAAAGGGCCTACCCATCGGGTAGGCCCTTTTTTTGCGCCACAATGATTGGTTGTCCTGCGGCCAACTGTTAATCATTGGCAAATTCAGTTGAATTTGCCTAGTTCGAGCCCAGCAGGCGGAGCCAAATAAGAAAAGGGCTTATCCATCGGGTAAGCCCTTTTTCTTTGCCCCAATCATTGGGCACCCTGCGGTCGCCGGTTAATCATTGGTGAATTCAGTTGCATTCGCCTGGTTCGAGCCCAGCAGGCAAAACACAACAAGAAAAGCCCGGCATCTTCCGATACCGGGCTTTCTTTGTCTCATGATTGTTCGCGCGTCCTTCCCTAAAACCCTTCCGGATTCTGTTTCTGCCAGCGCCAATGATCCTCGCACATTTCCTCAATGCCCCGCTGCGCCTCCCAGCCCAGAACAGCATTGGCATGGGTCGGATCTGCATAGCAGCTCGCCACATCACCGGGGCGACGTTCCACTATTTCATAGGGCACAGGGCGACCAGATGCCTGTGAGAACGCCGTGACCATTTCCAGCACGCTGTACCCCCGGCCGGTTCCCAGGTTCACTGTTAACAGGCCGCCATCCGCGTCCAGCGCCTCAAGCGCAGCCAGATGCCCCTGAGCCAGATCCATAACATGGATATAGTCTCTGACCCCGGTTCCGTCCGCGGTCGGATAATCCCCACCAAAAACGCCCAGCTTTTCACGTTTACCCACCGCCACCTGGGCGATATAAGGCATCAGATTGTTGGGGATACCCGCCGGGTCTTCGCCAATCTGCCCACTCTCATGGGCCCCCACAGGGTTGAAATAACGAAGCAACGCCAGCTTCCATTTTTCGTTACTCCGATAAAGGTCCCGCAACATATCTTCAATATGCAGCTTGGTCGCACCGTAGGGGTTAGTGCTACTAAGGGGAAAATTCTCCCGAATCGGCACTGTTGCCGGATCGCCATAGACCGTCGCAGAAGAGCTGAACACCATGGTGTGCACGCCTGCACGCTCCATCGCTTCCAGCAACCGGAGGCTTCCCGTCACATTGCAATCGTAATAACTGAGCGGCATGGCGACAGATTCCCCCACCGCCTTAAGGCCCGCAAAATGGATTACCGCCGCGATGTCATAATCTGAGAACAGGGTATCCAGACAGTTCGCATCGCGAATATCGCCTTCCACAAACGCCACGGACTTGCCCGCAAGCCGCTCAACACGATTCAGACTCTCCCGGCTACTGTTACTCAAATTGTCCAGCACCACTACCTGGTGCCCAGCTTCCAGCAACAACAAAACGGTATGAGAACCGATGTAACCCGCGCCGCCCGTTACCAGAATGCTTTTCATCGTTTTGCCTCCGAGCCTTCAGCTCTCGCCTCAGACTTGTCTTACTCAAAAAGTGGTTTCTGGATGACTCACCGGCCCCCTTCAACCACGTAGGGTGCCTAGCTGAACGGCAGAGGAATTCAACACTCCAGCACTGCCATCACCACAAGAACCACAACAGGTATGATCACTATGCCATTTTACCGCGCCAGTTTCCGCCATACCTTCAGCACCGGGGACACTGTTGAGCTTACCTCCAGCCCCTACCCAGCCAATAGCTGGGAGCACGCCCGGCAACTGGCCGATGCATTTGGTTATGTGGATGTGCGGATTGCTGTCGAGGACCGACATAGCGATGGCCGAATTACCGTATACCCCATGCTCACCAGTGTTGAATGACCGTGCTCCTGGAACAAGCCGTAATCAATGAGCACCGCAACACTATCGCTCATCCCCCACTCATGGGCAGAACCGAGCGCGCCACACACCGCGCCGTGGTGGTAGCAGATCAAACCGCTCAGGCGCAGGTTATGAAGACGGTTCTTGTCGTTTCCTGAAAAGGATGAACGACAGGCCATCCTTGGCCTGAGGACAAAATCCAATCACTGCACTGTGTCGGATTGCGGCTACGCCTAATCTGACCTACGCCAAATCAGCGGCACGTAGTTTGTAGGCCAAATCAGCCTGAAAGGCGTAATCCGACATACTGCTTAGCCAACCCCCACCCTACACAATCGCAGCGATCAGTTGCTTCACACAGGCTTCAATATCGTTTTCAGCGGTATTCACCACCAGCTCCGGCTTGGCCGGGGCTTCGTAAGGGCTATCGATACCGGTGAATTCCTTGATAATGCCCTGGCGCGCTTTCTGGTACAGGCCTTTGGGGTCGCGCTTCTCGCACTCTTCCAGTGGCGCGTCCACAAACACTTCCACGAACTCGCCATCTTCGAACAACTCGCGGGCGGCATCACGGTCCGCACGGAACGGGCTGATGAAGGCGGTGACAACAATAAGGCCAGCATCCACCATCAGCTTCGCCACTTCAGACACCCGGCGGATGTTCTCAGTACGGTCTTCATCGCTCATGCCCAAGTTCTTGTTCAGGCCGTGGCGCACGTTATCGCCGTCCAGCAAATAGGTGTGCTGACCCTGCTCGGTCAGTGCCACTTCCAGCGCATTCGCCAGTGTAGATTTACCGGAACCGGACAGACCCGTCAGCCAGATACACTTCGGCGTCTGGCCCTTAACCTTCGCGCGGTCTGCCTTGGACACATTAGACTCATGCCATACGACATGGGCCTTGGATTCGTTTGCTTTTTCCTGGTATGGGGAAGACATAAATACCTCACTTTGTTCGAAGAGCAGCGGCTAGCTGCGAGCTTCTAGCTACTAGAAAAACACAACCGGGCCTTTGGCCCAGCATTATAAATTCACTTCAATTTGCGCATGATCGCGAACAGCATTTTCGATAGCTGCTCAACCTCATCGTCCCACCTTTTGCTCATTTCATCAGGGATATAACCGATTCTGCTGCCGATAATTAGCTGGGTCTTCAATTCACCCGCCGAGCCCTTAGCATAGTTCAGAAACAACGCTTTCTCTTTGTCGGAAGCTCGCTCGAAGCCCTCTGCAATATTCGAGGGCAAGGACAGCGAGGATCGGGTTATCTGATCCCTAAACCCGAAGTCACGGTGGCCAGCAAAGTGTTGATAGATCTCAACACTTAAATCCACTGACCGACGCCAGATATCCAAATTTTCAAGACGCATCCCTGCCTCTCCATATTATTAGCCCCCCTATCCTTAGGAACTTTACCGGTTTTCTCTATCCAATTGAGCGTAGCTCGTAGCTCGTAGCTCGTAGCTCGTAGCTCGTAGCTCGTAGCTCGTAGCTCGAAACTTTCAAAACCCCCAAACCATCGGAATAACCGTCAGGCTAATCACCGCCACCACCACACTCATCGGAAACCCGATCTTCAGGTAATCCCGGAACGTGTAGCCCCCTGGCCCCATAACCATCAGGTTGGTCTGGTAGCCCAGCGGGGTCATGAAGCTGGCAGAGGCGGCGAACATGACGGCAACAATAAAGGGCATGGGGCTAACACCCAGCTGCTCAGCTACACCGATGGCGATGGGGAACACCAGCACGGCGGCGGCATTGTTGGTGATCATTTCGGTAAACACGGCCGTGAGCAGGTAAATGATCACCAGCGCCATAAAAGGCGACAAGCCCCCCTCAGGAATCACCTGCTCCACAATCCAGGCCGCCGCACCACTGGACTCCATGGCTTTACCCAGCGCAAAAGAGGCGCCGATCACTACCAGCACCGGTAGGTTCACACTCACGTTCATCCGCGAGCGGTTCACGGTCACACAGCGCAGAGCAATCATCAGGCCAGCCGCAAACATGGCGGCCTCCAGAGTCGAGGCCAGCCCCAACACATTCGCCACCACCATCGCCACCAGCACCGCAACGGCCAGCGGCGCCCGGCGAAAGTCCGGGGGAGTGGAATCTTTCAACGGACTCACCAGCATGAAGTCACGACGATACTGATACTGCTCCACAAACTGCTGGCTGGTTTCCAGCAACAAGGTATCCCCCACCTTCAAACACTGCTCGCCCACCTTGCCGGGCACACGCTTACCATTGCGGCTGATACTCAAAATCGCTGCCTGGTAACGGGTCCGGAATCCGGTTTCCTTCACGGAACGGCCAATGCCGGGAAATTCCGGACTCAGCACCACTTCCACGAGGTGGCGCTGGTGGTTGTTCAGGCCCAATTTGTGGGCCCCACCATGGGCAGCCTGCAAGCCGTTAATACGTTGCAGCTCCCGCGCGCACTCCGGCACTCCGACAAACGCCAGCAAGTCCCCTTCCTGCAACGTCATTTCCGGACCAACCGCCGTGAACAGTCGCTCATCACGCTGAATGTCGGTCAGGAAACCATAGGTCAGGTTCCGCAGCCCGGCATCCTGAATGGTGCGCCCTGCCAGAGGGCTGCCTTTCGCGACCAGCATCTCGACGTGGTACTCACGGGCATCTTCCCACTGGGACGCCATACTGGCCCGGTTCGGCAGCAAAAAGCGGCTGATCAACAACATAAAGGCCGCACCGCCGAGCAACACCGGCACACCGACCCAGGCCACATCGAAAATGCCAAAGGCCGGCAACCCTTTTTCCTGTACCAAACCATCCACCACCAGATTGGTGCTCGTGCCGATAAGCGTACAAGTGCCGCCGAGAATCGCCGCATAACTCAGCGGTAACAGCAGTTTGGAGGCAGACAACCGTAAGCGTTGCGCCCATTCCTGCACCGCAGGAATCATCATGGCCACAACGGTGGTGTTATTGAGGAACGCACTCAGAATCGATGCTGGCGCGATCAAACGGAACTGGCTGGAGAGTACGGACTTGGGTTGCCCCAGCAACCGATGTGCCACCCAGTAAATAGCCCCCGTATCCCGCAAAGCCGCCGCCACCACATACAGCGCCGCGATGGTCATCAAGCCCGGGTTGGCAAAACCTGAAAGCGCCTCGCCAGGGGAAATGATGCCCGTGACCAATACGAGTACCAGCGCCGCCATCATGGTCATATCTGCAGGCACACGGTTGCTGGCCAGCGCCCCTAGCACAGCCAGTACGATCAGCAGTGTTATCAGTATTTCCACGGTCATTCGGTAAACCACACAAGCCCGGACGCCACGCGACAACCCTCGCAGCAAAAGAGCATTTTACAGGGCAAAGGGAATATAAAAAGGGAGGGCTTAGTCAAATATGACATAAGCAAAAAACCAACGTCTCAGCCAACAATGTCGGATTACGGCCAAGCCTAATTCGACCTACACACTGACCGACGAAACAACGGCGACGGCTTCAAGCTCGGGGTTTGTAGGTCGAATTAGCCTGAAAGTCGTAATCCGACACTCAGGGCAGACTTATTCCACCGCGCTGGCGGTTTTCGCCACCAGAGCCGGCGCCTCACGGCTTGGCATACTCTGGGGCGCTTCGATGTCCAGACCACCTGGCTCGTACCCATTCACATAGCTGCGCAGCAAGGCACGCAGGGCGTCCTGATCAGCGCGGGTCAACGCCTTGCGGAAGGCCTCCAGCGCAAAATAGATCTCATCCCATTCCAGCTTTTCTTCATGGGCCTGCATAATCATCTCGTGCTCGGTGCGCGTACTGCAATCACCGATCAGCAGCTCTTCATAGAGCTTCTCACCCGGTCGCAGCCCGGAAAACGCGATGGCAATGTCTCCGTCAGGATTCTGCTCGTCCCGCACGGACATACCCATCAAATGCACCATGGTACGGGCCAGATCCACAATACGCACCGGCTCGCCCATATCCAGCACGAAAACTTCACCGCCCTGGGCCATGGCACCCGCCTGGATCACCAGCTGGGAGGCCTCCGGAATGGTCATGAAATAGCGAATCACATCCGGGTGGGTCACCGTCACCGGCCCGCCCTTCTGAATCTGGTCACGGAACAGAGGCACCACCGAGCCGGACGAGCCCAGCACATTGCCAAAACGCACCATGGAGAACACCGTCTCAGAGCCACGCGCGGCAATGGCCTGAAGTACCAGTTCCGCAAAACGCTTGGTGGCCCCCATCACATTGGTAGGGCGCACCGCCTTGTCAGTAGACACAAGAATAAAGTGCTTCACATGGGCCGCTTCCGCACCCAATGCCGCTTCCAGCGTCCCCAGAATGTTATTACGCACGCCAGCAGAAGGGTTGGCCTCAACAATCGGCACATGCTTATAGGCGGCCGCATGATAGACCGTATCTACCCGATGCTCACGGCACAGCCGTTCCATCAAGCCACGATTGAGCACCGAACCGAGCACCGCCTCAATTTCAATGTCTTTGCTTCTATTGCCTGCAAACGCCCGCAGCTCCTTCTCGATGGCATACAGACCGAACTCACTTTGGTCCAGCAGCAGTAACTTGGAAGGGTTCAACTTAAGAATCTGCCGACACAACTCGCTGCCGATGGAGCCCCCCGCACCGGTCACCAGCACATGCTTGCCACTGATACAGCGTGTCAGCAAGTCAGCGCGGGGCGGTACGGCATCCCGGCCCAACAGGTCCTCAATGGCAACTTCCTTGATTTCCTCCAGGCGTGCCTTGCCGCTGGCAATATCGGCAAACGACGGCACCGTCTGCACATGCACATTCAGCGTTTCCAGCCAGCGCACCACCGCCATTCTCGTGGCACGGCTCTCGGACGGCAGCGCCAGCAGCACAGTGCGAATCGCGCCACGTTCCACGGCCTTTTCCAAGGCTCGGCGACCCACCACCGGCACACCACAAAGTAGCGTGCCTTGCTTGCCGACCGCATCGTCCACAATCATTAGCGGGTGCAATTCAGCGGTGGACAGCAGCCCCGATACCAGCTGCGCGCCGGCACCACCGGCACCAAAAACCGCAACGGCTTCGCGGTCAATACGGTTACCCAGTACGTGATAAAGGAAACGGCGCATCATGAAACGACTGCCGCCCAGATACAGCACCAGCACCGCCCAGAAAATGATAAAGACCGATCGCGGCGTGGAGGCCGATGCCATATATGACGCGGCAGCCAACAGCACCACCGACAGAGTCACCCCAGCGAGAATGGACCATGCCACCTCAGCACCAAGATAACGCACAATAGAACGGTAGAAACCCAAGACGTACAGCGTAGGCAATAACACCAGCGGTGCTGCAACCAGCAGCCAAAGGTCCGCCACCTCAGGGGTTGCTGTATTCAGTCGCAAGCCATAGGCCAGCCACAACAACAACGGCGCCGCAAGCGCATCAGCGCTGAGCATGACCAACCGCTTGGCGGTGCGAGACAGCGATACCATCCGGTGTATAGGGGAATAGAGATACTTGTTCGTCATAACAGGTCCATCCATGCGACCACAGGGCCGACTAACACGGCAAAGTCCCTCTTAGCCATAAGATTGTGACTTTCATCACACTGTTTAGCCGGGGGAGCATTATAAGCCGTTACTCAGGATATCCAACGGGTAAAAAGCACTAATTTCGAGGCAATCTAGTCATGAACGGTGACAATTAAGCGACAAACGGATACTGATGTCCGTGATAAACACCCGCAATCACACATCTTTTTCAATTTGTTGCAAAGCTGTTTTGCGCTTCTAGCTCCCACCTGAGCGACAGCGAACACAATCAGGAGGGTCATTTTATGCCATAGCTGGACATTGCGTTCACCGCCCGCAGCCCCCCTCAATGCCGGGTTAATCCGCTAGAGCAACAACGCATGGAGCCAGCCTGCAAACCTCAAAGGCACGACCTGAAGGACGAAAGGCATGATTCAAAAGTTCGTTAGCAGAAGGCTTACTCGATTTCGGCACACTTCAACACTCTGTTACTCACCAACCAAAGAGGCGATTGCTGTATCTATATTGGATTCAAAAACAGCCCGAATCCGCTTCATAGCCGCTGCATCTCTTGCCTCAAATCGCATAACAAGCTTAGGTGAAGTATTTGAGGCTCGACATAACCCCCAGCCATCACTGTAATCCATGCGGATTCCATCAATTACACAACGGTCTCCTTTGCCGAAATCTCCGTGCTTTTGCAAGAATTCGACGACTCCAAATTTTGTTTCATCGGTCACAGAAAGAGTCATTTCCGGTGTGGTGCACAATGCAGGGTAGCGGGCAAAAAAGGCATCAGCATCACCTTCATAGCCACTCAAAATTGACAACAAGCGTGCCGATGCCACCGCTGCGTCGTCAAAACCGAACCAGTTTTCAGCAAAGAAAATATGACCACTCATCTCACCGGCCAGCAGAGCTCCGGTTTCTTTCATTCTAGCCTTAATCAGCGAATGGCCTGTCTTCCACATTTCAGGTTCGCCACCGAACCCATTTATCACATCGAACAATGCACCAGTACATTTAACGTCAAAAATCACCTTGGCTCCCGGGTTCCGAGACACCATATCTTCAGCTAGCGCCATCAGCAGGATATCTGGGTAGATAATATTGCCCGATGGGGTGACTACCCCGACCCGGTCACCATCACCATCGAACGCCAACCCCAAATCAGCACTATGATCTTCCACTGCAGCCCTCAAGTCCTGTAGATTCTTGGGATCGCCGGGATCGGGGTGGTGGTTAGGAAAAGAGCCATCAATTTCAGCAAAAAGCGGCACAACGTCACATCCAATCGCAGCCATCAAGGCTGGGGCTTGGACACCAGCCACGCCGTTTCCGCAATCCACTACGACCTTTAATGGACGACCCAAAGAGTGTCGTTCGACGAAAACCTGCTCGTAACTTCTGAGAATCTCCCGCTCTTCATAGCTCCCTTGCCCCTCCGCCAAGTCACCTGACTTGATACGATCGCGCAACGCCAGTATGGCGTCTCCAGACAAAGTCACCCCATCAATAACGATCTTGAAACCATTGTAATTAGCAGGGTTGTGGCTGCCGGTAATCATTACCCCGGAGTTCAAATCACCGAAATGGTGGGTAGCGAAATACAGCGCAGGGGTAGGCACCATCCCCACATCCACTACATCACAGCCGCTAGCCCTTATGCCTTCGCTCAATGCATCACGCAAAGCTGGGCCGGAATCACGACCATCACGGGCGATAGCGATACGCTTCTGCCCGCTAGCCAGCACCGTTGAACCAATACTCTGCCCGATCAGCTGGGCTGCGGACTCGGTGAGTGTTTCCTGATAAATGCCCCGAATATCGTAAGCACGGAAAATAGTATCATCCATGGAATAAACCCAATCATTCAGTTTACCGAGCGCATGCCCGTATTTGTATTCGTCACTCAGACTGCATTTTCTGCGCTTGTAGTAGAAAATGTTTGCAAGATGAGCCGCCATGATTTGATGGGGCGCATCGCGATGTAACCATCGCTCTCACAGGAATAGCACCCCAGAAAGAGCGCTCATTGCCGACGACTTTGGCGGATGCGGCGAGCCAGACCTAGCGAGGAAGAATCAAGGCCTGCACCATCATCCTTCCCTGACAATAATTCCTGCATGCCTTTGGCGATAACCTTACCCATTTCCACACCCCACTGATCGAAGGGGTTAATTCCCCAAATAACAGCTTCAACGAACACCTTGTGCTCATACAAAGCAATCAGGCTACCAAGGGAACAGGGCGTCAAGGCATCCATCAATAGCGTCGAACTTGGCTGGTTTCCACGATACCGCTTATGCGGCTCCGCACTTTCATCTCTTCCCAAAGCAGAATCACCCAAAGCCAATAGCCTTGACTGGGCAAGACAATTCGCCAAAGCCAGGGCATGCTGCTCTTCCAGCTCTTTTTGATCCTGAGTGACAGGAAGATCGGAATAACGACGGGCAACCATCAGAAACTCGCACGACACAGGTTCGGTGCCCTGATGCAAAAGCTGGTAGAACGCATGCTGGGCATTTGGCCCGACCTCCCCCCAGATTACCGGGCAGGTCTGATATGACACTGTCTGACCAGCCCGGTCCACCGATTTGCCGTTGGATTCCATTTCCAACTGCTCAAGATAGGCAGGCAAGTGCTGTAAACGGCCATCGTAGGGTAAAACCGCACGAGCACTGATCCCCAGGAAGTTGATATTCCAGATATCAACCAACCCCATCAGAACAGGAATATTCTGCAACAATGGCGTCTGTTGAAAGTGCTGATCCATGGCGCGAGCCCCGGCAAGAAACTCGCGAAATCCGGCCATGCCAATACTTAAAGCGATCGGCAAACCAATTGCAGACCACAAGGAATAGCGCCCGCCGACCCACTCCCAAAAACGCAACTGGTTGCCACTTGGAATACCCCACGCATCCATTTTATCCGGGCTGGCCGACACCCCGATAAAGTGGCAACGCATCAAAGCCGTAGATGCCCCGCCACAACCTCGCTCCAGCCAACAACGTGCGGTTGCAGCGTTGGTCAGAGTGTCGATGGTCGTAAACGACTTTGAGGAAATAATGAACAAGGTGGTTCGGGGATTTAGGCCCGCCAGCAAAGCATCGAGGTGGCTGCCATCCATGGATGAAACAAAATGCAAACGTGGACGCTGCCCCTTATCGGGCTCGCACTGGTGTAAAGCCCGGGTTGCCATTAATGGGCCAAGATCGGAGCCTCCCACGCCGATGTTCACCACATCGGTAATGCTATCGCCTAGGTACCCGCGCCAGTGGCCGCTCAGTATGCGGTCCACCATTTCCTCCATGCGCGCAAGCTCAATCTCTACCTCCGAACCCGGCTCATCGGCACGAAGCCGCCAATGCATGGCTTCTCGTTGCTCCGTGCAGTTCACCTGCTCACCGCCGAACAGCGAGTCCACCCACTCGGTTAACTGTCGCTCCCCCGCAAGCTGCGCCAAAAGTGCCAGCGTTTCGGTTGTCAGCCTTTGCTTGCTGATATCCAGAGTTAAGCCGCAAGACGTCACATTAAGCGAGTCAAACCGATCACTATCCCGAGCGAATAAATCGCTTAGATGATACAAGCGCAGCTTTTCGGCATGCGTTTCCAGCTGCCTCCAGCTACCCTGCTCAACTAACGGCCGATGCACAGGCACCATATCGCTAACCTCGTCCCACTCCGTGGTACATAAAGCCCTGCGAGGCCATAAACACAGGGTCGTAGACGTTTCGGCCATCCAGAACCAAAGGTGTCCGCAAGTTCTGTCTGATCTTCTCCCAATCAGGGCTCCAGAACGCCTTCCACTCAGTTACCAGCATCAAGGCGTCGGCACCCTCCAGCGCCGCATAGGGATCATCATAAAAGCGTATCGGACCCCGCCCTTCAGCCCATTTCGTCATAACATCCATTGCCGCAGGGTCATGTGCCTGTATTTCCACACCTTGAGCCCAAAGCGCTTCCGCCAGGGCAAGAGCCGGTGCATTATCGATTCGCTCTGATTGCGGCTTGAAAGACAGCCCCCAAATCGCCACCTTGCGCCCGGCGACCTCCCCCTCAAAGTGCTGCCAAAACCGGCGAAACAGCAGCTCTTTCTGGTGCTCATTAATCTGCAATACCCGCTCCAGCAAACCAGCGTCCACATTGGTATCAGACAGCACTTGGGCAAGGTTCATCACATCACGGCTGAAACCAGGACCGCCAAAGCCGCAACCGGGGTACAGGTAACTCTCACCAATGCGAGGGTCAGCCCCCATGGCTTGCCGCACAGTTTCGATATCAACATTCAGCTCTTCCGCAGAAGCAGCCATGTCGTTCATGAAGCTGACACGGGTAGCGAGCATGGCACTGATGGCCAACTTGGAGAATTCTGCTTCCCGAGGCCGCATTACCTGAATCACGTTCTTGCGCCGATTAAAGGGGCGGAAGATTTCACGAATTGCAGCTTCCGCCACCTCATCATCACACCCAAGCAACACCTGCCCCGAGCGGGTAAAACCATTCAGAGCCCGCCCTTCCTGAAGCAAGTCAGGTAGCGCCACCACACGGGCAGAAGATCCATGTTCATCTAGACGAGACTGAAACTCACCGGTTGTCCCTATCGGGAAAACGCCCTGGTTCACCAGTAACGACAACGACTGGCAGGCCAAACAGTCAACAATTCTGATTGCCTGAGATAGCTCCCCCGGCTGCAACGCCAAAAACACGGTCGCCGAAGACATGTCACCCGGCAGATCATCATAGTTCTCGACCCGCAAGCGGCCGCTTTTCAACTGCTCCAGGAAACATTGATGAAGCTCAAGTTCGGCAAAGGCCGGCACCTCCTCCTGGATACGCTGCGTCAAAGCCCCGCTGGGTAGCCACCAGCACACATTATTGCCCACCATGGCAAACGCACTAGCCGTTACCTGGGCACAGAGGCTGTCACCAATGACATCCAGTCGCATAAACTTAGTCTTCCTGCTTGTTTGCGTATCGGTCCAGCAACGCCTGCATGCCCTGGCCTACCTCAGGATGTTTCAATGCATAGTGCAACACGGCCTCTAGGTAGCCTAACTTGCTACCACAGTCGAACGTGCGCCCTTGCATACCATATGCCTCCGCTTGCTGCGTCTCCATCAAGGAAGCAATAGCATCAGTGAGCTGAATCTCACCACCCGCCCCCGGAGGCGTAGCATCCAGTAATGAGAAAATCTGGCCGGGCAACACATAGCGACCCACTACCGACCAATTGGACGGCGCCTTATCCAGAGCCGGCTTTTCCACCACCGCATGCATGGCCTGCGACTCACCTGCAGCCAGGTGACCCGCACCCATATCCACAATACCGTACTGGTCTACACGATCATCCTGCACCTTCTCGACCATAATTTGTGCCGCACCGGTTTCCTGATAGCGGGCTAACATCGCCGACAGATCCCGACCAGGAACATCATCATCCACCAGCACATCAGGCAAAATCACTACAAAAGGGGCATCCCCCACTACGCTCGCGGCGCAGGCCACCGCATGGCCAAGCCCTCGCGGCTTACCCTGCCGCACACTGATCACGCGCACAGTTTCGGGAATAGTCTCGCGGATCCGCTTTAACAGGGCATCCTTGCCCTTGGCTTCAAGCTGGGCTTCAAGCTCGGGATGGCCATCAAAGTGGTTTTCGATGGCGGCTTTGCTGGCATGGCTTACCAGCACAATTTCGGTGATCCCTGCTGCTACCGCCTCATTCACCACATACTGGATCGCAGGCTCATCCACCACCGGCAGCAACTCCTTGGGAATCGCCTTGCTTGCCGGCAACATGCGAGTACCGAAACCGGCAACAGGGATAACGGCTTTGGTAATCTTGCAATCAGTCACAATACATCCTTATTCACTTTGCACTTCTGCCACCCTGAAGCATGGCAAACCCTATCTACTACTACTCTGTGGGAGCGGTCGTTCGACCGCGAAACAGGTTGACACAGCCTTCCTGAACGTCTTCGCGGCCCAAGCTCCGTTCTCACAGTGATCAGTATCAATCACTACCAAACAAATCGCGGGTGTAAACCTTATCAGCCACATCGCCAAGCTCTTCGGCCATGCGGTTACTGAGAATCACATCTGACTCACTCTTGAAAATGGCAAGATCCTTCACCACCCATGAACCAGCAAACTTTTCTTCCTCAAGTGCCGGCTCATACACAATCATTTCGACACCTTGATCCTGGATCCGTTGCATCACACCCTGCATGGCACTGGCGCGGAAATTGTCAGAACCAGACTTCATGATCAAGCGATATACACCCACGACAGAAGGCTTTCGACGCAACACGGAATCCGCTATAAAATCCATGCGGGTACTGTTTGAGTCCACAATCGCCTTGATCAGGTTATTTGGCACATCCTTGTAATTAGCCAAAAGCTGTTTCGTATCCTTTGGCAAGCAATACCCACCGTAGCCAAACGAGGGGTTGTTGTAGTGATCGCCGATACGCGGGTCCAGCCCGATACCCTCAACAATCTGCCGAGCATCAAGACCGTACGTCTGTGCATAGCTGTCCAGCTCGTTAAAATAAGCCACACGCATAGCCAGGTAAGTATTAGCGAACAACTTGATTGCCTCCGCTTCAGTACTGTCAGTAAACAGCACTGGCACATCCTGCTTTACTGCCCCTTTCTGCAACAAGCCCGCAAACATTTCTGCCCGCTCAGAACGCTCACCCACAACAATCCGGGAAGGGTAGAGATTGTCATATAAGGCACGCCCCTCTCTCAGGAATTCAGGGGAGAAAATCAGGTTATCAGTGCCAAAACGCTTACGCGCCTCTGAAGTATATCCCACTGGCACTGTCGACTTGATGACCATCAATGCATCAGGATTTATCGTCATCACATCCTGAATGACGGACTCTACGCTGCGGGTATTAAAATAATTAGAATCTGGGTCATAATCGGTAGGCGTGGCGATTATCACCACGTCCGCATTCTGAAAAGCCGATTCTTTATCCAATGTAGCGATAAAGTCCAGCTCCTGATTGTCCAGAAAGCCTTGAATCTCTGCATCATCAATAGGTGATTGCCGATCATTCAACATCAACACCTTTTCAGGGACAATGTCCAACGCAACGACTTCAATGTGCTGAGCAAGCAACATTGCATTGGAAAGGCCGACGTAGCCGGTTCCGGCAACTGCAATCTTCATTGTTTCTTCCTTAAAATACTTTTCCGTAAAACTGTGTTGCGGAGCACAAAAAATTAACGTTTCACCCTATCTCCGCTGCCCCTCCCAGAAACCGTAAGAAATATATAGCGAAAATAGTCTTTCGCTCCGAGCGACTGAATCATCTCACTGTCGGTTTCAGCTAATAACCTGGGAGTCGACATATCGATTTCATTGATTTGGGCAAGCCCCGTGATTCCAGGACGAACAGCGTAGACACCACACTTGTCACGCTCCACTGTAAGCTCCTCCTGATTAAACAACCCAGGGCGAGGGCCAACCAGGCTCATTTCTCCTTTCAGAACATTCCAGAGCTGCGGAAGCTCATCCAGTTTGCTCTTGCGAAGAAAACTCCCAAAGCGGGTAATCGCCGCTGAGTCGGCAAGGTGCGATGCCACAGAAGCAGTACTAACCTTCATGGTACGAAACTTCACCAAAGTGAAAGGCTTCTTGTTACGCCCTACGCGCTCCTGAAAAAACAGCGGTGATCCAGTATCAAACAGGCCAATAACATAAAGCAGAAAAAACACCGGTAGCCCAAACAGCAAACCGAAGAACGAAAACAAGAGGTCCAGACAACGAATCATTTCACACACCATTTAGATTCTGTCCCCATTTCGAAAGAAACAGGGGGAAGAAGATATTAACTAACTGTTCTGCCCGCCCCTATAACAGCACGCCGCAACCCTTCTTGCAGGGAAACCGGAGGTTGCCAGCCCAATACTTGCTGCGCATGACTGGCATCAACTTCCAGGTTGCCAAACACCTTGTCGTACAAACCTTTCTTGCCGATCAGGGATAACAAGCCCGACACCAGCGGCTCAGGCACAGAAAACAAGCGGCAAGGCCGACCTGCCACACTGGCAATGCCACGCATAAACTCAACCGTCGTCACGGTTTCGGAATCCGCCACCAGGAAGGTCTCACCAGCGGCAGCCGAGTGCTGCACACACTGCACCAGAAAATCTGCCAGGTTCAATACAGAGATGAAAGAGCGTTTATTGCGAATTCCAGCAAACGGCAAAGGAAGCCCCATCGTAGCCAGCTTTTTCAGCTTGGGGAAATTCCCTGGCGCCGCTTTGCCATACACAAGCGGCGGCCTGACAATCACCAGCTCCAGCCCGGTTTCTTCAGCAACCGTTTTCAAGCCTTCTTCTGCCGCTTGCTTCGATTCGGAATAGACATCATGGGGAGCATCGACCATGCCAACACGAAACGGCTCAGCAGAAACCGAGCCACAGACACCAATAGAGCTGAGAAACACAAACCGCCGCACACCGGCAGCGGCAGCCTGCCTCGCCAGAGCGAGTGGCGCCTCAACATTAACCCGATTCAAATAATGCGCATCCGAACCCGAAATCGGCATATGCGCCCTGGCGGCAAGGTGAACGACACAATCCGCCCCTACCAGCGCCCCGGACAAGTCAAACTCCCGAGAAAAATCACAACACACGCCAACAAAACCAGAACTGCCACCAACCGGCACGACAGAGAAACCGGCTTCACGCAAAGCACTCAAAAGATTACTGCCCACAAAACCCGAGGCGCCAGTGACAAGAACTTTGCTTGATCTATCAGGCATTACGGCTCACTACCCAGTTGTACAGAAATGGAAGTTTTTTCTTGCAGAAGACAATGCTCAAATAAAAAGCCATATTGTAGCTGGCACCAACAACCCCACAACCTGCAACCTCTCGAAGCACCTTCCAGTAGTAATAAAAAGCATCTTTTTTGCTACCAGAAAGCGACCCCGGCCTTACCCGATACTTGCCCAAAGACCCGGAAACAGCATGAGCCTCACCACATTTCTTGAGAATTTCGATCCAAAGAGCAAAGTCCTGGCGTTTTCTCACCAAAGGCATATATACCTTGCCAACCTGATCGGTGTCATAAATTGCTGTCAGGCAGGCAATGTAGTTGTGTTTGAGCATATCGGATAATGAAACATGGGCCGGAGTTTTAATTTGTTCATAGACAGCCCCCTTTTCATCCATAATTTCATAATCACCGTAGCTCAAGGCCACATTGCTTTTTTGCATGCTTGCGAGCTGACGCTCCAGTTTGTCTGGAGCCCAGACATCATCTGAGTCCAGGAAGGCGACATAGCGGCCTTTTGCTTGCTCTATCGCCTTATTCCTAGCTCCAGCCCCCCCCATGTTTTTACTGTTTTGAATTAATCTTATACGTGCGTCGTGCAAATACCCCGAAACAACTTTAACGGTGTCATCAGAAGAGCAATCATCAACAATCAGCAATTCCCAAAGCTGAAAGCTTTGGCCCAAAACACTATCAATTGCTTGTGAAATATAATCCTTGCTATTAAAGGCAGGCATAACTATAGAAACTTCACACTCCTGAACCACCAATCCACCTCCTCAACTCAAACAGTAAAACTGATATGCATTTCATCAACAGAAACGCTCCATCTCTTTCAGGCGATAATAATGTTCAGAATCACGATACCTAATAACTTCAGCCGGATTACCGCCAGCTATCGCTAACGGTGGTATACTTTTAGAGACCACAGACCCGGCCTGAATAACCGCCCCTTCGCCGACTTTAACACCCGGAAGAACCGTCACATTTATACCAAACCAGACATTATCACCAATCGTTATTCCTTTCTTTACAAAATGATGATCATAAGGCAATGCCTCACCATGATACCTATGGTTTGCAGTTAAAAAGATGCAGCCGCGACCAGAATGAAAATTTTCTCCAATCTCTACAGCGCCCCCGCCATAAAACGCCGAGCCATTAAAATGGACATTTTTTCCACCAGAAACGCTGGCAGAAAATTTACAAACCCCATTAATATATGGTCGGGAAGAAAAGCCACCTGTTTTTCCTGCATAAAGAAGCCCCAAAAGAAATCTTCTTAGCTTATATGCCAACAGCTTCAAATTCATAATCACCACCTCCCTTTAACAATCAAGAGAATCATCGTTTGAGTAGAAAGCATCCATATCCACACAGGGATACTTATTAGACTAAAAATCCCACCTGAATTAAACCATGGAAGAATCACCATAAATAAAAAAACCAGCGACATAACGGAGGAAATACGTCCGCCGGACAAACCAGATAAAATAAGCCTAAGAACCCCTCCAACAATCAAGCCAGAAACAATCGCATACAAAAGGTAAAAATCACCTAACATATAAACAGCTTCACCAAAGCTGGTTACTGTTATATTGGTTGTGCCATCAACAGCGCCTTGATGATTAGCGTAGGCCAAGTATGTCATCAACTTAGAAATATTATGATATAGGAAGCCATAATCCGAAGCAGCCCCCCCCGCTAATAGCGAGGCAAGATTGTTGCCTAAAACACCATAAGCCAACTTGAATGCATCCTCCCCGCCTCCATTAGGGAAATACTCCCAAACGGCTATAGCCCCATAGGCAGTCATCGTTGTCAACCTATATACAAGGAAAGCAATAGCCTCAGAATACGCAATACCTCTTACCAGCGCTGTTGTAAAAATCAAGGCGACAATCATAAAACCTAGCGCCAAAGCCAGTTTCTTGATATCAATTCCTTTCGAAGCCATAATAGCCCCAAAAGGAAGCGTAACGGTGACAACGACTGATTTGTAACCAGTAAAAACTCCAACGAGAACCGCCAAAAGAAAAATGCTGGCAACTTTTTTCCCTTGCCCTTTTGCTCCTGACCCAAAACGGTAGATATACCCAGCAAGGCATAGCAAAGCAGGCGTCAAATATTGAACGACCCATTTATATATAAATCCATACCAACCAAACCCAACTCTCAACTGTCCTCGCGGAACACCTAAAACCAAAAACTTATAACCTGCAATCAAAAAAACAAACATCGCAACAAATATCATCGCAACAATTATTCTATTTAATGTTCTTTCCTCATATTTAACGCCAAATCTAAAAATTTTATCTCTCTGAAAGGAATAAGCAACGATGTATGCAACAAAGATCAGGACAATGCAAAAGACTAAATTCGCCGCAACCAAAGAAGCATCCACTTTCCCTGGCGCAACAGAATAGCCCCCATCCAAATAAATAAGAAACTCCCCGATAACCGGGAGAAACAGGTACGCCATTATGAACAATATAACAACCAGCATCCTGATTATCTCCGAATCTTAGCTAGCCTCTAGCCCTTAACCGTCCCGTCCAGCATCATATGGATGCCATGTAATAAAGAAGCTCATAATAACAGTTCTATATATGCAACTCAGCAATTAAGGACTACCAAAATCCAGGAAAAGCAGTCCCCGTTTATAAATGGGCAGACTGATGAAGAAGAGATAAAACAATAAAAAAATGGCAAAGCATCAAGTCCTCTCAGAAAAATATGAATTACTGTTTTTCTTATAGTCATACAGGACCAATAAAAACTGAACAGCAATTGAAATCAAAGTGGCATAGGCTGCGCCATAAAGGCCATATATGGGCACCAAGACCCAGCAGAGCAGCACGTTAAAAATCATAGATATAACTGTATAGAAAGATAACAGAAATGTTTTTTTAGCATAAAACATATAGTTGACATACATGAGATAACTAGACCTTAGTGCATAACTCAACAAAAGGACCAAAACCAACGAAGACTCAACAAAGAATGCCTCACCTATAAAGTGCTCATATATAAAAGGCACGAACAAATAAATAAATAAAGATAAAGCAAAATAAAAAACAACAAAATAACGATTACTTATTTCTATTTTTCGCCTTACACCCTTACCACCTTTTGATAACTTGGAAAACAAGGTCGGCATCCATGCCATATTGACCGAATTTCCGACGAAAGACATGAGCATCCCTACTTGATAGGCCACACTATATACACCCACCTCTTCCAAACCATAAAAGTAAAGAATAACAAAACGGTCAATGTAACTAATAACGCGACTACTAATGTTGTGTAAAATCAAAGGGCCGCTATACCTTAACGCGGTATAAATATAATTTTTACTAAAAACAAATTGATAGTTAAAACTACCAAATAGAATGAACGCAGAGACCAGAGCGAACGCAAATGAAACGCCTAATGCAGTGTATACTCTAGACTCCCAACCAGCATAAAAGTACAGCACCAAGACGACAGTAATACCAAAACTAAGCCCAGTCTTTAAAACTCTAAAGATCCCGTATTTTGCTGCCTCTCCTTTTGCCCGGTATATAGACAAAAGCACTTCACCTATCTGCTCGAAAAGTGAATAACATACAGAAAAAACCAATACATCATAAAGCGCCCCCGCATCAGCAATTTCTGCTATATAGCCTCTTATCAAAGAAGCAGCGCAAATAAAAACAATACCGGAGGATATCAAGAATATGAGTACGCTTGACAGAAACCCATTCCAATCATGCCCATCTCGATCATAATAAAATCTAATAACCGAAGACCCAATGTTGAGCCCAACAATGGGTAAAAATATGAAGCCAAGCGTGTTAAAAATATCAATAACCGCGTATTCAGCCTCTGTAAGGCGAAAGGTCAAAACTGGTAACAGCAAAAAGGGGATGGCTGAATTTATAAAATTAAGCCCGGAGTATATCCCTATATTCCGCACTGTCTTCCCTTTGAGCACTCTCTTAAGCATGGGTCAACCTGTATTTTCTTTCAGCATATACAACCCCGAAACGCCGAAGGCAAGCGCAAAGTAATTCACTCATGGCTTTCTCATACCCCTCCCTTTTTATACGATGCACACTAGTCGCCGTATTCGCAATCAGCACCATATGGGTTCTGCATGTAATGCAGCGCCAAAGCTTACTGACAAAGGGGGCGCACTGAAGAAGAGTCTCATCCTCTAAAACGAAAAAATTGGTGGAGCCTGTTTGGCATATCATGTTTATGCAGCCCGTTACATCAGCCAGGGTAGCTTCCCCATATTTTTTCCAGATTCTTTTCTGTAAGCGCTTCCAGGCTTAACACATCAGCCTTGTAATAGCTTTTCAACCATTTCCGCCCATCATTAGTCACACCAATAGTCACATTGCTTTTATTCAATTTTCTGTATAACTCTCCAACCCGTGCTCTACGCACCCATACAATCACCCGGGGAAAAACAGAGTGCATAATTTGATAAATTCTTACTCTCATTTTTTCCAGAACAAAAACTCTTGGCACACTTCCAGGGCTAACTTTTTTATTTAGAATATCAGGCTCAAATGCTTCATCAACCTCAAGGAAACGATAAAGCCTTTTTAGCTCATTCTTCGGGCTTTCATCAATATCTTCTTTAAACGTTATAAGTACGTTACTTCTCCCAAAATAATCAATATAATCTCTGACTGCTTTTGTATATAACCCTCTACTTAAAAGCTCCGGAAACTCTTTACTAATAATCTCCAACATCCTGACATCAATATCTTTCATCGGTAAATTTTTTGCTTCTGGATAAACTCTGTAGTTATATTTATAATGTGAGACTAGCCTGTCGATGGGATCTCTTAGGCAAATAATTATTTTTATATTACCCAGCTTTTCCTTTATCCGACTGCAGAACTCAACATCATCCACATATGTATTGGAAAACTCACCAATCACCTTCTGCTGCTTTACGCCATTAAAGTGGCCACAATACCACTCAAATCCTTTATCCCAATTTCTGGAAAAAAAATGTATTTCTTTTACGTCGCTAACATAAACTTCAGGGTGGTACCTAAGGCACTCGGACAACCAGGTTGTGGCTGATTTCATTGCGCCAACCCCTAAAAATGTGGGCTTGTTGCTCATAAATAATCCTTCATCCAAAACTCTTAACCGGCTATTAGTTAGGCCGACCACCACCAAAAACCTCATCGCACCTTGATTTATTCAGCCCCTCATAAACCAAGGCAATGTTCTTCCTCGATACTTCACTCTTAATTTCAAGTTCAGGTAAGCGAAAATAAAAACAGCGGACACCCAAGAATTTCGATGAAACCACAAAAAGTGCCGTTGAGTACATTGAGACAATAGCAGAGGGAGCAGCAGCCATATTCTCTTCGATGTATTCTTCAACACTAAGATCACTCAGAATTACAGGAATACCCAGGTCCCGATACGCAGATTCACTTCGGTGCGGAAAATAATAGGCCTTATGGCCTGTTATTGACTCAGCCTTATTAAGCATTAAATTCACAAAGGACAGATACGACTCTTTAGAAATGATCCCCTTCTCACAAACAGGCATACCCACTACCAGTGCATAATTGGCTGTTTTAACCGTTATTTCTTTATAGGGAACATGGATTATATTAACCGATTGGGATTCAATTTCTTTAAATCTGGTAATCAACCCTGCAATTTTCTCTCTGCTTTTCTCAAGCTCTTTGATTTTTACAAAACTGTATGCCCCATCATCTGCCAAATAAACATCCCGACGCATCACGCGCTTCAACAATCGGAAAACAACACTTCTATCGTCAAAAAAAATCACTTCCCCTACCCCCCAAAGAAGAGGCAGAACCGACAAAAGACGGCAGAGCCCGTAAAACTTCCTAACTCCTTTCCTTGGAATACCCAGGAATTTGATCTTTACATTGCTTCTCTGATTATTATCGGCAGCACGCAGAATAGCGTCGTCATTTTTCTTATCACCATTCAGTCTGACAATAATAAGCCACGAAACTGATGGCTGTAATTGAGAAAATTCAAAAGCATTTGCAAGCTGAAATGGCGATTCGACAAATACAACTACACTTTTGACGCGGCTAAACATTGGCTTCACTTACCTGTCTCCACTAGAGCTTCTAGCCTTTACTTATCAGACCAAAATTCAGCCAGCATAAAATCTTTCATGGTGTCGATATCAATCGACTCCATGATTGGCATTACATACGCAAAAGTATCTTTCCCGTATAAATTCTTAAGCCTACCCACATACTCTCTTTTGATTAAATAAATGGCCCCATTTAATCGGTAATACGGCTTAAGATCTTGTGATCGTTTCATATCCTCAGGGTTGAGAAATCCATCCATGCACCGACTGTCATCTAACTGATTAATAAACTGCCATGGATATTCAAGCTCACAGACAGAAACTACTGCGCCCGCTCCTTTCTCGTGAAATAGCTTCCAAGCTTCTTTAATATGCGCAGCCCCCCTTAATGGGGACGTCGGTTGAAGAATGGATACTGTATTTACAACAGCAGAGAACTCCTTCTCATACCACTTTACAAAATGAGCAACGACATCATCAGTTGTTGCTTCATCCCCAGATAGATATTCCGGGCGCAAAAAAGGAACCTCGGCCCCTGCCTGCAACGCAGTATCAGCTATTACTTTACAATCCGTATTCACAAAAACATGGTCATATATTTCACTTTTTAGAGCCGCTTCAATGGTCCAAGCAATCAATGGCTTACCGGCCAGAGTTCGTATATTTTTTCCTGGCAGTCGCTTACTGCCTCCCCTGGCCGGAATAATGGCAATGTTCACTTAAAATTCCCTGACATCTTGCTGCGCTTTTGTGAAGTCATCCATCTTCCCAATATCCAGCCAATACTCATGAACGGGAAACATGGCAACTTCCTTTTGGTTATCTATCTGCTGCTCTAATAAACTTGGCATATCAAGTCTCCTGCCAGAGACAACAGAATGCACCAACTCCGGTGCGACAACGTAGATACCGGCGTTGATGAAACATTTCTGCACAGGCTTCTCAACCATACTTTTAATATAAGAACCATCGGTCTGGACTACACCATAAGGTATCTGATGTTCATACTCACGGACGCACATGGTTGCCACACACCCATGCTCCAGGTGAAAATCCAGTAACCCACGATAATTAACAGTAGTGAGTAAATCGCCATTCATCATGATCAATGGCTTATCAATTTTTTCCTTTGGCAACAGCCCAAGCGCCCCACCAGTTCCCAAGGGTTCTTCCTCATGGATATATTCGATATCCACCCCCCAGTGCGAACCATCACCAAAATATTCCCGTATCATTTCAGGCAAATAGTGAGTAGATATAAAGAAGCGGTGAAACCCTGCACTGACAAGGCTTTCCAAAATCAACTGGAGAATGGGTTTATCTCCCACTTTTAAAAGTGGCTTTGGGCAATCATTTGTCAATGGCCGAAGTCGGGTCCCAAAGCCACCAGCCATAAGAAAAACCGGATTGTCCACCAACCGCTTTTCCAGTAATCCATGGAGCGTTTCCAGCCCGACAACCTTGCCGTCATTATCCAACACTGGCATCTGAAGAAGATCTCGACTTTCCATAACAGAAAGGATTTTCTCTTTACTCCAGCTGCTACTAGCAGAAGACGGAGAGGAGCACATGACCTCCTTGACCGGCACTGATAGCGAAACATGTTTAAGTAAAGCGCGACGGATATCACCGTCTGTCAAAGTTCCGAGAAGGCGCTGATCGCCATCAACTATCAGAGCGATTCGTAAAGCCCCCCTGTCAAGAGCAGCAATGGCATTTGCTAGGGAGGTTTCCGGGGTCACCAGGGTGTTCTGCCAGTTTTTCATAATCGACTCATTTCCATTATCCGTTTCATGCCGCCAGCAGCGCTCCGCTTCTGTCTGGTATTTCTAACCAAAATCCGTTTTGACCAGACATCCCGCTTTTACTATACAGTCAGGCCCAATTTTGATTCCCTGAATCACCACAGCACCTGCACCTATAAACGAATGCCCCCCCACCTTGACATCACCACAAATAGTTGCTCCTGGCGCAACATGTGAATGTTTTCCAACAGAACAATCATGGTCAACAGAGGAGAGGGTGTTAATGATGCTATTGGCACCAATATCAGTTCCCGCCTGCACTATAGCTCCAGCCATTACCTGAACCCCCTTCCCAAGGGAGGCTCTTGGTGAGACCGTGGCCGACGGATGCACGAGGGCCGGAAAGACATATCCGGATGCGGCATAGGTTTCATATATCCTGCGCCGAAGATCTGACCCTGGCATGAAGCCAATCCCATTAAGTAGCCAAATACCCCCGACCTGTACGGAACTCAGATACTCATCGCCACCCAATACAGGAATACCCTCCCACTCTTGATAACCGTTATTCACAAGCCCAGGGTCACACACACCGACGACTTCATGACCTAAATTGACAGCAAGATCAAGCACGACTTTGCCATGCCCTCCGCCACCAATCAGAATGCAAGGCTTGGATTGTTGCACTGCTGTATTCATGCTTTCAGCACATCACCGGGAAGGTAGTCACGGTCGGCCACTTCACCTACCCAGTCCCAGAGATTCATCGGACTGATGCCTCGTCCGCAGCGCGCAGAAACAAGAGAGGATCGAGAAAACTTTTCTCCCCTCATAACTGGTTCAGCTACCAAAAGCTGTTGACGAGCCGCCTGTCGTGTATTCCATTCGCTGGCTTGCGGCCTTTTAACTCCGTCACCCAGCGCCACCTCCAATTGGCGGATTTGATTGACCATGCTGTTAAGCTCTAACGGCTCCAGCGAGGCCTTGTGATCAGGCCCAGGCATGGAGCGATCCAGCGTGAAGTGTTTTTCTATGATGGTCGCCCCTCTTGCCACTGCCGCCGCCGGAATCAAAAGACCCGCCGTATGGTCTGAATAACCGACAGGAATGCCAAAAGTTATCGCAAGTGTATCCATGGCTTTCAAGTTGACCTCTTCCATGGGGGTCGGGTACTGAGAAGTACAATGCAATAAAGAAACTCGATCTCGAATAATCTGCCAGGCCCGATCGGTGCTCCAGAACCTCCAGATATCTTCCAGCTTCTGGGGGTCTTCTTTGTGATAATAGCCGTAAGCAATAATCGCCAATGCCTGCTCAACCTCACCCAAGGTCGCCATGCCAGTCGACACAATCAACTCCTTGCCAGTTTGAGCAAATGCCAGGAGCAGAGGACCGTTGGTAATTTCACCGGAGGGCACCTTGTAATAAGGTAAGTCCAGCAGCTGAAGAAATGCCAGGCTTTGCACATCAAAAGCCGTAGAGATAAAGACAATACCGAGTTCACGAGCATAGGACTGAAGGTCTACATGCCATGCTTCAGGTAGCTCCAGCTTCTTTAGCATTTCAAGCTGACTCTCTCTTGCGTCGGTTGTCTCCTCCTGATAGAGCGCCTTCGGAGCAGTTAACGCGGCCAGTCGTTCGGCATTGAAAGTCTGGAATTTGACAGCATCTGCACCAGCTTCAGCAGCCGCTTTCACTAATTCAAAGGCCAGGTCACGATCACCATTATGATTAACTCCAGCCTCCGCAATAATTCGGACCATTTTTATAGCTCCTAATTCTCAACCGGCAAGTCAAAAAAAACTTTTGCCTGTTGCTTCCCTGCTGCCAGAAGAGTGCCAACAATTTCCTGTGTAGTATTGCCGCTGCCGTATGGGTTAAGGGCAGCTATAGACAGCTTTTTAAATTTCGGGGTCAGTGCAAGCTGGATACCCTCTAAAATGTTTTCCAGAGAATCATCCGTATGTATGACTGATGCTGCTGACAAACGCCCCTTCTGCCTAACTCCGATATTAACTGTAGGCTTGTCCAGGGATGGGACTTCGATGATTCCACTCGAAGAATTACCGATGACCACCTCACACTGAGACACGGCACTTAAATAACCCTTCAAACCCAGGGACGGAGTAGTAAAAACACGCCCAGGCCTCCCCTCAGCATATTCTTCAAGGCATTGAATCAATCGCCCGCCCCCATTATCGGAGTTTGGATAGGTTATCAACACCTGAATTTCTGGGAACTGATCCAGTGCCTGAAGAAGATTTCCAAACGTTTCGTCACTATCTTCATTCCCTGCAGTAACAGGATGGTAGGTAACCAAGACAAAGGGACGGTTCAACTCGAAACCAAATTCTTGGTTTAATTGCTCAAGGGTCAACCTAGGAACGGTTTTAATATTTTCAATCCCCAAAGCACCCACATTCCATACCTTTGACGGAGCTTCGCCAAGCTGAATAACTCGGCGTCGATATTCATCACTTGCAACAAAATGAAAGTGGGATAGCTTACTGATAGCGTGGCGAATGGAGTCATCGTATGCCCCTTCTGTAATTTCGCCACCATGGATATGTGCAACCGGAATCCGCATGACTACAGCAACCTGAGCGATGGCCAGAGCCTCATACCTGTCGCCAAGAATAACCAAACATTCCGGTTGCAATCGCTCAAGTGCATCTGCAAAACCAAGCACTCCCACCCCTATTGACTTAGCAACACCACAGGCACTATCAGAAGCTAAAAGCATCTCGACTTTAGCGTCTATAGCAAAACCATCTGATTCGATTACTCGCCAGGTTTCACCAAACTGAGGAGCCAAATGCATACCGCTAACAATAACTTGAAGGCAAACCCCCGGTTGTTCTTGCAAGCTGCGCATGAGAGGAGATAGAAGTCCGTATTCTGCCCGTGTCCCTGTGAATACCGCTATTTTTTTCATCCTTTCACCCTGTTGGAGAACTGGGCAGATTCACGAGGCGCGCTTCCGCCCACTCCGAATAAGATAAATCCCCTCGCAAAGCGCCGGAAAACATTGGTAGCCGGTGCATTAACTGCCATACAGGACGAGTCATTACTCCTTGTGAATTCGTGACCTCAAGCAGTACATTGCGGCTTTTAAGGTCAGGGCATAGAACAGCATTCAACCAGTAATTGGACCGCGCATAATCCGGTTCCTTGACAAATTGATACTCGCCACCCAGGAAGAAAGTTTCGTACCGCATGGCCAACTCACGCTTATTCTCTAGAATAGCATCAAGCCGTTCCATCTGGGCATATCCCAGAGCCGCATTAAGATTCGGCATTCGGTAATTAAAACCTGGTTCATCATGATAAAACTCATAAGGGTGCGGAACTTTTGCCGTAGTCGTAATATGCTTGGCACGCTCACCATCTATGTTATTCTGGCATAACAACATACCGCCAGCTCCGGATGTTATCACCTTGTTGCCATTGAAACTCAAAGCACCAAAGTGCCCTAAAGCACCCGTATGCTTTCCCTTATAGTAGGAACCCAAACTTTCAGCTGCATCCTCGACCATATACAGGTTCCATTCCCTGCAGATCGACATCAATTCATCCAGCCTTGCAGGGTGCCCAAAGGTGTGCATTGGCATTATGGCTTTAATCAGTGCGCCACTTTGTTTGTGCCGACAGCTACCCTTATCATCTATTTCAGCGTTTTCTTCCAGCCAAAAAGACGTAGTTTTAGGGCACAGGGAAAAACTCACTGGATCAATATCAAGAAAAACCGGTTTGGCTCCCAGGTGGTAAAGTACATTACAAGTAGCAACAAATGTTAGAGCCTGAGTAATAACCAAATCCCCATCCCCAACACCCGAGAGGAACAGCCCAGCATGGAGTGCAGCTGTACCATTGACAGTAGCTACTGCTCTAGTAGCGCCAGTATATGACTGAACTTTCCCTTCGAAATCATCAACAAAACTTCCTACACTGGAAACAAAAGTACTCTCTATGGTTTCTAGTAAGTATTTTTTTTCGTTACCCCTAAATGCTGGCGCATGCAAAGGAATAAAATCCTTCGTCGCATAAACAGCACGGATAAATTCGACAATATCCTCGTTCACTTTTCCCTCACATTTTTCCATCAAGGTATCTGCCAGTTTCCTTGTGATCAAAATCCGGCATCATTTTTAGGAAAAGATCAACAAGCGTCTGCTTATCCCATTCAAGGCGACTTTTCATGTTCAAGATGGTCGTCTCAAAATCATCAAGCAAATCATTATCGAATACCGCATCATTCTTAATAATCCCCAAATTCAGGAAACTATTCATATCCAGCACTTCATTACTGGTAAAAAACTCCTCAAAGTCTTTCTCGCCTGTAGTATCGCTGCCACTGAAAAAACAAGGCCACTTTTCTTGCAAGGGCAACGTTTTAGCAAGCTCGCGAGCCTCATCTTCACTATGGCAAAGAACCGGCTCCAGACCTTTTTGTTTCAAATATTTTACAGCGATATCTGCGAAGGTGATCAAATGAAGCTCCTCGCTCAATTTGGGAAAGAAGATATCGCGATTCTCTCCAAAAATGCACGACATCAGGCAAAGCTCGCCAGACTCTTTAGGAGTAACAAAATAACGCTTAACATCATTTGGGGCGACGATTGGCTGGCGCTTCTCTAGACGTTGATTAAAACTATGCAACAAAGACCCATCAGAGAACGCCACATTAGCAAAGCGGGCTGTAGATATGCTGACATCCAAGCTGCGGCGCATCAAAAACATTTCCATGATGCGCTTGGAGGCGCCCATCATATTAACTGGGTTAGCCGCTTTATCCGTTGACACACAAAAATATTTTTTTACTCCTGCAGCCGCTGCTTGCTTTAATGTCTTTTCAGTATTAAAAACATTTACATCGATCATTCTCATTAGAGTGAACGGATCTTTTTCACTACGGACATGCTTCAAGGCTGACAAATTTAATATATAATCATATTCTCCATCAGCCCCGAAAAAAGCATCGTACTCAGTAGAGCCAACATCTAACGCAAACGTTTTAAAATCGCCAGAAATATACCCAAAACTACTGCGGACATCTCTCACCAGCTCTGCCAGGTTATTCTCGCTAATATCCACAACATGTAATTTAAGCGGGTTTCTTTGAAATATCTCTTTAGTTACAGCCTGACCAATTGAGCCAGCGCCGCCAAGAACCAGAAAGCGGGAAGCGCCAACAACATCTTTTAATTCACATTCGTTGGCTCCAATATCAGAGGAAAACAGCTCTTTATCTCTACCAATTAATGGCAATACAGAATTCATATATAGCCTCAAACATTAATCAACTTTGGTTAACCCTGCACTTTTATTAACAAACGCTATCTATCTAACCTTCCTTACTAGCTTCGTATTGATAAGCATAGTAACCATATTCATTGGATGCCCTGCGCTCCATGCAATTAAGAATCGCCCCTTTAATCTCCACATTATTCTGCGCAAAGCGTGTCAGGGTGATGTCCACTTCCTTAACGCTGTTAACACCAAAGCGGGTGACAATCAGACTGCTGCCGGCCAGTTGGCCGACAATGGCGGCATCGGTTACCGCAAGGATAGGCGGGGTATCCACCAGCACAATATCGTATTGAGCGCTCAGAGACTCCATCAGCATTTTAAAACGATCATGCATCAACAACTCTGATGGGTTTGGAGGTACTTGCCCCCGGGAAATAAAGGACAGGTTGTCCATTTGTGTCGACTGGATAATAGCGCTCTGTTCGACCTGGCCAGACAGATAGTCTGACAAGCCCGCGTCGTTACAATTCTCGAAGAAACGGTGCATATGGCCCTTGCGCATATCGGCATCGACCACCACTACTTTTTGTCCGGTTTGGGCGAGTACCGCTGCCAAGTTTGCAGAAACAAAAGATTTCCCCACCCCCGGGCTCGGGCCGGAGACCATAAGCACTTTGTTACTTGCCTCCATCATGGCGAAGTGCAGGCTGGTGCGCAGGCTGCGCAAGGCTTCCACGGCCAGATCGTTCGGGTCAGACAAAGTTAGCAACGGGATGGGGTCTTTGTCTTTCTTTCGCTTGCGGCGGCGCTTCAGGGCCTCTAGGCGGTCTACCTTTTGCTGGTGTTCAGACAACGGAATAGAGGCATACACAGAAATGCCCTGCTCTTCCAGCTGTTCCGGGCTTTCGATACCACGGTTAAAGGCCGCTTTGAGGAGGACGACACCGACAGAGCCCATGGCTCCCAGCATGGCAGCCAGAATGGCAATCAGCGCTTTCTTGGGTTTGACCGGCTCCGGTTGCACTAGGGCTTTATCGATAATGCGTACACTACCGACGGTGCCAGCTTTCATGATGCGCAACTCCTGCACCTTGTTGAGCAGGCCCACATAGATTTCCTGGTTTACTTCCACGTCGCGCATAAGACGCAGTACCTCCTGCTGGGTTTCCGGCAGTTGTTTTATTTGTTTGTTGAGCTCGTCTTTTTCCTGAATCAGGGAGCCCCGCTGTTGAATCAGGGTGCGGTAAGCCGGGTGCTCGCGGGTAAAGCGGGCAGAGACTTCGCTTTCCTTGATTTTCAGTTCATTAATTTTCGCTTCAATGGCGACCAGGCGTTCCAGCACAGACTGGGTTTCCAGGGACAGGTCAACCGATTCGCTTTTCAGGCGATAAGCATTCAGTTTTTCTTCCGCGCCGGTGAGTTTTTCCTTGATTTCAGGCAGCTGCTCGTCAAGGAAATCCAGGCTGTTCTCCGCTTCCGCTGACATGCGTTTAATGTTCTGGAGCAGATAGGTTTCGCCGATTGAATCGAGAATGGCGCGAATGCGACCCTTGTTCGGCCCGGTAATGGACATGGCAATAATGCCGGTGGCTTTTCCTTGCTCGCTGACGGAAAGACGGCCACGAAGTCGGTTAACCGCATCGGCGCGGGTTTGATGTACCAGCGTTAGCGGTTCTTCACCGTATTCCCACTCCCCCAGCTCCAGCGTAATGCGTTTGTCTTCACTGGTAATCACGGTGCCCAGAGGAGCGCTGCCCACTTTTTGCTCGTCAAGATACAGCGCCGGCTGGCCGTTTTCTTCAATCAAGGTGAACGATTCTCCCTCCAGATTTTCCGGAACATGGAAAGATTTAATAGTCACGAAAGTTTCATTGTCCCTATAACCCGCAAACAAAGGTTTGGGCACAAATTCAGGCGCAGGATCTGCCGCGCCGATCCCGCCAATTAAAGGAAGGCGATCAGGCTCGACCTTAATATCCAGCTGTAGCTGATCAATGATTTCGCCCAGCACCATCCGTGAACGGATGATCTGGATCTCCGCATCGGCGGAAGACTCTTCCGTAAACAGTTCATTCAGTTCGGAAAACCCGGGCACGCCGCCCTGTTTGTCTTCCACTTGCAGTAACGCATCCGCTTTATAGATGGGTGTGGCCAGCAAAGCATAAGCCACCCCCAGGCACAGGGCGATAAACGTGGTGCCGATAATCAGCCAGCGGTGGTCGACCAACAGTCCCCACAGACGTTGCAGGTCAATTTCGTCGGCCATGCTGGAAGACGATTGCGGCTGGCGTGCTGTGTTTGTTGCGTTTTCTGCCATGTTTTATTGCTCTGCTGTCTGTTTTGCTGTTGGGCGTTTTGCGGTGGAACCGCCTCTCCCAAATGGCGAGTTAGCTCGCCAGTTTTATCGATGCCACTGTAGGAGTCCCCTTCCAAGGGACGAACCCGAGCCTTGGCGAGTGGGCTAGTGATTGCCGCCCCCTCCATTTCGCGCTGGCGGGACACCCCTTTGGGTGCTCTCCGAGCTATCGCTTGGTTCGTCCCCTGGAAGGGAACTCCTACAAGGGCATTGCGGTGTTGCTGATCCTTACAGTTTTTCGGCCCAGGCTTTTGTGGCTTCGCGCATGGGCGGGTAGATTCTTTCGAAGGCATCCCGGCCGCGTTTGTAGGGGTCGGGGATGTCGTGGCCGCCATTCCAGTGAGTTAGCAGGAATGTCTTGCCACTGGCTTCCGGGAAGGCTCTGCCCAGCCGTTCCTTCTGGCGGCTTTCCATGACCAATATCAAATCGCTGTCGCGGCACAGTTCGCTGTCCAGCTTGCGGGCCACGTGCGCGCCGCAATCCAGGCCGTTTTCTTCCGCCACCGCCCGGGCGGTCGCTTCCATGTCCTGACCCACCAGCCCCACCAGGCCCGCAGAAGAGATGGCTTTTTCCGGCTTCAGCTCCCGCAGCATGGCGGCGACGGTGGGACTGCGACAGATGTTGCCGTCACACACCACCAAGATGCGATTAAACATTACTCGTCCAAATCCCTTATCCGGTCTGACGCCAGCGCCCCGTAGTAAATGGTCTGGAAGGTCGGCAGAATATTCTTGATTACGCGATTCCAGCGGGCCAGCGGCGCGGCGGTGACATAGACAATGTCGCGGCTTTGCAAATCGAAACCGTCCGCCAGAATCAGGGCGGTAGCGTCTTTGGCATTGAGCTGATACAAGTCAATCAGGTGATCACTCCCCTGCGGCGCGCGGCGCAGTACAAAGATGCCACGGGCATCCGCAGTGTCTTGTGTATAACCGCCGGATGCAGACAAGGCTTCCGCCAAAGTCAGGCCGTTACGGGTCATGGGTACGGGCTGATTCTCACCCACTTCACCCAACACAAAGACTTTGTTGTCATCGTTGCGGGCCACGTGGACCACGTCACCGGGACGCAGCAACACGTTGTAGGCCGGGTTGCCTTCCTGGTAGACCGCCTTCAACGACAGGGTATATTCCTGCCCGTTACGGGTAAGGGTGACATCGTTCCAGTCGGCCATTTCGGTCAAGCCGCCGGACGAATTCACCGCATCCAGCAGGCGTAGCGGCACGTTGGTCACCGGGTAGGCGCCGGGTTGTTTGACCGCACCGGACACATACACCCGCTGGCTACGGAAAGCCGCAATGGTCACATCCACTTGCGGATCTTCGATGTATTCCGCAATACGCTGGGCGATCAGGTCACGGATTTCGGTGACACGCAGGCCGACCACTTTGATCTTGCCGACATAGGGGTAAAAGATGGTGCCATCGTTGTGTACCCAGTTACCGGACTCGGACGGGCTGCGCATGGAGCCTGCCGGGATGGTCAGTTCCGGGTGATCCCACACCGTGATTTGCAGCACATCACCGAGCCCGACCACGTAATCGTAATCTTCCGGTTCTTCGAGCAATACCGGGGCTGGCTTGGCTTTGTCCTGGGGCTCGGCTTTCAGCACATTGGTGGTAATGGTATGCACCTGCACCACATCCGGCAGGGGTTCGGCTTCTTCCGCACTTTCGTCTTCATCGAGAAACCAGCCCGGCGAGGTGGAAATATGAGAACCCGGCACAACAGTACAGCCCGCCAACGACACTAAAAGGCCAGCAGCCAGAAACTTCCCAAATGGATTCATAGATACCTGCATAAACTCTGTTACCAATTTACGTGTCGGGTCCACTGAAGGCCGGCGGTGAACCGCTCACGCTCTTCATAGGTCACTACGGGTTCATCCGTAGCAGAAAGTAGCCAGCTCAGACGGCCGCCCAGTAGTGGGTGACCGATGCGCAGTTCGGCCAGGGTGATGTCCTGTTCGTCAACGGCCTGAAGGATAGCGTCGCCGTCGGCAGTAACCACCGCCCGTGTCCCACCTTTTTCATTCAAGGTCGCCTGGGACAGGCTGAGCGCGACGGCGATGTCGTTACGGAAAAACTGCTGAATACCGAGGGTGACGGCCTGGGCGTCGCCTTCCCAGGTACTGGCCATGTTGCGGCCATGGTAGCGGAAACCGCTTTGATAAGTGCTGTGCTCATACATAACATTGTGGCGGCGGTCACTAAACCAGCTACCGGCAACGGTGTCGGTGGCTTCCACAAAGAAGCGCTGGGAGCCCTTGCCCCAGCCGGTGACCACATCCACGCCAGCCAAAGACGATAGCTTCGAGGGCAAGCCCCCCGCTTCGTCTTCACCCATGAATTGTCCATAGATACCGAGGGGGACGTCGCCCGGGTTCAGAGACAGACGGAAATCCACCCCCCCAATTTGGTTACTGGGGTCCTGCCCTTCTTCCAGGCCGGATGTTTCACCGTTATCGCGACCAATAACCGCATTCCATAAGGCATCCAGGCCCTGCGGACGCCCTTCCCCACCCCATTGCGCCAGGCGCGACAGGCCGATTTGCAGGGAATCCAGCGGTTTGAATACAAAGCGGGCGCCCAGCAGGCGGGCATCGGGTATAGCACGGTCCTGCTCCAATTGTCCGGCAATCAGTTGCAGGTCCCAGGGACCGATCCAGCTGAGCCAGGGGCTTTCCGGTGCCAGCGGCATTTGCCGGGATAGCCATAGCCCGGGAACCGGGCGAGCATTATTGGACAGGGCCAACGAGCTTTGCCAGCCCGGGCCCCACCAGCGATCGACAGCACCGACGCCCAGCTGCCAGTTGCCGATGATGCCGGCCAGGTAGGTATCATCCAGGCGCACATATTGGCTGTCGCGTTCGCCGTCCACATAGCCAATGGCCAGTTGCCCGGCCCAGCGCTCGCCCATGCCGTAAAGTGCCACCTGGCTGGTGAATTCGTCTTCTACCTGGGTATCGAAACTGGTATAGAGCGGCTCCTGGTTGGCGCCACCTAGTTCAATGGAAACACCGCGGGTGCTTTTCTGTGCTTGCTGGAGGGCTTTTTCCAGAAACGCGGCGTGCTGGTTTTCACAGCGCTTGGCGTCGGCTTCCGGGAGGCTGTGACGGGCAAGGCGGTAGCTTTTCATCAACGCGGCCCAGCTGATCGGCCAGCTGAGGGTAACGCCATCCAGGCAACCCTGGGACTGGAGCGCTTCGATATGATGGCGAGCGGATAGATCGCCGGCTGGCACCCAGGGCGAAGCGGCCTGTGCGCTGGTGGCGCACACAAAGGCCAAGCCCCCGAGGCACCAACGGGTGAGCTGTAAAGAAAACTGCACTAAGGACATCCTATCCAGCTGTTCTAACATCGAGGGGCGGATTATGCGTACTTTTTTTTGTCATCCATATGACAAGCAGCGGCATTTTACAGTTTGTTTACTGCAATGCGAATGGGTTTCAGCACTAACTCTACGTAATTCATACGTATTGGTGACGCAGGCCTCTTTATACCTAGGGACAGGATGAGGGAGGGATCGATGAGATTGTCAGACAATTCAGGGAATGATTTCCAATGGAGAGCGAAGAGGTGTCGGTTTACGGCCTTCGGCCTAAACCGACCTACGACCCCGCCTTGGCAATACTTACCGCAGGTCGGCTTAGCCTTAAGGCGTAAGCCGACATGTATACCTCAAACGTTTTGCAACGCATCCCGGATGGGAGTCTCTCCGGTGATCACATCAAATTCCTGATTGCGAATCTCCATCCGGGTGACTTCCGCCAGCACCTTGGCGACATCTTCGCGGGAGATTTCTCCAAAGTCCTTTATTTTCGGCTCCAGCCGAACCTTCTCCAGCGGCGGCTCTTCTGTTAGTCGCCCCGGGCGGACAATGACATGGTCCAGACCACTGCTGCGCAAGTGGTTGTCCGCCTTGCCTTTGGCTTCAAAGTAATGACGCATTTTTTCCGGGCCACTGTCTGGGTCATCGGCGCGCATGGAGCTGACCATAATAAAGCGGTCCACACCCTGCTCTTTCGCCTGATCCACCAGTGCGATGGCGCCATTCTGATCCACGTCGAGGGTTTTCTCCGGGCCGGTGTGAGGACCTGAGCCTGCGGTGAAAATCACCGTGTTCTGCCCTTTCAACGCCTCACGGCAATCACCCTCCAGGTCGGCCACCACCACATCGTTGGCGCCCAGCTCTTTCAGGGACTGGGCTTGGGCCGCATCGCGCACCATGGCGGTAACGTGGATATCGTCTGCCACCAGATGGGGAATCAGCCGGCGACCAATTTTGCCGTTTGCACCTGCAATAAGAACGTTCACGCGGTTCTCCTTTTCCGGTTAGGTATTAACAGGGGTTGTGATGACGTGGAGGACTTTCAAGGGTAACGGGTGTGTGTAGGTCAGATTTACCCAAGGGCACAGAGAGCCTGAAAGGCGTAATCCGACATTCAACCATTGTGGATGGGCAGCAAGGCTTGGTTGTCGGCTTACGGCTACGCCTAACTCGACCTTGTGTCTCTCCGGCGGAAGGATTTGCTACCCTTTCGCCACTGCTGGCG
>OJGD01000101.1_pt1 | contig 48763 bp, 52 predicted proteins | sample 1594571 | NCBI WGS metagenome assembly OJGD01 (sample SAMN05416771, study PRJEB24817) | seawater metagenome | isolation source: Sea water | place: Canada:Atlantic | collected 2013-11
ACGGTTCCGACACAATCTGCGCGAGATTATCAAGGCGGACGTGACACCGTTCTACCACTTCGAGCTGGACGCCGCTGACCTTGTGATCGTCCGGCCCCGCCAGTCCAAAGCGCAAATCACCCCCGCCATTACCCTGCCCGACTGGGCCGAAGAAAAGGCCCGCGCCGTGGCACGGGAAAAGGGCCGGGACTACTACGCGCTGCGGGCCGATTGGCTGGCATTCGCGCAAGCGGAAACGGCCAAGGGCAACCCGCCGAAAAGTGCGGGTGCCGCCTTCGTGGCCTACTGCGGGAAACAGAACAGCCTAAGATAGCGGTTACGATGCTTGGAAATGCCGTCTGCTCGATAGTTTGCTTGGTTCATAAATTGTGGCACACTGGTCACGCTGACCGGTCATGACCGGTCAATAAAACCAATAATGACCACGAGGAAAACCGAGCATGACCATGTCACTGAACGAAGCAGCCAAGTCCTGCCACAAGGCAAAGGGAACAGTCCTAAAAGCCATAAAAGAAGGGCGACTAAGTGCGCCAAAAGATGCTCAAGGAAGATACGAGATTGATCCGTCAGAGCTGCACAGAGTATTCCCCCTGACCACTCTTGACCAGTCAGAAAAACCAGTGCTGACCCCCATCCCTGACCACGAAAACCGCATTGAAATTGAGCGGTTACGCGCCGAGCTTAAAGCCGCAAATACCCTGTCTGAAAACATGGCTGAAACTGTAGCAGACCTTCGCGAACGCCTTGACCGTGAGGGCGAAGAACGCCGCCAGTTGACCGCGATGTTAACCGATCAACGGACAAGGCAGGGGGCAAAGCGCGGTTTGTTTGGATTTCTGCGATCCGCTTAGCGTTGACATGCCACAAACGAGCATTTTGGGAACAGTGTCATGGCGTGTGGTTTTACCTAGGCCAGCCGTTCGTGGAGATCGCAGAGAATGGCGGCTAGGAGCCCATTCTTACCAAGCGAAATTGAAATTATTTTGGAACTAAACCGATTTAGGCTGGTTGGGTTGTTAGCAATAAATGGAGATTATAATGACCAATTCAATTAAGACAATCGCTGCTGCTGCACTTATCAGCACTTTGTCTGTACCAGCTTTCGCTGCAGCGCACTTGGACTTAAACGGAATGACCTGTGAAGAGTACAATCAGTTGGGTGGCGCAGATCGTGACAAGGTGGCTATGATGGCGATCGCCGAGCTTAACGACAACGTTGTACCAACCGATGGTACCGCAACAGCGACGGATTCATCTGTTGGTACCGCGGCAGAAGAGAGCAATTCTGCAGCTTCCTCTGGCTCCGCAACCGCAACTTCTATTGCCGGAGCTGACGACGACATGTCCCGCTTTGCCGAAGAAATGGCGATCTTGAACCGCACTTGTTCGCGTAACTGGGACGCGATGGTGACAGAAGCAGCAGCTGGCCAATCCGGCACACGTTAACCACCAACGAGATTACGACTGGAATGGGGTGCCCTCGGGGTGCCCCGCTTTGGTTTGGGGAAGATAAGATACTGGTCGCAACCCCCCAGCCAGGTGAACAGATCGTCGAGGGCTTGAGGCAAGCACCGCGTTGGAGTTCAGTCGATTTTCGCGATAATACAACGGTTGTGCTCGCCTACTCGGTGACTGGCAGACGCGATGGCAAAGACCCCTACGAAGCGTTCTGTGCCAGCACCTATGTTCAAAACGAAGGTAGATGGGTTCTACTCGCGCATCAGCAGACACCAAAATTGTAGCGCTGCGGTCCAAAGATACGAAGTAAATCAACGGCAAAAAAGTTCCGCACTGTGTGAATTCAGGCGCAGTGCAGCGAAGGTCGGTTACTGCTCTTCAAAACCTGACTGACATCGCCAGCCATAAGGCAGGGGAAGGGAGGTTTTGCTTGGTGCGCAGCACCAACCCTACCGCTCGATGTCATGCCCTCGGTCGCGATGGGCGTCCCGCGCGATCTCCTGCTGGCGTTCCAGCTCTTCCACTCGCTCTTGTTCTCGCGCGGCCTCCTGCGCCTGATGCCGTTCCTCGGCCTCACGGCCCTCGCGCAACGCAGCGGCGCGATCCACCAGACCCTCGCGATCAACGCTCTTTGCAGCCTCGCGCAACCGCGCTGCCAAATCCTGCGAAGACTGCGGTTCCTCCCGTTCCGGCACATCAACACCCTGTTCCTTTTCACGGCCCTGTCGCACCTCCCATGCGTCGCGCAACCGCGTGGCAAGATCGCTCCGGTCGGACCGGTCGGGTTCTTCCTCCCGACCGTCACGCCCTCCTGCAAGCGCCAGCTCGGACTGCTCAGACCCAAGACGGTCCATGACCCGCTCTGACGCTTGGGTAAGCCAATCGCGCACCTGTCCTGTCAGCTCCTGCACCACCTGCCTGACCTCTGCGGCACGGTCCCTGACCTCGTGCCAGACGCGGACGGCGGCAACCTCGACCCCGCGCTCCTTGAGCTGCCACGCGCCAAGAGAGAGCTGGGGCAGGGGTGGGCGGTCCAGCGACATGGCCCGCACGGTCTCGTGCAGCTCCGCGCCTTCGTCGCCGCGCTCACGCGCTGCCGATGCCATCTCAAGCGCCTCGTCGCGCTGCGCCACCAGCGTCCGGTGATCTACGCGGTCCTCAAGGCCGGCGCGTTCAAGCGCCGCATTGCTGTCGCGCGCCCACGCCTCGCGCCAGCCCTCCAGAACCTCGACCTTGTTCCAGTCGCGGTTCTTGGTGGTGAAGCCCCCGCCGGGCACGCTGCCCTCGGCGTCGATCTCACGGGTGGTCAGCAGAATGTGGGCGTGATGGTTGCGCTCGTCGCCCTCGCGCCCCGGCGCGTGAAGGGCGATGTCAGCCACCATGCCACGGTCCACGAACTGCGCCTGTGCGTAGTCGCGGACCAGGGCGACCCGCTGCGCATGGGTCAGCTCGTCGGGTAGGGCCACGCGCACCTCGCGGGCGACCTGGCTGTTCTTGCGGGTCTCGGATTCCTCGACGCGGTTCCACAGCTCGGATCGGTCCCGGACCCAATCCGGCGCGTGATCCGGCGCGAGGATTTCGGTGTGATCGACGCCGCCCCGCGCCGCATAATCGAAGGTAAGCCCGGTGCGGCGGTCCTCGATCCGCTCGGCCACGCGGTAGGCGGCAGCCGCCGTGGCGCTGCGGCCCTGACTGCGGGAAATCATCGTTGCGCGTAAATGATAGATCGCCATATCGGGGCTGCACTTTGCTTAGGGGTTAAGGGGAAACGCCAGTCTCCCCTACCCACACAAACGCGGCTCGCGTTTGTATAAGTGGGCACTTCGTGTCTTGCTCTCTACATCATCGGTAGCCTAAAAGCAACTTAGAGCGGTGGAAAAGGAGACCAGAATGGCGCGGACTATAGATCAGCAGATCGCGACAACGCAGGCCAAGCTGGCCCGCCTCAAAACCCGCCAGAAAGCCAGCGAGACCCGCCGGAAAATCATCGTTGGGGCCATCGTGACCAATGCCGCGTTGAAAGACCCAAAGATTGCACGCTGGATGGCATCCACTCTGCGCAAGAACGCCACCCGTGAAGTTGATCAGAAAGAACTGGTCGGGCTGCTGGAAGATCTCGATCAGGTCGCGGCAAAGGCGGATCAGACATGAGCAAGGATCCGTTCCAGATACTCGCCGATGAGCTGACCCTGATCCGTAAGGACATGGATCAGTTGCAACGCACCAGCCTCGACAAGGACGAGGCGAAAAAGCTGAACCAGATCGTGACGGCAGCAGTCCTGAAAATGGCAAAGGCGGCTGAGGATGCGCCGGGGGTAATTCAGGGCGCTTTGGAAACTGATCGCGACCAGATGGCCCGCAGCGCCACACAGGCCGCAACGAAGGCCGCTGAGAGCGCCATAGCCGGAATCCGGCATGACCTCGACAATGAACGCGCAAAGCTCTCACAGGCCGCCGGAGAGGCCCGCAGAGAGGCATGGCGCTGGTTCGGCGGGTTCTGGGTGTGGTTGGCCTCCATGCTCGCCACAGGGGCCGTTATCGGGGCGCTGGCGATGGCGTGGATTGCCGGACGCGGTGACGCCCGCGAGTTCGGGCAGTTCCCAGGCATCTATTGTGGCACCGCAGGCGGGCAGGTAGTCGAACAGGACAACGGGTCCAGCTACTGCGCGATTTGGATCAACAGGCCGGATCAGTGAAAATCAGTCCGGCCATTCTAAGCAAATATGTGGCCCTCGTCCCTTGACGTTAACGCCTAATTATAACATATATGTTATATGTGGTCAGTAGAGACATTGGACAAGCGGGTAGACCGTGAGCTGACAAAACTGCCACGTGATTTGTTTGCGCGGTTCTTATGGATTGCAGACCTGTTGACTGAGCAAGGGCCGGAAAATGTCGGGATGCCGCATGTGCGGTCTCTGTCTGGTGCTGGCGGTCTTTGGGAAATCCGGATGAGCGGCAAAGACGGTATAGCCCGTGCAATTTACGTGAAGGCGTCAGGGCAACGGTTGGTTGTTGTTCATGCGTTCCAGAAGAAAACACAGAAGACGCCAAAGACCGCACTTGAAACAGCCCGCAAGCGGGCGAAGGAGGTAACATGACCAAACTGGCTGATCTGAAAAAAGAGTTCTTGAGCGATCCTGAAAACAAGGCCGCTTACGATGCCCTAGCCCCTGAATTTAACCTCGCCCGCAAACTCATCGCAGCGCGGGCGGCGGCTGGCCTGTCCCAAGCCGAAGTGGCCGAGCGCATGGGAACCAAGCAAAGTGAGATTTCTCGCATCGAAGGCGCGCGCCAAAATATCAGCATTGAAAAGCTGGCCCGCTTTGCTGATGCCGTAGGGGCCAAACTGGATATCCGGCTCGATCCTGTTTGAGCGCGACTGGTGCCAAACGCCCCCTAAAACCAATCCATATTTACCAAAAAAGCGCGTAGCGCCTTTCTTGTTCTTAAGTTCTATAAGTTCAGGGGAAAATTAGTATTTATTTTCAATGATTTACGAACTTTCATGCTTGTTATGGGGACTTTCGTGCTTGTTATGGGGACCCTACTGCTTGTTATGGGGACGTTATTGCTTGTTGACGGCGCTTTCTTAGCAAGCAATTAGATAAGCATGATTAAGACAACACAAGTAGCTGCCGATCGCGCTCACGATCAGACTAAAACGGTGCTACCCGCAGAGGTCGCGCAAGGCGTTTATATCAAGCATGCCCCAAGTCTTCAGGCGCTCAAATTGATGCACCTGATGATTGCGAAAGCTGGGGGGCGTATGGCTGATGATGTGCGCCATGAGATGCGCCTATCAGACCTCAAGAAAATTAATGGGATGCGGAACCATACCCGCCAAACTGTTGTGCCGCTGTTTGAGGAATTGAGTGCGGCAGTCCTAACCATCAACGATTCAGAAAAAATGACGACGACAGTGGGTGGCTTACTTGATCAAGCTACGATTGATTACCGTCATGAGGTCAGTGGCAATGTGTTAATCTCTTGGACTTTTCGCACCACATTCAAAGAAATGGCACGGGACTCGAACCATTGGGCTATCCTTGATCGTCAAGCGGTGTTCCATCTTACCAGTAAATATTCTGTGCTGCTGTTTCAGCACGTATGTAGCCTGACAAACCTAAAACACATCACCAGCAAGCGGTTCAAAGTCGATGATCTACGCATGATGCTAGGGGTACCAGAAGGTAAGTTTGCTAGATTTTCCAACCTAAAAAAGGACGCTATCGAAGCCGCTATAGCTGAAATCAATAGCGACATTACGCGACTGCACCTGACAGCGACCTATCACAAGACTGGGCGGACGGTTGCAGAGGTCGAGATAGCTTGGGAGGTCAAAGCAGACCTGACTAAAGTGAAAGACGAGCAGGACCGCCCCAAGGTGGGCCGGAAAGCGCGGCGAGATGGCACAGCGGAAAATCCAGTGGCTGCCTTTCCTGACTTTGGAAGCGTGAAAGATACCCAGCCATGGGACAGGATCGCACGGGACAATGCCCTGCGCATCGACGGGCGGCATGTGCCAGATTTGCGAGTGTTGGCCGATACGTTCCGTAAGTGGTGTGGCGAGAAGTCGGTTCCTCTCGATGCCGCCAGTATCGAGAAGACATTTACTACATGGTGCAAGAGCTATTCGGCGCGGTAAAACCGTTCAAAAAACGATCCTTTTTGGCACGGTCGCAAACTACCCCGATTGACGCCGCCAAAAACCCCGTTCAAAACCCAACCAGTTGTTGAAGGTTTTTGGAGGGTCATATCAGTGATCATCGGCTACGCGCGTGTTTCGACAGAAGATCAGCACCTTGATGCCCAAACTGTCGCCCTTGAGGCGATTGGTGCGGACCGCATCTTTGCCGAGAAAATCTCTGGGACCAAGAAGTCCCGGCCAGAGCTGAACCGCATGATCGAGCAGTTGCGGGATGGCGACGTGGTTGTCGTGACCAAGTATGACCGTCTTAGCCGATCCTTACAGGATCTCTTGAGTATCGTTGAGGCGGTAGGCGCAAAAGGAGCAGGGTTTCGATCCTTGGCCGAGGATATTGACACCACGACACCAGCCGGACGGCTGGTCTTCCACGTCTTTGCCTCCATCGCCCAGTTTGAACGTGAGCGAATATCCGAGAGGACCAAAGAAGGTCTTACCGCCGCCCGCAAACGGGGGCGTGTTGGGGGCAGACCCTCTGCCCTATCCTCGGAGCGCCGCGCAGAGGTTGCGCGTATGCGGGACCAGGAGGGCCGTGGCATTGCAGAGCTGGCGCGGCTGTTCGAGGTCAGCCCGAACACCATCAGGCGGGCTTAACAATCGCCTAGCCCCCTACCCTCTTTGACAGGTCATGCAAATATGGCATGGTGGTGTTATAAACTGGGGTAACACCAGTACTAAACACCGATACTACCACTCCTATGGTGAGCAAGGAATACAGGCATGAAACTATCAGCAAACCAAGCCTCCAAAGAGGCAGGTAAAACTAAAAAGACGATACTTGATGCTATAAAATCAAAGCGCATGAGTGCATCAAAGAATGATAATGGGCATTGGGAAATTGATCCCGCTGAACTTTTTAGGGTGTTTCCTAAAACCAGTGTAACACCACCACTAAACACCACCACTACACCCCCTATAGAAAACCATGAAAACCGTATTAAAATTGCAGAGTTAGAGGCCGAAGTTAAGGCACTTAAGCGGGAGGTTGAGCGCACGGATATTGAACGTGAAAGAGAACGTGAAAACCTGTCTCAACACATCGAAGATATGCGCAAAGCCATGGCGCAACTAACGGATCAAAGAGCAAGGCAGGGGGGACGACGGTGGCTTGGCTTGCTGCCCGCAAGGTAGCCGATGATCGAGCTGTTGTTCTTTCAAAAACCTTCAACAACAGCTTTGATTTTGAACGAGGTTTGTGATGGCGAAAAATGGGGGCCACTTGGTTCTTGGACAAAAGCCACTGTACACCGTTTTTGCCGAAATCGTGGGAAGGTTAGATTAAAACGTCAACCATGCTTTTGAGTTTCGCAAAGCCGATGGTCACCCAGAATTTCTATCACTCGGCAGTTTCCAACGGCCCCACCTTCGCATCGTGCGAGCATCAGTTCCAACTCGCCGCGTAAAGCGGCGAGGATCGACAGTCGCCGCGCAACGGCTTTGAGATGCCGACCGGTTATTTCGTGCGCAATTTCACAGGAGATATCCGGACGGTCCGTCAGGCTTGCCAACTCCAGTATATCGTCAAGCTCGAAGCCCAACTCACGAGCGTGACGAATGAAGGTCAAGCGCTCCAAAGCAGACTTTCCGTACCGCCGCTGCCCTCCTTCTGTTCGGCCAGGTTCGGGTAGCAGCCCACGCGTTTCGTAGAAACGGATGGTCGTTACCTTGACCCCGGTTCGTTTGGCCATTTCACCAATAGAATAGTTCGCCATCAAAGAATTCCCTTGAACCTACAGTGACTGTAGATCGTATATGAACAGCAGGCCACGGGAATCACCCGCGATATCCGGAACACCGGCCTGAAATCTGTGTTGGTAGGAAGATTTTCAGCTTGGGCCATGGACATCATCACCACGTCGATCCGAACGCAGGCGACAGGCGTGTATTTACCGCCATTGTGGTAAACATGGCTCTGACCGTCGCCCAGGTCATTGGTGGTATCTTGTCCGGCTCGCTTGCACTGATCGCGGATGCGCTTCACAATTTTTCTGATGCCATATCGCTCATCATTGCTTTTGCAGCACGAAAAATTGCGCGCAGGCCGCGCGATGAAAAAATGACGTTCGGCTATGGGCGGGTTGAGATCGTTGCCGCGCTGATCAACTATACCACCCTCATCATCATCGGCCTCTATCTGCTCTATGAGGCGGGCGCGCGATTCCTTGATCCGCAACCGGTCGCGGGCTGGATGATCGTCATTATCGCGGGCATTGCTCTGGCCGTCGATGTTGTCACAGCAATGCTGACCTATTCGATGTCGAAAAACAGCATGAATATTCGTGCGGCGTTTCTGCATAACGTGGCTGATGCCTTGGGATCGGTGGCAGTGATTGTCGCGGGAACCCTGATCCTTCTTTATGATTGGCGGCTCATTGATCCCATCGTCACGGTGATGATCGCTGGTTACATCCTATGGCAGTCCTTCCGGGAAATCGGGCCGGTCATCCGAATTCTGATGCTTGGCAGTCCGCCAGACATCAAAACAGATGCCGTGCTGCGGGCAATCCAAGGGACCGATGGCGTGACCGGTGTTCACCATGCACATTTCTGGCAGCTGAATGAAAACAGCGCAGCACTTGATGCGCATGTCGTGATTGCAGAGGGCCAATGGGAGCGCGCCGATGAAATCAAGGCAGCGGTCAAACAGACAATACGGGACCGTTACGGGATTGACCATGCGACGCTTGAACTAGAGTGCGCCTTCCACGTTTGTGACGAAACATCGAAATTTGGCAGCCCCCACGCCCAAGATAACGAAAGCGGGCATGGGGAAGCTACCGGATGATCGTCTTGCACTTCCTGGATTGGAGATATGACGTAGTTTAGAAGATAGGTCCTTCGGTGCGCCTCGGCTAAGATTTTGCCTTCGTACCATGCTCGTGGACCGTTTCGACAAGTGAATGATGCCCACCTTGTCTGGGCGCAAACCAGCGGTGCAGGGCGGGCATGACCAGTAGGGTCAGCACGGTTGACGAAACAAGCCCCCCGGTTACCACAGTGGCAAGCGGGCGTTGGACCTCGGCACCGACGCCGGTGGCGAAGAGCAATGGTGCCAGCCCAAGTGCCGTCGTCATGGCGGTCATCAGGACCGGACGCGCGCGCAGCCCTGCGGCCTCAATGGCCAAAGCCTCCAGATTGCGACCGGCGCGCGCAAAATCATCCATGAAACTGACCAATACCATACCGTTGCCCAACGCGATGCCGAACAATGCGATAAACCCGACGGTAGCAGGCACCGACACCGGTAACCCTGTCAGCCAGAGCGCCATCGCACCACCTGTCAGCGCCAAGGGGATATTCAACAGGATGAGGATCGCTGATTTCAGGCGACCAAAGGTTACCAGAAGGATCAGCAGAACGATGCCCAACGTAATAGGAATGACCACTTTGAAACGGGCGTTCGCCTGTTGCTGAAGCTCGAATTGGCCGCCCCAGACCAAACGATACCCAGGCGGCAGGTCCAACTGAGCGTCCGTCAACGTCTGCGCTTCGGCAACGAAAGAGCCGATATCGCGACCGCGCACGTTGGACTGGACCGTGATGAAGCGTTCGCCATCTTCGCGTGTGATCTGGCGTGGACCGATTACAGTTTCGATATTGGCCACTGTGTCCAGCGGCACCCGTGCGCCCGAAGGCGATTCCAGCACGATGCGTCTGATCGCCTCCGGTGTGTCGCGGCTTTCTTCGTCAAAACGCACCATGATCGGAAACTGTCGCACGCCCTCGAACAGTGATCCGGCTTCGGCCCCGCCGACGGCTGCACGCAGCCCATCCAACGCGTCCTCAACATCAAGCCCGTAGCGACCAAGGGCTGACCGATCCACGGTTACCACAAGTTGCGGCGCACCGGTGATCTGGTCGGCCTGTACCTCGGCAGACCCCTCAACCTGTTGCAGGAGTGATTGCAGGACTTGTGATCGCTCCAACAGAATTTCGGAATCCGGTCCAAAGATTTTGACGGCCAGTTCGGCGCGTGTGCCGGTCAGCAATTCATCAACAGCCATCGCGATGGGTTGGCCGATATTCACCACAATCCCCGGAAAGCTTTCCAGATCTTCCGAAATCGCCGTGCGCAAACCTTCGGCAGACAAGCCGGGCCGCCACTGATCGACCGGGTTCAGCTCGATAAAGGCTTCGGCGCTGTTGGTCGGGTCAGCATGCGCGCCAACCTCACCACGCCCAATACGGGTCACGATGGACTTGATTTCAGGAAAATTCTTTAACAGCCGCTTTTCCACAAGCGTCGTCGTCTTCGTTCCTTCGGTAAGCGAAATCGAGGGTGCCATGGTGACGCGCATCAGAATATCGCCTTCCTCCAACGATGGCGTAAATTCGGAACCAAGTCGCGATCCTGCAAAACCGCCCACCGCCAAAAATATGCCGCACAGGACGATGGCGAAAAAACGGTTACGGACAAAGAACCCGGCCGCACCACTGACCATCGCGACAGTCCGCCCCGGCTTGTCAGGGGCCTTCTTGCCGGATCGGCGCATCACCGAAAAGGCCATGGAAGGCGCAATCAGGGCCGCATAGAACAGCGATCCGGTCATGGCGAGTGCAGCCGATGCCGCCAAGGGCCGGAAGGTTTTGCCCTCAACCCCTTGCAGCGAGAAAAGCGGCAGGAAAACAACGATAACCACGGCAACCGCCGCCACCAGAGGTGCGATTACCTCGGCGGTAGATCGGGCAACCAACATACGCGGCTCTTCAGAGCCGTCATCTTCCTCAAAGCTGCGATCCACGTTTTCAGAAATGACAATCGCCCCATCCACCATCATCCCGATGGCGATGGCGACCCCCCCTAATGACATCAGATTGGCGCTGATGCCGAGCACGTACATTGCGATAAACGCAAAACCGACGGAAAACGGGATCGACAGGACCACAACCAGACTGGGACGCCAGCCGCCCAGAAAGACAAACACCACCAACGCTACGAGTACAGCCCCCTGCCACAACGCCGTCGTGACGGTTGCGGAGGCCTTGTTTACCAGCGTTCCCTGATCATAGTAGGGGACCGCCAGTACACCATCCGGCAGGCTTGCGTTGATTTCCTCAAAGCGCTTCTGGACCCGCGCGATGACATCGGATGTGTTGGTGCCATAAAGTTTCAGAACCAACCCTGCGACAACTTCGCCTTCACCATTGGCGGTTGCAAGACCTTGCCGAACGCCACCGCCAACGGTGATGTGGCCCAGATCGCGCACGCGCACGGTGCGCCCGTCCTCCACGTTGACGACAATCTCTGCGAGATCAGAGATTGTCTTGGCAAGTCCAACGCCGCGCACCGTGTATTGTTCGGATCCGATTTCGAGGAATTGCGCCCCTTCGGTTTTGTTTCCGCGCTCTAATGCGCTGATCACATCGGCGATTTGAATATCATAGGCAAGCAGCGCATCGGGATCGAGCCTGACCTGATATTGCTTTTCATAGCCACCAAGGGACAAAACCTCGGTGACACCCGCCACGGTCTGCAACTGATACTTGACGATCCAATCCTGAATTTCGCGCATCTCGACAAGGTTGCGTGCGCCGGTCTGGTCTTCCAGGCGGAAATACAGGATGAGGCCAAGCCCGGTTGAAATCGGGCCCATTTGCGGGTCGCCAAACCCGTCTGGGATGTTGCCACGCGCTTCGGCGAGCCGCTCGCCCACGACCTGACGGGCGAAATAGACATCCGTCCCGTCCTCAAAATAGATGTTCACCACCGACAGCCCGAAGTTGGAGACCGACCGCATGTTTTTCAGTTTCGGAAGGCCCGACATCGCCGTTTCGATCGGATAGGTCACATAGCGTTCAACCTCTTCGGGGGCGAGCCCTTCGGTTTCGGTGAAAACCTGAACCAGCGCGGGTGTCACGTCCGGAAAGGCATCAACAGGCAAGGCGCGAAACGCAAAAAGCCCGCCAAGCGTCATCGCAAAAGCCGCAATGGCCGCCAAAAGCCAGCCGCCTGCGATGCGGTGCATAAAATCAGTCATAATCAGCTATCCTAATGTCCGTGGCCGTCGCCAAAGGCGTCTTTTTCAAGTTGGGCTTTGAGTGTGAAGGCCCCGTCAGAGACAAAGAGGTCGCCCTCCTCCAGCCCGGTGCGGATTTCCACATAGCCGCCAGCGGTTGTGCCGACCATGACGGCGCGCGGTGCGAACCCGCCTTCAACAGGGACAAAAACAGACGGACGGTTCTCTACCAGTTGCACGGCGGATTGTGGCACGCGCAAAACCTCCGCGGCATTGCCGACGCTGAGATCTGCAATCACAAACTGGCCGGGGGTCAGGGTTCTGTCAGAGTTGTCGATGATGACACGCGCCGTCGCCGTGCGCGACACTTCATCAATAACCGGTAGGACAAAAGCCACCGTTGATTGCGCAATAACATCGCCAGCGTCTGATTTAAGGGCAACCGGAGCGCCAATCCGGACGCGGCTGATATCCTGTTTGTAAACTGCGATATCGGCCCAAACCACGCTGTCGTCGACAATCGTGAACAGCACCTTGGCGCTGGAATCCCCGGCTGTTACCGTTTCCCCCAGTGTCGCCGCACGTCGCACAATTGTTCCCGCAAGTGGTGCAGTCAGATAGGCATTGGCGTTGTTGCCATCCGGCGCAGTGGCTATTTTGTCGAGATCGGCGTGATCAATTCCGACGGCATGCAGTTCGGTTTCTGCGGCTTCACTTTCGGTCTTTGCCGATTCATGCTCTGCGCGGGCCGTTTGGACATTTACCTCGGATGTGATTTTTTGCGCCCACAGCCCTTCCAGGCGCGTCAACGACTGTGCCACAAGGGCTTCGTTCGTTTTCGAAATCATCCATTTCGCTTTCAACCCTGCAAGCTCGCGGCTTGTGATCAGTGCCAGCGTATCTCCATAGGCAACGGTGTCGCCTTCACCAACCAAAAGCCGGTCGATGACTCCACTCACTTTGGGCGTGACATTTGCCATCCGGTCCGCGTCAAAGCGGATTTCTGCTGGCAGACTAAGGGATTCGCCCAAGGCACCCAATTCAGCTTGCTCGAGCAGGATTCCGGCCTCTTTCGCGACTTCGGGGGTCAGTTTAACAACATCGCCACCGCCTTCATCGCCGTGTGCGCCTTCAGCTTCGCCTGCATGATCGTCATCGCCATGCGCATCCTTGGCTTCACCTGCGTGGTCGTCGTCGCCATGCGCATCCTTGGCTTCACCTGCGTGGTCGTCGTCGCCGTGCGCATCCTTGGCTTCACCTGCGTGGTCGTCATCGCCGTGCGCATCTTTGGCTTCACCTGCGTGGTCATCATCACCGTGCGCATCTTTAGCTTCACCGGCGTGGTCGTCGTCGCCGTGCGCGTCTTTGGCCTCATCGGCATGATCGTCATCTTGCGGCGCTGCTGCAGCTGCTGCAGTCATTGGCAATGGCGTTTCCGCATTTCCAGTCGCGCCAGTGATCGGGACCAAGGCAAATACGCCCACCGTCATCGCAGCCATGGTCATCGTTGTCAGTTTCATAATCGTACTCCAGGAATTGAATAGGTCACCGAAAACACGTCCGGGCACCTGTTGGAACTTTGTCTGCCATGATCAAACCAATGAAGTAGCCCTGAAACAGGCTCGCCTCAAACGGTTTGGTCTGCTGTGATATTTATGAGTTTCTACAAAGCCCGTTCCGACACGGGATATGTAAAATACCACTCTGCAATGGGGGCAGATCAGCTTCGCGGAGGACGGTAAAAACCTTGGAGCGTGGCAAGGACCACAGAGGCGTCAGCCCAGTGTCGCGATCGGTCTGCTGACGACTGATCGCATGCCAACTGCGCCTGCTTCAGTCCAATGATGTGGATATGGCAATCGCCAAAGCCATGGGATGCTTCACCATTTTCGCTAAATCTTTGATCCTGAGTAGCTAAATCAAGATCACCCGTATCGGTAGCAAAAATAACTTTTTCAAAGACCGCTTCACTTGCCTCAAACACATGGGCATCGGCTTTTGCATTGCTGAAATTCAGAGCAGCCGAAAGCAATATGGCCAACCCGATTTTAGCAACACGAATGGCGGACAAATACTTCATAATGGGACCTTTACAGGACACGTAACCGATGGTCCATTCGCTTTTTGTCGCATGTCGTTCACCATCAGAATCAAAGGCTAGTTTCCGTTCACATTTACGCTACTTGAGTGAAGTCTTGCGCCTCGCAACTCAAAGCCAAGATTTGACTCCCTACTGCGATCTTTTTTCATCTTTTGCTCGCGATGCTCATTGAGCTCGCTAGCGCGCATTAACTTGCCCTGCAATGTCCTCAACCAAACCCGGACAACTCCGCTGTTTTTTCCTGCGGTTTCCAATTTGGTTTTTTGAGTTCAATGACCATTTGCCTGCACACCTTGCATTTCTTTTTCACTCAATGTTTTATAATCCTTCGGCTTACCATTGTCTTTCTTGGCCCGCAGCAGCCGCAAAGCGTTAGCAACGACAAGCAATGAGACACCAACATCAGCGGCGATAGCGCCCCACATACTGGCCATGCCAAATGCAGTAAGCCCAACGAATAGCGCTTTGGTCGCCAGCGATATTCCGATGTCCTGATGGATAATGTTCATTGTCCGGCGCGAATGTCCGATGAGCCATGGCACCTTGCCGATATCGTCCGTCATAAGCGCGATATCGGCGGTTTCGATGGCAGCATCTGAGCCAACTGCGCCCATGGCAATGGCGAAATGAGCCCGCGCCATGGCTGGTGCATCATTCACACCGTCACCGATCATCGCAACGACATCGTATTTTTCAACCAGTTCTTCAATAGCTCGTACCTTGTCTTCGGGGAGCAGTTCGGCGCGCACCTCATCAATACCAACCACTGCCGCCACGGCGCGTGCTGTGCGTTCGTTGTCGCCAGTCAACATGACGATTTTCTGGACACCTTGTGCATGCAGTCGCGCAACGATGCCTTTTGCATCCGGGCGGATGCGGTCGCGCAGTTCGATCAAACCCAAAACTTGGTCTTTGCTACCAACAGCAACAAGTTGGCCAGCCCTGTGCCAAGCAGTGCCACGATTTGCGCGAGGAACAAATGACGATAGGTGCGGTCAGTCAGGACGGAGAGCATGCGTTGTTCCTCACAGATACTTGGTGATCGCCTTGAACTCAGCGGCGACTGGGGAGTCGCTGGAGCCGGTCAGGGCGTTGTCGAGGCAATGGTCGATATGGTCTTGAATCAACGTGCGTTTGGCCTGCGTGATGGCCTTTTCAACAGCATGAAGTTGTTGGGCGATGTCGGTGCAGGGGCGCTCTGCCTCAATCATCCCGATTACACTCAAAAGATGCCCGTTGGCACGTTTCAGCCGCTTGACGATATCGGGGTGGGTTGCATGGTGGGTGTGTTTTGTCATAAACAACGACTATCCCCCCTAGGAGGATAGAACAAGCGGGCCGAAACCTGCGGGAAAGAGTTGCATGAGGCGGCAGATAACATATTTTCTGAGAGCTGTTCTGACCATTGCTTTAGCGGTGGGCATGATTCTGTCGTTCAATTCTCGTATGATCTCTCACGACCTGACCAACCTAACACCGATTGCTGTCGACCATCAGGCTGAGATCGGAGAACACGGCCATGCGCATGATGAAGTTGTCAGTGCGATGGATGCTTATCATGGACACGCTCATGATGTAGCCGACCACGACCATAACACCGCATTCCTGCCACCTCGTGGATCATCGGGTATGGCGCTACCGACACGGACGACCTGGACATTAGCCCACTATGCGATGCCAGATCGCAGGGAGTTCGATCTAGACCGACCTCCGCGCGTGTGATGCTGCGCCCTTTGGGCGCTGTCATCCTACACTTTCACAAAGCGGAAAATCACAATGATACACAACCGATCCTACGGGTCGGGGGCTTGGTCGCATCCAATGCGGCAACCCCTGATCCTCATGGCACTGGTCCTGCTGGCGCTGATCGCGTTCGCGACCACTGCCTTTGCCCATGCCGTCACGGCGGGTGATAAGGGCTATATCCAAGAGGTCAGCGGCATGAAGCTGATCCCTTTCATGTATTTGGGGGCCAAGCATATGGTCACCGGCTACGACCATCTGCTGTTCCTGTTTGGCGTCGTCTTCTTCCTTTACAAGATGAAGCACGTCGGCATCTACGTCAGCTTGTTCGCCATCGGTCACTCCACGACGATGCTGGCTGGCGTCTACTTTGGCTGGAACTTCAGTTCCTATCTCATCGACGCCATCATTGGACTGTCGGTGGTCTACAAAGCGCTCGACAATCTTGGGGCCTATCAGCGCTGGTTTGGGGTCCAACCCGACACCAAGGCTGCGACCCTGATCTTTGGCTTTTTCCACGGATTGGGTTTGGCGACCAAGCTGCTTGAATATGACATCGCACCGAATGGTCTGATTCCCAACCTGCTGGCATTCAACGTCGGCGTCGAGATTGGTCAATTAATAGCTTTGGCGATGATCCTGATCGTCATGGGCTATTGGCGCAAGACAACCAGCTTCTGGAAACATGCCTACACCGCAAACGTCGTGATGATGTCTGCCGGATTCATTCTGGTGGGATACCAGATGACCGGCTACTTCGTCGCCTAACATTTTGGAGAATAAGAAAATGCACAACGGAAACAAACCAAACCCCGACGAACTGCCAACCTCAGCGCAGCTTATCAAGTCTACGATTCTGGCTGCAGTCGCAGCGGTCGCGATCCTCGTCACGGTCGTCTTGCCTTCAGAATACGGGATTGATCCCACTGGCATAGGCAAGGCCGTTGGCTTGGCAGAGATGGGTGATATCAAGGTCCAGCTTGCCGAAGAAGCCGAAGCCGACCGCCTGCTGGAGATTCAGAACACAGGGGCCATCGAAGAACAATCCAGCCTCGGTGGTGGGTTCTTCAGCTTCTTTGTCGGCGCGGCCCATGCCCAAACCGCTGACCCCGAATGGACGGATCAATTTAGCGTCACACTGACCCCTGGCGAAGGGATCGAGGTCAAACTCGTCATGGAAGAAGGTGCAGAGGCCGAATTCCTGTGGGTTGCTGAAAACGGTGTCGTCAACTTTGACCTGCACGGCGATGGAGGTGGCAATAACATCAGCTATGCAAAAGGCCGTGCGGTTGAGGAAGAAGAGGGCGTCCTGACGGCGGCATTCACTGGCAATCATGGCTGGTTCTGGCGGAATCGCGATGGGCAGGACGTTACCGTCACGCTCTATGTCAGGGGCGACTACAGCGAGATGAAGCTGCCATAAAATATGTCGATGGCCCCTGCGTAAGATCGTGGGGGCCACGGCCTTCTGTCGTTCCAGAGCAACTGCAAAACACCGGTGAGCACAGAGGATCTGACAGTCTTAGCAAAGCATTGCATATCACCAGATTGATTGTATTTTGCTTAAATTTAACATAAGTATGATTATGCGCATAAGAACAAAATAAGAACACGACCTAGTGGCACTCTGGTTATCACATCCCCGACCCCCAAAACGATGTCTTCTTCCCATGAACCGATCTTAAGTCCGCAACAAAAGCCTCATGTGTTTCAAACGGAGCAAACGCATCAATCCTTGCGGCTAGGTTTTTACACTCGCGTAAGTGGCGCGGCATGGGGGTAGCGTTTGACCCGGCCATTCTTAAGCGCAAAGTTGATCAGCCCGCGCTTGAGAAGCGTCGCGGCAAGCGGATACTTCTCTTCCAGCGCTTCGGAGGCTGGTCCGAGAAGCTCGTAGTGGTTCCCGTCAATTTCGGCGGCGCGACTGGTGATCAGGGCTGCCGCCTGTGCAAATGCGGGCCATGTCATCAAGAAATGCAGCGCCGTTGTGAAGCTTTCAAAGCCCTGTGCGTGCTCAAGGGCTTGATCCTCCGCCGCGACGTCTTCAAAATCTGGCAGCCCAGCGAGCCATGCGCGCAGATGCTCAGCGTTCAGACTACGCGCAAAACAGGTCCACATGAACGCCCGCGCCGCATCCGTTTGCCCCATCGCCTGCATCACATTGATCCGGGTCACTTCCCACTCATAAGGGATCCATCCGCGATCATCCTCGTCGGGCGCGTTAATCGCCGCCCACGCCTCTTCAAGCCGTCCCGCACCAAGAAGTCGTTGGGCGATTTCTGCAGCCCCTCTGAATGATTTTCGCGCTAGATCACTTTGCTGGGAGATGTAAGCGTCGGTATCGCCCTCAGCATCCGCAATCTCTTCAAGCGCCATGCGCAGCGCGTAATTCTCGGACACATCTTCGTCCAACGCGGCAATGCCAGCCCGGAGGTGCTGCAGACCCTCCGTCCCCAGCATGGGTGCCAAACCTGAGATTAACGCGGGATAGTGCCCATAGTCATCATCAGGCAAAGCCGTGAGCAAAAGGTCGGCTAGAACAATCGGATCCGGCTCGACCGCTTCAGAAAGATCAATCAGATCCTCGCAGGCCGTGTGAAACACTGATTGCACCCGGCCAGTGCTGTCATCGCACCGCTCATAGACCCCATTGGCAAGGGCGACGAACCGCCAGATCAGTTCAAATGCGGCTTTAGGGTCCGTCGGTCCAACTTGACCAACGATGGCTTGCCGTTGCATATCCAGATCGGCCGCAAAGGCGTTCCGCCCCTGCCAGTCGACAAACGACCGCGACCGCGCAATCGCCGAAAGCCGCTTACGAATTTCCCGTGCCACATCCCCCGTCCCTACTTCGCCCGCCAGCTCAAGCCTGAGCCGTCGCTTCGCACCTGCATTGCCTTTCGTGATCTCAATCAGAAGATCAGCCAGACGCTCAGCGCCAAGTGCCGCAAGGTTATCCGCGTTCAGTGTTGTCTTTGGTGCCATGCGGAAATTCTAGAGCACGCCGCAGGTGAATTTCTAGCCCCTACCGGTTATCAGTGATTTGAAATTACGGCATGAGGCTGTCGCAATGCTTGGTGACGCGGTCACATTTTCAACGCACAAAAAAATATTACCGACCACCCTTGAACCTACAGTTACTGTAGATGTTATGTGCCTAAGATCGGCAGAAGTTGCGCGATAATTGAAACAAGTACGGGTGGTAAGAACCCGGGAATACCACCGTTATTGATAGCGGAATTTGTTAGTCTAGCCTGCCTCACCAGAATGAAAGGAGAACCACAAGATGGTAGTTGAATTGAAGGAACCGGGTCGGAACCCGGAACGAAATACAGGAAGAAGGGGAGCCATGCGCTGCCCGGTTTGCGATGTCGCGTTGAGCATGTCGGACCGACAGGGGATCGAGATCGATTTCTGCCCCGATTGCCGGGGGGTCTGGCTCGACCGCGGCGAACTTGACAAGATCATAGAGCGCAGCATCGGTGAAGCGACACCACCACCGTCAGGCGCACGTGACCGGCGTGACGACGACGATGATCGTGGTTATCGTTCCGGCAAGCACGGCGGTGGACATCATGGTAGCGGATACGGCAAACACGGTTCGCGCCGGAAGTCCTGGCTGCACGAATTGTTCGACTGAGGAAATAGACGGGCATAGGCGTGGGACACGGCGGCAGCGGCGGAGGAACCTCCGCCATTCGCCACAAGGGCAGCCTGAAATGGGACCTGGCATTACCCACACCACGATCCAGGTCGAGGATGCCGATTTGGCCCAGACCAAAGAGTCACTCCATGCATGAGGATGTATAGATATGGGCCATCATCTTTTCAGGCGTACGAAGTACCGGCGGAGCAGTGATCGATACGACGATGGTGCACAATACGAAAACTATGGCCGCTACGATGACAACGCTCCCGCGCGCATCCCACGCATCCCGGGAGCAGTTCTGATAGGCGGGATCGTGATCTGGTCACTGCTGGCGCTCGGTGTCTGGGCGCTGGTCGATCCGCTGCTGGCATGGGCAGCGGGCATGGCAGGTCCCGCAACCGATCTCGGCGTCGGTTTCGCGCGCTGGTTCGGCCTCGGCAACGAGGTGTCAGCGTTACGCGACGCCGCGAATGTGGACGGGTTGGTCGGATGGGCCGTTGGTCCGGTGCATTTGCTCGCCAAGGGCGGACTGATACTCGTGTGGCTTGCTGGTTCTGCCACGCTGATCGCGCTCCCGATTATCCTGCGGCGCAGCTCGCGGTGGTAGCGATTGTAGGCAAGACGGAGGCTCGAGTTTCGCGTGGCTTGGTACTGCGGCTGAAGACACCCACATCCAAGCGAACATTCGGGCGCGGGATGCTTGAAATTCCGTACGATCCGTATTGGACCTGTACCGGTCGGGATCATCGCCCATGACGATATCGCCTCGCATTCCGGGCAGAACGCCATGACCGCTGCCCGTGCGCCCCTGATTGGCCCCATCCTTATCCTCGACAATATCGGCGATGGCACGCTGACGCTTTCGGCGCTGTTCATTGTGGATGGGGGGGAACACCCGCCGCCCGTCGAAACTCCCGGCGGGGTGCATGACGTTGAAGTATTGGCACGGTTCGACAGCGCGACGGTCTGGCGCACGCGGTTCGACCTGCCCGCCGACCGGCCTTCTGAGTATCACTGGAACGGCGAATCCTACCTAGTAGCTGGCGATTTGCACGACGATCTGCGGATCGCGTTTGTGTCGTGCAACGGTGAAGAGATCGGCGACCTGGAGCGTGAAGGGTCGGAGCGCAACGCGATGTGGGCGCGGCTGTGCAAGGCGCACCGCGAGGAACCTTTTGCAATGCTGCTGCATGGCGGCGATCAGGTCTACGCCGACGAAGTCACGCGAGGCCATCCCCTGAGCGAAGACTGGCCATCGCATGTCCCCGACGATCCTTCCCAAGCCGATCTGGCCGATCTGCGTCACCACCTGCGCGAGCGGTTTTTTGATCGCTACGCAGCGCTTTACGCGGCACCCGAATTTGCCTGGATTGCCGCACGTGTGCCATCGCTGATGCAGTGGGACGATCACGATATCTGCGACGGCTGGGGCTCGCTCAGGCGATGGCAGACCCATTCGGTGGTCGGCCAGACGTTGTTCGTGGCAGCACGGGAAAGTTTTCTGATTTTCCAGCAGGCGGCGGCAGAGGGCGATCTTCCCGCACGGTTCCACGACCCGGCGGGGCACCACCTTGGCTGGGGTGTTCGTGCGCCCGGGTTGCGCATTCTGGCACCGGACCTGAGATCGGAGCGCACGCGCAGGAGTGTCATGGGCACGGGTGGATGGTCAATGATGGAAGCTGAAGCTGCAACAGGAGCGTCGGGCCGCACGCTCCTGATGTCGAGCGTGCCATTGCTTGGGCCGCGACTGTCGATCCTCGAGGCGCTGATGGTCGTCATTCCCCGTATGCAGAAATACGAGGACGATCTGCGCGACCAGTGGCAAAGCCGTGCTCATCGCGCGGAGTGGGCGCGGATGTTGCGCCTTGTGCGGGACATGGCGCGCGCCGACGGGCAGAACCTCACGGTGGTTTCCGGGGAGATTCATCTGGCAACGCGGGCCGTGATGGGCCTTGCAGAGGGCCTTCGGATCGACCAGCTTGTGGCGTCCGGCATCGCGCACCCCCCGTAGCTTGGGCCAGGTTTCTCGGCAGTCTTGCACAATTGGGCGAAGCACCGCTGCCTCGGCATAGGGTCCGCATTCTGCCGCTGCCAGGACAGCGCGGACGTTATGTCGCCCAGCGGAACTATCTTGTCCTGGAACGACGATCGGACACGTGGCGGGCCAATTGGGACCTCGAAAACAGCGGGCTGACACCTTCACTGCATCTATGACCGCCTCTGACTTGCTTTCAAAATGGGTTGCTTCGGCCAGTAACACAAAACTGAGAACTTGGAAAAGTTCCACCCGATGAATACTCAGTCAAACTCACCCAACAAGGGACGCTTGTGACCGCGCACGCTATGCCGATTTGACGCGATTGTCCTTGAAAGCCAGCAATCTCAAGGCATTGGCAACAACAACCAGTGTTGATCCTTCGTGGACCAAAACAGCCGGTCCGATCCCCAAACCAAACAACGTCGCCGGAATGAGCAGTGCAACAACGCCAAGACTGAACCACAGGTTCAGGCGGATGATACGGCTGGTCTTGCGACTTAGGCCCACGGCAAACGGCAAGGTCTGTAGATCATCGGCCATCAGCGCGATATCGGCCGTTTCCAGCGCGACGTCCGACCCGGCGGCCCCCATCGCAATGCCCACCGTGGCATTGGCCATCGCGGGGGCGTCGTTCACGCCGTCGCCGACCATCGCCACGCCACCGTCCGCCTTGAGCGCTGCAATTTTGGTTACCTTATCCTCGGGCATCAGATCGCCGAACGCTGTGTCGAGACCGACCTCCTTGGCGACAGCATTCGCGACATTCTGGTTGTCACCAGAGATCATCATCATCCGCTTCAGTCCCAGATCACGCAGCGCGGCGATAACCGAACGCGCGTCTTCTCGGGGGGTATCCATCAGGCCAATTGCGCCAAGATACCTGTCGCCGCTTCTGACGATCATCGTCGTGCGGCCATTTTGCGACATCGCCTCAACCGTGCCCCGCAAGTCGTCGGGCAAAGGCAAGCCTGCGACACTTTCAAACAGGGCGGTCTTGCCGATATGAACGACCTTGCTATCAACCTTCGCAGACACGCCCTGCCCGATGATATTGGCAAAATCCGAGGCTTCGGACGGCAAATCGCCGAGGCGGTCTTTGACATCTCTTACAACGGCCTGTGCCAGCGGGTGATCGCTCAGCATCTCGACGGCGGCACTGACCTGCAACAACTCTGTCTCGGTCGCATCGCCGTAAGGTGTGATTTCGACCAGATGCGGTTCGCCGATGGTCAGCGTGCCGGTCTTGTCAAAGGCAATCGCGTCCAGATGCCCCATGGCTTCCAGCGGCGCGCCACCTTTGATCAACACGCCGCCACGCGCGGCGCGGGCGACCCCCGATAGAACGGCACTGGGCGTCGCGATTGCCAAGGCACAGGGACTGGCCGCGACCAGAACGGCCATCGCACGGTAAAAGCTCTGGGCGGCGGTTTCGTCCAGAATTAGGAACGAAAAGCTGGTCACGAAGGCCAGCGCAATGACGCAGGGCACAAATATCTTTTCGAATTTCTTGGTAAAATTCTGCGTTGGTGACTGGCGTGTCTGTGCCTCGGCGACCAGTGTCACCACCCGCGCCAATGTCGATTCACCCGACAGTTTCGTGACCTGAACATCCAGGCTGCCGCTGCCGTTGAGAGACCCAGCAAAGACGCGGGTTTGCGGTGTCAGCTTGTCCAGATTGGCGGCGGCAAATTCGGGATCATCGACAGGCAGTTTGTCGACCGGCGCACTTTCGCCCGTAATCGGGGCCTGATTTACGGCACTTGATCCCTTGACCACAAAGCCATCCGCCGGAAGACGTTCGTTGGAACGGACAACGACAATGTCACCCACCAGCAGGTTTTCGATCAAGACGGTTTCGGTTTTGTCTCCCCTGCGGACCAAAGCCTCGTCCGGTGTCAGGCCAGCCAAGGCCGCCACGGCGTTTCTGGCCCGGCCCATGGCGTAGTTTTCAAGGGCATGACCAACGCTGAACAGAAACAGCAGGAAGGCCCCTTCGGCCCATTCCCCCAGAATGGCCGCACCCGACGCGGCCACCAGCATCAGAAAATCAATCTGGAACTGACCCTTGGAAATTTTTTCAACGGCCTCGCGCAGGGTGAAATACCCACCGAAGAAGTAAGCCGCCAACAACAGGCCAAATCCGAATTGTTCGGACATTATGCCGTATTTCGGTCCCAGCCACCCAAGCAGCAGGCAAATACCGCACAAGACGGCAAAGATGACTTCGGCGCGTCCACCGAGAATCCGGTTCAGAAAACCGCCGTGCGCGTGGTTGTGACCATCGTCCGGTGTGTGATTTTCGGGCATATTCTCTTCCTCTACAGCGTTAAGATCGGCAACGACTTTCCGCACTCGAACATGCTTCACATCGGAGGCAAGTGCTGTCTTGGAAAGAAATGACTGATTACATGGTTAAATTTCGGCGTCGATAGATCAAGGACAATGTAAGGAGTTAGCACGTCCAAGACGTTATGTATGAGGCAAAGACGGTCTAGCACCAACCTTTCGGGATGAGCTAATGGTACCGGCCAAAAACGGTCGCTTTTGTCACGGTTTCTCAACCCATTAAAAATTGTGACTTTTCACGATAAATGGCACTGATATTTGCACGCTAATTGGCACTCTCTGTGCGTTGGAGGGTGCGGTAGATCGTCGGTCTGGAGACGGCGAAGACATCTGCGAGGTCACTGATTGAGTAGTCCCCGGTGTCGTACATGCGGCGCAGTTCGCGGTGCTGTTTCTCCGACAGCTTGGGTTTCTTGCCCCGCAGCTTGCCCTTGGCGCGGGCTATTTTCATGCCTTCGCGGGTGCGCATCCTTATGAGGTCGGACTCGAACTCGGCGAAGGTGGCGAGGATGTTGAAGAACATCTTTCCCATGGGATCGGTTGGATCATAGACCGAAGCGCCCAGGGCGAGGCGGATGCCGCGTTCCGCCAAGCCGTCTGCAATGGTGCGGGCATCGGGAGCAGACCGCGCCAGCCTATCCAGCTTGGTCACGACCAGAGTGTCGCCTTTTCGGACTGCGGCCAGGGCCTGATCGAGGCCCGGTCGGGCGCGCGTGCGGCCTGTCAGGCCGTGGTCAGTGTAGATGCGATCCGGGGCAACACCGAGGTCGATCAGGGCGTCCCGCTGTGCGGTCAGGTCCTGTTTGTCGGTGGAGCAGCGTGCATAGCCGATTTGGGTCGATGTCATTAACTGATTGTACGTAAGAGCTACCTCTATTGCAAATCAATGCGTACCATTCTTATGGTACATCATGACATCAAAGAAACCTGATCCTGCTAATGGGGTCACTACATAAAAGTGTCATTTTTGTCCGGGCCGTGCGAACGAACGGAGAACTTATGCGGCGTCCTGTATCTCGTGTTTCCGAAGTGGCCTGAGGCGATCTGAGCTGAGTGGTGGGTTCATGTTCCACAGGTAGTCCCCGGTCAATCCTACATGGGCCCAGCCAAGTGGTGCGATATGTTTGGTAATTTCGTTTGGGATGGCTACTCCGTTTTTCCTCAGATCAGTGATTGAGGCTTCCAGGTATTTGGTGTTCCACAGGATGATGGCGGCAACCAGGAAGTTGAGGCCCGACGCTTTGTGGATCTGATGCTCATAGCTGCGATCGCGCATTTCACCGAGTTGGTTGAAGAAGACCCCGCGCGCGAGGGCGTTTCGGGCTTCTCCTCTGGCTAGACTTGCGCTGGTTCTTTTTCGCAACTCAAGGCTGCGCATCCATTCCAGGGAAAAGAGGGTCCGCTCCAATCGCCCCAGTTCGCGCAAGGCAATTGCGAGTCCGTTTTGCCGGGGATATGCGGACAGGCTTTTAAGGATCGCAGAAGCAGTGGTAGTCCCGGCCTTGATGGAGGTCGCCAGCCTGAGGATTTCAGGCCAGTTGTCGACAATGTGACCTGCTTTGATGGTGCCGCCGATGAAGGGTGTCATGATGGCCGGGGGCTTCATTCCGGGCAGGAGATACAATTTGCGATCCTTGAAGTTTCGCAAGCGTGGCGCGAAGCGGAACCCCAGGAGATAGCACAGGGCAAAGACATGATCCGTCGCGCCGCCAGTGTCCACGTGATGCTCTTCGATTGCGACGCCTGATTGGTGGCGAAGCAGACCATCCAAAACGAAAGGCGCTTCGCTTTCGGTGGCGGTGATGACCGTCGAGTGGAACGGACTGAACTGATCTGAGATGTGGGTGTAAAATTTGAGACCTGGGGTGCGTCCGTACTTTGCGTTGATATCTGCAGAGGCCTCACCGCGGCCACCGGCCCGGAAGAACTGCCCATCTGAGGATGATGTCACGCCGTCCCCCCAGAGTTTGGCCAGAGGGAGCTCGCGTTGCATGTCGATCAGACAAGCCAAAGCGTCAGAATAGGTCTCCTCGCGCAAATGCCAATCATGAGCCCACGCGATTTGCCGGGCAGACAGATTGTGGGTTGCCGCGGCCATGCGGGATACACTCAGATTGACCCCATCGGCAAGGACAGCGGCAAACAGCGCCTTTTGATCTGTCGCCGGTTTGCCCGAGCGATAATGGGTGAAGCACTCCGCAAATCCGGTCCAGGCGTTCACTTCTGTCAGCAGGTCGGGGATCTTGATTTGTGGCAATTGCCCATAAGCCAGTCGGCTCATGGCCGTGGCGGCGTCGGGTGTTTCATCTTTGACCGGGGTGATGCTCAGGGTGCCACCCTGAATGGCGGCATCCGGCAGCGTCCCCGCTTCGGCACGGGCCGCGACAATGGCCATGGCCTCCTCGATCTGCTGTTGCCGTTCTGAAAGATAGGTTTCTGCATCCGCCGCGGCGGCGATCGGCAACGACTCCTCGGTACGCAAGATCTCGAAGGTGGCTTTGGGGATGAGCCGATCGTCGAAGTTGCGTCGCTGCCGGCTTCCTGCGACCCAGACATCCCCTGCCCGAAGACGATCACGCAATTCGAAGTAGACGCAGAGCTCGTATGCGCGCCGGTTGACCTCCCCGGGCGCCGGAAAGACAAATGGGCGCCAAACCTTCCGGATGAACCCGGTTGGCGGGTTGTCGGGCAGGCTGCGCTTGTTCGCCTCATACATAACGCGCAAAAGATCTATCGCGCGCAGAAGGCTGGCAGCGCTGGCCGCACCTTTGAAGCTAAAACCCCTTAATATCATGGGCGCAAACTGGCGGGCGGTCTGATATTTTCCGATGAGTTCAGTATATTTGTCGGGCTTTCCGTCTCCGAGGGCGGTTTCAATTGCGGATGTCGCACTCTCGATCTCGTCCCAATTGGCCGTGTCCAATATTCCGTTGAGATCACCGGTCTGCAGGCGGGCAGTCAGAGCCTCACGGCAAAATGCTTTGAGTGACTGTAAAGGGCGGATGATGTCCATCAGGAGCCTGGACGCTTTGTCGGAACTTTGTTGTTCCGCCTTTCGAAAGCTTCGGCCCAGCAATTTGTCGAACATATCCAGTGCAAGATCGGTAAGCTGTTCTTCCAGCCGCAGGCAGGCGGCCGACAAAACTGCCAGCAACCGAGGCAAGGCCATACGCCGCAGATTTTGCACCGTGATCCGCAAGCCTTCGCCTGCCAATCTGTCGAGCGCTGATGTCGAGATATTCTGACGCAAACTGTTGGGCAGGCCGATCGCCCGAACCACCTTCAGGCGATCCAGAACAGCCTTGATGGATTTGGAGGACGCTGATTTGGGTGCTGCTTTCAGCCAGCTCAGCGTCGACACCTCGCCCGATTCAGGTGGCGCAATCAATGCACGCAGGGCGTCGGGGTGATCCGGATACAGATCTCGGGTCCGAGCGGAAATCCTGACATTTTCCGCGCGCCGGATCGCATGCCTGACAATCAGTTCAACGGTACGGCGCGCCGGGATCAGGATACGTCGCCGCCTCAGTTCTTCAATCAACGAAATTGCCAAAGGCTCGGCCCGCGGGTCTTCTCCGGCAGATGGTGTCAGCCAATGAACAAACTCCCGCACAAGGGGTTTTGTGAACGCCTTGTATCCAAACCGAGCTATAATTTGCGCGATATGTTCGCGTCGTGTCTGCGGGCGCTGATCATAGACCGCGAGATCGGAGGCGCTGGCATCAACCTGATCTGCAAGAAAGGCCAGCATCACGTCGTTGGCCTGTTCTCCAACATTACGAACCCGCCCGGGATGGCGTAGATAAGCCAATGATACGGCATAGCCCAGACGCGCAGCAGCTGTTCGCTTTCTGGCGACAACCTCGATCTCATCCGGGGTGAGCGTGCAATACATCGCGACTTCTCGATCCTTCGAGGGTGGTGCCATCAGCCGAGACCAAAAACTTGCCGTCAATATTTGTCGCCGTGCCATAAAATACCCTCTTTTGTCCCAAGTCCGTGAAACGCTCGTTAGGCGGAACGACCCGTTCCGTCCGCCAATATGGCTTGACAACGGGAAGTCGGACAAGTTGATTTATGGACAGGAAAACGGACAAGGCTATCTTCATGGCTCTGATTGGATATGCGCGGATCTCGACCACTGAGCAAAAGCTGGAACCGCAGGTGGATGCGCTCAAAGCTGCGGGCTGCGAAACTGTGTTTGAAGATGTCATCTCCGGCGCCAAAGCCGAACGCCCTGGCCTGAATAATGCCCTGGCCTTTCTGCGCAAGGGCGACACGCTTTTGGTCTGGAAACTCGACCGTCTGGGCCGCTCCATGAAGCACCTGGTGGAAACAGTGACAGACCTCGGCGACCGCGGTGTTGGCTTCAAATCCCTGACCGAAGGCGTGGACACAACAACTACCGGCGGCACTTTGGTGTTCCATCTGTTCGGTGCGCTTGCCGAGTTTGAGCGTGACCTCATTGTCGAGCGCACGCAGGCCGGATTGAAGGCTGCTGCAACGCGCGGCAGAAAAGGAGGGCGCAAGCCTGTCGTCACGCTCAAGAAGCTGGAGCAAGCCAAAGCCCATATCAGCGATGGATTGACCGTCCGAGAGGCCGCAGCGCGCCTCAAAATCAGCAAAACAAGCCTCTACAATGCCCTCAGAGGTCAGAAACCCGACTGAAACCGCGAATGTTCCCGTAAAGTTCGCACGAGCCGGACGATAACGTCACTTTTATGCAGTGACCCCTATGACTCAGTTTGGGCGCGCCCTGAACCAGCTGAACGTTGAGATTTTGTGCGCCAACAGCAGCCAGGCCAAAGGCCGCGTTGAGCGCGCCAACCGGACGTTGCAAGATCGGCTGGTCAAGGAACTGCGGCTGGCAGGTATCTCAGACATGGATGCTGGAAACGTTTATTTGCAAGGCTTCAAAGAACGCTTTAACGCGCAGTTTGCCAAAGCCCCAGCAAAGCCTGACAACCTGCACCGCGCCCTCAATGTGGAACCAGATCGGCTTGATGATGTGCTTTGCTGGCGCGATACACGCTATGTCGGCAAACAGCTGACGTTTTCCTATGACCGCAAGCGGATCATGCTTGAGGAGAGTGACACCACGCGCGGGCTAGTCGGCAAATACGTCGACACCTACGCGTTTGTGGATGGTCGGTTCGAAGTGCGCTCAAAAGGCCGCTCCCTGCCCTACAATATCTTCGACATGGATCAGCGCGTGACACATGCCGCCATTACCGACAACAAACGCCTTGGTGCCGTGCTCGAACATATCAAAGAGATGCAAGATAAGGCGCCGCCAAAATATCCAGTCAGGACAAATTCTGAGAAGATGGGCTACAAGCCAAACGGTAAAACGCCTGGGCGGCCGTCAGGATCACGGGCCAAGAAGAAGATTGTACACGTGGCGGAATAGCCCCAAGATTGGTAGCATGGATACCGAAGACGACCCAGATATAATATTCTCCGATTACACACAGATCGTGACCATCGACGGGCATCAACTCGACGTCGAGATTTATAAGACCAACATCCACCCTGGCTGGATCCTGTCCGTCGAGAACCAGTTCGGCACGTTGACGATTTCCGACAGCCCGCCCTTCTTTGGCGATGTCCTCGCCTGGCGCGCCTTCGAAGAGCTCGTGCGCGATGAAGGCATCAAAGCCTTCTACAACAAGAAAGAGCGCCGCAAGCTTGGTCTATAACCAGACCCCGCAAGGCTTACCAACCCTGCGATATATGAGGTCTTCGGGCTGCTAAGCCTTGCTACCGTTAGCGCCCGTGGTGACACTTCTGCTTTGCGCAATCGGTGACATTTCTGAATGGCGTTTACAAGAACAAAATATGAACACATGCTTTGCCAGACTATTCTCCCGAGCCGAATACTAAGCACCCGCCCCCCAAAATGATGTCTTCTTCCCATGAGACTGTTCCAAGCCACCGAGATAGGTCTCATGCGTTTCGAATTGTTCAAAGTCGTCAATTCTAGCCGCTAGGTTCTTGCACTCTCGCAAGTGACGCGCTGCATGACGATAACGTTTGACCCGCGAATTTTGCAGCGCAAAATCGATCAGGCCGCGTTTCAAAAGTGTGGCGGCCAGTGGATGGCGATCTTCGAGGGCATCGGACGCTGGCCCCAAAAGCTCATAGTGGTGCCCATCAATCTCTGTAGCACGATTTATGATCAGAACTGCTGCTTGCTCAATCGCGGGCCAGGTCATCAGAAAATGGAGCGCTTTCGTGAAACTCTCAAAACCTAACGCGTGTTCAAGGGCTCGCGTCTCGGCTTCAACATCTTCGAAATCTGGTAGCCCGCCAAGCCATGCGCGCAGATGGTCAGCGTTCAGGCTGCGAGCATAATACGCCCACATAAAATCCCGAGCCACTTCGGTTTGCCCCATCGCTTGCATCACACTGATCCGTGTCGCTTCCCACTCATAGGGTATCCATCCGCGATCTTTCTCATCGGGCGCATTGATGGCCTCCCATGCTTCCTCAACCCGCCCCGCTTCAAGAAGACGGCGAGCTATTTCAGCGGCAACCTGTGGCGCCTTTCGTTCCAGATCACTTTGTTGGTCTATGTAGGCGTCTGCATCTCCTTCAACATCCGCAATCTGTTCCAACGCCATGCGCAGCGCGTAGTTGTCCGACAGATCAATTCCCGAAGCGGTGATCCCAGCTTTAAGGTGCTGCAATCCTTCTGAACCTAAGACTGAAGCAAGACCTGATATCAAAGCTGGATAATGCCCATAATCATCATCCGTCAGGGCCTCCAGTAACTGATCTGCCAGTCCAAGCGGATTCGGCGCGGCAACCTCGGCCAGATCGATCAGGTCTTCACAGGCTTTGTGAAAAACTGACTGCACCTTGCCGGTACTGTCATCGCAACGTTCATAGACCCCATTCGCAAGAGCCACGAACCGCCAGATTAGATCAAACGCACCTGCTGGATCGACTGGCCCAACTTGAGAAACGATGGCGCGTCTCTGTATGTCTAGGTCAGCCGCGAAGGCATTGCGGCCCTGCCAGTCAATAAACGACCGCGATCTCGCAATGGCGCTGAGCCGCTTGCTAATCTCCCGAGCGACATCTCCGGAGCCGGCTTCGCTTGCCAGCTCAAGCCTCAGTCGCCGCTTAGCGCCAGCATTGCCTTTGGTGACCTCAAGAAGAAGGTCGGCCAACCGCTCAGCGCCGAGCGCTGCAAGGTTCTTTGCATTCAATGTTGTTTTCGAAGCCATACCGGAAATTTAGTTCAACAATTAGCTCGAATGCCAGCCCCCTCCCCAAGTTTAACATCATCGCAGATTTGGGAAGACCTGCCCTTCGCTGCATAGCGCATGAACTGACACAGTGCGGGACAGAGCGGTCATTGGTTTTTCGCGCTTCGCTGACGCAGAATTCCCTCGCGCACGCAGCACCAAAATTGCGACGACGCAACGCTTTTCACCAAACCGGCCATTCAAACGGACAAAAACGGTGGGAAACCAAATCCGTCCTTTCGCTGCGCCATGCATGATATCGAACGACGCGGGACGAAGAGTCAATTCGCTGCAGCTACGCCAATGTCTAGTTTCTGACCGGTTTACTTTTGTGCGATGACGGCAGAAGTGACAAAGCACCAATCACCCACGATCCAATCATGGCGTGCAGGCAAAAGGCGCATGTTATGTAGAGCATTAACTGGGTGCAAATGGTCGGTCAGCGCGGTGTAGTCCAACATTCGAGCGTGGGGCGTCCAGCACTGCGCCAGCCACCGAGTCGCTTCACAAAAAGTACCGTTCTGAGCGATCTGCAAAATCGTGCAAATGAACTGTAACCTGATCGTCGCTCAACAGTACCACGCCGTAAGCAGGAGACTCGAAATTTGCCGCAATGCGTTCGGACGCACCGTTCAACTCCAATGCGACCTGGTGGTTGAGGCCGCGCATGCAGGAATAGCTGATGCCCCGCCAATTGCCAAAAATGGCGCGATGCACATGGCCAAAGAACAGGTGCCGGATGCGGGCCTTGCGGGGCGCAATGACATCGTAGAAGGCGTCTGCGTCCTGCAGCATGATCCGGTCCATCGCGGCTATCCCGGTCTTGAACGGCGGGTGGTGCATGAACAAGACGATTGGGCCGTTGGTTTGGTCCAGTTCTCGATCCAACCACGCTTGGCGCACGGGGCAATAGGCGCCTGCGTGGGTTTCTGGGTGCTTGGTATCCAGCAAAAGGAACCGACCGAATGGCGTGTCAAAGCCGCTTTGGACAAAACCGTTGTCATCGCGGGGTGTTTCCGGGAAAGCCGCACCAAAGGCTGCTGTATCGTCGTGATTGCCCACCATCAAATGCACAGGCATGGTGAGGTTTTTGATTTCGCGCGAAAACCGCACATAGGCCGCAGCATCGCCCCAATGAGTCATGTCACCAGTTAGAACAACGAATTCCGCGTCGCCATGTTCGGCATTGATAGAGCCCACAGCGGCCCGCAGCCGCGCGGAGGGATCTTGGCCGTATAGCTCCCCCTCGCCAATGACATGGGTGTCAGTCAGATGGATGAACTTCATTCTGCGGCCACTGGTTTGGCCCAATCATCCCACGCGGTCCCTGCGCTGAACACGGGCCCATCCCAGGTAAAGGGAATATCATGGATGATTGTGCCCGTGTCATCCGCAAGGATCACTGCATAGGATGGGGCCATGGGGGCACCGTGCAACAGCTCCTGCTCGGTCAGGTCAGGCAGGGATTGATTGCCGGTGGAGCGAACGGAGGCAAAGGGAATGCCGCACCACGTCCCGTGCACGGGTGCGTGGACATGGCCGAAATGGATATACGCGATGCGGTCGCGATAGGTGCTCAAGAGCTCTGCCAGTGGCGCGCGGTCTTCGGGGACAAGGGCGATCTTGTCTTCGGCGGGCAGGCCAAGCGGCATGGCATTGTGATGCATGAACAGCCGGGCGCGGGTGCAATCTTTCAACTCGGTTTCCAGCCAATCGCGGCGCTTTTCACAGAAATGGCCTGCATGGGTGCGAGGTTCGGTTGTGTCGAGGTAGATCAGGCGCGTGCCATCCACTGTTTCGGCGTGGTTGATGAAACCTGATGGGTCTTTGGGATGGTCTGGAAAAGCGCCAAGAAACGCGGTGCGGTCATCATGGTTTCCAATCAACAAGCGCACGGGGCAAGGCACATCGGTCAGCGAATCGACAAGTTTCGCATAGGCCGCAGGTTCGCCCCAATGGGTCAGATCGCCTGTGATGATAATCCGCGTGGCATCGCCGTGTTGGGCGCGCACATTGTCCAGCGCTTGGGCGAAACGTCGGTGAGGGTTCAACCCGCCCATGCGTTCGCCGGGGACTGTCAGGTGAATGTCGGAAATGTGCACAAGTTTCATGGACCTGAACCTTTCTAAAAGGAGGTCCGGCCGCCCCCGCAAAGGCGACCGAATTCGGTTTAGCCGTTTGGCAGAAGGTCGGCGATTTCTTCGACCAGCTCTTCTTGCAGCTCTTTCATGTCGGTGGCGTCGCCGGTGACGATGCGTTCGATCCCGTCATAGATCACCTGCGTGATCGCCAAGCCGTTGTCGCCGGGATAGGCCAGCCAGTCGCGCAGCAGGGGGAGCTGGTCTACGGCAGTCTGCTTGTTGGGGTTCTGCTCGTAGAAGTCGGCGAGGATGATCTCGTTTGCCGCCTTGTTGGGGGGCATGTAGCCAGTGGTTTTGGCCACTTCGGCAGCGCCTTCACCTGAGGTGATGAATTTCAGCCATGTCCAAGCCGCTTCGCGCACGGCAGGGTCATCCGAGGTCGACGTCAACATTGCCGCGTTGCCGCCAGCAGGCAGACCTTTCGGCGTTTCGCCGAGACCCGGGAATGGGCCAGTCACGAGTTCGAAATCACCTTGGCTGCGCTCAACCGCGCCCAAGGCAGACGTGGACCAGAACATCATGCCGACATCACCCGCAGAGAAAGACGACAAAGCGGCTTTCCATTCTAGGTTCTGCATTTCACATTCGGTGAAGATTTCCTGCATCTGCTCAAGCGCGACCAGCGCTTCTGGGCTGTCCATGGTCACTTGGCCGTTCTCGACGATGGCTTTGTCTTGGCTCCACAAAAGGGCCTGCACAAACCAGTTGCCGGTGATGTTCCAACCCCAAAAGATCGGATTGTCGATGCCGTTGGCCTTCATGGTCTTACAGGCCGCGATAACCTCGTCCCAAGTTGTTGGCAGCTCTTCAATGCCGCCTGCGCGCAGGACGTCCATGTTGTAGTAGCCAACTGGCAATGAGATCGAGAATGGCAGGCCATAAACTTCATCGTCAAAGGTCGACAGGGACAGCATGGCTTCGTGATAGCCATCTGTTTCAAAATCGACCTCAGCGGCAATGAACGGAGCCAACGATTGTGCGATGCCTTTGTCGACCAGTGGCGCTTGGCGGTTCAAGCCCTGCATGGAAACGTCCGGCAGGTTGCCAGCAACGGCCTCTCGCAGAATGGTGTTTGTGGCGTCCTCATAGGATTCGTATGTGGCGCGGAATTTCACTTCGATATTCGGATGCGCCGCCTGGAAGGCAGGCATCATCGCCTCGTAAGTCACATCAAAGAGGTGGCTATATGGATAGGCGAACTCGATCGTCACCTTGTCTTCGGCAAAGACAGCGGTGGCAGACAGAGCCAGCGCCATTGCAGTTACGGTATGTTTCATTACATTTACTCCGGTTGTTGGGGCTGACGGTTTGGCGATTGGCACACCCCGGTGATAAGCCCGAAAGGGCGACGAGTAGGGTGGGAGAAGTCCCACCCTATTTCATTCCAGACAGCGTTATCCCCTCGATAAAGCGGCGCTGAGCTAGCAGGAAAGCGACAATGAGCGGTGTGACGATGACCGTGGCCGTGGCCATCATCGGACCAAAGAACGACCCGTCCCCATCGCCCTTGAACTCGCGCAAACCCAGTGGCGGCGTGAACAGGTCACGGTTTCCGGTCACAACGATGCGCGGCCAGAAATAATCGTTCCAATGGGCGACGACAGAAAAGATCGCAAATGCCAAAAGCGCGGGGATCGCCGTAGGCAACATGACCCGCCAGACAATGGCCAGCTCAGTCATCCCGTCCATCCGCGCCGCGTCGATCAGATCGTCCGGCACGGTCATGAAGAACTGACGCATCAGAAAGATGCCAAAGACCGAGATCGTCCAAGGCACGACAAGGGCGGCGTATGTGTTGGTCAGCCCCAGCTTTGCCAATCCGATATAAAGCGGCAATGCGATGGCGTGGACGGGGATCAGCAAGCAGAACAGCACCAGCCCAAAGACCGCATCGCGTCCCCAGAATTTCAGCTTTGAAAGCGCGTAGGCGGCAGGCAGAGCCACAACAATCTGGATCAGAAAGATCGACACGGTGACGATGACGCCATTGAGCAGATAGCGGACAAGTGGCGCTTCGGTGAAGGCTTTGGAATAGTTGAACACCACGGGGCGCATGGAACAATCTGCCTCGGTCTCGGCCAGCAAGGCCGCCTGCACGCCGGCGTCGTCTTCACCGGGGAAGCGTTCCCTTGCTGCGTCGATGTCAGCGCGGCCGGGCTGGCGCAGCGCGACACAGCGCGGGTCGATCATCATTTCCTGACGGCCAAAGAACCCACCTTCGCCTCGGTCGATTTCGCCGGGGCTTTTGAATGAATAGCTGACCATCATATAGAACGGCGCCAGCACGATGATCGTGCCAAGGATCAGCACCATATGTTTCCACCAATCACGAGTCATCAGTAGTGCACCTTGCGTTCGACCAGCCAGCGCTGGATCAGGGTTAGAAACATGACGAACAGCAGGAAGAGCATGGTGATGGCCGAGCCGATCCCAATCAGGTTTTGCTGAATGCCTTTTTCGAAGATCGCGAACATCATCACATAGGCGGATTTGTTCGGCCCGCCGCCTTGCGGCCAGAAGGCTTCGATGGTGTCAAAGACCTGAAAGGCGCGAATGCAAGAAATGGTCAATACAAAGACCGTGGTTGGCCCAAGGGCGGGCCATGTGACCAGTCGGAACCGCTCCCAGCCGGAACGGGCTCCATCCATTTCGGCCGCGTGATAGAGTTCGCGGTGCACTGACGTCAGACCGGCCAGAAACAGGACCATGTTGAAACCAAACCCCTGCCAGATGCCGATGAAACAGACCACCCAGATCGCGTAGTCACGATCCCCGAGCCAAAGTGGGAACCCCTCGGCACAACCATTGGCAAAAAAGGGCAACGCCTCAAACCACGTCCCGCAGGTCAATTCCAGCGTTCGGTTCACCGTGCCAATGGTTGGGTGCAGCATGAATTCCCATGCAATTGCCATGGCCAGAAGCGTGGCCATCACCGGCAGGAAATAGATCGTTTTATAGATGTCCCCGATCCGGCCTAGCGAATGGACAAGCAAGGCTGCCCCAAGGCCCAGACCGACGGAAATGGGCACCACGATGACCACATAAGTGAAGGTCGCGATAAACATTTTTTCGTAAGTCGAACGGGTGAACAGGCGCTCGTAGTTCTGCACTCCGACCCAATCGAAGCCGGGATTGCCCAATGAATAATTGGTGAAAGACAGGACAGCAGCCACAATGATCGGCACCAGCAGGATTAAAGCCATCAGCGTCAAGGCAGGCGCGACCAACCCCCAGCCCGCGCGGGCTTGCCGGTTGTCAGGTTTGGGTTTGGCGATGCGTGCGACGCTCGGCTCCACGACGGCCATGTTAGGCCACCTCGGGTGCGCGGTTGGCCGCAGCTTCAACACGGCGCAATCGCGCACCTTCGGCGTCGAATATCATGGCCGCGCTTAAATCAAAGGTCAGCCCGACCTGCGCCCCCAGACCCAAACTCTGCCGCTGCGCTGGCATGGCCCGCAAGGTCACGCGCGATCCGTCGCTGTCCAGGGCAACTTGAGCAAAGACCTCGGATCCGAGGTTTTCGAAATGCACAACCCGTCCGGTCAGAGTTGGCGCAGATTGGGTCAATCGCAAGGCTTCGGGGCGCAGGCCCAACTGCATCACCGTCGGGCTGTCGCCGGAGAAGTAAGAGCTCAAGAGTTTATCAAAAACCGTCAGTTCCGCTCCGTTTCGCTCCACCGGCAATATATTGATCTTGGGCGAGCCGATAAATTCAGCCACGCGAATGTCGTCAGGATCTTCATAGATCACATCGGGGGCTGCACATTGCAGGATTTCACCGCCCATCATCACCGCGATACGGTCGGACATGGTCATGGCTTCAACCTGATCATGTGTGACGTAGATAAACGTCGCCTTCAAGCGGCGGTGCAGCTCGGCGATTTCCGCGCGGGTCTGAACACGTAGCTTGGCATCAAGATTTGACAGTGGCTCATCCAGCAAAAACGCCGCCGGATCGCGCACCAAGGCGCGGCCTAAGGCCACGCGCTGCCGCTGCCCGCCCGACAATTGTCCGGGCTTTCGGTCCAAAAGGGTGCCGATTTCCAGCATCTCGGCGGCATTTCGGACCGCTTGGGCAATATCGTCTTTTTGAGTCCGCGCTCCGGGCATCGCTCCGCCCAGCACCGGCAACCGTTGCAGCGCTGTCATTTGGCGCATCTGCAGAGGCACGGCGATATTCTCGGCCACAGTCAAATGGGGGTAAAGCGCGTAGGATTGAAACACCATCGACAGATTGCGATCCGCTGCGCGGAGCTGCGTCACATCTGTTCCACCGATCGAAATGTTGCCGCTCGTCGGCGCTTCGAGGCCCGCGATGATCCGCAAAAGAGTCGATTTCCCGCAGCCAGACGGCCCCACCAATGAAATGAACTCACCTTCCTTCACATCCAAGGTCACCCCTTTCAAAACGGACGTCTCGCCGAAGTCCTTAGTAACAGATGCGATCTGCAGATCTGACATGTGATTCCCCCTTGGTACCGCCAAACAATAGGCGTTGAGCACGACCGTTTTGTGTCGTCATATTAGTGAAACCGATGGGTGCTATGTGGGTGGAAAAGGAAAGATCATGCGCCCGAATCACCATCAATTCGAAGCCTTTGCCTATGTCGTGCGAGAAGGGAGCTTTTCTGCCGCCGCCACACGGCTAGGCGTCACCCAGTCCACGATCACGCAACATATCGCGAACCTAGAAAAAGGCGTCGGTGCGCTTCTTTTGCTGCGCGGTCGGGATGGGGTGGAATTGACCCCGACAGGACAGGATTTTTACGATCTGGCCGACCGCATGGTCGCCTTAAGCGCAGAGGTGACTGAGCGGCTTGAAGGGTTTAATGCCATGAAAGAGGGCCGCCTCAAGATTATCGGAAATGCGCCGCAACCCGCGCTCAAGATCATCGCACGGTTTCAGCGACGGTTTCCTGATATTCGCGTCGATTTCGGGCTTTACGATTGGACGACGGCCAAATCGATGATCAGCAACCGCCTTGCAGACGTGGGTTTGATCACCGACGCGCCCGATCATGAGCATTGGGAAAGGATTCACATCGAAAGCGCACGTTATGTGATCTATTGCCGCTGCGATCACCCATTCGCAAAGCGGGCCAAGATTTCACTGACCGAGCTTGAACAAGAGACCGTCATAATTCCAGAGAAAGGGTCGCTCACGCGCCGCTTGCTGGACCAAGCCTGCGACCGCTACACCATATCGCTGAAGCGCGTGGCCTCAATGACGACCTTCCCCCTGATGTGCGAGGCGGTGTTGCAGGGAATTGGCGTTGCGTTGTTCTTGCAAAACAGCAGCCTCATCAAAGACAATCTTTGCGAAATTGATATCGCGGAAATGCCTGAAGCCCGGAACACGTCCCTTATCGCTACGAAAGACCGTACGCGGTTGAAGCTCGTTTCAGAATTCATCAACGCCGCTATGGAATGAGAACCCACTGCGTGTGAGATTTCTAAGGACACCAAGAGCAGCCGCTCGTGTGTTGAGCAGCATCGGTCAGCTGGGCTCTATCAGGCCGATTAATGCAGGATGTACGATGGCATGGTCTGGATTGGCGAACGGCAACAACCGTCCGCCAACTTCGTTCAGATATCGATGCGTTCAGAAATACTAAGGGCATCTTCCAGTTCAACGCCCAAATAACGAACGGTGCTATCGACCTTTGTGTGACCGAGTAACAATTGGACAGCGCGAAGGTTGCCTGTCTTGCGGTAAATCTCTGCAGCTTTGGTTCGACGCATCGAGTGTGTTCCGTATCCGCTGGGTTCTAGACCAATCGCTGTCACCCAGTCTCGCACAAGTCGACCATACTGCCGCGTTGAGATATGCGGGCGGTCATGGAAACGGCTCGGGAACATAAAGCGGCCTCCGATCATCTCAGGTGATCTTACCCACGCAATGACAGTATCCCTCGTGTTTTCAGTCAGTTCGAATTGAACCGGTTTCTTGGTTTTGCTCTGGATCACCGATACCCGCTCGCGAACGCGGTCATCTTTAACTAAATCTAACACGGCGAGTTTGACCAGATCGCAGCCGCGCAACTTTCTATCGATCGCAACATTGAACAGCGCCAGGTCGCGTAGGTAGCCCGCAAGCTCGAGCCGGGCACGGATGGCCCAAACTTGTTTCGGGAGCAGTGGCGGTTTCTGACCGATGATCCGACCCTTGTTCCATGCTTTGTGTCTTGGGGAGACGGCGGGAAGTTAAACTCTAGGCATGTTTTGCCCTCCAATCCCCCCTCCATGCCCAGACATCAGCACAGCGCTGACAAGGAGAGCATAGCGTGCAGGTGAATGGCGCTTGGCCGAGGTCGCCGGCAAGCGGCGTTTCTAAAAACGCATTGGCCGCGAGGAATCCATTCTGATAGATGCTGCGCAGCGAATGAAAGGCGGCTTTCGAGTGTCGGAACATCGCAAAGACTAGCCGACATCCAATTTGAACTTTTGTTGGGCAGCTTTCTCCGAGACTTATAAATACACTGCTTGATCCACGCTGCGGGCTGCACCAATGACCGTTTCTCTCGATGCACGACGGCATCGCAATTTTCGCTTGTGCGGCATTTTTCGCGCTGCGAGCGCACGCAGCGAGAAATTCAAATTCACAGTGTGGGCTCTTTTTCCTGTTTCGCTGCATTGTGCGCGAAGGTCCGGTTTTCAATTTTGGGTGAGTTAATCACGCCCTTGCCGACCACCCCGCCAGGCTAGGCTAGCCTCTTTGCCCTATAGACCAAATGCAGATGGCCCTTGAACCACTTGCTCCGTCCACAGAAGACAACTACGCTTCAAAACAGCCGGAGGATTGGTCCATTGGCTTTTGGTTTCAAGTCCAGTTGCAACAACAAATGGAGGATTATCGCTATGGATAATCGGTTCGCTTACATGCGCAAATACCTTGGGTTTTCCCAAAAAGACGCATCCAACATTTTTTCCACTCGGCTCGATACGATCAAGAAATGGGACAGCGATAAACTGCTAGTGCCGGGTCCGGTTTTGGAGGAACTGTATGATCATATACGGTTCACGAATGATATGGTTGTCGAGTTTTGCGACGAGCGCCAAGCGGAAGATGAAGACGAGGGGATCGACGAAATCTACCTGCGCACCTTCACAGTTGAAGGTCTTGCCGAGCAAGGCTTGCCGCCCTCCCTTGGTTGGCAAGATCACGTCATTGGTGCAATTATCGGTCGTCTTGCTTCCATCCACGTCTACGGCGCGGATAAGCTGCCAGAACATCATGACCCCGACTATCATTGGTATGAGTATTGGGGCCTTGAGCCAGTAAAGAAGCCAACAGAATTTTTCACCATCCAGGACGAAGCATTGTTCGCGAATGAACTTGCAAAAGCTGTTGAGGGTAACCAATGGCAAGTCGAATTTGACCCAAATGAGAACTACTACTTGATCGGGTTCCGAACTAAATCAGTCTCCAATGCTACTCGCCATATCTGGATCAAAGCTGTTCGCGCTGGTCGTGGTTCGGAACTTGTGGAACGCTTCGCTGACGAACCGTTACGATATTGCGATTCATTTGGCGAAGATGCCCCATACATCGAAGGACCAAACAAAACCAAAATCCCTGTCGGTTTTGCGTCCGGCCATGACGATGACACCATTGATCCGCATACACTTGCCGAGACACTTTTTGCCGCCCTCGCAACATCCTACCCAACCGAAGGCGCTATGCGTGAGGCGTGCCGCGACCGATATGCGGCACTGGTCGGTGCTGAAGAAGGATACATAGCTGATTTCCTGAACGATTGGGCCGTGAAGGACACTCGCTTTGTATCTCACAATTTCATCGCTGCCCTGTTTTTTGAAACCCAAAAACAGACCGGCTTAACGTTGCACCCCGAAGCTATGGTTGAACTATGCTCGATACTCGCCAAGTCGGAGCCGTCGATACGCAACATGGATCACGAAGTTGTTGTGATCGACATGGGCGAAATGGTGTTCACTATCAGGCTCGATCTACGCGACGTTCTTTCCCAATCGGGTGATGGCAGAGACTTTCACACCGAAGCAAGCAAAGCCCTTGATATTATCCAAGCGTCAATCGGAAACGATGGTCTGACCCGTATAGAGCCGTTCAGCACCATCGAAATCGAATTTACTTCGGACGACGCAGAAGGATAGGACACCTACCTTTATCTTCCTCGAAATAATCCTCGGCGGAGCGCCACTGGCGCGGGGGCAGATAGCCCCCTTCGTAGCTTGCCTTCGGGATCGGTATTGGTACAATAAAGCATTATTGACCGATTGGGAGTGGATTGAATCTTGCCGTTGAACCCGCCAGAAACACCCAATGTATTAACAGAGGTCGCATTGAAACAGCGCCTTGAGACGGGTTCGAAACTCATCATTACATGCAACGTATCGCCAACGCGCAAAGCATCATCATGGTTTGGAGTTTGGACGATGCACGCAGAACATTCCGATGGGACTACGCAAATGTTGGTCACGGCGCGCTCCAGGATGGCAGGTGAAATTTCCATTCGTGAGTTCAAAACCGTGACGGGAATCGTATCTTTTCTGACCGACTGCGGTTTCACCAAAATTTCCTTCCCCGTGGTTGAGGGCGATACCGTGAGACTTCCGCTGGATACTTAAATCTAAGCATACCCAGCAGTAAGTCTGGTGGCCAATGTCCCGCCCCGTCGGGCGAGCAGCGCGTTACCCACAATCCCGACACTTCGATGTTCAGTGTCTTCATTTACTCCGCCGCGCGACCAAGAACTTCTTCGGCCCATTGGTTCAGGCTTTTGCCAGACAACTCCGCCGCGAGTGCCGCCTTGCGGTGTACCTCGGGATCGACGCGAAACATGACTTGACCCGAGAATGCTTTTTGCGGCTCCTTGCCGACCTTTGCGCAAGTCTCAACGTAGTCTTCAACCGCTTCATGAAAGGCTTCCCGCAACGCCTCAACCGTGTCAGCATGAAAGCCAATACCATCACTGATACCGGCGAGACGGCCTGTGAAAATGCCATCTTCATCATCATACTCTATGCGGGCCGAATAGCCTTTGTAGGTCATAATATTGGTCATGGCGTTACTCCGATCCGTTCCAAGAATGCGCGAGCGGCGCGCACCTGATAGCGTTTGGCTTCCTTGGCAGGGTGTGGGCAATGAAACGTCGCAACCACAGAATCAATATCATGCTCCGTTGAAATATTTGGCAAAAACAAGCCATTGATCCCTCATGAGTTTACGAGATCGCGGTGGTGCAAATGGCAGCAAACTCAGTTGACATCACGACCTAACCGCGAATACCACTTCGAACCGACTTTTGATTGAACCGGTCTTCAAAGTATGTCCGGAAGATTTCATTTTCTGGATATTCTAGAGGTGCTTTCCAAACCGCACCAAGGCGCCCAACAAGTCCTGCAATCCAATCTGCAGCCTGCATCGTTTGATAGCGGTGACTTTCGACCTGGAACGGTGGCTCAATTAGGCAGCGCCTAGGCTCGGCTGGATTGTACATCGCTATGGCAGCCTCGGTAATCAACGCGTCACGCTGATCATGCTCATCAAGCGTCAGAATGAAATTTTCATTCGGATCACAGTCTTCCTCACAGTGCTGGTTTAGGCGCTTGATCGCCTCTCTCAACACAATGCGATATAGTTGGTTCGGATTATGTTCTCCTGGCGGGTGAGGTTTTGTACCGCCGACATGAAACAAAAAGCCGCCTAACGTATCAATCTTGTTGAACAATCGGAAGGTGAAACGGCGAAGTTCGGCATATTTTGTAACGTTGGTTACAGTGTAAAGGCTCGCCCCTTTCTTTTCCCAGACCGCCGCATGCTGCCCTGCCCGAGCGATTTCAAAGGCAAGGAGCTCCTGTTTGCGTTGAAAAAACCAAGTCCCGAACCCGCGTACCTGGTCAATCGGTAACGCGAATCCGGCTAAACCAAAGACAGGACTATCATTGTGACGTGGATCTGTTCGGCTAACGTATGGTCCGATGTGTCCAAATTCGTCCAAATACACTATGTAAGTCAAACATATCTCCACAAACACGAAAACCCACGCTTACGCGTGGGCCTCGGAAAGAGGGCAATACAAGCTTGCGCCTCATCCTTTACATGAGGGTTCAGCGTTCCAAAGTCAAGCTTTTTGAAGTCTGCGAGGGACAACCCGCTTCAATTTTGAAGCGCTATGAGTGCGCCAACACGCTTTTGTGACCCCGACCAGAGGCACAGTCTTGACTGCAACCACGGACGACATCGGCTCGAACGTAGCGAGAGACAACTATTGCTGCCCCCAATAGACATAGAGCATTCTTGGGTCGACCAACTCAGGCTTTTTGGTGAAATCGATCCCGCGGCTAAAAACATTCGAACCGTCGGAATCTGTAGTATACTCCGTCGCACTACCTGCAAAAATCAAGCCATTGATCTCGCATGGATTTACGAGATCGAGTTAGTACAAATATCAGAAATCTAAGGCGACTTCAGTCCCTTAGCCAAGAGGCCCTATCACTTAAGGCGGGGCTTGACGGGGGCTATGTTGGCCAGCTCGAACGTTCGAAGTACTCCACGACCATCGCAACCTTGCAGAAGTTAGCTTTGGCACTTGATGTCGATCCATCTGAGTTGATCGAACCAATTTTGATCACCCCCAGTATGAGAGCAAAAACCGTCAATGACGAAACCTCAGATGATCCAAAGGAGTCTGGACGCTCACAGCTGCTTGCTGCGCCATTTCAAGAAGGGTTTGAGCATCGTCAGGGCAATCTTTTCCTCGTACTGATCGACTATCGCTGGAATGACGGATCAACCGTTCGCCGTTGGCTGGTCGATCCTAAGAAGGTCGACTTGTCTGCCGTCATCCTCAAACCTTGCACACCGCTTTAATCAACGCAGATCCCTGCTCAGTATGAAAACCAATCTGAATGGCCCATATTTCCTTCATAGTCGCCATATTCGACCATGATATCGCGTGAGTAGAAGTTCCCAAACCTCCGCCCAACGGGCAGCAAAATGGTTTGGCCGCTCTCGGACACAAATGAACTCGGCCAACGGCTGTGAGATCCGTAAACCCGCGCGATGTATCGGCAGGTTCTGTTTTCGCGGTCACAGGATCGAATACTCCAATCCCACTGCCTTGGATCGTCACGCGGCGTGTAGGACCGACCTGTGAACCAAATCACATGGGTGCGATTGAGCCATTCGTATTCTGGCAGGTTCGTATCAACCTCGCCTTCCCCACCCGGACCACCAAGCTCAACGGGCACTGCAGCGAAGGTGCAAATCCCAAAAGGCGGTCGGCTGGGCCACGGGGTGATGCGGCGGATCATAGTGCGATAAGCTCGCGCGCAGACCGCGCTCGGAGGAAATCCACCCGCCATACAGAGCATAATCGCACAGTCTATATCGTAGGCCTGCGCCTTCTGGGGCGAACTGAGCGTCGTCAAAACACCAAAGAATGCTGACAAAATAAGTCGTTTCATCGGAGACTCCTTTGCTAGGTTTCATCCTATGGTTTAGCATTTTGTTAAATTCTGCAATATATCATATTGACTCAATGTGTCTTTCCGCTTGTACTGGGTCGGACTAGAAGGACTCTCAGGGGGAGAGTCCAAATGCCGATAGCGCGCAATCAAATCTTGATCACACTTGATGGGGTCAAAGACCTTCAAAAGAGGGAAGTTGCATTCCGCTGCCGGTATGAACTCGTGGGGTTCACAGACGATGGCAAGCCGCGCTACCAGTGCATTTACCTACGTGACGGTGAACCGGAAGCCATTCTTGTGTCCACACGGATCACACCGCTCGGCCCGGAAGCACGGTACTTCAACATCTGGCCGGGGCTTTTTAAACACCATCTTGAATTTGGCGACGGGCGCGATTTGCGCTTTGATGCTGACTACAGCATTTCCCTCGAAGGCAACGGCTGACGTTCTAGCGTTTCGCGCGGACGGTTCGGCTACGGCATCTGGGTGGACGTTTCACGGAGCACGTCCTAACTGGGCCACTTCAGAAGATACTGTTGAAGCAGAACCTGTTGCCGTTGCACCAATTGCGCCTGCGGCGGGAGCCTCTGCCCAAGTTCTCGCACTCATTCATCAGACGGCCAACCGCCACCAAAACAATAGGGCCATCGCGCGAGCTGGCCTTTCAACACGGGACTGGCAAGTCTTGTTTCAGGCGATGATTGAAGCGGAGAGCAGCTACAATCCCACTGCCATCAGCCCAAAGGGTGCCTATGGGTTGGGCCAACTGATGCCTGCAACGGCGCGCGAGCTTGGGGTGGATCCGCGTGATGTCTCCCAAAACCTTGATGGCGCAGCACGCTACTTGCTCGCACAATTGGCAGAATTTCGCAGCGTTGATCTGGCCTTGGCTGCCTACAACGCAGGCCCGCATCGTGTTGAGCAGTACTCAGGTGTGCCCCCGTTTTCCGAAACACGCACCTACATCGCACGCATCCACGACATTCGTGAACGGCTGTCGGGCGGAACTTCACAGCCAGCGCCAATCCGCGTCGCCAACACGGCACCAACACGCGCCCCAGTCATTATCGACCTGAACTGATCAAGGACATTTTCATGCCAAGACACCACTCACGATACCTGCCACTGATGGCCGCAGCCATAGCGCTCGCCGCCTCCCCTGCCTTCGCGCAAGACTTGTCACCTATTCAAACGATGCTGGAAACGGTCGAAGCCGCACTCACGGGACCAATTGGCATTGCCGTGGCCACACTTGCAGTCATTGGGACAGGCTTCATGTGCATGATGGGACGGCTGAACTGGGGATGGTTTGCCTCTGTGATCATCGGGATCGTGCTGATCTTCTCAGCGGGCACCATCGTAGATGGGTTCACTTGAACCGATGGCGGAACGATCCCCCCTTTTCCTCGGCCTTGCGCGGCCACCCAAGTATCTGGGTCTCCCTGTCGGATATCTGGTGGTCTTGGCCATGGGGGTCGTTCTGCCGTTTATCTGGACGAAATCTCTGATCTTTTTCCTGATCGGGATTATCGCCTACCCCGTTCTTTGGTTTGTCGCGGATAAAGAACCTCATTTTTTTGAGGTGCTGCGCATCTCTTTCGGCACTGTTCGTTCCACCAAAAACCGCACTTATCACGGGGGTGATAGCTTTGGCGCTTGATGGTGGAACTCTGAGCAGAAATGGCCCTGCAGTACATGAAGCGGGTGGATCAGGCTTTGCCCGTGAAAGCTACCTTGCGGAGCACCTGCCCTATTTTGCTTTGGCAACGGACGATGTGATGGTTCTGCGCGAGGGTGATCTCCTCGCAACCCTTCGCCTTGATGGCCTCAACCCGATGACAACCGAAGATGATCGCCTTGATGCGCTCAAGCGCGCGGTTGCAGCAATCGTCGCCCAAACCGGGAACGCGTTTGGTTTCTACATTCACCGTGTTTCTGTGCCGCAAGACTTGGACCTTAAGCCGGTTGAGGGCGATACCTTCGCATCCCATGTTGATGCCCGCTGGGCCGCCCATATCAAAGGGCTGCGCCCTTCAAAGCGGCAGATGTATCTCAGCGTCATACGCCGGCCCAATCTCGCAGCCCGCATCCCGTTCTTGCGTGCACTCGCCCGCAAAGCTTGGGTAAAAGATCGCACGGCGCGTGTCCAAGAACTTAATGAAGTGATGGGCTTCTTTGCGGTGGCCCTCTCTTCGGCAAACCCTGTTCGCTTAACAAAGACGGGCGGTGAATGGCTGGGGTATTTGAATACGCTCAACGCGGGGAGCTTTTCACCTATTGCATTTGGTCAAAGCCCCCTGCCCCTATCTCATACCATCAGTGATTGCCGCGCGACGTTTGATGGCGATGTGGTCACTGTTACCTGTGCCACAACGGGTGCCGTCAAATATGGTGCCCTTTTCAGCATCAAATCCTATCCTGCACTGACAGATGTGACGCTCCTTGATGCCTTGGACCTGCCGCTCGATATCGTGCTGACCAATTCCTTTAGTCCAATCCCGAACAACATCATGGCCGAGCGCATCCAACGGATCATCAGACAGATGCATGCTTCTGATGATGCGGCCGTTTCTTTGCGTGATCAGCTAGCTTTGGCCGCAGACGATCAAGAAGCCGGACGCATCGCCTTTGGCGACCATCACCTTTCCATTGCAGTCTATGCGCCTGATCGCGATACGCTGGAACGCGCCGCAGCGCAGATCAAACGGGTCGGCCAAGAAATCATGGCTGTGATTGTGCGTGAAAACATGGCCCTCAAAGCCACGTACTTCGCGCAAAGCCCGGGCAACTTTGGCTACCGCGCCCGCAAGACGCCGATCTCCTCAACCAACTTTGCTGATTTTGCAGCCCTTCACGGCAGCGTTGAAGGGCGTAGCAATGACAAAAGCCCATGGGGCCAGAGCATTGCCGTCCTGCCAACAGTCGGCACATCAGGCTATCGCTTCAACTTCCACGAAGCGGGTTCTGCAGGCAAAGAACCTACTGTGGGCCACACACTGGTTTTAGGCCGCACGGGAACTGGCAAAACATTGACGACTGCCTTCCTCACCGCGCAAGCGCAACGGATCGGCGCACGCTTGTTCTTCTTTGACAAAGATCGTGGCTTGGAAATGGCAGTCCGAGCATTGGGTGGTCGCTACAATGAAATCCGCGCAGGCGTCCCGACGGGTCTGAACCCGCTTGCCTCTGAAACCGATGAACGTGGCCGCGCTTGGCTGTCTGATTGGCTGGCGACCTTGCTGACGCGCAGTGGTGCCTTATCGGGAGAACAATCGCGCCATATTCAGGGTGCGGTAACACAGAATGCAGATGCAGGTGCTGCCCTACAGCGGTTTGCCAGCTTTGAAACCTTGTTCCAGTCCTTGGATGATGATGGCGAGCTGCGGTCCCGCGTCGCAGAATGGGCCCCCGGCGGTCGGTTTGGCTGGGTATTTGATGAACCCGACCGTGGGCAGCGCCTCGATCTCTCTGGCGACATCGTCGGGTTTGATATGACTGAGATCCTCGACATGACAACCGAGCGCATGGCAGTTCTCTCCTATGTATTCCGCCAAATCGAGCGCGTGGTTGAAGATCGCCGCCCTACGATCATCGTCTTGGATGAGGCTTGGAAGCTGCTTGATGATCCCTATTTCGGCGCACGATTGGAAAACTGGCTCGTGACCCTGCGCAAGATGAACTGCGTCGTGATCATGATGACGCAGTACCCCAGCCAGTTGCGCGACAGCCGCGTTGGCAAAACCATTGTTGAAACCGTCCCGACGCAGATCCTGTTTCCCAACGACCGCGCCACGGTGGCCGATTACGATTTTCTGCGCGTGAACTCCAAGGAAGCTGCTTTGCTCGTCCAACCCACCATTGGCCAACGCATCGCGCTGGTGCGCTCCGCGGGTGACAGCGTCTTTGTCGATGCTGACC
>OJGD01000121.1_pt1 | contig 40581 bp, 37 predicted proteins | sample 1594571 | NCBI WGS metagenome assembly OJGD01 (sample SAMN05416771, study PRJEB24817) | seawater metagenome | isolation source: Sea water | place: Canada:Atlantic | collected 2013-11
GCACAGCACGACTATCACCGGCCTTCTGCCAGCTTCGGTCAATGCAATCCGGCGGTCGTCGGACATCGTTTGCGACCCATGATCGCGGCGCGGAGCTGCGTGTCCGGCAAAGCGAGGACCAACAGCGGCCGAGACGCGAGGTACGTGATCACTGATGTCACACGCCCGCCCCAGCGACCGTTACCGAATGGCCGAGATGAAGCGTTACCACGACCGTGCGACGGCTGGTCGGGCTGGCTCCGGAGGAGACGGCGCGGCCAGCGGCACGTCGCAGGGAGAGGCGGCGTTTCAGCTCGGGGAGGGCGGCTGCGCGCAGCCGACCGAGTAGGGCGCGGTCCTGACCAAAGGGCAGGAGGGGCCAATAACACTAAAACCTAAGATTTGCGCATCACAAAACCCTAAAGATCGTTCGACACATACACCTAAATCATGTACGACGCTAAAACCTAAATCTCGAACGGAGCCGAATAATTATGCCGAGTGCCGCAGAGAAGCTTGCAAGCTCCTTGGAAGAGCTCGAGACACTACAGTCTGGTGGTTCGATTGCCATTCGCTCCAAAGACATGTCACGCACTCACCGCGAACGGCTGCTGAAGGCAGGCTTCCTGAAGGAAGTCATGAAGGGCTGGTACATCCCATCACGCCCCGATGAAAACGCCGGTGAGAGCACAGCATGGTACACATCGTTTTGGGGATTCTGCGCACAATACCTGTCAGATCGGTTTGGCACTGACTGGTCTCTGTTTCCTGAACAGTCCCTCATCATACATGCTGGAAACACGACAGTTCCTGCTCAGCTCTTGGTAAGAGCGGTCAAGGGCGGAAACTCTAAGACCGATCTGCCCCACAACACGTCGCTTTTTGAGACGCGCGCAACGATCGCGTCAGATGAGGCGCTCAAAATCGTCGACAATTTACGCCTATTCTCCGTCGAGGATGCCCTAATCCTCGTTCCCGAGATCTTCTTCCAAAACCATCCGACAGAAGCGCGCACTGTGCTTGCTATGATGCCAGATGCCTCACGGCTGCTTGGCAAGCTGTTGGACGGGGGGCACACGCGAGCGGCCGGCAGGCTTGCTGGTGCTTTTAGAAGCATCGGGTCCGAAAAGGTCGCGGACGAAATTCTTGCGGCGATGAAAGCCGCTTCGCATGACGTCCGCGAGATCAACCCCTTTGAGCAGTCGATTCTTGTGCCAAACGCCGGGCGGATCACCTCACCCCACGTGCATCGCATCCGCTTGAAGTGGGAGAGCATGCGCGACGATGTTATTGATCTCTTTCCAAAGGCCCAACCCATCACCAATGACATCGACGCCTATCTCAAGCAGATCGACGAAATCTATGTCACGGATGCGTATCATTCGCTCTCCATTGAGGGCTATCGTGTCTCGCCGGAACTGATTGACAAAGTGCGTTCGGGGACCTGGAACCCAGAAACAGATGAGCAAGACCGAGCGCTGAAAGACGCCCTTGCAGCGCGTGGATATTGGGAAGCATTTCAGAGAGTGAAGGAAAGCATTCGGGCAGTTCTTGAAGGTGCTGACGCGGGTGAGGTTGTTGAGCGCGATCTGAGTGATTGGTATCGCAACCTGTTCGCACCGTCTGTCACAGCGGGCATCCTGAAGGCCTCTCAACTTGCAGGCTACCGATCGTCCCCTGTGTACATTCGGCAATCCCAGCATGTCCCAATGAGTCCTGAAGCCGTTCGAGACTGCATGCCGGTCTTCTTCGACCTGCTCAAGGAGGAAGATGACCCGACTGTTCGGATCGTCCTTGGACATTTCATCTTCGTATTTATCCATCCGTTCCTGGACGGGAACGGTCGAATAGCGCGCTTTCTGATGAACGTCATGATGGCCGCTGCCGGGCAACCATGGACAGTCATCAAGCTCGAACAGCGCGCGGCTTACATGGCCGCTTTAGAGACAGCGAGCGTGAAGGAAGATATTAGACCGTTTGCAGCTTTTCTGGCCGAGACGAGGGCAGCACAATGACAAATAAATATCTGAGAGCAGCAGCGGCATGAACAGCGCCACATCGACAAGAAGAACCAAGCTATTCATCTCAAAAGCGACCCCTGGAGACGACCAGTTCGCGCTCTGGATTGCACCGCGCTTGGAAGCGGCAGGTTATGAGGTGTTCGCAGATATCTTGGAACTGGACACCGGCGATCCCTGGCGGACTAGACTGACAACAACCCTTCAAGACGAAGCTGTGAAGATGTTGTTGTGCTGCAGCAATGAAACATTGAAACGCAAAGGTGTTCTTCAAGAGATTGGCATCGCAACGGATCTCATGAACCGACTTCCTGATCCGAACTTTATCTTCCCATTGCGTCTGCGCGACTACCAACCGGTTTTCGGAATCGTCGATTTACAGTACATTAATTTTGAAAAGGGATGGGCTGTTGGGTTGCAGCAACTCCTTAAGTCGCTGGAGAGGCAAAACGTCCCGCGGCTGCGCGAACCGGTGATACAGCCGGAATGGGCTGCGTATCATCGCAGGCGGTCCATTAACCTGCGCGACGAGCCTGAGATACTGACATCGAACTGGCTTCGCATTCTATCAGTGCCAGACGCACTCAGTTATGTGGTGCCAACTGGTGCGGTCAATCGGACCGCGCTCAAGGCGTCAGTTGACACCTTTGACTATCCGCTTGTGCCTCATGGTGAAGGTTTCGTCACTTTCGCGCCAGCGGCTGATTTCAACGCTCATTTTGTGGGTACAGGAGGCTTCCAATCTGTCGCGACTATCGACTTCGAAGTCTTTGGCGAACAAGGCTGGGATGCGTATGAAATTGATCCCCGTGGCGCGGGCAACATGCTCATAAGCCTCTTGAGGCAAGCTTGGGAAAAGCACTGCAAACGGGAAGGGTTTCTCGCTCACGAGTATTCAAACGGGTTAGCGCAGATTGTTCAGGAGAATCAGGTCGATATTGGCCAGCGAGTCGCCTGGGGGCGTCAAGGACAGCGACGAAATTCGATGCTACGCAATGTCGCCAAAGGAAAACTTTGGGAATTTGGCGTAAGCGCAAAAGCAAGCACGTTTCCATTCCCTCACTATCGGCTCAAGAGCCGTGTATTGTTCTCCGACATCGACGACAAAAAAGTTCCAACTCGGATCAATGACCATCGTGCGCAACACCGCCTGCGTCGCTCAGTAGCGGGCTCGTGGCGAAACAAAGCTTGGCATGGTCGGTTGATGGCTTTCCTCGAGGTTCTCGCCGGAGACAGCCCCTACATTGCACTTCCTTTGGGCACCGGCGTCCACGTGCAAGTCGATGCCATGCCTATTCAGGCAACGTCGCCCGTGAGTGCCCGCCAAACCAACAAGCTTGGCGAAGACGGCGAAGAAATAGATGTGACGACACTTGATGGCTTTTTCAATGAGGATGACGCGTGAAACAGTTTCCGGAGACGTCGTTACAAGTACTCCACATCGACGAACCGCAGCTTCAGTTCGGACATGCTCAGGTACTTGATCATCCAAAAGATGGCCTCTTCCTATATGGCCCACACCAACGCGCCAAACGGCGCGAAATATCCGTTGGCCTTATTTCCACGGATCGCGGCGAGAAACTGTTCCGAGATTGGCTGGCTCAAGTCCTAAAACGTGTTCATGTCCCGAAGCCTACGAAAAGAGAGAAAATTTTCCGCCCGCATTTGTCCAACTTTCCCGGATTGGAGGAGGCTTATGGTATAACAGTCGATCCGGACGACATAACAGTCTACAGGCTTTCCGAGACTGCAATTGAGGACCAGACCACACTTGAGAACCACCATGAAGCCGTGTCGAAGACGGTCGATATGTTTCTCGCCCCAATTGAAGGTCACCTCAAAGACGAGGAAAAAACAATTGACGTTTGGGTCTTTGCGGTTCCGGAGCTCGTTTTTGAACGCTGTCGGCCGCTTGCCACGGGACGCCGTAACGTCGAGCTTACACCTGGTGAGTTCTCGCGGAAGCAGAAATCGAAGTCAGACCTACCACTGTTCGACGACATCATCGACCTCGGTGATGAGCGAATTTTCGACGATGTGCCGGATTTTCATCGCCAAGTGAAAGCGCGGCTGCTCAAACTAGGCCAGCCGTGCCAACTTATTCGGGAAACTACATTGGCGCCAAAGAAATTTCTGAACAAGGCAGGCAACCCTCTTCGTGGCGTTCAAGATCCCGCCACCGTTTCATGGAATCTCGCGACGGCACTATTCTATAAGAGTCAGGAATTCCCTCCATGGAAGATCGCGGGAATGCGGGAGGGTGTCTGTTACATTGGTCTAGTATTCAAATTGCTGCCCAACCATCCTGACAACCACGCCTGCTGTGCGGCTCAGATGTTCCTAAGTGAAGGTGACGGTGTTGTTTTTCGTGGTGCCAACGGACCTTGGATGACCCAGGACAAAGAGTTTCATCTATCGAAAGATGCCGCGGCGAAGTTGATCGAGCAGGTGTTGCAGACCTACCGAAGAAAATTCGGAAAGAACCCAAAGGAACTGTTCATCGTAAGCATCCGCCGAAGGCCGCAGCCGTGCTATATTGATCAGAGGCTTCTGGGTGCGGCTTTTGGTTTGCGCGGCTTTGGGGCCCATTTTTTGGCGAGGCGCTCGAAGTTGTCGAGGATACGGCCGATCTCTGCCTCGTCGGGGTCGAACTTTCCCCCATACCATTCCAGCATCCGGTCGTGCTCTTCGTGCTCAGGGTCGGCCATGGCTTCGAGGAAGTCGGCGTAGCCCGGGAAGCCACCCACATCTTCAGGGGGACAAGCACCGGTGGCCCTGACAAGGCGTGGGTAGTCGGCACCCGGCATGGCATCATCGATCTTCTCGACCTTGATCACATGGTGCCAGTTGTCGCCAAAGTCATAGATGTAATGGATGGTCTTGGTGCCGACATCTTCGAGCACATCGAGCAGGCTGGATTTGTTCGCGGGCAGCGGGCCATCGTAATAGCCGTCAGGATCAGGCACACCCCAGCCGACGCCACCGGCCCGGAACTCATAGAGGTGACTGTCGGTCCATCCCATGGCCGCCTGGATCACCTCGTGCAGGCGGTTTAGCTTGATCTTGAGTGGCACATCAAAGCGCCGCAGCACCTGAGGTTCGACGTCGGACAGTGTGACCTTGAGGCGCGCGACCAGTGTCATGCGGCAATCCTCTTCAATTCGGTTGCGGCTTTCCAATGCCAAGGGAGCAATTCATGCACCCGTGACATCGGCATGTCCGGCAGACGTGCGAGCACATCGGCCAGCCATGCCTGCGGATCGATGTCATTCATCTTTGCCGTGACGATGAGGGTATACATAAAGGCCGCCCTGTCACCACCGCGCTCGGACCCTGCAAATAGCCATGACTTTCTGCCCAATGCGATGCCGCGCAGGGCGCGTTCGGCAGCATTGTTGGTCAGGCAGAGGCGCCCGTCATCAAGGAATGCAGTGAAGGCTACCCAGCGGCCTTCTTCCTCCAGCATGTAGTTGATCGCCTTGACGACAGGGTTGTGCTTTGACATCCGGGCCCGCTCGGCCCGCATCCAGTCATGCAGATCGTTGACCAGCGGCACAACCCGCTGCTGGCGAACCCCCAGGCGCGCTGCGGCTGACAGGCCGTTAATCTCACGCTCGACATCAAAGATGGCGTCGATCCGCGTCACAGCGTCCAGAGCGATAGGCGAGATTTCTTCTGCAACCTTTTTGCCCTTGCGGGCGATGGCCTTGATGTCGGCAAGTTCAAAGAACTTTCGTCTGGCATGGCTCCAACACAGCGCAGAACGCACCGGACCTGGACTGCGATCTGCCAAATAAAGGTCATTGTAGCCGCCATAGACGTCCGATTGCAGCACGCCATGCCATCCAGCCAGATGTCGGGTCGGATGCTCCTTGCGACGATCTGTCGAGAACTTGAAGAGGGCGGCAGGTGGCGCACCCCCATCCCAAGGACGGTCATCGCGCACGTAGGTCCAGAGCCGCGCCGTCTTCGTGCCGCCGCGGGCCAGCAGCGGCACGGTCGTGTCATCGCCATGCAGACGGCCGCCGTCCAGCACGTGACGCTCGATTAGCGCATGGATCGGGGCCAGTGCCACACAGGCATGACCGATCAGATCAGCCAGAGTGGACAGGCTAAGCTCAATCCCCTCCCGTGCGATCCGTTCGGATTGCCGGTTCAATGGCTGGTGCTGTCCATATTTGTCAAAAGCGATCATCGCGATCAACTGCGGCCCTGCCCAACCGCGCGGAATGGCGTGGAACGGGGCCGGCGGCTGGCTGATCTTTTCGCAGGCCCGGCAGGTGAACTTCTCCCGCACTGTCTGGACCACCTTCCACTGGCGGGGGATCACTTCAAGCGTCTCGGTGATGTCTTCGCCCATCTTCACGATCCGGTCGGAACCACAGCAGGTGCAGCTGGTCGGCGCCTCGACCACAACACGCTCACGTGGCAGATGGTCTGGAAAGGGTTTGCGCACCGGTTTACGCCGCGTGAAGGCGCGCACCGTGCTGGTCGTGTCCGCAGCAGCGGCCACTTCAGCCGCCAGCGCATCCTCGGTGGCAGCTGCTTCCAATTCTTCAAGCTGCAATTCCAGCTGATCAATCAGCCGTGCGCGACGCTCGGAGGAGATGCCGTATTTGTCGCGCCGCAGCTTGGCAATCTCCAGCTTCAATTCCTGGATCATCGCTTCCGTGCAGGATGCCAAGGCGCGGGCCTGCGCCAATTCGGCTTCCGCCGCCTGTGCGCGGGCGTGTGCAGCCTCAGCCGAGGCAGTCTGCGCAGCAAGTGCGGCGCGCAATCCGGCGATTTCAGAGGCGACGTCTGACATGGCAAATCCATACCATGGACACGGCGAAAGGCCAATAAAAACAGGCGCTGCTGTGCAAATTATCCAGCCCTTTCAGGCCTTTGCGTCCAGCGCGGGTTCCTCCAGTCGATCCCTTCCAGAAGATAGCCGAGCTGGGCTGCGGAGATCGCTACCGCCGTGCCACCCTGGCTCACAGGCCAAATAAACTTGCCTGCCTCGAGGCGTTTCACATACAGCGACATGCCGACCCCATCATGCCACAGCAATTTTACCAGATCACCTTTGCGACCCCGGAAGCAAAAGATCTCACCCGCATGCGGATCACGCCCAAGACCCTGCTGGACCGCCAAAGCCAAGGTGTTCATTCCACGCCGCATGTCCGTCACGCCACCTGCAATCCACACCTTCGTGCCAGCCGGAAACGCAATCATGGCCGCACCATCAAGCCATTGAGCAGGCGCGCAGCAGCCTCCATGTCAAAGCCGGAGGGGATCGTCACACGACACCGAGGACCAAGGTCGATCGTCAATACAGGCGCTGGCGGCGCTGGAACATCATCAGGGTCAGAACAGTCTGCGACCTGAAGGACGCGCAAAAATTGCGGCATAGCCCCAAGCAGCCCATGCTTGTGCCTATATCGCCAATCGTAAAGCTGTGATCGCGAAATATCATGGTGCCGCGCGACCTCAGCCAAAGTCACGCCACCACCATGACTTTCCTCAACGATGCGGATTTTCTCGTCATCCGTCCAACGCCGACGACGGCCGGTATCAGAGACCGACAAAACTTGAATACGGCGAGTGTCTTCGTGTGCGTCCATAAGGACACTCGATAAACGTTCTGCCCGCTCAACAGCCAGACGGCCCTCCGCGAATGCTTACTGTTCATCCACGGTCGAACAAAATTCACCAATGACGAGTGGGACGCATTCTCTGAGGCTGCTCCAGAAGACACTAACATCGTCGCAATCCGAATTCAGACCACACATGGGGAGACGAAACTCTATCGGGATGGCGACTATCCCACCATCCGCGGCACGGCGCTCATACTTGGTGAGAAGGACGCATTCCTCTGGACATCGGGATACGTGCCAAGGATCGATACCTACCTTGGTCCAGAGACACCAAACCCCCTGTTCATCACAGTACTTCGGGCAAGCTGTGACCTGCCGGATATCAAAGACGTCCTCCAAGACATCATGCGGCTAACAAAAATCAACTACAACTCGGCAAGTTACAATGACGGTCAGCCTGTCACGATCAGATTTGCCGATAAGGTCGGCGATGTTCTGGTCATGGGAAGCGCCAAGGACGCCGAACGCCAGCCATTTAAGTTCTACATTTGAGCGAGACCGACGATGAGAAACACTTATTCTACAGTTACCGCTAAGACGCCAAGCTTGACCGACATCGCTGAGTTGCGCGTCTAGCTCATGCCAGTCACCCTAACCCCAATACGGCAGAAAGATTGTTGGTCGGGCTCCACTTGGACGATCGAGGACGAGGACCAGCTTGCTGAGCTCCTGGCCCGCGTCGCAATAGGTCAGTCGCGAACAGTGGAGCGCATATTGCGCGCCACAGGCGATTTGCCCGCGCGCTATCCCAAAGGCGGTTTCGAAGGTGCGCGAAAGCTTTTGACCGTCGGCACTGGCGACAAGACCTACCATCGGGATGGTTGGGTTTTTCAGGTCATTGCGTGGATCGCCGCTCACCGTTTCGACGATGAGGCTCTCATACGGGCTCCACAGATGATTAAAGCGGACAAAGGGTTGGATGGCCTCATTATTGAATTCGACAGCGACGGCATTGCCCATGTTGTCATCTGCGAAGAGAAGGCGACCAAGAACCCTCGAAATCAAGTTAAATCAAAGGTCTGGCCGGAGTTTGAGCAGTTTGAAACAGGCGGACGAGACAACGAACTCATTGCGTCGGTAACTTCGCTACTTGAGGTATCCAGAGACCCAGACCCCGACGGGACTGTTGCCGATATTCTATGGAATGAAAAACGGGCATACCGCGTGGCGGTGACCGTTGGTGGCAAATATGCATCGGCAAAGGGACGCAAGGGCTTGTTCAAAGGGTATGAGAAGTCTGTACTGGGCAACGTAGCACGCCGGCGCGCCGAAACCTTAGTTTTGGAAGACGTTCGCGACTGGATAGATTGTGTAGCGGAGAAAGCGCTCGTCAAGATCGACAGTGCGGAGGCGGCAGCCAATGTATGATCCCGCAACGTCCGAACTCATCAGGTCCACCCCAGACTTGCCCGACCTGGACCGCGAAGGTTTGCCTGACCGTCTTGCACGTGCTTTCGCCGAGATCGTATCGGCAAGGGTACTGCTTCGCGAGAGTGAAAATGGGGAAGAGCTTCTCGAGGACACAATTCGATTTGCACGCCGGTTGGCGCAGACCAATGAAGCTTTGGTAGCCATTGATCCCGATAGAGAAAACCGGGCAGCGGCAGGCTTTGTTGCCGCAACGGCTTATCAGTTGGTTCATCAAGCGATCGCTCTACGGGACTCGGACCAGCCAGTTTCATTTGTATCGCCGAATGCGATCAGTCCGGATGTTTCGGCAATGCTCCTGTTCTTGGTAGCCGGGGCATCGGCGGATGCTGCTGAGGTGGCAGATTCTGTCCGCATCCCGAGCGGCGATTGGCTGCAGTCGGAACTGATTCTTCACTTGATCATGCTCGCAAAAGGACAAGTTGGTCGTATTCGGAATCGAAAGCGACCGCCCCAAGACCGACTCGTCTCGGGTACCGGTGGCGAGCGAGCCAATGCAGCGCTCTACTATCGACTCTTGCGAGGTGTTCGAGCCTTGGCCTTCGTGCTGCAAGGGCGTCGAGTGAGGGGGATGGTCGATCCAATAGCAGTCTTCTCTGAAGTAAAGTCGCTCGCCGCCGGCGCATCAGATCTGGAGGATACATTCCCCGAAGGCGCAATCGCTGTCTTTCCCGGACCGTTCCATTTGGCCAGTCTCTTGATCGCTGCAGGCTCTGCCCTGATGGAAAGTGCGGTCGTCAACCTACCGCCTCCGGATGGCGTACCTGAGGATCGTTGGACCGAGGCCATGAAAACGGTTGCCGAGACGCGCCCGTATCTGTGGCGTAATCACAAGGACGCCGTCGCCCAAGGATACCTCAAGATTGGCACATCTGCTGCGATTGGGTTCCCCACTGGGGCCGGGAAGTCCACGACCGCACAGCTCAAAATCCATGCAACTTTGTTGTCAGGGCGCAAGGCGGTATTCCTAGCTCCTACGCACGCTCTCGTTGATCAGACAGCACGGGACCTGCGCGGTGCATTTCCGCGGGCAACCGTTCGCGGTGAACGTATGGACGAATTCGGGTTTTCTGGGGGTAGCGACGAGTTGCCGGACGTCATGGTGATGACGCCAGAAGCCTGTCTCCTTACCAGTCATATGGAACCAGAGCGGTTTGATGACGTCGGTCTTTTGATCTTCGATGAATGTCATCTGATGCATCCGAGCACTGACGGAGACCGCAGAGCAATCGACGCGATGCTATGCATCTTGGGGTTTACCCGCGTCGTACCGGACGCCGATATCGTCCTGATGTCGGCTATGATGAAGAACACATATGAACTGAGCGGTTGGCTGGCGGAGCTGATAGGTAGAAACTCTCTTGCTCTCGACAATGCATGGAAACCAACCCGGCAACTAAGGGGATGCGTCGTTTACGATGAAAAGAGACTTGCTGACCTGCGAAAACTCTTGCGGAATGCGCGCGCAAAAAGCTCCACTGCGGGGGTTCCTGCTGCTGTAAAGCGCAAGCTGACGGCAAAACCAAACGCGTTCTTCAGCGTGAAGCAGACATGGGCGTCACAGGTTCGCCGCGATTATGCTCTTGTACCACTCTTGAACGAAGCACTTCAGCTTTCGACAAACAAGTTCTGGAAAGTGACGCCCAACTCCGGTGTCGTCGCATCATCAGTCGCTGCTGCAGCCGCTGGAGCAGGGCTACGTACTCTCGTCTTTTCTCAATCCATACCGAATGCCTTTTCTATATCAGAAAAGGCCGGGGCAGCGCTTGATGAATGTAGTGTCGAACTGACTGAAACTGAGCAGCGTCTGTATGAGATTTCCGTCGATGAAATGGGTGGTGCTGATCAGCTGTACTTGACTCTTGTGGGCGGAAAATTGGCATCCCAGGCTGCGACGCACCATGGACAATTGCTTCCTGAGGAACGCCAGCTAGTGGAGGCGCTGTATAAGCGAAAGGGGGCGTTGGCCGTGCTCGCAGCGACCCCGACGCTCGGTCAAGGTATGAACTTGCCTGCCGATTTGGTCATCATAGCAGAAGACAGCCAATTCGACGCCTCTTCCGGTCGAAAAGACCTCCTGGGCCCAGAGGACCTGCTAAACGCAGCCGGTCGTGCCGGCCGGGCAGGCGAAAGCGCAACCGGTATCGTTCTAGTCATCCCCGGACAGGTCGTCGGCCTGGACGATGCTGAGAACAAGATCGGGTCAAGATGGAGTAGGCTGCGAGACATATTTGGCCAAACCGATCAGTGTTTGGTGCTGGACGATCCATTTACGGCCCTAATGGACCGTATCCACAATAGCGCAACTGAAATCGGTGACTTGGAGCGTTACGTCGTCGCGCGCTTGGCAGAAACTGATCATGGCGACGATGGAAAAGTTGACATACGACTTGGCCTCGCGAGGAGCTTCGCGGCTTATCGTAAACGTCAAGATGCGGACGAAGACTGGGTTGAAAGCAGAACTGCCGCAGCACTTTCACTTCTGAAGAGCGATGATGGAGACCTAGCCGTTGAGCAATTGTCTTTGCGCAACACCGCATCCATGTTGGGGCTGCCGGAGGATATTCTGGACGACATGTCAAAGGCTCTCAGCAAGCACGGTTTTAGAAACTTCAAAACCGTCGAAAGCTTGTGCGATTGGGTGTTCGAGTGGCTGATGGTTAAACCGGAGTACCTGGTTCGCTTGGTCAAGTTGGAGACCCTGGAGTATCTCTTCGGAACGGAAATCAAGAAGCTAAAGGATGATCAATCGCGTGCATCCTACTCACTTCCGAAGCTTCGCGCGGCCTTGAAGGACTGGATGAACGGTGCGCCGCTCAAGAAAATTCAAAAGCGGCTTTCTGACAAAACACGCGACAAGAAGCGCTCTACGAGTGCTCGAAAGTTCGTGATTAGACTTGTTCCTGATCTCGCCCATCTCATGGGGGCGCCGCTTCAAATCCTTCAGGGTCATGTCAACGTGCATTCGGCGGAAAAGACAGAACCGTGTACAGCGATGGTGTTTGCCAATCGTTGCGTAAGGCGGGGATTTTCAAATGCTGAGATGGCCGCGTTTGGGTCACTTATGTGGTCAGCCAAATGGTCGCGGCGTGAAGTCCATCGACATTTCGCAGAAATCGTACCCTATCTCAAACCGGCTGCGGTTAGTGAATCTCAAGAGGCATTGGAAGCACGCGTGGAGTCCGCTTCTGATAGCGAACTAAACAATAGAGATCTGGACGACCTCATCTAATCAGCAAGATTGGACGGCTCGACAATTTCCAATTCCGGCAGATCCCGCAGGCTCTGCAGATCGAACGTCACCAGAAACGTCTCCGTCGTCACGAAGGTATGCGGCGCCCCGGGCCGCGGCGACCGGGGCCCGCTGGCGATCAAGTCCTTGTACCGCAGCCGGGCCAGAAGATCGCGACTGACCTCCTTGCCGAAGATGTCGGCCAGCCCGGCGCGGTCGATCGGCTGGTGATAGGCAATGGCGCAGAGCACCCCCATCTCCATCTCGGTAAAGGCGAGGGACTGGTCACCAAGGTCGGCGGTGGTCTTGATCGCATCGGCAAACTGCGGTCGCGTGCGGAACATCCAACCGCCAGCCACTTGGGCCAGTTCGTAAGGACGACCCGTCAGCTCGGCCTGGATGTCCTCGATCAGCATCTCCACGGAGGCCCCCTGCCCCACCACGCGGGCCAGATCTTCGCGACTTACCGGTGAGGCACTGGCGAAGAGCACCGCTTCGACCCGGCCCATCCATTCGCGCCAGCGCAACTCCTGCGGCAGGTCCTCGAGCTCGCGGTCAAAAACGGCGCCGCTTTCATCCGCCGGTTGCCGTTTCCTCGTTGCCGTCGTCATGGCGCGATCCCATAGAGCCGGAAAGTAGGCCGCCCGGTCAGTTCTCGCGCCACGCCCAGCTCGACCAGCCGGTCGCAGAACCGCCGCGCGGCACGATCTGTCATGGAGATCGACGTGCCGCGAACAAGTGGTGACAACTGTCACTGTACCCTAATTAATCAGAATCTGCGGATTCAGGGTCATTTTGGGCATTTTTGTACCCTTAATTGCAGTATATCCACAGGCCCGGTGCTTCAGGATTTGACCGCATCTGAGCACCTCCAAATTGCATCGGCCCGCGCCAGAAGCGCTTGACGATCTGCCCCAGATCCAAGCTCGGAGATGGCCTGCCGGGCTGCTCGTAGAGCGCTTTCTGACGCTCTCGACTTGCTCGTTCTATGTTCTTCCTGTTCCGGCAGATGTTCTGTTTCCCGCCGTCCCGGAAGCCGCTGGTCGAGGTCATTCGACAGAGCACGCATCCGTTCAATCACCCGACCATGCTGCGGAAAGGCGCGGCGTAACCCCCGAACCGCCCAATAGTTTCCTCTCAGAATGAGGGTAGCGCCCACAATGGGACGGGTCACGCCGACACCAACCGCGGCAAGTGCCATCAACCTTTCGCGCCCGTTCCCAGATGTGAGCGACCCCAGATTCCCGATCTCCAGCGCTGCCAAGAGATGCAAGGTCAAATCCACCCGGCGCAACCGCGCGGGATTGTTCGTGGTGACGGCGGACTTCAGAGCTTTGGCACCGCGATCAGCGCGCGCAAGAAGCCGACCTGATACGGCTACTTTTGGATACTGGCAAGTTCATCCAATCAGGAGCGTCTCTTTGCTTTTTTCACTAATTCTTGCAGTTATCGCCATCGTTTCGAGTAGTTGGATACATCTTGCGGTCATGCGGTGGGTATCGGTTGGCATGGCAAAGATACCTTTGGAGCCGTTCAATCGTGTCATGATGGCCGTACTGATCCTGTTTTTCGCGCATTTCGCCGGAATAGTTGTCTTTGCAGGCATGTTTGGCGTCGGTCACCAGCTTTTGAGCATCGGCGGCTTTTCCGGTGAGAGCGTTGATACCGTTCTGGATTATTTTTATTTTTCCGTCGTCAGCTATACGTCCCTTGGTCTTGGCGATATTTTCCCGACAGATCACCTGCGTCTTCTGACGGGCGTCGAGGCCTTGACCGGACTGTTGCTGATCGCGTGGTCAGGTGCATATCTTTTCGCGATGATGAACCGGCTTTGGGATTGGCCCCCCTGCGCCGAGCCTGACAAACCGAAAAAATGAAAAAGGGCATACCCGACACCTGCTAGCCGGACGCGCCTTTTTCAGGAGGGCTATAGCACTTTCGAGAAGTGTTTTAGTGGTCTTCGCTGGGTCGTGGTGCAGTCCAGCGCGACAGATAAATCCGTTGGAACACAAAGACTGATGTGATCGCAATCACAGCGTACACAACAATGAGCGGATCGGATTGCAGCTTCATAGCTGTAAAGGCCACCAGCACCACAGCGTCAAACAACAAGGCCAAGACGATGACAAATGCTTTCGCTTCAACCTCTTTTCGCATGAAGCGCAAGACGCCCCAATGGACGATCATGTCCATGATCAGATAAAAGAAAGCCCCCAATGACGCGATCCGGGTCAGATCGAAAAACACCGCAAGGATAGAGGCGATCACCACCGTATAGACCAGCGTGTGACTGCGGATAGGTCCCGACATCCCGAAATGCCGGTGCGGGATCATGTTCATATCGGTGAGCATGGCCAGCATCCGCGACACCGCAAAGACACTGGCAAGAACACCAGACGCCGTCGCAACAGCCGCCAGCACGACGGTAAAATAGAACCCCGCGTTGCCAAGTGCGGGTGCGGCGGCCTCAGCCAATGAATAGTCTTTGGCCGCGATAATCTGGTCTATCGTCAGGCTTGATCCGACCGCAAAGGCCACAATCAGATAGACAACAACACAGATCGTGATCGAGATAATGATCGTGCGGCCAACATTGCGGTGCGGATTGATGATCTCGCCGCCGCTGTTGGTGATCGTGGTGAACCCCTTGAACGCCAGAATGGCAAGGGCCACGGATGCTATAAAGCCGGTGATATCAAATCCGCCAGACGCCGTGCTCGCCGCGGCGAATTGAAACCCGCTTGCCCAAAGTGCTGCTATGCCGAACAACGCGATACCGCCAATCTTGAGCACCGCCATAATCAGCGAGAGCAGTCCAACCGATCGGCTACCGGCGATATTGACGAGAAAGGCAAAAAGGATCACCCCAACGGCAAGGATCGGCACCAGCGGACCACCAGTTATGTCGAAGGGTCGCAAGACATAAGTCGCAAAGGTTCGCGCAACGAGGCTTTCGGAGATCACCATTGACAGCGCCATCAACAGCGCCGCCGCTGCGGCAATTGCACCCGGTCCGTATGCCTTTTGCAGGATCATCGCGATGCCACCCGAAGACGGAAACGCATTCGACATCTTTACGTAGCTGTATGCACTGAAACTTGTGATGATCCCGCCCACGACAAACGCCAATGGAAAGAGCGGTCCGGCCAGCTGCGCGATCTGACCTGTCAGCGCGAAAATACCGGCTCCGATCATCACGCCGGTGCCCATCGCCACCCCGCCGCTTAGGCTGATGGAGCCTTTATTTTCAGTGTCGCCGCCGTGTTGATGATCCATTTAGAACGCCTTCATTTTCGATTTGTTGCGGGTTTTGCAATGGGCGGACGATCCGGCGGCGCGATCCGGTAATCGCGCTTGTCGCTCAACAAAGGATTGGGCGTCCGCACCAAGCATATCTCGTTGTTTACAGTATAGATAAGTGAGCTGGGAAGTGAAGGTCTGAGCTGGACTGTGTCTCAGGGATTTGGGGCGATCCAGAGCAAGAGCTACCAAAAAAATCATGCCGGTCCGTGCACGACATATGCATCACGATGCACATCTGCCGCGCACGGACCGGCTTTGGTTTTTTCGGACATCGTTACCTGATGCTGGCGCCGAGATGGTCTAGCTACAACAGCAGCCACCGGATTTTGCAGCAGGTGTTTTGACGGATGCCTGTGATGCCGCTGGGGCATCTGCAACCTGGCTGGCCTTGTTTCCACCGCAGCATCCTCCGCCTTTGGCGGTTTCAACTTCAGATGGTTCGGTTTTGGTTGTTGTCTGGCTCTGATGATGTGACCGCCCCCCGACGGCATCAATGTGCCAAGGTGGGTCTGCAACGATCCACAAAGGAGAGCGGTCATGTCGAAGATTATCACGGTCGGACTGGATCTGGCGAAAAATGTATTTCAGGTGCATGGAGTTGATGACGCAGGACGAGCAGTTCTGCGCAAGAAGTTGCGGCGAGCGCAGGTGTTGGAGTTTTTCGGCCAGCTGCCGCCGTGCGTTATCGCGATGGAAGCCTGTGGCGGCGCTCATTTCTGGGCGCGCGAGATTGGCAAACTGGGCCATGACGTTCGGTTGATCCCGCCAGCCTACGTCAAGCCATTCGTCAAGCGCCAGAAAAACGATGCCGCCGATGCCGAGGCTATTTGCGAAGCAGCGCAGCGTCCGACGATGCGCTTTGTGCCCGTGAAGAGCGAAGAGACCCAAGGTGCAGCGATGGTTTTTCGAGTCCGAGAGCTTTTGATCCGGCAGCGCACCCAGGTGATCAATGCTCTGCGCGGCCATCTTACAGAGTTCGGGCAGATCGTCCCGCAAGGGGCGGCGAACGCTTCGAAGCTGATCGCCATCGTCAATGATCCGGTTAGTGGCCTGCCCGCGGACGCCGTTGGAACGCTCAAGGTTCTGGTCGCGGCACTAACCCATCTCGAGGCCGAAATAGGGAAGCTCGATGCCGAAATCGCCCACCGGGCCAAAGAGAACGAGTTGGCCCGGCGCTTGATGACGGTTCCGGGCATCGGGCCACTGATCGCCACGGCCATCGCGGTCTTGGCGCCACCCCCCGAGACCTTCCGCAAGGCGCGCGACTTCGCGGCCTGGCTCGGTTTGGTGCCGCGGCAGCATTCGACGGGTGGAAAGCAACGCCTCGGGGCCACGACAAAGATGGGCGAGCGATCCCTCAGGCGGTTGCTGATCATCGGTGCCAACAGCGTCATCATAAAGCGACATGTCCACGCTGCGGCCCGACCTGGCACCTGGCTGGGCGAGATGCTGAAACGCAAGCCGCCGATGCTGGTGCGGGTGGCGTTGGCGAACAAGATGGCGCGGATCGTTTGGGCCTTGATGGCCCGGGGCGGCGTCTACCAGTCTCCGGTCGCGGCGGCATAAGCCAGCCGTAGGTCGCGAGGGCGTCGGAGCGAAAGAGGGCAAGGAGCAGTTTGGCGCAATAGTCGTGAGACGGGATCGGGAGAACCAGTGTGCAACAGAGTGCCAACGAGCACGCGGCTTTGATCTGGACCCGATCCTCGAACACCATACGGGCCCGCGGCATGTAGCTGGCCGCATCAGAGGCCGGACACATGTCAGCACCCGGTGACGCGCCAAAATCAGCTGCGAAGATTCCTCTTGCGCAAGGGGCGGTTACACATGTTGCACAAATCGCGTGAGGGATTCATCTCGTGAATCCAGCGTGGTAGCTGGGATGTATGAGCAGACACACACCCCCGACCTACAAGACCAGGAACTGGCCAGCCTACAATGAAGCGCTCAAGCGCCGGGGCTCGCTGACGATCTGGTTTGACCCCGAGATGACCTGGGATGCCGCGCCGACAGGCAAGCGTGGTCGCCAGCAGAGCTACAGCGATGCCGCCATACAAACATGCCTTTCGATGAAGGTGCTGTTCGGGATGGCGCTGCGGCAGACAACCGGCTTCGTCGAAAGCCTGTTGCGCCTGGTTGGCCTCGACTGGACGGTGCCCGACTTCAGCACGCTGTCGCGCCGTCAGAAAACCTTGGCCGTCAACATCCCATATCGCGGCTCCAAGGGTCCGTTGCACCTGCTGATCGACAGCACCGGCATCAAGGTTGAGGGCGAAGGCGAATGGCACGCCCGCAAGCATGGTGGCCCAAAGCGGCGGGTCTGGCGCAAAATCCACCTTGGCATCGATGAGGAAACACTGGAGGTTCGGGCTGTTGAGATCACCGGGAGCCACATCGGTGATGCGCCGGTTTTGCCCGACCTGCTCAACCAGATCCCGGCAGACCAGGAAATCGGCAGCGTCACAGCAGATGGGGCCTACGACACACGCAAATGCCACGATGCCATAGCTGGCCGCGGCGCCCACGCCGTCATCCCGCCCCGCAAGAACGCCAAGCCATGGAAGACCGTCACTGCTGGCGCGGTCGCCCGAAACGAGGCCCTGCGCGCATCAAAATACCTCGGCCGTGCCCTGTGGCGACGATGGAGCGAATACCACCGCCGAAGCCGCGTCGAAACGAAGATGCATTGTGTCAAACTGCTGGGCCAGCGGCTCATGGCGCGGGACTTCGACCGCCAAGTCGCGGAGCTTCAGGTCCGCATCGCCGTGCTCAACCGCTATACGGCGCTCGGAATACCCGTCACGGAAGCTGTGGGATAAGTCCGTCCGGGGAAAGGGGAAACTCAGCGTTCAACCGATTTGTGCAACAGAGCCTTGTTGTCTGGTCCATTTGGGCCTCCTGACACTAAGGGTACATATATCAGACGCCATAAGCGCCACTTCGTTACAGTGGAATAATCGTTGCCCGTTTTTTTTTCGCGTCAATTTTGGGCAACGACCCGTAACGGTGTTCAAAATTGAATCAGGTGTTACAAAAATGCGGGCGCCCTGCTTCCGGCGGGCGGATTTTCGTCGTTACAGTGCAGCAGGAAAATCTTCCAGTAAGGAAAAATGATGCGATCTATTTTTGCGACTTCCGCCGTCGTCATCGGTCTGGGCTTACCCGGCGTGACAATGGCTCAGGAATTAAGTCTGTCCGCAGGCGCAACCCTCACCAGCCGATATGTTTTCAACGGCATTGAACAGACTACCGGCGCGGCGTTCCAGCCTTGGGCGGAGGCCGAGTACGAAGGTTTTTATGCAGGCGTCTGGGCGTCAAACACTGCCAGATCAATTGTTGGCAGTTCTGTTGAGGTGGACCTCTATCTGGGCTATCGCAATGAAGTCGGCAAGTTCAACTACGATCTGGGATATACCCGATACTATTATCGCAACCCGAGCAATGACTGCTGCGGAGAGGTCATCCTGTCATTGGGGTACTCCGTACTGGATCCGCTGGATGTCGGCCTTCGGTTTGCGCATGACCCCGTTGCGGATTACGTTAATTCAAGCGTCTCGATCGACTACGCATTCGATGACAAATTTGGTGCTTCAGCCAACTACGGCACGATCAGCAATGGGGGACACGACTACTGGAGTGTCGGTGGCAGCTATGCGATCTCCGATAACTTTGGCATTGACGCGTCATGGCATGACACCAGTATCAGTGACGGATTGTTGATTGTATCGCTGACCACCGAATTCAGCCTGCGCTAAGTTTTCCAAGACGGACAAAGCGCCGTATCCGGCTTTTGCTGGACGCGGCGCTTTGCGTTGCGCTGTCAAAATTTGATGATCCATGTCGGTTATGCATGAACCACATTGAAGGTTTGCGATCAACTGGGCAACAGCCCCGCAAATGCCCCCATAGACAGGGTAATCAGGACAGTGACCGTCGCCACGACAACAAGCAGGGCGTGTGGTGACGGGGTGTCCATGCCGGTTTTTGAGCTTGCGGTCTGATACATCGGCACCACGATGCGCAGATAAACACCAAGCGCCAGCACGGAATTCAGGATGCCGATCACCGCAAGCCAAAGGAACCCTGCCTCAACTGCAGAGGTGAACAGATAGACTTTGCCGACAAATCCAAACAGCGGCGGGATGCCGGTGAGCGACAGAAGGAATATCACCATCGACAGCCCCATAATTGGTCGATTGCGGCCAAAACCGCGCATGTCGACAAGGGTGCGTCCAGCTATCATCACAATGGCAAAAGCACCCAGGTTCATTGCGACATATGCGGCACCCATGATGATAATCCCCGGGACCGCAAGTGGGCTGGCGCCGAGTGCCACAATGCCGAGCAAGAAATACCCAGATTGGGCGATCGAAGAATAAGCGATCAGCCGCACCAGATTGGTCTGTACCAACGCTGTCAGATAGCCATAGGTCATTGTGATCGCTGCGATCATTGCGATCACCAGTGGCCAAGCGCTGCCGACGGGCATGTCGCGCAGCACCTGCGCAAAGGCAAAGATTGCCGCGAGCTTGGTGATAACCGACAGGTAGGGGTGGATTCCGGTAGGGGGCAGGATCGTATCACAAGGCATTTTGGCGGTGCCGTCTGACAATGTCGGTGACGGTGTTTTTTGAGATGCCGAGGTCACGGGCAATCCACCGATATGATCGACCCTCTGCGACGGCCTGGAGCACCTTTGGGGCGAGCTTGTCTGACTTCGGTCGCTGACCAGGTTGGCGGCCGAGCTTTTTGCCCCGCGCTCGGGCAGCGGCCAAACCGGATTTCACACGCTCGCTGAGAAGGTCGCGCTCGAACTGGGCGATCCCTGCCAGCATGGTGGCCATCATCCGTCCATGAGGTGTGTCGAGCTCGAAGGTCATGCCATTCATGGCTACGACCGAGACTTTCCAGCCTGCGAGCCGATTGAGGGTATCGAGCAGATCCTGAGTGGAGCGCCCCCACCGGGAAAGCTCGCTGACAAGGATGGCATCAATCTGACGGGCCTGCGCGAGGTCGAGGATCCGATTGCGAGCGGCTCGGTTGGCCGAGGCCCCTGAGGCTGTTTCCCTGAACACGCCGACCACGTCATAGCCGCCGCGTTCTGCGAATGCGGTGAGTTCGGTGACCTGCCGCTCGCACGACTGGTCGGATGTCGAAACTCTGGCGTAAATGGCGGCACGCTGTCCCAGTTAAACCCCCTTGGATTTTGGCCTTGCAAGCCTTTGATTTTGCTGGTGCGGATTTTGTCCTGAACAGACTAATGATTAACAGGGACAAAACCACATGCCAAGACGCTCTATCCTGACCGCGCGCCAGCGCGCGGCGCTGTTCGATCTGCCGACAGACGAAGCCACCATCCTCTACCACTACACACTGGCGGACGATGACCTCGAATTCATTCGAACCCGTCGCCATGCACGCAATCGCCTCGGCTTCGCCCTTCAGCTTTGTGCTTTCCGATATCCTGGCCGACTGTTGGCGTCGGGTGAGGTCATTTCAGAGGCCATCAGCAGCTTCATCGCAGCACAGCTTGGCGAAGAGATGGATGAGCTTTGCCGATACGCCGAGACCGACGTAACGCGGCGCAGGCATTTGGTCGACTTGCGCCAGCTCTATGGCTTCAAGATGTTCTCCGGGCATCGCGCGCGGGAACTGAAGGCCCGCCTGGACACCCTGCTCACGGAGATGGTCGATGGCACGGTCAGCCGGTTCATCTGGCTGCGCCAATTCGAGGTTGGTCAGAACTCGGCCGATGTTGGCCGCCTCCTCGATCGGCTGGAGGTTCTGCGGGATCTGAACATCTCGCTAGATATCCTCGCGGGCATTCCACCCCATCGGGTGACCGGCCTGCGGCGTCAGGGCGAACGCTACTTTGCCGATGGTCTGCGTGACATCAGCAGCGACCGCCGCCTGGCCATTCTCGCGGTTTGCGCCGTCGAGTGGTGTGCCGCGATTTCCGACGCGGTGGTCGAGACCCATGACCGGATCGTCGGCAAGACCTGGCAGGGCGCGAAGAGGCTGTGCGACGCCAAAATCGCCGACGCAAAGGCGGCGGTGCAGGACACCCTGCGCGCCTTCAAATCTCTCGGGTCGGCCCTGCTGGACGCCAGAAGCGATGGGTCTTCCTTGGATCAGGCGACAGAGCTGGCTTGCGGGTGGGGTCGGCTCGAAGGGCTGGTCGCCACCGCCGCCGAGTTGACGCACACGATGGCCGCAGACCCATTGACCCATGTTGGCCAAGGTTATCTTCGGTTCCGGCGCTATGCCCCGCGCATGCTGCGCGTTCTCGATATCGAGGCGGCGGGTATCGCAGCTCCCTTGCTGCAGGCGACCGCGCTGATCGCAGACGATGAAAAGCCCGAAACCCGCCCAGTTGGCTTTCTGCGGCGCGGCTCGAAATGGCACCGCCATCTGAACGCTGCCGCCGGTGACGGCCATCGGCTCTGGGAGGTTGCGGTGCTGTTTCATTTGCGGGAGGCGTTCCGGTCGGGTGACATCTGGCTCCTCCATTCCCGGCGCTACGCTGATCTGAAGCAGGCCCTGGTTCCTGCGGAGGCGGTAGAGGGCGCGCCAAGGCTGACGGTGCCGCTCGACCCGGAAACCTGGCTTGCCGATCGCAAGGCGCGCATGACCGACGGGCTGGCGCGACTGGCCAAGGCGGCTCGCGCAGGGGCGATCCCGGGCGGGTCGATCGAGAATGGTGTCTTGAAAACTGACCGCCTGAGTGCGGCGGTGCCGCAAGAGGCGGACGAGCTGGTGCTCGATCTCTACGACCGGTTGCCGACCATACGGATCACCGAACTGCTGCAGGAGGTCGATGCAGATATTGGCTTCACGGAAGCCTTCACACATCTGCAGACCGGCGCGCCCTGCAAAGACCAGATCGGGATGCTGACCGTGCTGTTGGCTGAAGGTTTGAATCTTGGGCTCAGCAAGATGGCCGAAGCGACCAGCACACATGACTACTTCCAACTCTCCCGCTTGTCGCGATGGCATATGGAGAGCGATGCCATCAACCAGGCCCTCGCCTTGGTAATTGAGGCACAGGCCCGGCTGCCCATGGCCCAATTCTGGGGCGGGGGCGTCACCGCGTCCAGTGACGGGCAATTCTTCCCCGCCGCCCGGCAGGGCGAAGCCATGAACCTCATCAACGCGAAATACGGCTCCGAGCCAGGCCTCAAGGCCTATACCCATGTCTCCGACCAGTTCGGCCCCTTTGCCACCCAGAACATTCCGGCCACCGTGAGCGAGGCGCCCTACATTCTGGACGGGCTGCTGATGAACGAGGCCGGACAAAAGATCTCGGAGCAGTATGCCGACACCGGTGGCTTTACAGACCAGGTCTTTGCCGTGACCGCGCTGCTGTCCTACCGGTTCATTCCGCGCATCCGGGATCTGCCGTCAACGCGGCTCTATCTCTTCGATCCCGCCACCGCGCCGAACGAGTTGCGCGGCTTGATCGGCAGCAAGATCCGCGAAGGCGTCATCGTCCAGAACTGGCCTGGCGTCCTGCGTGCCGTGGCCACCATGGCGACGGGCGTCCTGCCGCCCAGTCAGTTGCTCAAAAAGTTCGCCGCCTATCCGCGCCAGCACGAGCTGGCCGTGGCGCTCCGCGAAATCGGCCGCATCGAACGCACCCTCTTCATCATCGAGTGGCTACTCGACGCCGACATGCAGCGCCGGGCCCAGATCGGCTTGAACAAGGGCGAGGCCCATCACGCCCTGAAAAACGCCCTGCGCATCGGGCGACAGGGTGAAATCCGGGATCGCACCGCCGAGGGGCAGCACTACCGCATGGCCGGCCTCAACCTGCTCGCTGCCATCATCATCTACTGGAACACCAAGCATCTCGGTCAGGCCGTCGCCGCGCGTCAGCGGGCCGGGTTGAATTGTGCGCCCAATTTACTGGCGCATATCTCGCCGCTCGGCTGGGCACACATCCTGCTCACTGGCGAATACCGGTGGCGGCGGCAAACCGGGGCCAGCTTGTGAAGTAATCAGCCCTATTTCTTGCCACCGTCACGGCTCCCAAACGGACGCACCGCGATCATCGCCACCACAAAGGCGGCACAGAGTTCAAAATGGAGGAGAGAAAGGGGTGTCAGGGCCTTGTGATACGATCCTGCCCCCTACCGGAATCTACCCCTATGTGCCTCTCTCGAGGCGCCGCAATTCGGCTTTGCGTCACGAGATGACATGAGGTTTGGGCCGACCGGGATCTCCGTCACACCTGCAGAGCGGTATGAAAGTGCGGCGGGAAACCGTTGGCCCATGAGCATTATGCCCGCACCAGGTGAACTTCTGTCGAGTTGGCTGCACCGCCTCGCTTACGCAAACGGCATACCTCCGCACTATTTTGGTGCGCTTCTCGAAGCGCCGGGTGAGAACTGGTCGGCGCGGCTTGATCGGGCATTGCCCGGTCGCATCCTGCAGCTTTTGGAAGAGCATACCCACATACCTCTGGAAGACATAACGGCTCTGACTAATGCTCCCGACCCTTTGGCCGTGCTGCGTTTGCCCCTGCGGGCATCGCCTCAGCAGAGTTGCGCACCAAAGACGCAGGCGACCTGGCTGCAATTCTGCCCGGCCTGTCTGGCGGAAGACGAAACGCCCTATTTTCGCCGAGACTGGCGCCTCGCGACACGCGTTTCTTGCTTTCGCCACGGCTGCCGACTTCGGGACAGGTGCCCATCCTGCGGACAAGGATTGGCTCCGTTCAGCCAGAAGCGTCTTGTGCCGCATCAGAACTGCGCCTGGTGCGGCGCGGCCCTCTGCAAACGCACCCGTCCTGCCACCAATGGGGTTCGGCGTCTTGAGCGTCTGATCGACGATCTGCTTCGTCTGCAGGCATCAGGGCATCGAATGGCAGAGGGGCGATCACTCCCGGACCTTCTTGGATCAGCCTGCTTTCAATTTAGTCGACGGCCAATGTCCATCGCGCGCCTCTCTCATCGGGATCGCTATCAGCTGTTTCGGCAATTGACGGACGGGCAATCGACGCCGTTCGGAACGCGAAGAAGTTCCGCGATCATTTATTGGAAACGCGTCGCTCAGGTTGCGCCAGCTTGGGGCGGACTGGTCACATCTTTCAGCGATGCCGTCCTGCCTCGGCCCAAAGCTGGGCCTTGCTCTAACACCGCTGGCCCGAATTTGGCGGATCTCGTTCAGGCGGCCGCGCGGCTCGATCAGCAGCGGCAAGCGCTGTAAAAATTCCCGGTGAGTTTCAGGCGCTCGCGGCCAGCCCGGCATCATTCAGCTGTTCAGGATCTGGCAGGTCCCGCAAGCTCTCCAACCCGAAGGCCGCGAGGAACGCGTCTGTGGTCACGAAGGTATAGGGGGCACCACGACGCGGCGCGCGCGGCCCAGTTCCAATCAGACCGTGTGCATGGAGCCGCCCGATCAGGTCCCGACCGATCTCCTTGCCGAAGATGTCCTTCAGCCCATCGCGCGTGATTGGCTGATGGTAGGCGATGGCCGCCAAAATCGCGACGTCGAACTCGTTCAGGTCCAGCAACTGGTCCCCGACATCCGCTGCGGAGCGGATCGCAGGCGCGTAAACAGACCGCGTCCGGAACACCCACCCCCCTGCGACCATGGCAATCTCGAACGCCCGCCCTTCTAGATCGGCGGCAAGATCCTCGATCAGCAGATCAACCGAGGTCGCCTGCCCCACTATGCGCGCCAGATCCTCGCGCGGTACAGGCGAGGCAGAGGCAAACAGTACCGCCTCGATCCGCCGCATCCATTCGCGCCAGCGCAGCTCCGGCGGCAGGTCGGACAACTCGCGGTCAAATTCAGGCTCGGAGCGATCCTTGGCCATCGTTACACCCCGTAGAGCCGGAAGGTGTCGCGGCCAGTCAGTTCGCGCACAGCGCCGAGATCGACCAGCCGGTCGCAGAGCCGCCGCGCCGCGCGGTCCGGCAAAGGCAAGACTGAGGGAGCGACCGCGTCCTGTTTCAGGAATATCTCGACGGCGTCGGCCGCCCCCTTGGCCCGAAGCTTTGGTGCGACCGCCTTCAGATGCGCCGCCCGACGCGCGAGGTTGGTGGAGAGACGCACGGCCTCGGCCGCCGATGACACGAGCGCCCGATGACAGGCGAGCTTCAATTCGTCGCCTTGCTTGCGCAGGTCGGCACGTTTCAGGCCAGCCGCCAGCAGCGGCACGACATGATCCCAACCAAGCGCCTGGGCGAGTGCAGCATCCGCGAGGATCAGCGCAGCTTCGTCAGCACGTGGCGCCTCGCGCAGAACAGCTTCCAGCACCAGTGCTGCTCGTTTGACCGGTGCCCCCACCCCCGCATCGAGCCACGTCGCGATCTGGCCCGGCTCGAAGGCCGACAAGGCTCGGCCCAGAGCCTTGACCGCCACCGGCCGCTCCACCGCGCGCCGCCAGATCAGATAGGTTTCACCTGCCGGTCCGGGTAGATCGCCGGGACGCAGAAGGTGCGCTGCATCGCGCAGTTCCCCTGCCCGCTCCCGTCGGCCAGAAAACGCAACACAAGCCTCAGCTGCGCACAGCGCGAGCCGCTCCCGCAACAAGGCTTGGGGCACCTCCGCGCATCCCAGCACAACATGCAAGTGGTTCAACGCAGCGCCCGACAAAAACGCCACATCTTCAAGGGTTTCAACCCGTGCCGAGGTGACCCAGGCGGGCATCCGGGGTAGAGTGTCTGTGTCGATGGAGTGTTCCGGTCGGGCAAATGTCATGACTGAAGCCTAAACCATCGCGGCGCTTTTCTCCAGAAAATAGCACAGAAAACGCCTCACTCTATCTTTTGCCATAATGTCCGATAAGTTTGCATTATCGGACGTAAAAATGATATGCTCAAAATCATGGGTAGTCTCACGAATAACGGCACCAAAATCGAGGGTTCGGGTGGGTCCGAAGCTGAGATTTCGAGCTCAGCACCCGATACCGCGCCGAACAGTGGCGAGCGCGACGAGAGAACTTCTCGGGACGGAACCTTAATCGCCCTACCCGCACATATCGCCGGTTCCGGCACCCTCGATCGGCTGGTCGACACCGCCCGCGATTACGCTGAGGCTTCGACAGCCGAGAATACCAACAAGGCCTACGCCGCTGACTGGAAACACTTCACCCGCTGGTGCCGGTTGAAAGGGACAGATCCCCTGCCCCCCTCGCCCGAGATGGTCGGGCTCTATGTGGCCGATTTGGCCGCACCAGCCGGGAAGGCACCCGCACTTTCGGTCTCCACGATCGAGCGCCGTCTCTCCGGCCTCGCTTGGAACTACAGGCAGCGCGGGTTCACTCTTGATCGCAAGGACCGCCACATCGCCACCGTCCTGGCCGGGATCAAGCGCAAGCATGCGCGCCCACCGGTTCAGAAAGAAGCAATCCTGCCTGAGGACATCCAGGCCATGGTGGCTACCCTTCCCTACGATCTCCGCGGGCTCCGAGACCGGGCGATCTTGCTCTTGGGCTATGCAGGTGGCCTGCGCCGTTCGGAGGTGGTCTGCCTCGATGTGCACAAGGACGATACACCGGACTCCGGCGGCTGGGTCGAGGTCTTTGACGGCGGCGCCCTGCTCACCCTCAATGCCAAGACCGGCTGGCGCGAGGTCGAGGTCGGGCGTGGCTCAAGCGACCGGACCTGTCCCGTCCACGCTGTGGAGCAATGGCTACACTTTGCCAAGATCGACTTCGGGCCGGTCTTCGTGCGCACCTCACGGGACGGCAAACGTGCCCTCGAGACCCGCCTCTCCGATAAGCACGTCGCCCGGCTGATCAAGGCGACCGTTCTGAAGAGTGGCGTCAGATCTGATCTGCCAGAGGCAAAACGGCTGGCAATGTTCTCCGGCCATTCCCTACGCGCCGGGCTCGCCTCGTCGGCAGAAGTTGATGAGCGCTATGTTCAAAAGCAACTTGGGCATACGTCGGCCGAGATGACCCGGCGCTACCAGCGCAGGCGCGACAGGTTTCGGGTGAACCTGACAAAAGCTGCAGGGCTGTGAAGCTCAGGAATCTTGACGTGTTGGTGAAGCGCTAAGGTGAAATTCCAGCACTTCAGTATTCAGCTTACTGCTTCAATTGAAATCAGGAACTAAACGCGACAGTCATCCTTGCCCTCGGACGCCTCCAAGTCTTCGAGAGGCATCTCGTCATAGTCCATTTTTGTCGGGCGAAATCGGCTCATGCGCGCATTATAAAGCTATTTTGCGCGCTTGGCGATGCAGTTTGAGGGGCTGCGTTTTTCTCTACTATAGAGGCGCCCGAGGCCCCTGTCTTCTCAAGAACGCTGGAGGCCCTCTCGCGGGCTTCAGCCCATAGATACTAGGCTTCCCGAACTCAGCGCGACGAGGGAAACGCCCCTTGCACACGTTCACAAACGGTCGTTTAGTTACGCTATGTGAAACTGCAAAAGGCCTGTTTTGATGCCATTGATAGGCTACGCGCGCGTCTCAACCGAGGATCAAACCCCCCTGCCCCAGTCGCAGGCCCTGAAATCCGCGGGTTGCGCCGAGATCCATGAAGAACAGGCCTCGGGCGGAAATCGTGCGCGGCCGGTCCTTGCGCGCGTGTTGGAGCGCGTGGCCAAAGGCGACACGCTGGTTGTCGTGCGCATTGATCGTCTGGCGCGATCGCTGTCGCATCTCTTGGAGGTGATCGAGCGGCTTGAGGCGAAGGGCGCGTTCTTTCGCTCCATTCAAGACCCGATCGACACTGCCTCGCCGCAGGGCAAGTTCACGCTGCAGGTTCTGGGGGCCGCAGCAGAGTTTGAACGCGCCCTGATCCGGGAACGCACGAAGGCCGGCTTGGCGAGCGCAAGGACCAAAGGACGCGTGGGTGGCAATCCGGGCCTGCGCGCGCGAGACCCTGGTGCACAGCGCAAGGTGCGGCTGGCGCGGCAAGACGGATATATAGAACGACTAAACGAGACCGCGCAAGACTGGGTGCCGCATGTACGCCGACTGCGCCCTGATATGGCTTGGGAGGATGTGCTGCGCATCATCAACGGCCCCTTGCCCGAGGCGCGGCGCTGGACGCAAAGCCGCCTGTTGCGCGCCGTGAACGCCTATGTCCGCGACGGCTTCTTAGCAGAAACAGTGCTAGGGCGTGCCGGACGCCGCGAAACGGACGATCGCCTGCCCGCCATTGTCGCAGGCATTAAGGGCGCGGATCCCGACATCACGCTTCAGGCTATCTGCGATCGGCTGGAGGCGATGCGCGAACGCACGCCGCGTGGGCGGACAAGCTGGCAGCCGTCATCTGTGAAGATGCTGCTGGAGCGCGCTAAACGCCTAGGCTTACTCTCTAAGTAACGGGACGCGGCATACTGCAGTCGCCAGATCGTTCAAACTTTGGGCTGCGAAAAGGAATCGTCAGGGCTGCGCTAAAGAACCTATAAGTGGTCAGAGGGGCATGAATTGCGTTACTGAAGCTGGTAGTGACGCTTCATCTGCTCACACTCGCCGGGGTGAAATCTTGTCCTGTGGATAAATCTTGTATAAGATAATTAAGTGAAACCAAATACTTAGTGTGAAGTCGTGATGCGCTGTCTTAACGTCGGCGCTTTATATGGTGGTTACCTCCTCGCTCAGCACAAGACCGTCGCAAACATTTTTTCTTGAGTTTCCCCATTTCTCGCGTCATAGCTGTAACGTGAAAAGAAGAAAAAATACGTCCTTCGCGTTTCCCGATGCTCCCAACGGTAGCCTATATCGAGTAACGCAGATGGGACGATGTGAGGCGGACGAACAAAAATGCATCCAGTGCTGCATGATAAACTAAGAGCAGACGCAGACCGGCTTTCCGAAGCCCTTGAACACATGTCCAAGCTCTTCCTAGCGCCAAAAGAAGAAAAGACGCTTCGGAGCTTCACTACCGCTGAAGTGGCAGAGTTGTTGCGTGTCAGCGATGGCTATCTGCGAAAAGCTCACTTCGATGATCGCATCCCCGATGTCGAACAAGGCCTTAACAACAAACGCCTCTACACCGCCGAGAAGATTCTCGAGATCCGGAATATTCTGTCACAGAACGCTAAAGACCCCTACCAGTTCCTTCCTGGTCGACGTCAGGGCGACAAACTGCAAATCTGGTCCACTGTTAACTTCAAAGGCGGCTCGAGCAAAACGACAACGACCGTAACGCTTGGGATGAGGCTAGCGTTACGCGGCTATCGTGTGTGTCTGATCGACGCAGATCCGCAAGCCTCGCTCACGACCTTTTTCGGATATCAGCCAGAGATCGATTTCCGTAAGGGCGGAACGCTCTATGATGCAATCCGCTATAACGACGGCGAAATATCCCGCGTCCCGATCACCGACGTTCTACGTAAGACTTACTTCCCCAATCTGGACTTAGTTCCTGGAGGGATCATGCTCTCGGAGTTTGAAACCGAGACCCCTATGGCATTGAGCCGTGGCGAGCAGCCGGTGTTTTTCAATCGGATTCGAGATCCGATACGCCAGGTTGAGGACGAGTACGATGTTATCCTGATCGACTGCCCCCCTCAGCTTGGGTATCTCACGATGTCGGCAGTATGCGCATCAACTTCACTGCTCATGACCATTATCCCCGAGCGCGTAGACCTCGCTTCAGCCAGCCAGTTTCTCACTATGGCATCTGGTGTTTTGGAAGTACTTCATTCCAACGGAGGGATCGGCGCATACGACAATTTTGCGTATCTACTGACCCGGTTTGACACAGCCATAAGTACGCAGCAAGATTTGGCCGAATGGATCAGGCAGTTGCTTGGTGACAGTGTGATCAAGTCCCCATTCGTTAAGTCGTCTGCCGTAAGCGAAGCTGGCTTGTCCCAAAAGACGATCTTTGAAGTGGATCTTGCCGGCTCGAAGAACCGGAAGACTTATGATCGCGCCTTGGAATCCGTGATCAGCTTCTCAAACGATATCGAAAAGATGATCCAGTCCGCATGGGGTCGAGGAGGCAGCAATGAAGCGTGATCTACTTGCCAAAAGCCTAGCGCAAATGGGTTCCAAACCTTCTACGGCTGTGGAGGAGAACGACCAGAAGCCCGGCGAAGGAGCCCCTCGTTCGCTGAAAAGCATGTCAGACGTGCTCTCTCAAGTTTCGTCCCAAGCTGCCCAAGAAGTGGATGTCAGCGAAATCTCGGATTCCGAAATTGCAGACAGGTTTGACGTGGCCGAGGGACTTGACGATCTGATTGAGTCGATCCGGACTTCTGGTCAACAGCTTCCTGCCCTGCTTCGGTATCGGCGTGGAGTCGGCCCTCGCTACGAGGTTGTCTATGGCCGCAGAAGAATCGCAGCCTGTCGGGCGCTCGGGATCAAGGTCAAAGCCTACATCAAGGAAATGGACCAACGTGAGGCACTTGTCTCTCAAGCCTTAGAAAACTCCGCTCGCCTCGAACGAAGTTTCATTGAACAAGCTATCTTCGCAATCAAGCTCGAAGAACAGGGTTTCACCAGGGCTGAAATCGGAGATGTCCTCGCCGTCGACAAGGGAACCCTCAGCAAGCTGATAGGTGTAGCGCGCGATCTTCCTGATGTTCTGATCTATGCAATTGGCTCTGCTCATGAGGCAGGGCGGCGACCGTGGCTCGAACTCAGGCGACTCATCAAGATCGAAACTGCTGTGACGGACGCTGAAATGCTCTCGCTGGTTCCTGACAATGGTACGCCAACTGAAAAGCTGAGCGCCCTCATTGAGGCGCTTCAGGCTGCTGAAGGCAAGAGTAAAAAGGCTGTAGGTTTGGCGGCAAATGCTGCCTCTCCTAACCCACTGTCCAGATTAAAGGACAGGCCGGTCTCGTTTAAGGCAAAGGGCAAGCGCCTTATGATCGAGGTATCGGAACAGAAAGAACGAGGCTTCATCGGTTTTGTAGAGGCCAACCTAGAGAGACTCTACGACGAGTGGAAAAAGAAGCCATAAAGCTGGCGCAGATCCACGGACGATAAGCCGTTGATTTCGTTAAGGTTGGCCGTGGTCAACCTACGGAAAAGATAGCAGCAAACAACAAGGAGGCAGACAAGCGCGCAAAAAGAAACCCCCCGAAGGCGGTGAAGCTCTCCAGAGGGTCCCGATTTACTAGCACTATGTTGGTACTCCCAAAAACGAATCACTGCAACACCGATTTCGGTGCCCGGTCGCATTTTGCCGTCTGAAATCATATGAAACAGGAACAAGTCGCGACTTCAGCAGTCGAGGCGCAGGATAACTGTGCCTTGCAGGCGCCCATTGCCTTTGCGGGAATGGGCAGCATCGAGCAGCAACCTTCTTTCAGACCGATCACAAGGCGAGATTTGATGGCCGCGGTCAACACTGTCTCCAAAGACCTGGGACTGCGCGCAGCCTCAGTTATGGTGATTGATGCTCTGCTCAGCTGCCTCCCTTGCAAAGATTCCAAATCAGGTCTCGATAGACCTATTTCGCCACTAACTTTGCTTACCGTCTACGCGTCCAATAATACACTTTGCTTTCGAGCCAAGGGGATCACCGAGCGACAGCTCAGGCGTCATTTAGAACGCCTAGAAGAAGTTGGGCTGATCCAACGCAAAGACAGTGCTAACGGGAAACGGTTCCCAATTCATCGCGGCGGGAAGGTTATCGGCGCATTCGGCATTGATCTTTCCCCTCTCTTGACACGGGCAGAAGAACTTTTTGCCCTCGCCCAAGAGCGTCGTCAGGAAGCCGATGAGCTGCGCGGTCTTCGCTCCTATATCCAGAAGCTGCGTATGGAATGTTTAAGACTACCCGTAAGCGAAGACGTAAGCACTTTCTTGAAAGGGACACGCAACACCATGCGCCGCGCCAGTACGACGCTAATGCAAGCCCGCGCAATCGTTGACAAGCTTACAGACGTTCTCATGGGCCTGGATCAGGCCAATGCTGAAGGAACCCAAGCACCTGTTGCCACGATAGAACCTAAAACCACCACCATAAATCAGCCACAACAGAACCTTGATGATACAGCCACAATGACCGCCACAGACGGTCGAAATGTCCGGCACAAAGAACCACAAAAATCATATACAAAAAAAACTACGCCAGATTCAAACACAGATTTTTGGAACAGCCTGACAGTCCTATCTGAGTTCTATCCCAGTACGCCTCGAACAGAGCGCGCTATGGTGCAAATAATCTTCGAGTTTGGAACGATGCTTAGAATAGCTCAGGTTACCCTAACGAAGGCAATTTCAACAATAGGTTACGCGAAAACACTAATGGCCCAAAACCAGATTGCTGGCAGTGCAGAGCAAATCTCCAACCCTGACGCATACCTAACTCGAATCATTTCAGCTACCAAACATACCTTAGTTGGCCATGGCCAACTTTCCAAACCAGCCTAGAGGAAGAGAGTGGTTGTGAAGGGTTTGACGGGAAGTGAGATCGGTAGAGTGGCTTCCGGCGCCCGTCGTGGAGATGAACTGATGACGAAAACTGTCCAGAAAATCACCCTGTCCCCGTCCCGGGATATCCCTTTCGACAAGCTGATGCTGAGCCGGTCCAACGTGCGGCGCATCAAGGCTGGCGTGTCCGTCGAGGAACTGGCCGAAGATATCGCCCGCCGCGGTCTCTTACAATGCCTGAGCGTGCGGCCCGTGTTGGCTGCCGATGGGACCGAGACCGGCAAGTTCGAGATCCCGGCCGGTGGCCGTCGGTTCCAAGCATTGTCCCTGCTGGTGAAGCAGAAGCGGTTGGCGAAGACGACGCCCATTCCCTGCATCGTCCGCGATGCTGCGTCCGATATCCTGGCCGAGGACGATTCCTTAGCCGAGAACATGCAGCGCGTCGCCTTGCACCCGCTCGACCAGTTCCGCGCGTTTGTGTCCCTCCGCGACAAGGGTCAGAGCGATGCAGAGATTGCTGCGGCCTTCTTCGTGACGCCACAGATCGTGAAGCAGCGCTTGAAACTCGCCTCCGTCGCCCCTGCACTGCTTGAGGTCTATGCCGAGGATGGCATGACGCTGGAGCAGCTCATGGCCTTCACCGTGAACCCTGATCACGTGCGTCAGGTTCAGGTCTGGGATGTGATCCATTCATCCTGGAACAAGGAGCCATTCCAGATCCGGCGCATGCTGACCGAGACCTCGGTCCGGGCGTCCGATCGGCGCGCGGTCTTTGCGGGTGTTGATGCCTATGAAGCGGCGGGTGGCACGATGCTGCATGACCTCTTTCAGGGCGATGACGGTGGCTGGCTCGAAGACCCTGCCTTGCTCGATCGGCTGGTGACGGAAAAACTACAGGCCGAGGCTGAGACGGTTGCGGTTGAGGGCTGGAAGTGGATCGAGGTCGGGCTTGACCTGCCCTATGGCTACAGCCACGGGCTGCGGTCCCTGTCTGGCGATCCGGCACCGATGACGGATGACGAAGGCGCGGCTCATGCCAAGCTGCTCGCTGAGTATCGGGCGCTCGAAGAGGAATACGCGGGTCGGGATGACATCCCCGACGAGATCGACACGCGGCTTGGCGTGTTGGAAACGGAGATGGAAAAGATCGAAACCCGGCCGTTGATCTATCATCAGGCAGAAATCGGGCGGGCAGGGGCGTTCGTCACGCTCGACCGCTACGGCGCGCTGGCAGTCTATCGCGGCTATGTGCGTCCAGAGGATGAGCCTGTTGAGGAGGCCGCGGTCCAGGACGGTGTTGATCCTGCACTGGCGGGGCAGGGGGATGATTGCAATCTCGCCGATGGCCATGGCAGTGCGGCTCATGGAGGAACCGTCATCATGTCGGGAGGCCAGCCGATTGGCGGCGACCTGCCGGAGGATGAGGATGAAGGAGCGCTGAAGCCACTGCCCGAGCGGTTGGTCATGGAGTTGACGGCCCACCGGACGCTGGCGCTGCGTGAAGCGATCGGGCGCTCGCCGGATGTCGCGCTGACACTCCTGCTCCTGAAGCTGGTGACGGACACCTTCCGCACCTCATCTGCTTCAGGCAGCTGCCTCGAGGCATCTGTGCGTCAAGTCTACATGTCTGCGCAAGCGAGCGATTTGAAGGACAGCGTGGTGGCCAAGCTGGTCGACGAGCGTCACGCGGAATGGGAAGCCGATCTGCCGCTTGGCGATGATGCAGCACTCTGGAATTACTTGAGTGTCCTCGACCAGGGCAGTCGGCTGGCCTTGCTGGCGCATTGCATCAGCTTCGGCGTCAACGCGCTGCATGAGAAGGTGAACCCTTACGGGGCAGGCATCTCTGCAGGGGGTCTGACCCGGCGTATGGCGCATGCCGATCTCGTGGCGCGTGCCACAGGTCTCGACATGGTCGAGGCGGGCTGGGAGCCGACGGTCGACACCTATTTCAACCGTGTGCCCAAGGCCCGGATCCTCGAGGCCGTGCGGGAGGCGAAAGGGGAGGGGACTGCCCAACTCCTCGATCACCTGAAGAAAGGCGAGATGGCCAGTGAGGCCGAGCGCCTGCTGAAGGGCAGCGGCTGGTTGCCCGAGGTCCTGCGCCGGAACGATCTCGTGGCGCTGGACGGTGAGGACTGTGCCGAAGGGCAGGGGCCGGATGCCGAAGTCGCTGACAGCGTCAGTGAAGCTGACCTTCCTGCATTCCTGACGGATGACCTGCCTGCTGAAGGCGCGTCGATGCTGGCCGCGGAATAACGTGATCCAGCGGGGGGGCGGGGATTCTGCCCCCAATCACCCTATAACGTAACAATATCAATAAGATGAGTGCGATTACTCGCATTCGGAATGAGGAATCATGTCTGCAACAACCATCATCGACACCGCCCCACTCGGGGCGCTTATTCACTACACCGACGGTAGTCCCAAGCCACCGGCACGCTTCACGAAGAAGCTCGCAGCCTGGGAGCGCTCGAACGGCGTGGGCCGTCTTGTGAAAAAGGAACCACCCCGGTCCTATCCAACCTGGACGGCTCCCGCGTCGTTCACGCTGCATGAGGGTAACTTCTCCTCGGACGGGGTGATCCTCGTCACCATCATGCGCAGCCATTCCGCTGACAGCGCCCTTGTCTTCGAGGTGGCCGAGGAGCCGAAGCCCGGGCAGGTCCGCGTGCTTCTGGACTTCGGCGGGAATACGGAACTGCTGCATCTGGCGGAGTCCGTCACCGCGGCCGAGCTCTGGATCGCGCGGGAGGGCTATCGCAACGCGCGGCTCGAAATCGTCGGCGATGAAGAGGGCGAAAGGGCAGGGGGCGCGGACCTGGCCGCCTGAGCCCAACTGAAACCGAGCGGCCCGCCCAAGCGCGGGCCTCTCAACCATCACAACCTTGTCCTTTGAGTTCGCGGGGCACCAAAGGATCCATCCCCAAGGAAGGACGTCTTCAACCAAGAGCGTGGCCGGGAGGCTGGCGGCGTTAGAAGCATCAGCGGGACAATCGGCTCCTGACGTTGGGGGACCATCCCCCGCTCGCCATTCCCTTCCTTGCCCCGAATTCTGTCTTCGAGATCAACCCGCGAGGGGTCGGACTACGGGCAAGCCCGTGCCGCCGGGTGGATTCGGACGAGCCGAACGCACCCGGTGATGTCAGCCAGTATTCGGGCCTTCGAGGTCCTGTCGCGCGGGGGATGGTCCCCCGCCTCCAAGACAGGAGCCAAACAGATGTCCCGCAAAGATGCACACGCCTTCGCCGCCTCCCTCGCCGCCACGCTCATGGTCTCGATCGTCGTCTTCCAGGCAGGGGATGGAACCTTCGGCGCCGTCCCCGCCGATGAAATCGACGGCGACGAGGTTCAGGTGCTGGTTGAGATTGACCCGTGGGCTTAGGCCCACGGTTGCCTCGGTTGGCTCACGCGGAGGCGCAGATGCGCCTCCTGCTGCGTCGTCGCGCTGTCCAAACCTTACATGCACTTGAAGCGTCTATTTTACCACTCGAAGGTGTCCGTTTGATGCCGGAAGCGGGTGGAGCGTTTTTACATCGTCCTCTGTCGAGCGCAACACTTCTGCAAGATCAGACACATCGTAGCCGAGTTCATCGAGGTGAAGCCTGATTATTTCCGGCAGAACAGTTGGCTCCTCCGGTTTGAAATCAAGTTCTGGTGGCTCAGTACGGCGATACCCCATGGAACTTATTTGCCGCCATAGGTACTGACTCTGGTTTGCGGTGATAGCGCCTATTGTCGTTGCTCGCACGAGAAGCGCAGCCATCGAAACATGCCAAATTGGCTTTAAACCCGCGAGCCTTTGAATGGTGAGAGGGCGACCCGAAAGGTGCGAGCGAATATCGCGAGCAGGCATCAGAAGCGCAGCAGCAAATTCGTTCGCCTCATCTTCCATTTCTGGTGATGGGACGCGGTGCATGACGACATGACCAAGTTCATGCGCAAGGCTAAACCGCTGCCGGTCAGCAGGTTGGTTACGGTTCAGGAATATGCACGGGGGCATATCTGCTATCTGGACTGTGAAGCCATCGACTTTCAAAGCAGCAAAGTCGCAATGCACAACAATGCAACCGGCCCGCTCCACCCATCCAACCAAGTCTCGGATTGGACCGCTGGGTGCCAGCCAAGTACGCCGCACGAGTTCGGCAATTCTCGAAGGATCGCCGTCGTATTCGTCGACGTCCAAACGGGGCAACGCCAATTCTGGCTCAAGGTCGGCTGCATCCAATAACCGCCTGATGTGAAGAATTCTGATATTCAACTCCGCTTCGAGTTGCTCAATAGCTTTCTGACCAACACTTGCACGCTTCCGGTATTGGACACTCATCGGCAAGCCGATGACACGGTCGTTCTGGAAGAAGAAGCTTTGGGGGAAGCCGAGTGTAGCACTAACTGCCCCAAGAACGTCGTCGGTCGGCCCAATGAGGCCGTTTTCAAGTTTAGAGAGGTTCGCTTGGGATACCCCCGAACGACGAGATAGCTCGGATTGACTCCATCCGCGAGCCTGCCGCGCTATACGCAGCAGGTCTTGATTGAAATTGGTATGCATCACTTATCGCGCTGTTTGCGCTCGTCGGGTGCGCCTTTGAGCTTGACGATCTTCGCCGCGGGACGCACTGGTTCCGGCTCGGGCATAGGCAGTGGCATTACCACATCGGCGGCATCAAGCAGACTATACTCCCAAGCAATACGGTCGCCATCACGTGCAACAACACAAATGTCGCTCACAGCTGTTTCCAACTTATTAAGTTTATAGACAACCTCGACCCGTTGAACTTCCGGCAAGCCAAGCAGATCTTGTTCATGGTTGTGAAAGGCGAGTGCCATTTGTGTAGCAACGTTTGCTGTTCGTCCCGCATCATTCGCTTTCTTGAACCGGAAAAGAACTTGATCCTGCATCAGGAATTTAAGTGTTTCGGTGCCCTCGATGATGTGAACACCTTCAAGGTCCGTGAGTTCGGCATGCGCTTTGCCGATGATCTGTTCCCAAACGAAATTCGCACGACTACGTTTGCAACGCCACACGCCAACGAAATCGCTGGCCATCCAATCATCCCAAGATTCGTGGATTATGGCGACAATCGAGTCGCGGATTTCGTCAATGATCGGCTTGACGACAGCCTGATTTGGAATCGGCATGCTCGGCCCCTATGGTTTCGAAGACAAGATACGGTATGCCATTTACAAAAGCAACGTCAAATTATTCACAATTCAATTCGTAGGGTGATTTTTATGAGGCAGGACCCGCTTCTTATCTACTTCAATGACCGCTTTTCGCCCTTTCTGACGGGCGCTCGGAGGGGCAGGTCAGTCGCACCGAGCGCCCAGATGACGCCGCTCCTGTCCTGCGCGGGTGCCAGGCTCAAATGAACGGGTCGGGCAACGGGCAGCCTCGGGTTCTTTAGCCGCAGGGTTGGTGATCTTTCAGCGGATTTCCAGATCACCGGCAGGTGTGCAAGCAGCCAGCGCGTCCACGAACCATTGCGGTTTATGCCCACGACCGGACCAGGTGGCGGCTGGGTTCTCAGGGTGCTGGTATTTTGGTGCGACTGGGGCGCGCTTGGGCTAGCTATCGGTCCCGACCAGTTCCGCCGGGGAGTAGCCCATTTCTCTGGCCACAGCTTCGACCTTGGTGCGGGCTTCCGCCTTCTGTCGATCCTCAAAGGTGGAGATCGCTTTGGCGATGTCCTTCTGCATTTTCTTCAGCTCGGGAAGCTACAACGCCTCGAGATCGTAATCAGCCATGCTATGCGTCGTGTCCTGAATATTCCGGTATCGATAGCCCGCCGCGGCATGGTCCCGCAACTCCCGTAGGCAGGGGGGCAGATGATGATGGTTGGTTGATCTACAGTCTTTGCCGCCAGTTTAGGGTGCTGGGCTTGGGTTCAGGCAGTCCCGATTGGCAGGATGACAGGGTCTGGCATTGGCTTCTCCGTGTCGCTCTGTCTTCTGGTCCATCCCTTCGACTGACAATCCCCTAATCCCGTTCGGCCTCCTGCGCGCAACCCCGCGTCAGCCCGGGCCGTGTTGGCCGCCTATGGCGTCCTGCCCGCTCCACCCCGGTCCTTTGGGGGTTTCCGGCGTCCGTTCCGTCCACCGTGCACGCATCACCCGACGGGCTTTTCCCGGGTCTTGTCGAAGGGACGGTCCCGAAGACAGGAAACACAGGAGCTAATCATGCAGAACATCGTCATCCTCGCCGGCAACATCGGTCAAAAACCCGAAACCCGCACCACCCAGGGCGGCACCAACATCACCAACTTCAGCCTCGCCACCTCTCGCCCCCGCCTCTCGGAGGGTCGCGTCCTGCGCGACGAGAACGGCTACCGAGTCATGGACACCGAATGGCACCGCATTACCTGCTTTAACGGTCTGGGCAAGACGGTCGCGGAGCATTGCGAAAAGGGCATGAAGGTCCTCGTCCACGGCCGCATCCACTACACCAAGTGGATCGACAGCATGGGGAACGACCGCTACGGCTGCGAGATCATCGCCGAGAAGGTCGACTTCCTGAGCCGCCCGAAGTCGGCCGAGACCGAAAACCCCGAGCTGGTCGACCGCGACGACGAGATCCCGTTCTGAGGAACGGGGTCGCCCCCTCAGGCCCGGCGGGGCTACCCGCCGGGTTCACTTCTCCGCCGCAAGGCAATTTCGAGGTCGAAGCAATTATTGATTCGTGGCATCACGCCAGTTTCGATGCTCTGCTTGCAGGCGCGACTCTATTGCGCTCAGAATAGACGTATAATCAGGGCTCGACGGGCTGCGAGCGGCAAGTTCTGCCGCGATAGCAAGGGTTTCCCAAGCAGAATAATCATGGAACGGGTTGAGCCCCATTACATTTCCTAACGTCTCGTCGCTCGCGCTTGGCGCTACGATCAACTTCGCGAAAAGCTCAACTGCATCGTCCATATCCCAATCAGATACGAACAGTAGCAATGCGCTAAACGCCAGTAGGGAAACCGGCGGACCCTTGGACCGGTAGTTTTCGGGATGGCCCCTGTTCGGAAAATCGGAATTTTTGGCAACGAAAAAAGCCAGGTCCACAGATTTTTCGTAGTAAGGTTGCAGCACGGAAGCATCAAAGACCTCCTGTTCAAAATACTTTTCTGAGAGCGATTTTGCCCGATTAAAGTCATTTGGAAAGAAAGAAGATTTTCTTCTTTCAAATAGCCAATGTAGGAGATCGGAATAATCTTCCGTGAACTGATATTTCGCTGCTTCTTGCCAGTTGAAACCGGGCATCTCTGCATGGACCGGTCGGAACGGCCAGCGGCGGTATAGTGGATGTCGGCATAGGTTTTCCATCCAGTTGATGTCGTCTGACGTAGTGTTCACGCGCATACGTGTCGCGGACTTTAAGTCGAAAAACCATTGGCGCATGGCGCGGATCGATCCCTGATCAAAGGCTCCGTTCTCAACACCCTTGCAGACAAGGCTTCTAACAAAACGGGTCTCTGCGCTGCGTTCATTCGCGAAATCGATTAGGGTTTCATTCGATTGTTTGGACGCTTCCATGTTAAATTCACAAAATCTGTGGTGGGCATCCTGTCCGGTCGGACTCAAGGGCACCTCGATTTTTCAGCGTCTTCCGCTGTTCAGGGCCAGTCTGGCGGCGTGAAGCCTGCAGGAAGCGGCTTGCCGGGATGTTTGGCCTGTCTCTTATACACATCTCCGAGCCCACGAGACAAGAGGC
>OJGD01000124.1_pt1 | contig 39532 bp, 29 predicted proteins | sample 1594571 | NCBI WGS metagenome assembly OJGD01 (sample SAMN05416771, study PRJEB24817) | seawater metagenome | isolation source: Sea water | place: Canada:Atlantic | collected 2013-11
GGCGGGGCTTTCAGCGATTCTTGTCGTTTTTGGACGGAAAATCCCTAGTACCCCATAGAGGCAAGCGAGCTTTCGAGTTCTTGAATTCTACCTGTAAGGGACTGCACTTGGTGCTGATGCTTGGACTGGCTTTCATCAATTGCGGCTTGTGCTTCCTGTTTCAGCGCTGAAGCTAAACGACCAATTAGTTCCTTGATGGGCTGACTGAGCAATGCTTCGTCATCCAGGCGGGCCGAAGCCTCTTCCTCTATCTCTCGTAGGTATCGATGAATGGTGGACTTGGAGCCAGTATTGCCAAGTTCCACGCGAATAGCGTCAATTGAGGGGTTTTCGCCTCGACGGACCAAGGTTTCACGCGCTTTGGATACCAGTGCTTTGTTGACGCCGCCTCTTGCCATATACCACCTCTCACTATATTTCGTACTGTATTACGTACCACGTATATACATACTATATTATATCGCTTTTCGAGACTTGAATAGCTTAAATTTAACTTTAAATAATCAAGAGTTATTGAATGTCAGGTGGATTTCGAGGCGGATTCCTTCAAAATTCAGTACGAATTTGGTACATTCCAACCAATCACGATAATACCCATACCGATCAATGCGATGCAGGCTCCCAGCCAGTCCATAGGAGAAAGTCGTACCCCATCAACCACGCGAAGCCAAACCAACGCTGTCGCCACGTAGACCCCGCCATAGGCCGCATATACCCGACCGCTGGCGGCGGGATGCAGTGTTAGCAACCAGACGAATAGCCCAAGGCATAATGCAGCAGGTAACAGAAGCCAGGTAGATCCCCCCTTGCGCAGCCAAAGATAAGGCAAAAAACACCCTACGATTTCCGCAATCGCGGTGAACACGAAAAGGCCAGCAGTTTTGATTAACAGCATACGTCACTCCTTTGGCACGTCATCACGACAAGGCTCATTGTGTAGTTCAAACTCAACGGTTGTGTGACTTAACTCAAACTCGGCCAGCACAGCGGACAAACGGCGTTTTAAATTTCTTTGATCCTCCAGTGATACATCTGCTGCAAGTTCGATATGAACCGTTAATACATGGCTTTCGCCATCCAGCGACCACAAATGCAGATGGTGAAAATGTTTAAACTCAGAAATGCTTTTAAGTTTCTCTTCGATTCCTTTTGCAATGCCTTGATCGGGTACGCCCTGTAAAAACAGCTTTAAGGTTGAGCCGATGTTTCGAACAACATTCACCAAAATAAATAAGGTGAAGCCGATCGCTAAAATGGGGTCGAGGATCGGCCACTCCACAAACATCAACACAACTGACACAATAAAAACAGCAACCCATCCGAGGACGTCCTCTAGCAAATGCCAGTTGAGCACTTTTTCATTCAGTGTCTCCCCTTTGCTGAGCTTAAATGCGGCGAACCCATTCACGGCAATACCGAAAATGGACAGCGCCAACATACCTTCTGTTACAGGCATTTCCGGATTGAAAAGACGAGGAATGGATTGATATAACACCCAACCTGAACCGGCGATAAGGACAATACCATTGATGAGCGAACCCAATAGCGATAAACGTTTGTAGCCGTAGGAAAATGAACTGGAAGCGGGCTTTTTTCCCAGTTTCGCGAGGACCCACGCCAAACCAATAGACAAACTATCTCCGAGGTCGTGGACGGCATCCGCCATAATCGCGGTGCTATTGGTCAGCACCCCGCCAATAAACTCAATAATCGTGAATCCAACATTGAGAAAGAATGCCCAGCCGATTCGTGTACTACTGTTGTCGTCGTGTGAATGAGAATGCATTGTTCCTCCAGCTCTTTTCTTTTTCTGTTTAGATTCAAAAAAAGTCGGCTCCGGCTTGTGCCGGAGCCAGACGATTATTTTTTGATTTTATTCTCTCGGCGATGAACCCACTGATACAGTACAGGCAGAACCAACAACGTCAGAATCGTTGACGAAATAATGCCCCCGATAACCACGGTTGCGAGTGGTCGCTGAACTTCTGCACCGGTACCAGTGTTTAAGGCCATGGGGACAAAACCGAGACTGGCCACGAGAGCAGTCATCAACACCGGGCGTAAACGAATCATCGCGCCGTCAATAATTGAGTTGGTCAATTCCCCTGTCTCATGCCAAAGCTGACGTATAAAGGCCAACATCACCAGTCCATTTAGTACCGCCACGCCGGACAGTGCGATAAAACCTATTCCAGCAGAGATCGACAGCGGCATGTCCCGTAAATACAGCGATAAAACACCACCAGTGAGCGCGAGCGGCACACCACTGAATATGATCAACGCATCCTTCACTGAGGCAAAGGCCATGACCAGAATACCCAATATCACCAACAAGGTAATCGGTACTACGACGGACAAGCGCTGGCTGGCAGACTCCAGCTGCTCAAAAGTGCCGCCATAGTCCAGCCAATAACCTGGCGGGATATCCGCGTTTTCACGAACACTCGCTTGTACCTCATTGACGAAACTCCCCAGATCACGTCCACGAACATTAGCGGTGACTACGATGCGGCGCTTACCGTTTTCACGACTGATTTGCGCTGGTGCAGGTGAGATGTCCAAGGTCGCGACTTCTTCGAGGGGCACATAATCCCCGTTCGGGAGTGGTACCGGCAGAAACTTCAAACGGTCGATATCGCGACGCGTTGTTTCCGGCAAGCGCACCACCAGCTCAAAGCGCCGATCACCTTCATAAATAATCCCGGCGGATTCACCGCCAATCGCAGCGGACACCCAATCCTGAAGTTCGGCAACATTCAAACCGTAGCGACCCAGGGCGGTGCGGTTCGGAATAACAGAAAGTGTTGGCAATCCCGTTACTTGTTCAACCCTAGCATCCGCAGCACCTTCAATCGAATTGACGACTTTAAGCACATCGTTGGCTGTTAACACCAACTGATCCAGATCATCTCCGAAAATCTTGATACCGAGATCCGCGCGTACACCGGAAATTAATTCGTTAAACCGCATTTGGATGGGTTGCGTAAACTCATAGTTATTGCCCGGCAACTCCTCTAGGGCTCGCTCCATTTCCTCAACAAGTTCCGCTTTGGTTTTGGACGGGTCTGGCCATTCACTATGCGGTTTTAAGGTCACAAAATTATCGGCGACATTGGGCGGCATCGGATCGGTGGCAACTTCCGCCGTGCCGATTCGGGCGAAGACTTTATCCACCTCAGGAAATGCTTTTATTCTCCGCTCAAGAATTTCCTGCATTTCCACGGCTTGCTCCAAACCTGTGCCTGGAATGCGCATCGCGTGCAATGCAATGTCACCCTCATTCAATTGAGGAATGAACTCTGAACCCAGAGTCGTAGCCAACCATAAACAAGACACCACCAAGACTGAGGCAAAACCGACCACGGCCCAGCGAAACTTTAGAGCGAGATTGAGCAGCGGTTTGTAGGCAGATTTTGCCTTGCTGATAACGATGCTTTCTTTTTCGCTGATTTTGCCGTTCATGAACACGGCAACAGCAGCAGGGACCACCGTTAACGAAAGCACCATAGCAGACAATAACGCCATCACTACGGTCGCCGCCATCGGGTGAAACATCTTGCCTTCCACACCGGTCAAACTAAATATCGGGATATAGACGATAGTGATAATGGCCACACCGAATAAGCTGGGACGAATCACTTCGGAGGTTGCGTCAAAAACAGTGTTCAATCGCTCCCGTAAATCTTGTTGACCGCTTTTGTGCTGATTCTCGGCCAGACGACGAACGCAGTTTTCAACAATAATGACCGCTCCGTCTACGATCAAACCAAAATCGAGTGCCCCTAGGCTCATCAAGTTGGCCGATACACCCGTTTTCACCATGCCGGTGATCGTCATCAACATAGCCAGCGGAATAACCGCCGCTGTGATCAAGGCAGCACGGAAATTGCCCAACAAGAGAAACAGCACCACGATAACCAGTAGTGCGCCTTCCATGAGGTTTTTGGACACGGTGGCAATGGCTTTGTCGACTAGCGCGGTGCGGTCGTAGACGGCTTCAGCCACCACGCCCTCCGGCAATGAGACCTGAATTTCTTCGAGCTTGTTAGCTACGTCTTGGGCGACCGTACGCGAATTAGCGCCGATCAGCATCATGGCAGTACCCAATACCGTTTCTACACCATCTCGCGTAGCGGCACCGGTACGTAGCTCTTTGCCAATCGCAATTTCGGCCACATCTTTTATTTTTATCGGTACAGAGTCATGTTCGGTAATGATCACATTACCGATGTCGTCCACCGTTGCGAGCTGACCTGGCGACCGCACCAAAAGCCGCTGACCGTTTCGTTCGATATAGCCCGCGCCCCGATTGTCATTATTGGCCTGCAAGGCTTGCACGACGTTTTCAACACTAACTTTGTAAAGTAGTAATTTTGTGGGGTCGGGCATCACATGATATTGCTTGTTGTAGCCACCGATGCTGTTGACCTCGATAACGCCTTTTACCTGAGCGAGTTGGGGCTTGATAATCCAGTCCTGAATTTCTCGCAATGCGGTCGCGTTATAGGACTCACCGTTAACCATGCGGGCATCAGGATTGGCTTGCACCGTATACATAAAAATTTCGCCCAAGCCGGTAGAAATCGGCCCCATTTCCGGTTCAAGCCCAGGCGGTAAGGCACTTTTGATTGCACCCAGCCTGGCGTTAATCAGGTTGCGTGCAAAATAGATATCAGTGCCTTCTTCAAACACCACCGTGACTTGAGACAAGCCATAACGTGACAGCGAGCGTGTATAGGAAAGTTTGGGTAAACCCGCTAGCGCAGTTTCTACCGGATACGTGATTCGCTGCTCGGACTCTAGCGGCGAGTAACCCGGAGCAGCCGTGTTAATTTGTACCTGCACATTGGTGATATCGGGTACCGCATCAATGGGGAGCTTTTGATAACTCCACACGCCGACTCCAACGATGACAAAAATAAAACAGAGAATTAACAAGCGCCTTTCAACGGCTAGGCGCACAATAGAATCAATCATAATGCGTCCCTTTTAGTGTTCGTGTTCGGCTTCGGATTTTTCGATATCGGCTTTGATCAGGTAGCTGTTTTTACTGACATATTCATCGCCGGACTCAAGCCCATCGACGACCTCATAAAAATGGTCGTCACTTTGACCCAGCACGAGCGGTTTAAAACGATATTCATCATTGATCTTTACAAAAACACCCTGCCGACCACCAAGTATTTGCACCGACTCTTTTGTAACAGCCAAAGAAACTGGAAAGCGACCGACCTGTACACGCGCTTCTACCATCATTCCCGGAGATAAGGTTTGCTTGCTGTTGTCCAGTTTGACTCGCGCTAACTGATAAGGGGATTCCAGCGAGGGCACAATATGATTTACTGTGGATTCGACACTGCCATCGGCAGTCAGAATATGGACGTCCTGACTTTCTGCAACCGAGGACTGCTGAGCGGGATAGACCCGCAGTTCCGCCCACACAGTGTCAAAGTTAGCAATGGAAAACAGAATTTGATCCTGGGTTACTTCGCCGGTGTTGGCGTGACGCTGAACGATGCGGCCTGAAATAGGCGAGTGGAGTTGGTAAGTCTTAAGGCTTTCATTGGATTCAATTTCCGCCAACAGATCACGGGTTTTTACTCGATCACCAATGGTCACACGTACAGATTTGACTAAGCCTTCGAAGCGGGCACGCACATGACTTAATTGTTCTGGCCCCGACACCAACGAGCCGTAAACAGTAATGGTTTGATTAAGTTCCTGGGAACCTGCACGACTGGTTACGATCCCCACTTGCTGTGCCATCTCGCCATCAATACGACTGCTGTTTTCTTCGCCGTGGCCATGCTCATCCTCTCCATCATCCTCATGGCCATATTCTTTGTGATCTGCCGAGGGATTCTCTTCGTGATTAATATGGTCGCCAGCCGCGTGTAGGTAAGTGCTGAAAACAAGGATTAAGACTGTAAGACCGGTGATAATTGCATTTTTCATAGTCATAAATTCCTGAGGTCTGATGGTGATCAAACCCGATGTAAACGATTGATTTAGCGGTTAAGAGCTTCACTGGATAGCTTTTCTATCAGCGCCTGACAGATGAGAGCTGTCGATGCCGCATCGATACGCGCCTGCTTGGTCGCCAGCAACTCTTCCTGAGCGGCAATCAAATCGAGATAGCGATAACGACCATTTTCGTAAGCTTCACGGGTTAATTTAAGTGCGTTTTCTAGCGCTGGGATCACCACATTTTGGGTTTTATTGGCGGCCGCGATGCTTTGCTTTCTGAGCGACCAGGCTTCAAAAAGTTGGGCATGCAAACGCAAGAGCAGATCCTGTCGGGCATAATCCACGGCATTGCGATTGGCCAGAGCCGCTTTCACTTCACCGCTGTTTCTCTTATTAGAGAACAAGGGAATGGAGAGCCCCACGGTGAATGCTGAATCGCCTGTTTCTTCGAAGCGTTTGATGCCTGCACGCCACGTCAGATCACTGCGTCCACCTGCGCGAGCCAATGTCACTGCGGCATCCCTGATCCGCGCCTCACTTGCAAACACCTGAATAGTCGGGGAAGTTTTTATTCGCGCATACAGCTGCTCAAAGCCTGAATTTTCTCCGAATTCAAAAAGGCTCCCCTCCAGTGTGCTAAATGCCGGGGTGGTGTCACCCCAAAACCGAGCGAGCTGCACTTTCTGGCGCTGAAACTGTTCCTCCAACGAAGCAAGACGGATTTCCGCACGCGCAACGGCGGCTTGCCCACGCATGACTTCCGCTTCAGGTGCCGCTCCCTGTTTGGAGCGTGTTTTGAGGGTTTTTAACAACGATTGGGACAGTGCTAGAGATTCCTCAGCGAGCCGAATGTTGGCCTGGGTTGCCAAGCCCTCTATATAGGCGGTCGTCAGCTCACCGAGCACATCAAGGGTAGTGGCTTGTTGTTCCCATTCCGCCTGATTGATACGAGCATCTGTATAGGAAACGCGGGCCTGACGTTTACCTGCCAGTTCAATCACTGACGATATCGCCAGTGTGGTTTCTGCTGAATCAAATCCTGCCGTACTGCCGGATCCAGCGAAGTTTTCTACCTCAAGTTCAAATGCCATCGCTGGGCGTAAGGCGCTGGTTTGCCTTCGGGCGCTCAGCGCTTCCTGTGTGAATCTGTATTGGTAGAGTTGTGGATTGTTTGACAGCGTGCGGGCTAGCGCGTCATTTAGAGTCAGCTTGGTATCGGCGTACGCAGCATTTGCCGTGATGGTCAAACTGCAGAGTAGAAAAGCAAGCCACGCACAGGGCTTATGGCACCTGTAAAAAGTGAGTAATTGCATGGATAAGTCCTAATATAAGTCGTAATTCCGCAAGTGCGGGTAAAAAACGGTACTTAGGGCTTATGCTTTAGGAGGGCGCAGGATGGTTTCGAAGGTATTGGGAAAAGCGCTTTCCGAATAAAAGGAAACAGGTGATGAACTCTTCGTCAATAAAAGCTGATCGGTAGAGACTAGAATAGCGGGACAAAAATGAGCGTGACCGTGGCAGCAGTGATGACAATCCAATGTCGAAGAGGCCGACGTATCTGTAGTAAGAGTTTTGACGTCGTGTTTTTCAACTTCAAGCACGCCAAGATGTTGATGGGCCTCGTCGAAAGTCACATGCTCAGAACTTGACTGGTGCAGTTGATGTGCGTCGCCCATAGACATACCGGATTGCAAAACAATCAGTGCAAGCAAAAAATATGTCAGGACACGTTTAAGCATTTTTTAATCTATCTGATCACTTGATCTCGAAAACAGGTCGCTATCGTAGCAGAAGTATACGCCGAGCGCCGTTTAAAACAATAAAGCCAATAATAACCCCAACCACCAAATCCGGAATGTGTGATCCCGTCATCGCCACTAGAATGCCGGCAATGATGACGCCGGTATTGGCCAACACATCATTGGCTGAGAATATCCAGCTGGCCTTCATATGTGCCCCTTGGTTACGCGATTTGAAGATTAGCAAGAGGCAAGCAATATTCGCTACCAAGGCAACGGCGCCTGCCCCCATCATGAGTACTGAAACGGGTTCGCTCCCGTAGACAGCTCGCCTAAAGACTTCGAGTAGGACGCCCACAGCAAGCGCGAGCTGTAGCCAGCCAGAGAAATGGGCAGCCTTGAGCTTAAGTCGAGCGGCCTTACCCACCGCATACAGCGACGCACCATAGACCGCAGCATCGGCAAACATATCCAGCGAGTCAGCGATTAAGCCAGTGGATTGCGCCACAATGCCCACGCCAAACTCAAGTGCAAACATGACCGCGTTGATTGCCAGCAACCACCGTAATACCCGCGCCTCTCTTACTTCGTCGGACTTTGCCGTTACCTGGGCTTGCCGAACGGCATCAAAATCTACCGGCTCCAATGAAATCAGTTGTGCCCGAAGACCAACAGAGATCATGGTTTTTTCCACTGTCTCCGCAATATCTGGGTGATATATCCGCACCCTGCGGTTGGAAATGTCGAATTCGAAGGTGAGCCCCTCATCAAAACTAGCAAATGCAGTGCGAATCAGGTTCTCTTCTGACGGGCAATCCATATCAGTGACATGAAACACGCTTACGTGGCTGGCTCCAGCCTGCATATCGCTGTTCGCTTCAGCCTGTGTTGGCGCTGTGCTGCTAGAGCCGCAGCACACTTTCGAATCTGTTGACATAGCCGACTCTTGTTAGATGGATATACCAAGGCTACACTCTATAGTAACAGTAGAGTCAAGGGGGAAACCTATGAAAATTGGTGAGCTCGCTAAACGCAGTGGCTGTTCGATCCAAGCGATACGCCACTACGAAAAGGAAGGCTTAATCTCCGAGCCTGCTCGTACTGACGGCAACTTCCGTATATATAGTACTGGCGCGCTTGAAAAATTGTCATTCATCAAGAATTGCCGTGCGCTGGATCTGACGTTAAGCGAAATCAAACACCTCATCTCGCTACAACACTCACCAGGCACACCGTGTGAAGCGGTGAATGACATGATTGATGCTCACCTGCACATTGTCGAGACCCGTATCACGGATCTCCAAAATCTTCAGCGTGATCTAAAGCGGTTGCGACATAAATGTGGTCGCGCACGATCTATCGATCAGTGCGGAATATTAAATGAACTATCGCCAAAATCGCAGCATACGTTTACAGATAACAAAAGGAAGTAAGGGTGACAGACCTTGATCACTATATCCGGGCGGCAACACGCGATAACACGCGTTTAAGTTACCGTGCGGCTGTTGAACATTTTGAAAGTCACTGGGGTGGTTTTCTTCCTGCGACCGCCGATAGCGTGGCTCGCTATTTGGTGGATTATGCAAATACTTTGTCAGTAAACACACTGCGTCAACGACTAGCTGGTCTAGCGGCCTGGCATCTTGATCAGGGCTTTCCTGACCCGACCAAAGCCCCGCATGTAAAAAAAGTGTTAAAGGGCATCGCCGAATTGCACCCAGTCGTCCCAAAGCAAGCCAAACCAATTCAGCTTGACCAGCTAACGCTACTGGTAAGCTCGTTTGATCATTTTATTGAAACTGGCTCACCAAAAGAAGCGCTGCAATCGATCCGGGATAAAGCCCTATTGTTGATCGGTTTCTGGCGTGCGTTCCGCAGTGATGAATTAGCCCGACTTAGTGTAGAGCATATTCAGGCGGAGTCTGGAAAAGGGATGGACATATTTGTCCCCCGCAGTAAAGGCGATCATTCTAGACTGGGGCGGCGATACAAGGCTCCTGCATTAAAACAACTTTGTCCTGTCGAAGCTTATTTAGATTGGGTCAGTGCGGCGCAAATAAAGGTCGGGCCGGTTTTTCGTTCGATTAATCGTTGGGGACATATATCCGAAGACGCACTTCATCCCGCAAGCATCATCGGCATTATTCAGCAGTGCTGTTCACGAGCCGACATAGATGAGGCGAACTTGTTTAGCAGTCACTCTCTAAGAAGAGGTTTCGCCACCTGGGCAAATGCGCAAGGTTGGGATACGAAATCCTTGATGGAATACGTGGGTTGGAAAGATGTTCAGTCCGCGATGCGATACATAGACTCGCCAGATCCATTTGCTCAGTATCGTACAGAAACGGGAATTGCTACGGTAATTGCGCCAATCGAACAAGATGAACAAAAAACCATCCAAACGCTATTGGAGGTTCTTCTCGTTCTAGAGCCTTATAGCAAGCTTTCCAAGCGCACTGACAGAGCAAAAAAATTAATCGAGGGGTATTGCTTGTCGCCGTTGTCAATGAATAAAGTCAATTTAGAAGGAAGGCATTACGAGATTATGGTCGAGCACAGTGACTACGATTCATTGGATGAAATCCTAGATGAACTACTTCACCGAATGCACGAGATCGCGTCAGAGAATCAATGCATGCTGGAGGTTAGCGTTCGCGATCCTCGCACCGATAAACACTGGGATTAACAGACTCTGTTTTTAAAGGAATTTGAAATATGAGCAGTCTGCATGAAACTGCCTATCCTCGACTGCGCAACACCATCACAGATAAAGAGCTCAAGGAGTATTACACTCCAACACCAGAAGAACTAATACTGATCTCATCAGAAAAAAGGCCGATTCTACGTGTCGGGCTCATTCTGAATTTAAAATTACTTCAACGACTCGGATACTTTGTGCCTGTGGCCTCAGTGCCACGCTCGATTATGCAGCATGTGCTCGATGCGATGGGTATAAAACGACCGATTACTCTTAAACAGCTCAAAGACTACGACCGGTCGGGGTCTCGATCACGTCAGCAACAACAATTAAGGGAATATCTCGGCATAAAGCCATTCGATTTAAGCGACCAGCCTTGGCTCACTCAAATTGCTGAAAATGCATCAGAGACAAAAGAGATGCTCGCAGATATCATCAACGTGATGCTAGAGGAATTGGCGCATCATCATTTCGAGCTGCCCGGATTTACAGTCCTCAAACGAATCGCTCGCGCAGCAAGAAATAAAGTCAATGATGCCTGTTTTCGCGAGATTGGACTGGATCTCTCGCCAGAAGCCAAACAAAAAATTGATGAATTACTGAACCCGTCCGATGGCGCTTACAGTGCCTGGAATATTCTTAAACGTGAACCCAAAAAGCCGGGTAACAAAGAAGTTCGAAGTTATCTTCAGCATGTTCATTGGCTCCAAACATTAGGTGAAACTCTCCCTGAGGCCAACATTCCGGTTGTGAAATATCGGCAGTTTGCCCTAGAGGCTCGTGCATTAACAGCCCCCGAAATGGCACGACTCAAAGTCCATAAGCGCTATGCACTTGCCGTAATATTGATTCGCCAACAACATAGTAAAGCCTTGGACGATGTTGCAAACTTGTATATCAAGATGCTGCGAAGCATGGAAGCTGGTGCCCAGGCCGCATTGAACAAATATATCCTGGAGCACCAAAAACAAATCGATGCCTTGATTGCAAAATTTCGCGACGTTCTTATCGCTTACGACCAAGATTCTGAACAATTAGCCAAACTGCAAGCGATTGGAGGTGTCTTGGGCGATGACGCTAGCGCGCTGATTGATCGTTGCAATCAGCACATTGCTTATGCCGGAAACAATTACTACCCCTTCATGTTAAGCAATTACCGCCAGAAACGCGCTTTGCTTTTCAATTGTCTGGATATACTGGATTTGCAATCAAGCTCCAGCGATACCAGCAGCACGACATTGCTTATCCTGCTAAAGAGTTTGCGTAGTACTCGATCAGAATTTATCAGCGAAGAGACACTTAATCAGCATTTGCCTGAGCCATTTGATACCAGTTGGTTTACAGAAAAATGGCGCAAGCTGATCCTGTCGAACACGAAGAACGAAACCGGAATAACTCAACGACTTTTCCATAGAAAATACCTTGAACTCTGTTTGTTGTTACACATCAAGCACGAGCTCTCATCGGGCGATTTGTATATTCCGTTTAGCGTCGAATTTGATGACTATCGCGAGCAACTGGTGGACGATGAAACATTGGATGACGAATTAGACGAGTATAGTGAACAGGTGGAGATGCCACTGAATAATGCGCATTTGTTTGTTACTAACTTAAAGCAGGAGCTATCAGATCGATCAAAACAGGTAGACGAGCGATTTCCTGCCAATCTTCACGCCTCGATCAAAGAGGGTAAGCTGTCGATCAGTCCGATAAGAAGTGAACAACCGTTAGCCGAACTGCAAAAACTCGATGCACTGATTACGGAAAACCTCCCTGAAGTAAGCATTATTGACATCCTTACCGACACTGAAAAGTGGCTTGGTCTGCATAAACTATTTGGGCCGTTGTCAGGGAATGAATTACGTATAGATGAACCCGAAAAGCGTTTCATCACCACGTTATTTTGCTATGGCTGTAATCTAGGGCCAGTTCAAACAGCCAAGTCTGTGAAGAATATCAGCAGAAAGCAGATTGCCTGGCTCAACCTTAGACATGCTTCCGAAGATCGCTTGGACAAAGCGATCACCCAAGTCGTCAATGCTTACAATAAATTTGATCTACCTAAATACTGGGGCAGCGGCAAGCACGCGTCGGCTGATGGAACGATGTGGGATCTGTACGAACAGAACCTGTTAACGGAATACCATATTCGATATGGCGGTTATGGTGGTATTGGTTACTACCATGTTTCCGATACCTACATTGCATTGTTCAGTCATTTTATTCCATGCGGTGTCTATGAAGCGGTGTACATACTAGGGAACATCTGATTAATTGAAGAAAACCGACATGATGGCAATTATTTCCAAAGATCAGGCGTTCATTTCCCTCGTTAACGCGTCTTTCGACGCGTATTTAAGCGGTAGTGTCGCGCACAGCGCACGCTACCCCGATTTCAGGGCGCACTATCCCTGTAGTGCTCCCCGCTGTTTCAATAAATGCTCTTTGGCCATGACCAGGTTGATTAGCGCACAGGTGGTGAAGAGATAATGGGCATTCTTCTCCAGCCCTTTGTACCGCACTTTGCAGAATCCAAACTGGCCTTTCATCACGCCGAAGGCGTGTTCCACTCGGGCGCGGATTCTGGACTTTCTACGGTTAAAGTCACGCTCAGCGTCCGTCAATTTCCGGTGGCGGCTACCTTTCTTCTGAGTCAAGTCCAGTGCGCTGGGTGCAGCTTCGCGGATAGCGCAGCCTTTGCCGCTGTAGGCAGAATCACCGAAGACAAGCTCTTCCTCTCCATGCAGCAAATCCCCAATAACGGCAGAGTCGTGAACATTAGCGCCTGTGGCAATCACCGAGTGGATCAGCCTGGTTTCGGTATCAACACCGATATGGGCCTTCATGCCGAAGTACCACTGATTCCCTTTCTTGGTTTGGCGCATATCCGGATCGCGTTGCTTCTTCTTGTTCTTCGTGGAGCTGGGCGCACTGATAATACTGGCATCAACGATGGTGCCGCGATTGACTTTAAGACCATTCTCCTTCAGGTACTGATTCACCAGATGGAAGAACTGATCACCCAGATTGCGCTTCTCCATCAAATGGCGAAACTTGCAGATAGTGGTCTCGTCCGGCGCAGGCTCGGTGCCCAAATCAATGCCGACAAACCGACGCATAGCGCGGGAATCGTAAATCGCTTCTTCAGCAGCGGGGTCGGAAAGCTGGAACCAGTGTTGCAGGAAGTAAATGCGCAGCATTCTCTCGATGCCGATAGGCCGACGTCCCGCGCCTTGCGGGTTGGGATAGAACGGCGTGATGGCGTCCACCAATCCTTGCCAAGGAATGATGCGATCCATGTCTTCGAGAAACTGCTCCTTACGGGTTTTCTTGCGGTGCTTCTCGAAGCTATCAGTCAGAGAAAGTTGTTTCATCATCAAATCTCGGGGCCGTTGAGTGAAGTCGATATTATCGCTCAACGGCAGAATTAATCAGAGATGCCCTAGACGGACTAATGAACAACAAATCTGACATCCAGCCCGATACGTTACATGGCGACACACAGGCGCAAAGCTATCCAGTATTTGGTTTGTCACATTTGCTGGGCATCAATCTCATGCCTCGAATCCGCAACATTCAGGATTTGTTGCTTTTCCGACCTGACAATCGATATCGATACAAAAGTATTGAGCCCTTGTTTGCAGGAAGCATAGACTTCAAATTAATCGAGCGGCATCTTCGAGATATGCTTCGCGTCGTCATATCGATCAAGAAAGGCAAAATTACCGCCTCAACGATTTTGCGTAGGCTTGGGACCTACAGTCGTAGAAACAAGCTATATTTGGCATTTAAAGAGCTGGGAAAGGCGATAAGAACACTCTTTTTACTGCGCTATATCGATGAAATTGAGCTTCGAAAAACCATTCAATCAGCCACAAACAAAAGTGAGGAATTTAACGGTTTTATTAAATGGCTCTTTTTTGGAGGTGAGGGCATCATTGCAGAAAACGTCCGTCATGAGCAGCGGAAAATCGTTAAATACAACCAGCTAGTAGCTAATATGGTGATTCTCTATAACGTTGAGAAAATGACCCATGTTCTGAAGCATTTGTCGAAAGAGGGTGTGATAATCAACAAAGAGCTGCTTAATGGGCTCTCACCATACCGAAATTCTAATATTAATCGCTTTGGTGACTACAATTTGGATCTGGAAAAAGTAATTCCGCCGCTGGATTTTGGAATCAAGATACTGGAGACAGAAAAAGCGAAATAAGACTTATATATCAATAATTTAAGGTACAATTGGCGAATTTTTCCAGAATGACGGCCGACCCTCATTTTCCGAGGCGAACTGCGCATAATAATCGAATAAAAAATCATCAAAATGTTTTTTCGTTAGCTTATCGCCCCCATCGAAGTCCTTGTAGGTTTCTTCGAGCTCAAGGAAATAGTCCTCAATTGTACCTGCAACTGGTAACAACTTGTCATCATGCCCGAACCAGGCTAACCGGAAAAACCACGCGCCAGCCAACAACGCAATGCATGATAGGGAGAACAGCAACCAGAAACAAAGTGTCGCTATACCTGAATCATTTGGCTTGGATTCCGAATTCAGCATGAACGCCAAAAATGCAATGATCGCCAACATTACAGTAAATGGAAGGCTCAGACGGGCACTGACCTTTTCGATACGCTCCAGCTCATGAAAGTAAAGCTTTTCATACAGCAGGAACCTTTCCCTTTTCTCCACAGCATCTCCATGTAATTTATCGCGCGGCAGAGCTAATATACCACCAGCTGAGGTTTACGCTCTATTGGAAAGCAGATGAGCGGCACCTGGACAGCTATATCGCAGTCAAGAGCGTTTCCCTAAGCCCGGTGAACCTCCTTGCACCGTTGGCCCTCGAGGAGGACGATTACCGTCATAGGTGGTACCGGAATTCTTTCGGTGCTTGCGAGACTGGTTTTTCTCGCCTGGTGTTGGTGGACGACCATGAACCCGCTTGAAATGTTTTGTCAGGTCGCCTGAGGATAAAAAATCTTGGCACTGCGTGCAGAATTTCCTGCCGTGTTGTTTGCCCGCTCTAGATTTTTTCTTTGCGGCCGGAACTGCATTTTGCCTGGCGGCTCTCGCTTCCGTGGTATTGCGAATCATCAATTTACGATTATCTGACAGTTGCCGCTCCATTTTTGCCATCAACTCATCGAGAAGCTGCTTGTCAGGAGCTGTTAGTTCAAAGTGATGAGCAACTTCCGCGAGTGCCTCAAGGGCCTTTCTCTGGTTGCTCACAGCGCGGGCTAGATCACCCTTTTCCCTTTCCACGCATCCACCTCCATGCCGCCATATCAAGTAAATTATATGTAAACAAAGTTTACTGTAAAGCAATTTTCTGCAATGATCAGGATTCTTCACTGCTTCTGAGGTAGCCTGACACGCACCGGCCCATGAAAAAAGATAAATATGATGTATTACAGAGGCTTACAGTGATTGAATTGCTCGCCCTATGGGAGGGGCGACTGGTCACAAATCGCCTGGTTAACTGGTTTGGCATCAGCCGCCAGCAGGCGTCCGGGGATATTCGACGCTATCTCACTGAGCACAATCCGGGGTCTCTGATCCACGATCCCAGCCTAAAGGCCTACGTTCCGTCACCGACTTTCAAGCCGGTACTGACCCACGGTCACGTCAATGAATATTTCGACATGCTTTCCGGGCATAGCAGCGATACCACTTCGGCCGTCGTAGAGACAGAGGATTGCCTGACTGGTGTAAGGCTTCCCGATCGTGCCGTCAGACCAGAAGTTGTAAGGGAAGTAGTCAATGCCTGCCGAACTGGAAGCAGCCTCAAAATCGTCTATGCGTCAATGAGCAACCCCGCATGGGCCGAGAGGATCATCTCTCCACACTCTCTTGTTTATACAGGATTTCGCTGGCATGTCAGGGCCTATTGCCACAAGCGCAACGAATTTCGAGACTTATTGCTGTCCCGCATAGACAGAGTGCCCAAACCCTCTGAAGCACCTGCGCCACTCCCAGCGGAAGACACGCTCTGGCAAGAATCAGTCACCATCAATCTCGTGGCCAACCTCAAATTGAGTGAAGTACAGCGTTCACTGGTTGAGGTGGACTATGGGATGCCGGAAGGGCGCCTACAAATCGTTGTCCGCAAAGCCCTTGCTCATTACACAATCCAGCGCTACCAAGCGGCAATCACACCTGAAGAGTCCCAGGACGAACTAAGGTACCCATTGATGCTGCTACCCGACGACCGCAAGAAAATCGGTCCCTACTTGTTTGGAGCCGATGTGTGAGACGGCATGACTGAGAACTTTCGTTACGACAGCGATCTCACCGGCGGCTCCCTGATGGTGAGGGAGAGTCGTGTAGTGGCAGACCTACTTCTTGCCCAAGCTGATAGTGCGACGTGGGATCACGCCATCCGCGTCGAAAACCGCCTCCAGAAGCCAACAGCCGCTTCTGCAAAGCGCAACGCCCAGGCGATCAGAAAACGTCTTGAGCGACTGGAACCTGAATTCTGGCGTGCTATCCGTGATGGCGACGAAGAACTCGCCACCCAGGCCTCCTATTGCGCCTCATTGGAGCGCAACCTCCTGCTCGTGGAATTCGTTGAGTCAGTCGTGAAGGATACCTACACCACGCGCGCCGACACTCTGGCTTTTTACCTATGGGAGGAGTTTCTCGACCACCAGGCTAATCGGGCACCAGAGATCCTTGATTGGAAGGCCTCAACTCGGAAGAAGATGGGGCAGGTCGCTTTCCGGATTTTGGCCGAGGCTCATTACCTTAAGAACACCCGAGACACCGTGCTCCAGCATGTCTTGGTGAGACCTGAAATTCGCATAATGCTCGAAGACACCTACCGGCATCGCATATTGCAATGCTTGGACGTGTCCTCACGACGAGCGCAATAAGAAGGATGGCAATGGACGCATCACTCAACGAACGACTTAACCAGATCCCAGCAAAGATTTTGGCCGATGAATTCCTGAAAGGTCATGGGCTTGGTAATGAAATTGGTTTCTGGGTCTTTGACTACCAACCAGAAACCGAGCTGCAGGTACGTGAATACATCGCCTTTCTGGAGGACATGCTAGCCAAGAAGCATGCCCACCTGCCGGTTGTGCACATCAACTTACTCTCCGCGCTCATCGAATACCTCAAGGATCGCGGTTTTATAGACAAGGCAATCAATCTGCAGCGAGCGAAGGGGGATGATGCACTGCTCAGCGCCCTCAAGGGCCCGCTGCACATGGACAAATTTGTCCCGTACCTGAACGAACGCTATCAGGCCGACAAGGCAAGCCTAGTTCTGATGTCAGGGGTAGGCTCTGTATGGCCGATGATTCGTGCTCACAATATTCTCAACCGCCTTCATTCCGTGCTCGGGCATGTGCCTTTGGTGCTTTTCTACCCCGGCCAATACGACGGCCAAAGCATGAGCCTGTTTGGACGCATTCCAAGCAATAACTACTACCGGGCCTTCAAGCTCGTACCCTGAACGCTATCGCCTATAACGACAACGTAAAGAGAACGCACTCACATGAATATCAAGGAACTCTTCTTCAAGCCATTGGATCGGTCAATTAACGGGGTAGTGAAGGCCGACCAGAATGATGACGCCACGGTGTATCAAGAGCTGGACGAGTATGTCGTCACCAACGAGCTTGAGCGCCATTTCCGGGACTTTTTCCAGTCTTACGCCACTGACCTGAAAGACCCGTCGATAGCCAACCGCGTCGGTGTCTGGATTTCTGGCTTCTTCGGTTCTGGTAAGTCCCACTTCCTGAAAACCCTGTCGTATATCCTTGCAAACACGCCGGTTCACGACGAGGAAGGCAAAGAAAGGCATGCCGTCTCTTTCTTTGACGAAAGTAAAGTCAGGGACGCGTTTATTCGAGCAGACATCGATAAAGCTGTGAGCACTCATGCCGATGTCATCCTGTTCAATATTGACAGCAAAGCCAGCTCCAATGACGACGGCAATCCTATCTTGAATGTGTTCCTCCGCGTATTTAACGAGCACCAGGGCTTCAGCGGAGACCACGCTCATATCGCGCACATGGAGCGCCACCTGTTCCAGAAAGGCGTGTATGAGGATTTCAAAGTCGCTTTTGAACGATCCTCTGGCCACTCCTGGGAGTCAGAGCGTGATGGCTTCCAGTTCTATCAGGATGATGTAGAGGCGGCCATCTCTGAAACCCTCAACATGTCACCCGAAGCCGCGCATAAGTGGTTTGAAGCGTCAGAAGAGACCTTCAGTGTCTCGGTTGAAAACTTCTGCCATTGGGTGAAGGAGTATCTGGAAGAGCGAGGCGGTGATAGCCGTATCCTGTTCCTAGTCGATGAAGTGGGGCAGTTTATCGGCAGCGATACCAAACTGATGCTGACACTGCAGACGATCACAGAGAATCTTGGCACCATCTGCAAGGGTCGCGCCTGGATCATTGTTACCTCGCAGGCCGATATGGACGCAGTGCTGGGCGAATTGTCGTCCTCAAAAGCGAATGATTTCTCCAAGATCGCCGGTCGCTTTAAGACGCGGTTGTCGCTGTCCAGCTCAAACACCGATGAGGTCATTCAGAAGCGCTTACTACGCAAAACTCCGGAAGCTGCGGAGCTATTGAAATCTGTGTTCGACCAGAAGGGTGATATCCTGAAAAACCAGATCACCTTTGACCGATCCGGGCCCACCCTGAAAAACTTTGACGGCCCGGACAGCTTCGTCAATAACTACCCCTTTGCCCCCTACCATTTCCAATTGGTGCAGAAGGTCTTTGAAGAGATCCGCAAAGTTGGTGCCACAGGTGCGCACCTGGCTTACGGTGAGCGTTCCATGCTCGATGCGTTCCAAATGGCAGCGAGTGCCATCTCGAACGAAGAAATCGGCGCCCTTGTGCCCATGCACCGCTTCTATACCGCCGTTGAGGGCTTTTTGGATACCGCGGTAAAGCGCACTATCGATCAGGCTGGTGAGAATGCCACCTTGGACAGCTTCGATGTTCAGATGCTGCGCACGCTGTTCATGATCCGCTATGTTGATCTGATCAAAGGCACCCTCGACAACCTGGTTACCCTGTCTATCGAGAAAATCGATGACGATAAACTAGCGCTGCGCAAACGTATCGAGGACAGCTTACAGCGCTTGGAAAAAGAAAGCCTGATCACGCGGAATGGAGACGAGTTCCTATTCCTGACCAATGAAGAGCGCGACATCACCCAAAAGATCAAGGCAACCGACATTTCCAGCTCAGAAGAAAACAAAGAACTGGGCAACCTGATCTTTAAGGATCTACTCCGCGATACCAACAAGTACCGCCACCAGCCCAACAAGATGGACTACGGCTTGGGCCGCTACTTAGACGGCCACTCCCTTGATGGCAAATACGAATCGGATCTCAAGGTCGAAATCGTGTCTCCCCTAGATACTGATTATGCCCTCTATTCCGAAGCTGGCTGCATCAACAAAAGCACTGAGGGTGACGGCCTGATCCTGTTCAAGCTTGGTGATGACAAGCAATTCTTCAGTGAGTTGAAAACCTGGCTGAGAACCAACAAATTTATCCGCTTGAATGACGACGGCACTCAGGCCGACATCACACGCATACTGGCCGACCGAGGCAGAGAAAACCAGGAACGCAAGAAGCGCCTCCGCGCCCGAATTGAAGAAATTTTACTGAAATCCGAGGCCTACGCCCTTGGTCAGCATCTGTCCCTATCTACAGCCAATGCCATCTCCAAGCTCGACGAAGCCTGTCGCTATCTGCTGGAGAATACCTATACCAAACTCTCCTATATTAAGGTCTATCAGCAAGATCCATGGCGAGAACTCAACGCCATCCTGACCATTGATGATATTGGTCAGATTGGCCTGTCACTGGAGGGGGAAGAAGGTAATCCAAAAGCCATCCGTGACGTTGAGCAATACATTGGGCTAAGAGCGAGCGGTACCGAGCGAATTCTGGTATCGGATATCGTTGAGCGGTTCAGCAAGCGACCCTATGGCTGGCCAGACGCTGAAATTCTGTTAATGGTCGGCCGGTTGGCTGCGGCTGGACGGATATCCTTCCAGCTAGGGGGTGGAACCCTGCCTGTAAGGGAGGCATTGGAACCCCTCCAGAATACCCGCCGGCGCCGCGATGTCTCAATCATCAAGAAACGCCAAACCGATGAAGCAGTCCTCAAGCAGGCACGTAACCTGACCCAGGATCTATTCTCCTCAATGGGGCCGGCGACCGAAAAGGAGCTATTTGAGTTCTACTTCCAACACTTCAGTCAATGGCTAGGCAATCTCAAATCCTATAAAAGTAAGACCGATGTTGGCCGTTTCCCCGGAAAGGCTGTTATCGAAAAGTCCATACTGACCCTGGAACGCGTGCTCAACAATGACGATAGCTTCGACTTTTTCAAGCAGGTTGTGGACAAAAAAGACGATTACCTCGATCTGGAAGAAGACTATCGCGACATCCACGAGTTTTTCAGTAACCAGATACATACCTGGCAACAGCTTCAGCAGGCTTTGCGCCACTTTGATAAAAATCGCCAGGCTCTGGAGAAAAATGCCGGGGCCAACAAGGCCTTGGCCGAGCTCCATGCTATCGAGTCTGCCACCGCCCCCTATGGCATGTTGCACAAAGTAGCCACGCTGATTAGCGCAGTAGAGAGCGTCAACGAACTGCTGCTAACGGAAAAACGCGTCCACGCCATTGCTCGGGTCGATGACAAGACCCAGCAACTGGAAGCGGAAATAGCCAAAAGCGGTATCGGTACGCCCGAGCTGAGTAACCGCCTGCTCAGGCCTCTCCAATTGGTAAAATCGGATCTGGAAACGGAGACCGGTATTGCCGGCATCTATATGCTTCAGACCGAGACGGCCACCGAGCGCTTCGATGATGGCCTGTATGAGCTAGAACGAGCTGTCCAGGCGGAGATTGACCGTCGCGCCAAAGCGGAAGAGGTAGCCAAAACCGAACCAGATGACACGTCCGGCACGGACACGACACCCCCTATGCCGGCCGCGCAGCCTGAGAGGCCCGTTGCAAAACCCAAACCAGTGGTCGAGGTCAATGTATCTAGCGTCTACAACAAAACATGCGAGGGCGCGTATATGGAAACTCAGGAATCGATCGACCAGTTTGTCGAGGCATTGAGGGCCGAGTTGCAGGCCATCATTCAGGCCGAAAAGCGGGCTCGCCTCCGATGAGCAAAAAGGCTTGCATTTCCATGTACTGTCTGGAAGGCTTGTCCCATGTCCTAGGACTAGGGACGCCCGCGAGGCCATTCACATGAAAAGTCAAGATATTGTATTACTGCTTAAATTGGTCGCCTTAAGCAAGCTGGAGCTCGATCCGGAAGCCGGTAGCAACGCGAGCCGGACATGGCCGCTCGATTGGCAGGATTGGGAAGACGCGCATCCCCAGCAAACGGAAATCGACGATTTCTTCCCTGCGAAACAGGACCCTTTTAGCGAGTACATAGCCTCACGCTATACCGCCCGGCATTTAGAACAGGAAACCGGGATCAGTAAATCGCAGGTGAACCTCGCCCTGAATCGCTGTATGGACGTCGGTCTCGCAAAAAAAGACCGCAGAACTGGCGTGCCAAGGGCCAATACCCGAGCGCTCTATGACTTCATCGTGTATGGCCTGAAATACATTTTCCCTGGCAGGCCAGGCGAAGTTACGCGGGGTATTGCCACGGCATTCGCTGCACCGGTATTGAATGAAAAACTCATGAGCGCAGGCGAATGGGTTCCAGTGTGGCCAGACGCCAGAGGAAATACCAAGGGACAAGCTGTGGAGCCTCTTTGCAAGTCCGTGCCTTATGCCGTCCGTAAAGACCCAGAAATGTACGCATTGTTGGCGCTAGTGGACGCCATACGGATTGGACAACCACGCGAGGCAAACCTGGCCTGCGAACTACTCAAGAAACACATGGGGGTGAGGTAGTGTCAAATTTACCGCTACTTAAGAAGATGCTCGAACAGGTCGCCATTGCCCTCGGCCCAGCGCTGCGAGCGCAAATGACCTTTGTGGGAGGCTGCACTACAGGGCTTCTACTCACCGATGACTTCACCAAAGAGCAGGTTCGCCACACCGACGACGTGGATCTCATCGTTCATACAATGGGCTACCTCGGGTTTCACGCGCTTCAAGATCAACTACGTCTACAGGGCTTTACCATTCCGATGCCACCGCCAGGGGAGAGTCTCCCCATCTGCGCAATGCAACTCGGCCCACTGCGCGTGGACTTCATGCCGGACGACGAGAAAGTTTTGGGGTTTGGGAACCGCTGGTATCAGGACGCTATGGAAACAGCAACCAAATACGAATTGAATCCAGATCTCACCATTCGCCTAGTGACGCCAGTTTACTTCTTAGCCACGAAGCTCGAAGCCTTTAAAGGCCGGGGAAATGGAGACACGCTTGGAAGCAGGGACATTGAGGACATACTGCATCTTGTCGATGGCCGACCGGAATTGGTCGAAGAAGTCCGCGCAGCGTCGGCGGAAGTGCAAGCATACTTCGTTGACGAGTTGTCTAAATTACTCGAAGACCAAAACTTTGAATACGCCGTGAGCAGTCAGGCTGGCGGGAACAGCGAACGGGAAGCGATCATTTTTCAGCGATTGGAAAAGCTGGCCACTCTCCTTCAAGCGACCCAAGGGTAACCGCGCCTATGCGAGTTTCATGGACAAGCCAGCAGGGCCAAAAACGCAGACAAAATAGCGATGCAGCCGCCATTGGGTATTGTGGGGAATACTTTATCGCGACGCTAGCTGACGCGGCTGAGAAACATTTCGATGGCCACATGCTCAACGGTATCAATAACCGAGGTGAACGGCTCGCACAATACTGGGCCAATAGCACCACCAAAACCATCTTGGAATCAGGTTCATACTTAAATACAGAGCAAGTAATTGCGCAGTTAGCCGACCGACAAAAAACACTGCGAAGCGACTTTCTCTATGACATCGCAAGCTACGGCGTGCTCATCCTCAATGTAAGAAGCGGCAAACTGCAATGGCTCTATACCGGAGACTGCAGAATTGGGGTACAGAGCAATGGAGCAAAAATAGATTGGATTAACATGCCTCACCGTATCGAAAGTACAGAGATCTATAAGCGCACTGGGGTGGAGGGGCGTCCAATTATTGCGGATGAACAGCAGGTTGCTCAACAAACGCTCACCCAGTCCCTGAATGCGCGCCGTTTCACTCAACCAGAATTAATCGAAGCAGATATAGCACAGGATGCAACTGTGCTGGCAGCCACCGATGGGTTCTGGTGTGAACACCTTTTCAGGGGGGTAGCACTGCCAGAATTGGAAGATGATGCCAGCTGGTTACAGATGGTTCATGGCACACAATCAGTTCAACAATCTACGGACTCAACGAACTTCCTGTCGGTCACGGAAGATAGAGAGTAACTACGGAAGGCCTATGAACACCAACAACGTAAAAAAATACGCACCCAAAGCCCGTAAAGCCTTCATCGAGGCCATGAGTAAACAGGCTGCGAAATATGGGATTACCAAAAAGAAAGTCGAGCCAACGGAGCAGAAGGGCGACCTTGTTCTGATTGGTGATAGACCGTTTCCGGCTTCGGTTATCAAACCTCGCGAACGCTTGGTAAAGCGCATCGAGCAGCAAGGCTTCGACCGGGTATTGGAGCATGTGGCCTATAGCTGGTTCAACCGGCTATGCGCTATTCGCTACATGGAACGCAAAGGGTTTCTTGATCACGGGCGTCGGGTATTGAGCGCGGCTGACGGCAGTGCCGGTGTTCCCCAGATCCTGGAAGAGTGTCTGGATGTCGAGTTGCCTGGACTGGACCAGACCAAGGTTAGAGAGCTGAAGCTAGATGGCACCAAAGACGAAGAGCTTTACCGTGAGCTGTTGCTGGCCCAGTGTCATGTCCTGCATCAAGCAATGCCATTTCTGTTTGAGGCGTTAGCAGATGAATCCGAGTTGCTGTTGCCAGAAAACCTGACCAAGACCGACTCACTGATCCGTGAGTTTGTGACCAGTGTTCCCGATGAAGACTGGAACCATATCGAGATTATTGGCTGGCTTTACCAGTTCTATATATCCGAGAAAAAAGATCAGGTGATCGGCAAGGTCGTGAAGAGCGAGGATATCCCAGCCGCGACACAACTCTTTACACCCAATTGGATTGTTCAGTATTTGGTTCAGAATTCGGTTGGTCGCCAGTGGCTTCAGACATATCCAGATTCTCCACTCAAGAAAAAAATGCCGTACTACATTGAGCCTGCCGAACAAACACCTGAAGTACAGGCACAACTTGCGGCCATTACACCTTCAGATATTGCTCCAGAATCCATCAAAGTGCTCGACCCGGCAGCGGGTTCCGGTCACATACTCGTGGAAGCCTATAAGGTATTAAAAGCCATCTACGAAGAGCGGGGTTATCGAACTAGAGACATTCCGCAGCTCATTCTTGAAAACAATCTCTTCGGTCTGGATATTGATGACCGTGCCGGACAATTGGCTGGCTTTGCGTTGATGATGCTGGCCAGAGAAGACGACCGTCGTATTTTTAGTCGAAGCGCTGCGGCGGGTGGAAAGTTGCGTTTGAACGTACTGTCGTTACAGGAAAGTGCCAATGTAAATCTGCCATCTCTATGGCAGTCATTGAACTTAACCGGAGAATGGCAGGGTGGTACATCGCGAGGATTATTTGAAGAAGAGCAGCAGGATATGAGTGCTTTTACAGCAGACAACCGCTACCAGTTGCTTCAGAGAACTCTAGAACGATTCAAACACGCCAAGACTTTTGGCTCTTTGATTGATGTTCCTCATGAAGACTATGAGGGGCTGAAGGAACTTTTCGTCACTCTATGTGAATTGGAGCGTGATGGCGACTCGATGCAAAAGGCGGCGGCAACTCAATTGCTTTCTTGTGTACATCAGGCTGTGCTTCTGGCTCAGAAATATGAGGTGGTTATTGCAAATCCTCCTTATATAGGAAATAAAGGAATGAATTCCTATCTGAAGGAATTTGCTGTCAAAACTTACCCTTCGAGCAAGTCAGATTTATTTGCCATCTTCATTGAGAGATGCCTTTCACTTGGTTGTGATGAGGCTCTGCTTGGGATGGTAACACCATACGTATGGATGTTTTTAGGGTCGTATGATGGTTTAAGAAATCGATTGGTCAACAATCATACGATTTCAAGCTTGGTTCAGCTCGAATACAATGCGTTTGCTCCAGCCTGCATACCTGTTTGTACCTTTACAATTAGAAAAAAACATGTCTCTAACTACAATGGTGGATTCGTCAGGCTATCAGAATTTAGAGGTTCCGAAAACCAAGCGCCAAAAACATTAGAAGCGATAAGAAATAGACGTTGCGGTTGGTTTTATGTTTCACAACCCGATAGCTTTAATAAGATTCCAGGAACTCCAATTGCTTATTGGCTAACTGAAAAGGCATTAAGCGCCTTCGAAAACGGTGTTCATTTGTCCGATGGGTTTGAATTGAGACAAGGGCTAGCGACTGGGGCAAACGACATTTTTTTAAGGTATTGGCATGAGTGTGACCTTCGAAAGGTTGGGTTTGGATATTCTGATTCTGATTCAGCCAAAAAATCAAACAAAAAGTGGTTCCCATGTCATAAAGGTGGCGAAAGTAGGCGTTGGTATGGAAATTTATATCACGTAGTAAACTGGGAGAATGATGGAGCAGAACTTAAGGAGTTTCCTGGGTCAGTAATTAGAAATCCAGGATACTATTTTAGAGAGGGCGCGACATGGGGTAGCCTTACTGTTTCATCTTTATCAATGAGGTACAGCCCGCCTGGATTTGTCTTTGAGTCAAAAGGTGCAGTTGCTTTTGCGAAGTCAGGACAGAATATATTCGATATTTTGTCATTAGCTAACTCAAGTGTAATGGATCTGTATTTGAAGGTTCTTGCGCCTACTTTGGATTATTCACAAGGTCCTGTTGGTAAAGTTCCATACCTTGGAGTGAGTGAAAGGAACAGAGAAATCTCTCGGTTGGCTGTATCTCTGTCAAAGGAATTGTGGGATTCCTATGAAATATCATGGGATTTTACAGGCTTACCTTGGGTTCCATCCAATCGGAATGAAAAGCTTATTCGCGGCTCTTGGGAAAGTTGGTCGGCGCATTCTTCAAAGTTAAGGAATGAATTGGCAGCACTTGAGGAAGAAAACGAATGTTTACTTATTGATCGATATGGGCTTCAAGAAGAACTATGCGTGAAGGCTAATGAAGAAAGCGCAACTATAGAAAATGCCGCAGTGGATGAAGATATCCTGCACCTCGTCTCATATTCAGTAGGTTGCATGCTAGGGCGCTATTCCATTGATCTAGAGGGACTTGTATACGCAGATTCTGGCAACGAAGGCTTTTCCGAACTGGTCTCAGATGGAACCTATAAAACCTTCCCTGCTGACGATGACGGCATAATCCCTTTAACAGACCAAGAGTGGTTCCCCGATGACGCATCCAACCGCTTCCGCGAGTTTGTCAAAGTCGTTTGGGGGGAAGAGCACCTTCATGAAAACCTCGACTTTGTAGCTGAGTCGCTCTGCCTGCACGCTATCAAACCCAAAAAATCAGAATCGTCGATAGACACGATTCGTCGGTACCTATCTACCCAGTTTTATAAAGACCACCTGAAGACCTACAAAAAACGTCCTATCTACTGGCTGTTCAGCTCTGGTAAGCAAAAAGCTTTTGAGTGCCTGGTTTATCTGCACCGGTATAACGAAGGTACGCTGGCTCGTATGCGTACAGAGTACGTCATTCCCCTGACAGCGAAGATGGCGGCCTATGCTCAAAAGCTGGAAAACGATAAAGAGGCCAGCGGTTCGGCAGCAGAGGTGAAGCGGCTTGAAAAAGAAATTGCCCAACTGCACAAGCAGCAGGTTGAGCTGAGCGAGTTCGACGAAAAGTTACGCCACTACGCTGACCAGAGAATAAGCCTGGATCTGGATGATGGCGTGAAGGTCAACTACGGCAAGTTCGGTGACCTTCTAGCAGAAGTGAAGGCCATTACCGGCGAGGCTCCGGAGGTTCTGTCATGAAATTAAATAGCCTGAGCGATATTTTTGAGCGCCGTCTACTCCGCATCCCAGATTATCAGAGGGGGTATGCCTGGAAGGAGCACCAAGTTGAAGACTTCTGGGAAGATATTCTTCAGCTTGAAAATGATCGAATTCATTACACAGGAGTTATCACCCTTGAGCCTGTTAAAGCAAACCTATATCAGAAATGGGAGAAGGATCTTTGGTTAATAGAAGGTGTTGGATTCAGGCCGTTTTATGTGGTTGACGGGCAGCAGAGACTAACTACGTCGATGATCCTACTGCAAGCCATCTTGGAATCTGTCCCAAAAGATGCCGAGCTGAACTATCAGTCGATTAACTCTATCCGAAAGCAGTTTATATTTTTTGAGGCTGACAACAAGCTCCAGCAGAGTTTTATATTTGGGTACGAAAAAGATAACCCAAGTGATGAGTATATGAAGACCAAGGTATTTGGTGAGTATTCTGGCTCAAATCAGTTTGTGGAGACGTTGTATACGAGAAACCTAAGCTTTGCAAAGAATTACTTTAAGGACCGCCTGAAAGATATGTCAGTTGATGAAATAGCGCTGATATATAAAAAGCTTACCCAGAAGCTGAAGTTCAACTTGTATGAAATTGATGAAGAAATTGATGTCTTTGTCACTTTTGAAACGATGAATAATCGTGGTAAGCCTCTTACGAGTTTAGAGCTACTTAAAAACAGATTGATTTACATTTCGACTTTGTTCAAAGATAACGATGGGCGAGAACAGCTTAGAATCAACATAAACGATGCATGGAAGACCATGTATGAATATTTGGGGAAAAACCCGGATGTTCCACTAAGTGATAATCTTTTCCTTCGTAATCATTGGACGATGTATTTTAAGTACACGCGAAAAAAAGGTGATGATTACATAAAATTCCTGCTTGATGATAAATTCAGTGCAAGAAATGTTACACATCCAAAATCGCCTGATGATGCACTCAAGATAGAAGAAATATCTGATTATGTACGCAGTCTACAGCAATCGATCGTTTACTGGTTCTACATGCATAATCCATATTATGCCCAGTCTAATGAGCTTACCGATTCTCAAAAGGTTTGGCTTGATAGATTGGAGCGTCTCAGCTTTAGATCGTTTAAACCATTAATCCTTTCGGCTTTTGTTTCCAAACAAGAACCTAAGAAAATAGCAGAATTACTAAAAGCTGCGGAAAGATATAACTTTACTCTATTCAATTTAAGCCAGCGAAGAGCAAACACTGGGGATACTGAGTTTTTCAGTATGTCTCGTGATCTATTGACGGGGGATAAGACCATCGTTGACGTTTTGGAGACCATTAATAGATGGATCAATAAATACTATGACCCAGAGAAACTTTTAGCTCACATCGAGGAAAAGTACGAGCTAGATAGAGATGGATTCTATCATTGGGATGGAGTCAGATACTTTTTGTTTGAACACGAACAATGGCTTAGGGAGAAGGGAAGGCAGGCTACCAGTAAATTATCTTGGGACGTTTTGAAATCGAACAAAAAAGATCATGTGACTCTAGAACATATTTTTCCACAGACTCCTGATGACGCCTATTGGAAAGACCGATTTGGCCACTTGGGGGAGTCGGAGCAGCGTTATCTAACCCATTCATTGGGGAATTTGCTTCCACTATCACGTTCAAAGAACTCAGCTCTTCAAAATGATAGCTTCCCCAAGAAGGTCAATAATGGCGATGGGGTAGGTTATTACAACGGTTCAGTATCAGAAAATGAAGTAGCTCAATGCCCGGATTGGAACCCGACTCAAATCCTCAAGCGCGGATTGGATTTGCTGAGCTTTATGGAACAGCGTTGGAGTATTATATTAGGAGATTATGATTTTAAAGGGCAGTTACTCCATCTTGCAGACATCGACTTTTCTCCTTCGGGAGATCTGTCATGAACCTGAACCAGCTTCGAGAGGGCCTTGAGCAGGCCTTCTACAAAGAGAATCATCGTCTGGTGTTCTGGTATGACCCGGAGCAGTCATTTGTGGATGAGCTCCCGTCCCTGTCTCTCGTGGACGTGCAGATCCTCAACATGGCCAATGAATCAGCATTGGGTACCAAGCTCAAATTGGAGTTGGAAGACAAGGCTGGGAAGTATCTCCTGTACTTCCCATTTGCCGAGCCAGATGTAGAAAGAGACTGGTTGCTCGACATCAAGTTGTACTCCAGATGCTTCTACGCCGATCGCTTCTCAATCATCTTCAATGAGCTTGGACTGCACCAGCAAAGCTTGAGAGAGCACCTTGCCAAGCGAGACAAATTCCTTGCCAGCAAAGCCAGGCTGACAGCACTGCAACGCTATGTTCAGCCGAACTTTGATGAGTCAGACCTGGACATGGCCATGATTGCTTCTGTCGTTAAGGCGGAAAGCTGTGATCTCCCTCATGTAATCCTGGCGCTTGCGGAAGAGACGGTAGCGGATGACCTTGGCCTGGAGGCCAATCCAGCTTCTCTCAACGAACTTGAAAAGTACGACTTAATCCCTGCATTGGTAGCTGCGCTTCAGTCCGAAATTGGCTATCCAGCTACGGTAAAGGAGTTAAAAGGGGAAGCCCGGTTCAAGCTGGGGCATTTCTTTATCCGGTTGCTGGTTACCGGCTTCTGCGAGAGTGTCGGTGATGTTCCCGGCTGGGCTCAAGAATTAGTAATGTCTTCGGCCAGTTCCCGTGCGACGGCCAGAGCACTACTTTCACGCTGGCGAGACAGCTCACGGTATTACAAGGCATTCGATACAGTGTCCGGATGGGTGGCGATCGCGCTGCGCATCAAAGACAAGTTGGGTATATTCGATACCGACCAACTAAGCGATGTGGTTACATTTGAAGCCGTGGAGCAGAAGATCATTGTCGATCTGGCCGTGGCCATTCCCCATGCTCCCAAGGGGGAGTTGGAGCGTTTCCGCGCAATGATAGCGTCGCGCCTGGACGGTTACTGGGCTTCCAAGCATAAAGACGACACGACGCGCCGGAAGTACCGCACCGTTTACACCGCATTGCAGGCTGCAATCGACCTATTTAGCTTGCGTATTCAGCATGATGGCGGATTCCATTTTGAGTCGAGTGAGGCTCTATACAAGGCTTATGAGCGAGATCTGTACCGCTTCGATATGGCTTACCGTCATTATTGTGAAGCGTCCCAGCGTGGTCATGTTGAGATCCTGAAGAAGCTTGATGACGAAGTGGAGAATTGTTACGCCTACTGGTACATCGACAATCTGGCGAAGAACTGGGGTGACCGCGTTGAGGCGGAGCAACGTCTTTCTCAGTGGCGTTTTTCTGGAATACCCAATCAGCAGGACTTTTTCGAGGATCAGGTGACACCTCTTTTCTCTAAGGGAACTAAGCGGCGGGTAGTCGTTATTATCAGTGATGCCTTTCGCTACGAAGCGGCGGTAGAGCTAACTGATCGCATTAACAACAAACGCTACTCGGAAGCCACACTTTCATCCCAACTCGGAGTCGTGCCTAGCTATACCACCCTGGGGATGGCATCCCTTTTGCCCCATACAACCTTGGAATACCGAGAGGCAGTCTCAGACGATGTTTTTGTGGATAGCCTGTCCAGCAAAGGGACAGCCGCGAGATCCAAAATTCTCGCCACTCAAGGTGGTATGGCTGTGACAGCGGAAACAGTAAAGGGGTGGTCGCGGGATGAGGGACGCGAGGCTCTAAGGGATCAGGAGCTAATTTACGTCTACCACAATATTATTGACGATCGCAGTGATAAAGGCGGTCCGTCTGAAATCGATACGTTTAAACACGTCGAAGACGCCATCGAGGATTTAACCGAACTCAGCCGAAAGATTTTGATGCACTTCAATACATCAAGGGTTCTTATTACAGCGGATCATGGATTTCTGTTTCAGCAAAGCAAGCTGGAGGCAGCAGACCGGTCTTCGCCGGTTGAGAAACCAACCAATGCTCTGAAGAATAAAAAGCGTTATGTGGTGGGATTTGGCCTCCCAGATAGCAAGGATGTCTGGAAGGGCTCCACCCAACTGACTGCCGGCACGACCTCTGGAACTGATTTCTGGGTACCCAAAGGCGCCAACCGCTTCCATTTTGTGGGTGGCTCCCGTTTTGTACACGGAGGGATCATGCCTCAAGAGATCGTTGTTCCCATAGTTACGGTTAAGCAACTTCGGGGCGAAAAAGCAGAGAAACGCACCAAGCGCAAAGTCGGCGTTATCTCTACGAAATCCACACTCAAGATGGTCAATAACATACAGAAATTCGACCTTATGCAAACCGAATCGGTCAACGATTTCGTCGTCCCAGTTACAGTGTCTGTTGCTATCTTTGACGGGGACAGAAAGATCTCCAGTGAAGAAATAGCAACCTTTGACAGTGAGACGGACTCAGTAACAGACCGCGTAAAGCAGGTACGACTCTCACTGTCCGGGACAGACTTTGATCGGAGGAAAGACTACTTCCTGGTACTGAGAGACAAAGACCTAGGTACCGAAATAGAGCGCTACAAAGTCACCATTGACCTGGCTTTTACTGACGATTTCTTTTAATCCCGAATTGACGATAGAGCGTACCAAGCATGGAACCCGTGAACGAAAAAGAATTAGATCAACTTTTGAACGAGCATTTTGGTGGACGAGTGGTTCGCAAGGATCTCACCAAGCTCATCAAAGAAGGCGCCAACGTCCCTGTGTATGTACTGGAATACCTGTTGGGTATGTACTGTGCCACTGACGACCCAGAAGTCATCGAGCAAGGCCTGAATAACGTCAAAACCGTTCTGGCGGAAAACTACGTTCGTCCTGATGAGGCAGAGAAGGTGAAGTCGCTAGTGAAAGAGCGCGGCACCTATAAGGTCATCGACCGGGTGACGGTCAAACTAAACGAGCGCAAGGATAAGTATGAGGCGTCTTTCAGCAATCTGGGTATCAAGGACGCTGAAATTTCCTCTGGTATCGTCAAAGAGTACGAAAAGCTGCTAGTGGGTGGTATTTGGGTCATTGCCACCCTCAGCTATTACCATGAAGAGGGGCAAAGCAGCTCCCCATTTGGGGTGACATTGCTCAAGCCCATCCAGATGCCCAACATGAATATGGATGAGCTCTTCCAGGGGAGAGCTGCATTAACCTCCGACCAATGGCGAGAATGCTTAATTCGGTCGGTCGGCATGGAGCCTGCGGCACTCGGCGTCGATGTGCAGTGGCACATTCTGGCCCGGATGATCCCCTTCGTAGAGAACAACTACAACGTCTGTGAGCTGGGTCCGCGCGGGACAGGTAAAAGCCACATTTACAAGGAGTGCTCACCGAACAGTATCTTGGTGTCCGGGGGCCAAACTACTGTGGCGAACCTGTTCTACAACATGAGTTCACGTCGGATTGGCCTAGTTGGGCTGTGGGATCTGGTTGCGTTCGATGAGGTGGCCGGGATCTCCTTCAAAGATAAAGATGGAGTCCAGATCATGAAGGACTACATGGCCTCTGGCTCCTTTGCCCGCGGCCGCGAACAGATGGAGGCCTCGGCATCTATGGTGTTTGTGGGCAACATCAACCAGAGCGTGGAATCCTTGGTAAAAACAAGTCACCTGCTGGCACCCTTTCCCGAAGCCATGATTGATTCGGCGTTCTTCGATCGTTTCCATGCCTATATCCCAGGCTGGGAAATCCCCAAAATGCGCCCGGAGTTTTTTACTAACCGCTACGGCCTAATTGTGGACTACCTGGCGGAGTTTTACCGTGAGATGCGCAAGCGCAGCTTTGCCGACGCCATCGAGAAGTATTACAAACTGGGAAACAATCTGAATCAGCGTGATGTAATCGCTGTCCGTAAAACCGTGTCCGGCCTACTTAAACTGATGTTCCCACATGGCAAGTATGAAAAAGACGATGTTCGCCAGTGCCTGGAGTATGCCCTTCAAGTTCGACGCCGGGTGAAGGAACAGCTCAAGAAAATTGGTGGCATGGAGTTTTACGATGTCCACTTCAGCTATATCGATAATGAGACACTGGAGGAGCATTTCGTCTCAGTCAAAGAGCAGGGTGGCGGTGGACTGATTCCCGAAGGCCCTGGTAAGCCTGGATTCCTTCACACCATTGGTCTAAGCAACAAGGGGATGCCCGGACTATACCGGTTGGAACTTCAAGTTACCAAGGGCTCTGGCAAGCTGGCAACATCCGGACTATGGAATTCCTCCGCAGCTAAAGAGCAGGTGAAGATCGCGTTTGATTACTTCAAAGCAAACGCTTCAAGAATCAGCGCCGGCAGCAAGGTGGGCGAGCACGATTTTCATCTGCACGCGGTCGAGCTTCAAAATACCGGGCCTTTCACACATCTTGCCCTCTCTAGCTTAGTCGCCTTTGCTTCAGGACTATTGGGCCGTCCAGCTCAATCGCAGATGGTAGTACTGGGAGATATGAGTCTGGGCGGGTCCGTCACGCCTGTTGAAAGCCTTGCTGAGTGCCTGCAAGTTGCTTTTGATGCCGGGGCTAAAAAAGTAGCACTGCCTATGAGTAGCGCGGCAGACATCCCAACAATTCCGGCGGAACTGTTTACGAAGTTCCAAACCAGCTTCTACGCCGATCCAGTGGATGCGGTATTCAAGGCGCTTGGGGTGGATTGAGTTGTTTCTGTTATGGGAAGCTGCATTTGCCATCAGGCCTCAAGGTAAAGAAGACAATCAAATTGAAGGGATTTAATAATGGATTGGAATTGGATTGGCTCTAAGTGGTGGAAGTTTGACTTTCATAACCACACTCCGATATCGGACGATTATGGCAAAGGACCGGGCCAGGCCCAACATAGGCAGATTACCTATCAAGAATGGCTTCTCAACTACATGCGACAAGGGATCGATTGTGTCGCTGTGACCGACCATAATTCAGGTGCCTGGATCGACTCGCTTAAAGTCGCAATCCAAGAATTGGCAGACGAAGGGCATCCGGATTATCGACCACTCAGCATTTTTCCTGGCGTCGAGATTACAGTACAGGGAAATATCCACATATTGGCTATCTTCGGCCCGGATAAGGCTACCTCAGATATAGATTCGCTGCTCGGTGCGGTGAAATATCGCACAACAAAAGGAAAGAGCGACGGATGCTCTGAATGTTCCGCAGTTGAAGTTATAGACGAAATAGTAAAGGCAGGCGGACTGGCAATTCCTGCCCATGTCGATCAGCCCAGTGGCCTTTTCACCACTTTTACTGGCAACACGCTCGAACAGGTTCTAGACAACAAAAATATAGTTGCTATGGAAGTGACCGATCTCGCCCAAGCGAAGCCCCAGCTCTATGTAAGCAAGAATCTGAATTGGTCGGAAGTGCTTGGCACCGATTCTCATCATCCATCGGGGGCATCCGGCCAGCGCTATCCAGGAAGCCATTTTACTTGGATTAAGATGTCAGAGCCGTCCTATAACGGATTGCGTCTAGCACTCATCGATGGTCCACTCTCACTGAAGCGGTCAGATCAATTAGCGGAAGACCCCAATACACATGGACAACTCGCCATTGAGAGCATCGTCGTTGACAACGCAAAATACCTAGGAAGAGGTCAATCCTTCTCTTGTGAACTAAATCCTTGGCTAAACACCATCATAGGTGGACGAGGCACTGGAAAGTCTACCTCTCTGGAATTCCTTAGGATTGCGCTTAAACGCACTGCAGAAATACCCAGGAGCCTCGAAAATGAATTTGCCAAGTACAAGCAAACGTCAACTACGCGCGTAGACGAAGGGCTTCTCACGGAAAACACCGAAATTAGAGTCTGTTTTCGGAAGGACGGTGGTCGCTTTCGCATTACTTGGTCTAGCGCCGACAAACGACACGCAATAGAGGAAGAAACAGCTCCTGGCAACTGGTGCGCATCCGAAGGCGACATCGCGCAGCGATTCCCTGTTAGGATTTACAGTCAGAAGCAAATTTTCGAGCTCGCAAAACATCCGCAAGCACTATTACAAGTTGTTGATGATGCTCCCGAGGTAAACTATCGTGACTGGCATCTAATGTGGGATGAGCTAGTTTCCCAATATCTATCAAATCGCGCACAGGAGCGTGAAGTTCAGGCCGGACTCCAGGAGGAGTCAGTAATCAGAGGGCAACTTGAGGATGTCAAACGCAAACTTGAGGTTTTTGAAAGCGCTGGCCATGCAGACATACTTAAAGCCTACCAGCGCGGACAAAACCAGAGTAACGCGATTAATTCCTGGGAATTGATGTGGCAAGAGTCTGCCGAACGAGTCCGTGGTATTTCAAGCAACCTGATACCACCAGAACTGGACTCTCAATACTTCGATGTCAATAGTACCAATGACAAGGAAGTGATAGAAGCTGCCGAGGGCATCCGATCGATATTCAACAACCTACGCCGAGACATTGATTCAATTGCACAGCAAATTGATGATGCGAAGAAAGCTTGGAATCAAACTCGCCAAAGCTTGGAAATATCGAAGGAAATCTCGACAGCAAACCAGGAATACAACGATTTGCTGGCGCAGCTCAGAGCAGCTGATGCAGGCGATCCTTCTGAGTATGGTGTACTAGTAAAGCATCGACAGGAACTCGAAGAGAAGCTCAAGGGATTCAGTAAGAAGAGAGAAACGCTTGCACTTCATCAAAGAAATGCTGATGCGTGCCTTCTGAAAATCCATGAACATAGGGCCAAGATCACCAAGCTACGCGAGGACTTTCTCACGCAAACCCTCGCCGGCAATTCGTATGTACAGATCAATGTTGTCCCCTTTGGAAATAATCTAACGATTGAAGAAGAGTTTCGTAACCTAATCGACCGAAGCAATGGAGGTTTTGACCGCGACATCGGTGTAGTGGGAGGGGATGAAGGCCTCCTGGCGACGCTAACGCCTAATTCATCCTGCACCATGGAAGATAAAATTGCGGCGCTTAAGACATCTTTGCAGGCCATTCATGCAGACGAACAGGCGGCGGTAGTGGAAGCAAAAGATAGACGATTTGTTGCCCATATTCAGGGGCTGTCACCAGAGCAAATTGATCGCGTTCATTGCTGGTTCCCCAGTGATTCTTTGGAAATTAAATACAGCCTCAAGGACGGAGAAAGTTTCAAACCGGTTGATCAAGGATCACCCGGTCAAAAGACGGCTGCTCTACTGGCGTTTATACTCTCCTACGGTAATGAACCTCTCGTACTTGATCAGCCAGAAGACGATCTCGACAACCACTTAATTTATGACCTTATTGTTACGCAGCTGCGACAGATTAAGCAAAAGCGTCAGGTTTTAGTGGTTACGCACAATGCCAACATCGTAGTAAATGGCGATGCAGAAAATGTCATTGCCCTTGACGTGAGGTCGGGCCAAACGCGAATCGTAACCCAAGGCGGCCTTCAAGAACCTTCTATAAGGGAAGAAATTTGTCGCGTTATGGAGGGGGGGAAGGAAGCCTTCAACCAAAGATATAAGAGAATCAATGCCTTCATGTAACCAATGGACGTCTCATTTCAGGCATAAAGGTACAAGTAAACGATATTGAGCTTTGCATATGGCAATCTACGAACTAAGCGATAGTGGCATTACACGATTACAGAAAACAACCTTTGCAGACCGGGGAATCCGTGAGCGGCAGGATATTCAGCGACTGTTGAGAGACCAAATCGAGATCATCTCCGACCAGACAATGGTGATTGCGGAGGAGTTCGGAGATTGGGACGCAAGCCGTAGACGAATTGATCTGCTTTGCATCGATAAGGAAGCCAACCTGGTTGTTATTGAGCTGAAGCGTACTGAAGACGGCGGTCATATGGAGCTTCAGGCGATTCGCTATAGTGCCATGATCTCAACCATGACCTTTGATCAAATTGTTGAAGCGCATAAGCCCTTCCTCAATAGTATCGGATCGGAAGAAGATCCTCAGCAAAGAATCCTAGAGTTCCTCGACTGGGAAGAGCCAGATGAGGACTCCTTTGCTCAAGATGTCCGCATTGTTCTTGCGTCAGCGGAATTTTCTAAGGAGCTGACCAGCGCTGTGCTATGGCTCAATGAAAAGGGAATTGATATTCGCTGCGTCAAGATGGAGCCATTCTACGACGGACAAAGGATTCTATTGGATATTCAGCAGGTTATACCGTTACCAGAAACTGAACAATTTCAGGTCCAGGTGAGGCAAAAAAAGCAAAAGGAGCAACAGTCCAGAACTTCGTCTAGGGATTTTTCGAAATTCACATTGTCAATAAATGGGAAGACGTATTACGGACTGAACAAGCGTAATCTCATGTACGAAATTGTAAGCGCGGTTATCCATAGCGGATCTACGCCCGACGAGGTTGCCGATATTGTTAGCTGGCGCAAAGGCAATCTTTTCGTCAGTTTCGATGGGGAGCTAGATGAAGAAGGCTTTGCGGAACAGCTTATGAAGCTCGACAACGGCGGCAAACTTCCCAAAACAAAACGTTATTTCTGTAAGGAAGGCGAACTTTTTATAATAGACGGCAAAACCTATTCTATGTCCAATCAGTGGGGCAATAGAACACTCGAAGCTGCTCAAGCGCTATCCAAAAATTGTGAGCATCTCAACATACAAATAGAAAAGGAATAGCCTTACGACATGGATGGCAAGATACCCAATTCCGTTATAGGCACTGTCGCTAGTGTCTTTGGCCCCTATTATTATAGTCACTCGACGCTCAACAACCTCTTTTTAGCTGCCGGAGCACCGGGTGATGTGCCGCCTGGCAATTGCGAGACAAAATGTAGCGCCTGGCTGAAACGATGTAATGATGACCCGTCTGTATCTGCGCTAAAGGTTTTAGGAGAGTTTCTCCAGTCTTTTATGGACTCCGAACCTGAGCCATTTTCGTCACTTAACCCGGATCTGGAAGCTGGGAAGGAACGCATCCGTGTAGTCCTCGCCAAAAATCAACTGGAGTACAAGACGAATGGGCATATTGTTCTAGCGGGTTCAAATCCAACCAGCTCAACGCTTGAAAATATGCTAAAAGCTGGCGACTTTGCTTCCGTCGACGTTGAGTTTAAGCGAGCTTTAGGGCATCTGAATGCCGACCCACACGCATCGATAACGGCGGCAAGTTCCATCGTCGAAGCTGTTTGCAAGACATATATAGAGACCTTTTCTTTAATTATGCCGAGCAAACAAAATATCGTCCCACTTTGGAAAGTGGTTCAGCCGCATTTAGGACTTAACAATGATCCGTTATTGGCAAACGACCAACACAAAATTACTCAGGGACTGTCGTCTGTTATTGATGGTATCGGTGCATTGCGCACCCATATTGGTAGTGCTCACGGGCGTGGTATCGCTCCTCCCAGCATTTCCGTTGCTGATGCTCGATTGTCGGTCAACGCGGCCCATACTGTTGTGATATTTATAATGGAATGCTGGCATAAGACAACGTAAGCAGGCCTGACGGTCTATCCCTCTCCGGGCGCCCAGCCAATGCTGGGCCCCATCCACTCTCGACCATATTCTTGGTGATCCGCCTTTCGCCACAACTCAGGATCGCACCAGCAAGCTGCCTCATCAACCGTCTCGACAATTTCATGGATTAGATCTTCGGCCCAATCCGCGAATTCGGCGCTATCCAGATCCACCGGCGACATAAAATGGTATTCAGCCCCGTCCTTCTTCACCAACTTCAGCCTAGCCAAGACACCCTGCTCAATATCTTGACGGATAAGCTGCACGGCACGATCCGGCACGGCGCCATTATTTTTTTCGATCCGCACATTCAGAATAAGTGTTCGATCACTTGATGGGGCTGCAACAATCGGGACACTCTGGCTCTCTGAGAGTAACCGTTCCGGCTTCAACATGCTCACCGTTAGTTGCATGTCCTGATCGATCTCTGACAGGGTATTGGCCAAGCGCTGATTGGCCTCCAGATACGCCACGGCACTGCGGATGTCTTTCCACTTCACCCAGTCCATCAGATCCCGCACGTCAGTATTGCGGTCGATGGCATGGGGTCCTAGGGATTTTGCCTCCAAATACTGCAAAATCCGCTGAAGGCCCCGTATTTACTGGCCTTCAAGGCACTATTAATTTTAATTTAGCCCAAGTTTCAGTATCTTCTTCGGCCTTTGGGTCAAAGAATGAGCAGAACCAAGCGACT
>OJGD01000125.1_pt1 | contig 39163 bp, 36 predicted proteins | sample 1594571 | NCBI WGS metagenome assembly OJGD01 (sample SAMN05416771, study PRJEB24817) | seawater metagenome | isolation source: Sea water | place: Canada:Atlantic | collected 2013-11
CTCGTCGGCAGCGTCAGATGTGTATAAGAGACAGCAACAGGTAGCCCCCGGTCGGCGCCTCCCAATCGAGCATCTCCCCCGCGGCGAAGGTGCCCGGATACGCGGTCAGCATCAACGCATCGTCCAGTTCGCCAGCCTTGATCCCCCCCGCGACGGAGATCGCCTCATCCATCGGGCGCGGTCGGATCAGACGCAGCGGGCACGCCTTGATCCGGGCCGCAATGGCAGCCGCGTCGCCCAGCGGTCCCGCCTCCCTCAACAGGGCCAGCTTGACCGGTGGCAGACCTATCGCCTTGCGCAAATGGTTGCTCATCGACTGCTTGCCGCGCGGTTTGGCAATCGCCTGTTCCAGCGCCGCCAGATCCCGACCGGGAGCCAGATCGAGGGCAGCATCCGGCGCGTCGCGCAGCAGGGAGGACATCGCGTAGATCAGGCTGCCCTCCACGCCCGTCTTGCTGATGACGAATTCGCCCTGTCGCTGCGTGTCGCCATGGATCAGCGCCACATCCTTGACCGGAGTGCCGAAAAACCGCGCCATATGCGGCGACCAGTCCACGTCGAACCCCATGTTGGCAGGGCGAAAGGGCGCAATGGCCAGATCCCCCATCCGTTCAACCCACAGCCCGTCCGCGCCGAGCCGCGACCACGAGGCACCGCCCATCGCCAGCACGCTGGCCCGTGGTCTGACCTCCATCGCGCCGCGTGGCGTGTCGAACCGATGCGTGCCGTCATCCTGCCCCAGCCAGCGCCAGCGCACCATGATATCGACGGGGGCGAGCCGGGCCAGCCAAGCCCGCAGCAGGGGTGAGGCCTTCATGGCGACCGGAAACACCCGTCCGCTCGACCCGGTAAAGACCTCCTGCCCCAATCCAGCGGCCCATTCCCGCATGGCATCTGCATCAAAGTCACGCAGGATCGACTCCAGCCAAGGGGCCCCGCAGGCGGCGACGATCTGCTCCGCGCTCTCATCCTTGGTCAGGTTCAACCCGGATTTTCCGGCCATCAGAAACTTGCGCCCGACGCTGGGTTTCTGCTCCGTCAGCAAAACGCTGGCCCCGGCGGCGGAGGCGACCTCGGCCGCGGCCAGTCCGGCAGGACCGCCGCCCACAATCAGAACATCGGGCGTCAGAACCATTCAGAAACTGGTCGTAAGCGAGAACTCCGCACCATAGGCCTCATAGTCATATCGCACATCGTTCGACGAACTGTTCGTCCATGTCAGACTGACCCGAGGCGTCACACCCCGGAACTGGATGCGAGAGGACAAGGCACTGATGCGAAGACGGGTGATGTCATCCTCACGAATGCCGCCGACCAGCGAACTGACGCCGCGATAGGTCCGGCGCCTGAACTCCACCGATCCATCCAGCACCATGCCGTTGGCAAAGCCGCGATAGGCGCCAAGCTCGAACCCCAACGCGTCATAACTCTCCGCCTCATAAAGCGTCTCGGAGGTTCCCGCGAGCACGCCGAAGCTGACGCCCTGCCGGGCGGACAGCGCCTTGTGCAAGGTCACCTCGGCGTTCTGGTTGATCTGATCGGGGTTCCGACGGAAATCACGATCGGTATAGGAATATTCGCCCTGAATGCGCATTCCATCACCAAAGGACAGACGCCCGGCGATCCGCGCCCCCAGCCCCGAGTCGAAGGAATTGCCGTCGACCCAACGCTGATCGCTGACGAGTTCGACCGTCGCGCGGCGTGTCGGCGGGCCGAAATGCATCCCTACGCGACCGGTGAGGATCTGGTTGTCGTACCGTGAATTGGGGTAATCGTTGATCTGCGCCGCGCCCGCGAAATAGAGCTGGCGATCCTGAACCATCGGTATGGCGTAGATCGCTGTGCCACCATAACTGACACCGACCCCGGATTCCTGCTCCGCCCCTACGATGAAGTTCAGCGGCAGGCCATTGAAATCCAGAACGACGGTACGCTGCCCGGCGCCGCTGTTGAGGTTGGTAGACGGCGCGATGGTCAGAAAGGTCGAGAAGCTCAACCGGTTGTCAGGCGTTACGGCATCGATCGCCGCCTCGAAGAACTCCCGCTCACCGGCATTTTCTGCGGCCTCGGCCAGAATGTTGAGGTGGAATTGCGCCCCGTCCGTCTGATCCATCAGGGCGAGGACTTGTGCCAGCTCCAACCGCACCAGGCGAAACTCCGGCTGCTCGGCCAGAATCTGGCGAAGCAGGACCGACGCTTCCTCCAACCGCCCGGTCACGCGATAGATGATCGCTTGCAGATAGGCCGCCTGATAGCCGTAATCCCGCTCATCGAAGATCGAGCCGTTCAGCAGCAACTGTGCCTGCGCGACCTGACCGTTTTCGACCAGCGTGCGGATTACGCCGATCTGCTCAGCCTGGCTCAGATCGACGTAAAGGACCTCACGCCCCTGATCGGGCTGCTGGGCGGCTGCGGGCAGCGTGAGGCAGCAGGCCGCCATGACCAGTGCAACCCGGACGAATAACTTGAAATCGAGGATCATGTTTATTGAGCGCCACCGGCCGTGAGCGAAAGGATGAAGCCGACGGGGCCCGTGGGAGTGACGCTGGAATCCCCCGAATCCATGTCGTCGATGAAGATCGTCCCCTCCAGAATGCCGCTCATCGCGACCTCGGCCGCGTCCTCACCGAAGAACCCGCCCGAGACGAGAGCCGCCGTTTCGCCAACGGGCGGGCCGCTGAAGATGTCGAGTTGATTGCCCGCCGCATCGGTGAACCACATCTGGGTGCCCGAGGCCGAGTTGCCCGTGATGTCGGCCTGCATGAACAACCCGGCCACCTGGTCGGTCAGCAGGTTATCGTCGTTCGCGTTGCCGATTTGCTGCCCGACCAGCTCCAGATTCGCAATATCGGCTGTCAGCGTAGCTGCGCCGAAATCTGCGATGATGTCGAAGCTGGGCGCGTCCTTCGTGCTCGCGTCCTGCAACCGCATGGAGGCGATGGCGTTTGCGCCCCGGCGATAATATCCGTTCTGCACCAGTATCGCGGAGGAATAGGTCGCCTGATTGGCGGTGGGAACGCTGGCGACAGCCGTCTCGTTCCCGATGAAACCGACGCCGAAGACGCCCTCATTCGTGCCGCTGTCAAAGCTGCTGACCTCGATCGCGCTGACATCGTGCAGCACCAGCTCACGCGGGGTGCCCACCAGATAGACGCTCACCCCCGCGATCTGGGTTCTGGCATCGGTGCGCGCGTTCGTGTCACCGAAGCTGCTTTCCTCGAAATAGGTGGTTCCCTCGACCCCGGCCACATCCGTGAAGGTCGCGCCACGGTCCAGCGCACCCGTGACCGCTACATCGGTCAGCGTATCGACCAAGGCTTCCTGTCGTCTGGGCCTCGTGGTGCTGCCCGCCGGATCGGCCGTCGATGATACAGTGATTGCAAGGCCGGAGGATGTCCGGTCACTGGCCTGAACCTCGGTCGGGGTGGTCGTGTATTCCGTGCCGTTCGCCCCGGTGGAAGAGGTTTGCGTGGCACCCAGTTGCGCCGCCAGAATCGTGCCGGACGCGGTAACGGGCAGATTGATCGCCGTCGAAGGAGAGGATCCCCCCCCACAGGCACTCAGAACCAGTGGGAGGGCCAGAACCGGCAAAAAAGAGGTCTTCATAACATGCTCCATCGACGCGCTTGCGCCAATATAGACACGTACGCCCCCCTTATGTCTTCACCCGATAGGGTAAGTTTCTCAGAAAAACGCCTGTAGCCCGGTCTGCGCACGGCCCAGAATCAGCGCATGAACGTCATGCGTGCCCTCGTAGGTGTTCACCGTTTCCAGATTCTGCGCATGTCTGAGGACATGATATTCCGCCTGAATACCGTTGCCGCCGTGCATGTCGCGGGCCTGACGTGCGATATCCAGCGCCTTGCCGCAATTGTTGCGCTTGATGAGCGAGATCATCTCGGGCGCGGCGCGGCCCTCATCCATCAGACGCCCGACCCGCAGGGCGGCCTGCAACCCCAGCGTGATTTCCGTCTGCATGTCGGCCAGTTTCTTCTGGAACAGCTGTGTCTGCGCCAGCGGGCGGCCGAACTGGTGACGGTCCAGGCCATATTGCCGCGACCGCTGCCAGCATTCCTCCGCCGATCCCATCACGCCCCAGGCGATACCGTAGCGGGCGCGGTTCAGACAGCCGAACGGCCCCTTGAGGCCCTCGACATTGGGCAACAGCGCGTCCTCACCGACCTCAACCCCTTGCAGCACGATTTCACCCGTGATGGATGCGCGCAGCGACAGCTTGCCGCCGATCTTCGGTGCGCTCAGCCCCTTCATGCCCTTTTCCAGAACGAAGCCGCGAATCTTGCCGTCATGCGCCTCCGACTTTGCCCAGACGACAAACACGTCCGCGATAGGCGCGTTGGAGATCCACATCTTCGCGCCGTTCAGCACGTAGCCGCCATCGGTTTTTCTGGCGACCGTCTTCATTCCGGCGGGGTCGGAACCCGCATCCGGTTCCGTCAGGCCGAAGCACCCGATCCATTCGCCCGAGGCCAGCTTGGGCAAGTATTTGCGGCGCTGCTCCTCGGAGCCATAGGCCTGAATCGGGTACATCACCAAGGACGATTGCACCGACATCATCGAGCGATAGCCGGAATCGACCCGCTCCACCTCACGCGCGATCAGACCGTAGCTGACATAGCCCGCGCCCAACCCACCATATTCCTCGGGCACGGTTGCGCCCAACAGACCCATCGCACCCATTTCACGGAAAATCTCGGGGTCCGTGGTTTCGTTCAGATAGGCGTCCGTGACCCGTTTCATCAGGTTGTCCTGCGCGAAGGTCCGGGCGCTGTTGGACAGCATCCTTTCCTCCTCGGTCAACTGATCGTCGAGCAGGAACGGGTCCTCCCACTTGAAGGACGCGAGTGAGGGGCCATGGCCCCCGGTCTGGGCATTGGACATGCTGGGTCTCCTTTATTCGCGGTATCGCACGGGGCGTGTCTGGCCTCAATCCGCGTCGTCGCGATGCTTGGCGACGAGGCGCGGCAGCACGGCAGAAAAGTCCTTGCCCTTGCCGCCGTCGCTGACGAAAGCCTCGTAATAGGCGGTTGCGCGCGTACCCATCGGTGTGGCCGCATCGGCACTGTCGGCGGCCTGCTGGCTCAACCGCAGGTCCTTGAGCATCAGCTCCGCGGCAAAACCGGGCACGTAATCGTTATCCGCCGGGCTTTGCGGGCCGATGCCGGGGGCCGGGCAATAGGCATTCATCGACCACGAATAGCCCGAGGACGTGGACACCACATCGAACATCGCCTGACGGTCCAGGCCCAGCTTGTCCGCCAGCGCGAATGCCTCGCACGTGGCGACCATCGTGACGCCGAGGATCATATTGTTGCAGATCTTGGCCGCCTGACCGTTGCCGGGCGCGCCGCAATGCACGGCCTTCTGGCCCATGATTTCGAACAACGGCGCCGCCTTGGCGAAGGCCGTGTCCGATCCGCCCGCCATGAAGGTCAGCGTTCCTGCCGAGGCACCGCCGATCCCGCCCGAAACCGGGGCATCCACGGGCAGCAAACCTGCATCCTCCGCCAGGTTCGCAGCGGCACGGGCACTGTCCACGTCGACAGTGGAACAATCGATGAAGACCGCGCCTTCCTGCCCGGCGGGGACAATCTCCGAATAGACATCGCGCAGGATATCGCCGTTCGGCAGCATGGTGATGACCGCGTCGCGCCCTGCGGCGGCCTGCGCGGAGTCTGACGCCTGTTCCACACCCTCGACGGTCACGCCCGCCACGTCGAAGCCGGTGACCTCGTGGCCCGCCGCGACCAAGTTCGCCGCCATCGGCGCCCCCATATTGCCCAATCCGATAAAGCCGATCTTCATGTCGTTCCCTCCTGACAGACCCCCCGGCCACCGCCTCCGCCTTGCGCGGAAGAGAGCGGCGTGCGGAAGTGTTTTTTACAGTTTCAAACCGTCCGCGCCCAACGGCATCAGCATCTGACTGACACGGATCTGCGGCAAATCCTCCAGCCGGGGGATGGCCCATTGCGGATTGCGATCCTTGTCGATCACGGCGGCGCGCACCCCCTCCAGAAACTCACCATGTTCCATGCAGCGGGCGGTAAAGCGATATTCCAGCGCCAGCGCGTCCTCGATCCGGCGCAAGGTCCGCGCCCGGTGTACCGCATCGATCGTACAGGCAACGGACAGCGGTGCATTGCGGCGCAGCGTCTTGAGGGTCGCCTGCTCCCACTCTCCGTTCACATGCTCCAGCGAGTTCACGATATCCATTGCCGTTTCGCCGCCGAAATGGCTGTCGATCCGCGCCTGTTCCTGCATCAGCGGTCCGGGCTGAAGCGGCTGCGCGAAATCACCGATCCTGTCGATGCCATCGGCGCAAAGCGCGGACTTCAGCTCCTCGATATCAGCCTGCGGAACATAGGTGTCCGCAAAGGTTGCGTGGATCGCATCCGCCGGTCCCATCCGGGTGCCGGTCGTGCCCAGATATTCGCCCAGCCGCCCCGGCGCACAGCTCAGCAGCATGGAGCCGCCGACATCCGGGATCAGCCCGATGCCGCATTCGGGCATTGCCACCTGCGTGTCATCCGTCACGATCCGGTGCGAGCCGAGCGCCGACAGCCCGACCCCGCCCCCCATGACGAACCCATGCATGATCGCGACATAGGGCTTCGGATAGTTCCAGATCAGCGCGTTCAGCCGGTATTCATCGGACCAGAACTGCCGACCATAGGCGTAGTCGCCGGTGCGGCCCGTCTCGTACAGTTTTTGTATGTCGCCACCGGCGCAAAACGCCCGGTCCCCGGCGCCGTCGATCAGGATCAGGTCTACCGCCGGATCGTCGCGCCATGCGATCAGATGCTTTTCGATCTCCGGAATCTGGTCATGGGCGAGCGCGTTCAGCGCCTTCGGTCTGTTCAGCGTGATCCGGCCTGCACGGCCTTCTATGCGAAAGAGAGTATCCACGTTCTGCCCCTCAGCCTTTGCCGCGATCCGCCAGCAGCTTTCGCGCGACGATCATACGCATGATTTCGTTGGTACCTTCGAGGATCTGGTGCACCCGCAAGTCGCGCACGATTTTCTCGATGCCGTAATCCTCCAGATAGCCGTAGCCGCCATGCAGTTGCAGACAATCATTCGCGACCTTGAAGGCCGCATCGGTCACGAAACGTTTGGCCATCGCGCAATGTTGCGTGGCGTCCGGTGCCGTCTGGTCCAGCTTCCACGCGGCCTGCCGCAGAAAGATGCGGGCGGCTTGCAATTCCGTTTCCATGTCCGCGACCCGGAATTGGAGCGCTTGGAACGAATCGAGCGTCTCATCGAAGGCCTTGCGCTCACCCATATAGGTCAGCGTTTTCGTCAGGGCGCCCTGTGCGCCTCCCATGCTACAGGCGGCGATGTTCAGGCGGCCGCCGTCCAGACCCTTCATGGCAAAGCGGAATCCGTCGCCCTCCGCTCCGATCAGATAGCGGGCGGGAATGCGGCAATCGTCGAATTGCACCTGAGCGGTTGGCTGCGCCTTCCAGCCCATCTTGCGCTCCTGCGCGCCGAAGCTGAGGCCCGGCGCGCCCTTTGGCACCAGAACCGTGGAGATCCCCTTCGGCCCCGGGCCGCCCGTGCGGCACATCACGACATACCAGTCGGAATAATCACCGCCCGAGATGAACGCCTTGGTCCCGTTCAGAACGTAGTCGTCCCCGTCACGGCGTGCCGTTGTTTTCAACGATGCCGCATCCGAGCCGCAGCCCGGCTCCGTCAGGCAATAGCTGGCGACCGTGTCGAACGAGGCCAGACCGGGGATCACCTCGGCCCGCAACTCGTCATTGGCAAAGCTGTCGATCATCCATGCGCACATGTTGTGGATCGACACGAACGCGGCGACCGACGGATCGCCCAAGGACAACCCCTCGAAGATCAGGGCCGCATCCAGACGGCTGAGCGCGGACCCGCCGTGATCCTCGGCGCAATAGATCGCACCCATGCCGAGCGCCCCGATTTCCGTCAGCAATCCCCGGTCGATGCCGGTGCTTTCGGCTGCAATCGCGGCGGGGCCCAGCCGGTCCCGCCCGAAATCGGCGGCCATGTCCGCGATCGCCGCCTGCTCCTCGTTCAGCGCGAAGTCCATTTACTTCATCACCGGGATCGAGAATTCCGCCCCGTCCTTGATGCCGCTGGGCCAGCGCGCCGTAACCGTCTTGGTCTTGGTGTAGAAACGGAATGCATCCGGTCCGTGCTGGTTCAGATCGCCGAAGCTCGACTTTTTCCAGCCGCCGAAGGTGTAATAGGCCAGCGGCACCGGGATCGGCACGTTGATGCCCACCATCCCGACGTTGATACGCGCCGCGAAGTCCCGCGCCGCGTCACCGTCACGTGTGAAGATCGCGGTGCCGTTGCCGTATTCGTGATCCATGGCCAGCTTCAGCGCATCCTCGTAGTTTTCCGCCCGCACGGTGACCAGCACCGGGCCAAAGATTTCCTGCGTGTAGATGTCCATGTCAGGCGTCACGTGATCGAACAGGCACGCGCCGAAGAAGAAGCCGTCCTCGTAGCCCTGCATCGAGAAGCCGCGCCCATCCACGACCAGCTTCGCACCTGCCTCAACGCCGGATTCCACCAGACCGCCGACGCGGGCCTTCGCCTCCGCCGTGACCAGAGGGCCGAAATCGACGTCATCGCCGCCGGTATAGGGCCCGATCTTCAGCGCCTCGACCTTGGGCGCCAGCTTCTCCATCAGCTTGTCCGCCGTTCCCTCACCCACCGGAACCGCGACGGAGATCGCCATGCAGCGTTCCCCCGCAGCGCCGAAGCCTGCGCCGATCAGCGCATCCGCCGCCTGATCCATGTCCGCGTCGGGCATGATGATCATGTGGTTTTTCGCCCCGCCGAAGCACTGCACCCGCTTGCCGTTGGCGCAGCCACGCTCATAGATATAGGCCGCGATCGGGGTCGATCCGACGAAGCCCACGGCCGAAATCCCCTCATGGTCCAGGATCGCGTCCACCGCTTCCTTGTCGCCGTTGACGACTTGCAGGATACCGTCGGGCAGGCCCGCCTCCTGCATCAGTTCGGCCAGCATCAGCGGCACGGAGGGGTCACGCTCGGACGGTTTCAGGATGAACGCATTGCCCGCCGCGATGGCCGGGCAGAATTTCCACATCGGGATCATCGCGGGGAAGTTGAACGGGGTAATGCCCGCCGCCACGCCCAGCGGCTGCCGCATGGAATACATGTCGATGCCCGGGCCAGCGCCGTCGGTGTATTCGCCCTTCAGCAGATGCGGCGCGCCCAGACAGAATTCCGCCACCTCCAAACCACGGATCACGTCGCCCTTGGCGTCGGGCAGAGTCTTGCCATGCTCACGGCTCAACGCCTCGGCCAGCTTGTCCATGTCACGATGCAGCAGCCGGATGAACTCCATCAGCACACGCGCGCGGCGCTGCGGGTTGGTGGCACCCCACGCGACCTGCGCGCGGGCCGCGCCCTGCACGGCGCTGTCCATATCGGCCGCATTGGCCAGCGGCACCTGTGCCTGAACCTCGCCGGTTGCGGGATTGTAAATGTCCGCTTTCCGCCCCGAAGTGCCGGAAACGCGCTTGCCGTCGATGAAATGCCAAAGCTGTTGCATGGTCGTACTCCCCAGAATTTGCGCCACCTTAACCTTGCGTCCGCGCGGGATCGACCGTTAATTCCTCAGACCAATCCTGCAAATCTGCAAGAAGGCTGCCATGACCAAACCGAACTGGGACGATCTGCGCGTCTTTCTCGAATTATCGCGGCGCGGCACCCTACTGGGCGCGGCCCGCGCGCTCGGCATTGATGCGGCGACCGTCGGCAGGCGTGTCGCCGCGCTGGAACGCGCGCTGGACACCCGTCTGTTCGACCGCTCGCAACGCGGCTACGCGCTGACCGAGGCAGGCCGTCGCCTGACCGATCCGGCCATCGCGATGGAGGCCGCGGCCAGCACCGCCGCCGACCGTCTGTCCAACCAGACAGAACGCCTGTCGGGCGCCGTGCGCATCGGCGCGCCCGAGGGCGTGGCCGCCAGCATCCTCGCCCCGGCCTGCGCCCGGATCGCAAGCGATCACCCGAATCTGCGGTTGGAGCTGGTGGCCCTGCCACGGGTCTTCTCCCTCAGCCAGCGTGAGGCGGACATTGCCATCGCGCTGACCCCGCCCACGGCCGGACGCCTGCGCACGCGGCGGGTCGCGGATTACGGCCTGCACCTCTATGCCACGGCAGAGGTGATCGCCCGCCATGACCTCACCACCCGGCCGGCGCTGCGCGACGTGCGGTTCATAGGCTATATCGCGGACATGATCTTTGACAAGGAACTGGACTACGTTCCTCTGGTCGGGGCGCGGCTGCGCCCGCAACTGACATCGACCTCGCTGAGCATCCAGCTCGACTGGGCCGCCGCAGGCGAGGGGGCGTGTATCCTGCCTGATTTCGTTGCCCGCAAGCGGCCCGAGCTAATACAGGTTCTGCCGGATCAGATCGCCTTCACCCGCAGTTTCCACCTGATCCGGCATGAGGACGATCTGCGTGCCGCCCGGATCACCCGAACGGCGGACAGATTGACAGCGGCGTTGCGCGCGACGCTCAGCTGACTTTGCTCCTGAAATATCCGAATCCGCGCCCTCAGGTCGCGATGCCGTCCGGCAGGCGCGGTGTCGCCGCCAGCAATTGCCGTGTGTAGGCCTCGCGCGGCGCGGCAAAGACCGCCTCCGTCTGGCCGCTCTCGACGATGCGGCCTGCCTGCATGACCATCACCCGGTCGGTGATGGCGCGCACAACGCTCAGATCGTGGCTGATGAACAGATAGCTGACCTCGAATTTCGCGGACAACTCCGCCAGCAGGTCGAGGATCTGCGCCCGCACCTGGACATCCAGCGCACTGACGGCCTCATCCAGCAAGATCACGTCGGGGCGAATGATCAAGGCTCGTGCGATGGCGATGCGCTGCCGCTGACCACCGGAAAAGGCATGGATGTGCCGGTCCGCATCGCGGGGCTGCAATCCGACGCTGCGCAGAACCTCCTCCACCGCCGGGCGGCGCGGCGGTGCGTTGTCGAGCAGATGGAACGGTTCCGCAACCAGACGCTCCACCGTCCAGCGCGGGTCGAAGCTGCCGAACGGATCCTGAAACACCACACCGATGCGCCGCCGCAACGCGCGCGGGGCGGCCGCATCCATCACCTGACCGCCCAGTGTGATGGAGCCACCCTGCACCGGTTCCAAACCCAGCAAGGCGCGCGCCAATGTCGATTTGCCTGATCCGCTTTCACCGACCAGCCCCAGATTTTCCCCCTGACGCAAGCTGAAGCTGACCCCGCGCACCGCTTCGACCGGGGGGGCGCGCCCCAGCAGGCGGCGGGTGCCGGGATAGCTGCGGACAACATCGCGCACGTCCAGAACCGTCGCGGCCTCAGCCCGCGCGGCGCGGACAGGCTGGTGCCGCGAGGCAGCCAGCAAGGCACGGGTATAATCGTGGGTGGGCCGGCGCAGAACCTCATCCACCAGACCTCGCTCCACGATCCGGCCCGATTGCATCACCGCGATCCTGTCGGCCATTTCGGCCACCACTGCCAGGTCATGGGTTATCAGGATCAGACCCATCCCGTCCTCACGCACCAGCCGCCGCAGCAGGTCGAGGATCTCACCCTGCGTCGTCACGTCCAGCGCGGTCGTCGGCTCATCCGCGATCAACAGCTTGGGGGCCAGCGCGATGGCGCAGGCGATGACCACCCGCTGCCGCTGTCCGCCGGACAATTCATGCGGGAACCGCGCCAGCCCGATATGCTTCAACCCCACACGATCCAGCACCTCACGCGCGCGCTGCCTGGCGGCGCGGCGACCGGTGCGGGTGTGCAGGCGCACCGTCTCCGCCACTTGGTCGCCGATGGTGTGCAGGGGGTTCAGCGCCGTCATCGGCTCCTGAAACACCATTCCGACATCGCGCCCGCGACGGGCGCACATCCGGCGTTCGGACAACTTATCCAGCGCCTCGCCCTGCATCAGGATCGACCCGTCGACCTGCATGACCTCAGGCAGCAGGCGCATGATGCCCAGCGCGGTGATGGATTTGCCCGACCCGCTTTCCCCGACCAGGCCCAGAACCTCCCCCGGTTCCATCTCGAACGAGACATCGCGCAGGATATCCAGCGCGCCGATCCTGACCGACAGACCCTGAACCGACAGAAGGCTCATTGCGCGCGCCCCCGGCTTAGCTTCGGATCGAACGCATCGCGCAGGCCGTCGCCCATCAGGTTCAGCCCCAGCACGCTCAACACGATGGCAAGGCCGGGAAACAGCGCCATATGCGGCGCGAGAGAGATCAGCGTCTGCGCATCCGCCAGCATTCGGCCCCAACTGGGCAGGGGCGGCTGCGCGCCAAGTCCGACATAGCTCAACGCGGCCTCAACCAGAATGCCGACGGAAAACTGGATCGTCCCTTGCACGATCAGCAAGTTCGCGATGTTGGGCAGGATATGCTCCGCCGAAATCCGCGCCGCGCCTTTGCCGGCCACCCGTGCCGCCATGATGTATTCGCGGCTCCACAGGCTCAACGCTGCGCCGCGTGACAGACGGGCGAAAACCGGGATGTTGAAGATGCCGATGGCCAGGATGGCGTTCCAGACGCTGGGCCCCGTCAAGGCCGTGATCAGGATGGCGATCAGGATCGACGGAAACGCGAAGATCAGGTCGTTGCCCCGCATGATCACATCGTCCAGCAGCCCGCCCCGCCGCGCGGCCGCCGTCAGACCCAGCGGCACGCCCAGCCCCATGCCGATCCCGACCGAGGCCAGCGCCACGGCCAGCGAGGTACGCGCCCCCACCATCAGCATCGAGAAGATATCGCGCCCCAACTGATCCGTTCCCAGCCAGTGATCCGCCGAGGGGCGCAGCATCCGATCCGGTATCGAAATCGCACCGACATCGTGCGGGGTCCAGACGAAGCTCAGCAGCGCCACCAGCGCGAACGCAACGCTCAACGTCCCGCCCAGGATCAGATTGCGCGCCCTCATCGTCGCAACCTCGGATCGACGATTGCATAGGCCAGATCAACCAGAAAGGTGACCACCACCACGGCCATGACCAGCAACATCACCGTGCTTTCCACCACGATCAGGTCACGCTGGTTGATCGCCTGAAACAACAGCCGCCCCAGTCCCGGCAGATAGAAGACGTTCTCGATGATGATCGCACCGGCCAGCAGGAACGAGAATTGCAGCCCGATGATCGTCAGAACCGGAATCATCGCATTGCGCAATGCGTGTGCGCGCACGACGCCGCTGCGGCTCAACCCCTTGGCGCGGGCGGTGCGCACGTAATCCTCGTCCAGCGTGTCGATCAGGGCGGAACGCATGATCCGCGCCAGAATGCTCGCCTGTGGCAGCGCCAGCGAAATCGCGGGCAGGGTCAACGCGCGGATCGCGGCGACAGGATCATGCCAGCCGGGGAAGCCACCCGCCTGCACCCAACGCAGGTTGATGGCGAAGATCACCACCAGAAACATCGCGAACCAGAAATTCGGGATCGCGATGCCCAGTTGCGTCGCCCCCATGATCCCGTAATCCGCCGCCCTGCCCCGCCGCATGGCGGCAACGATCCCGATGGGAAAAGCGATCACCGTGGACAGTCCCAGCGCATAGAGCGCCAGGGGCAAGCTGACCCAGACCCGATCCGCGATCAGTTCGGCCACCGGAACGCGGTAGGTATAGGACGTTCCGAAATCCCCGGTCAGCCAACCGCCGATCCAGGTGAAATACCGTGCCACCAGCCCCGCATCCAGACCCATCTGCGCACGCAGCGCCGCCACGGCCTCGGGCTCGGCGTTCATGCCCAGCATGAATGCCGCCGGATCGCCGGGCAGAACCTCGATCACGCAGAAGATCAGGATCGACGCCACGATCAATGTCACGATCAGCGAGAACAGCCGCTGCATGAATCGCATCAGCATGGGATGGCCCTGACGGTTTCGCGCCATCGCGCGAGGATATTTGCCGCGACCGGGAGGCGTCTGAGCCTCCCAGAAGCGCTATGGAAAGGCAGCCTTTTACGGCCAGGACCATCGGATATAGCATAGGACCAACGCGCGCAGCGCTGGTCGCAAAAGTATAAATGCGCCTTTCCGATGGTTCGGATATCGCCGCAGGCCTGCACCCTCACACCCCGTAGAGGTCTGAGAATTTCGTTTCCAGATAGGCGATCAACGGTGCGCTCGTCACCTCGCCGCCCACGGCCTGCCGCATTAGGGCGGGCGCGGGCAGAACCGCGCCGTGCCGGTGCACGTTCCGCCCCAGCCAAGCCACCGCAGCCGAAGTATCGCCCTGCGCCAGTCTCGCATTCAGATCCGGTATGGCGGTGGTCAGCTTCTCATACAGGGCGGCGGCGTAGATGTTGCCCAGCGCATATGTCGGAAAATAGCCGAACAGACCGATGGCCCAGTGCACGTCCTGCAGGACACCCTTTGCGGGATCGGTCACCTGCTGTCCGAAATCGGCCGCGAACCGCTCGTTCCATGCGCTCTCCAGATCGGGAACCTCCAGATCGCCCGCGATCAGGGCTCGTTCCAGATCGAAGCGCATGATGACGTGCAGGTTGTAGTGGACCTCGTCCGCCTCCGTCCGGATGAAGCCGGAGGTGACGCGGTTCACCGCCGCGTAGAATTCCTGCTCCCCCATGTCGATACCGAACGTTTGCACCATGCGACGGTGCAACCAGCCACAGAACGCGCGGGACCGGCCCAACTGGTTTTCCATAAGCCTGCTCTGGCTTTCGTGCACACCCATGCTGACATGTGCCCCGGCGGGAGTACGTTCCAACGCCGGGGGCAGCCCCTGCTCATAGACGGCGTGGCCGACCTCGTGCACGGCGGAATACAGGCAATCGAAGGGTCGCGCCGTGTCCACGCGGGTGGTGATGCGCACGTCCCCCAATGTGCCGGCGCAGAACGGGTGAGCCACCAGATCCATGCGCCCCGCCTTCCAATCATAGCCGAAGACTCCGGCGAGGTCGCGCGCGATGCTCATCTGCCCTTCGACCCCGAACGTACCGTCCAGATCACGCGGATCGCGCCCGCTGTCCGCGATGCGTTCGCGCAGATCGGACAAGGGCGCCCGCAACGATCCGAGGATCGCCTCCAGCGGCGCGGTCCTCATTCCCGGCTCGAACCCGTCGAGCAGGGTGTCGTAGCGGGTTTCGTCGTCCAGCTTCTGTGCTTCGGCCTGCTGTCGTTTCAGGTTCACGATCTCCGTCAGCGCGGGCACGAAGGCCGCCACGTCCGACGCGGCACGGGCCGCCGCCCAGACGTTGTGACCCTTGCTGGTGGCGCGGGCAATCGCCTCGGCCAGATCGCCGGGCATATTGCGGTTTCGCGACCAGTCGCGGCTGATCAGACGGACATTCGCGGCCTGCGCCGGGTCCAGCGCGCCCCCGTCGATGTCAGACAGCCAATCCCCGATGCGCGGATCGGTCCGGCGGGCGTGGATCACCGATTCCAGCGCCCCCACCTGGTCGGCCCGCTGATCGCCGCCGCGCGGTGGCATCATTGCCTGCTGATCCCAGCCCAGCAGACCTTGCGCCTGTGACAAAGCCTCCGTTTGCTTCACATGCGCGATCAGGGCGTCATAGGACATAGGGCTTCCTTTGGTTCGTTTTGTGCACTGCGTAACGGAAAAGGGCCCGGGTCAAGCCCGGACCCTTCGCGGGATCGGCGCGAGTTTCACTCCGCCCAGCTTACGCCGGTCAGATCGGTCGCCTGCGTGGGAGAGTTTTCCCACAGCCCACGTAGCCGCGCATCCGCGACACCGGTTTTGGCCAACTGGAACAGATAGGCGTTCACGTGCTGCTCCGCGATCATCGTCTGGGCGTCCTTCAACAACGCGGTCCGGGCGCTGTCGTCGGTGGTGGCGCTCAACTCCTCCATGATCGCGACGAACTCCGGCGCGGCGTAGTCGAAGTAGTAGTCTTCGCGCGCGTAGATGCCGATATCCATCGGCTCCGTGTGGCTGACAATAGTGAGCCCGAAGTCGCGCCCCTTGAACACGGTTTCCAACCAGTCGGCCCATTCGACGTTGGTGATCTCCGTCTCGATGCCGACCTCGCGCAGTTGTGCGGCGATGATCTCACCCCCACGGCGGGCATAGACGGGCGGCGGCAGTTTCAGCGTGGTGGTGAAACCGTCGGGATAGCCTGCCTCCGCCAACAGTTCACGCGACCGCTCGGGGTCATGGTTCGACAGCTCCGACAGGTCCGTATAGGCGGGATGGTGCGGCGCGAAATGGGTGGTGATGGGCGTGCCATAGCCGAACATCGCCCCGTCGATGATGGCCTGCCGGTCGATGGCATGGGCCACGGCCGCACGCACCAGCGGGTTGTCGAAGGGTTCGACGCCGTTGTTCATGGCGAGGATCGTCTCACCCTCGGTCGAGCCGACGATGACCGTATAGCGCGGGTCCGATTCGAACTGCACCAGATTTTCCGGCGCGGGAAAGACGGGGAATGCATCCAGATCGCCGGCCATCATGGCCGCGAACGCCGCCGTGGGATCCGAGATGAACTTGAACGTCGCGGATTCGAGCGCGACCGGATCCCCCCAATAGGCATCGTTGCGCACCAGCTCCACCCGATCGCCCTGCACCCAGTCCGCGAACCGGAACGGCCCGGTGCCCACGGGAGAGGTGGCATTGTCGGCGGCGGATTCTTCGGCCACGATCACCGCGTCGCCCCATGCCAGATTGAACGGCAGCGCACCGTTAGGTGCCTCCAGCGTCACGCGCACCTGCGTCGGGCTGATGACCTCAACCGCGCTGATGCCTTCGAACAGCGCCTTTTGCGCATTGGTCGAATCCTCCGCTCGCGCCCGATCCAGCGTGAACTTCACGTCCTCCGCATCGAAGGCGCTGCCATCATGGAACGTCGCGCCCTCGACCAGGGTGAAGGTATAGACGGTGCCGTCATCGCTGATGTCCCAGGCGCGTGCCAGCCCGGGCAGGATTGCGCCATCGGGTCCGAAACGGGTCAACCCCTCGAAGACATTGGCATAGACGACCTCGTCGATGGCGGCGGCGGCACCGCCTGTCGGGTCGAGATTCGGCGGCTCCAGCTGCATACCCAGCGTGATCGACGTCTCTTGCGCAATCGCCGTGGTCGCGATCATCGCGGCGGCGAAGGTCAGGCCCAGTTGCTTCATCGGTATCTCCCCTATTATCTGCCTTGTTCGGCAGTCGGTCCGAAGCATGCGCCAGACCCTATCGAAAATCCACCGGGACCGCACGCATGCGCAATACTACTTCGCATCCGCACAACCGAGCAGTGTTTTCAAAGCCTGTCCCATCACCTTCGCCGAATCCAGCATATCCTGCACGCCGATCCATTCGTCGGGCTGATGGGCGAGGTCCAGAACCCCCGGGCCATAGGCGATGCAGTTCTTCAGCCGCCCGATCCGGTCGATATGTTTCTGGTCGTAAGTTCCGGGGGACACGACATAATCCGGCTCGTTGCCCAGAACCTCACGGATCGCATCGCTGACAGCCGTCACAACCGGGGCCGCGCGGTCGGTCATGCTTGGCTGCACCTCGAACATATCGCTGAGCGTGTAGTCGAAGCCATCCCGCCGCGCCGCCACCCGGTCGAGCACGTCGCGCATCTCGGCCTTTACCTGCGCGATATCCTCTTCCATCAGAAAACGGCGGTCGATGATCATGCTGGCCCGGTCCGCGACGCAGGGCGCGGGCAGGCCGGTATAGCCTTCCTCCGGCACCGGCGCGCCCCCATGGATGGAGTTGATGTTGAGCGTCGATTGCTTCGCCCCCTCGGGGATCACCGGCATCGCGGTGCGTTTCAGCGCCAGTGCGGGAAACAGGCTGGCCTCCATTTCGGCCACCACCGCGCCCATGTGTCGGATCGCGCAATCGCCCAAAAACGGCATGGAGCCGTGGGCGATGCGGCCCCGCGTCTCGACCTCGGCCCACCAGACGCCGCGATGGCCCAGACAGACACGATCCTTGTGCAGGGGTTCGGGGATGATGACATGTTGCACGCGCGCCGGATCGAACCAGCCGCGTTCGGCCAGATAGGCCACCCCGCCGAAACCACCGGATTCCTCATCCGCGGTGCCGCTGATCTCGATCGCGCCTGCGAAATCGGGATAGGTGGCGATGAACGCCTCCGCCGCGATGATCGAGGTTGCCAGCCCGCCCTTCATGTCACAGGCCCCACGGCCATAGATCCTGCCATCACGCAATTCGCCGCCGAACGGATCGACGGTCCAGCCGTGCCCGACTTCGACCACATCGGTGTGGGAGTTGAAGTGAACGCACTCCCCGGCCCGCGCCCCCTCACGCCTGGCGATGACGTTCCAGCGGGGATACCTGTCACTGTCGCCCAGCGTCCCCTCGGCCCGGACCAGCGTCACGTCGAAGCCGGAGCCGGCAAGCCGGTCGCGCAGAAACTCGCAAATCTCGCGGTATCCGCGACCCGGCGGGTTCAGCGTCGGCATGCGGATCAGGTCCTGCGTCAGCGCGATCAAATCCTCACGCCGTGCTTCGATCGCCTCGTTCAAATCCATGAATACCTCCGTCCGGCACAGGTTAGACTCAGGGACAGGGTGCGGTCCAGCCGCTGTCATGGAACCCTCCAGCGCTGGAATCGCGTTTCTCCTGCATGGAACTGACAGCAGGAAGGAAGATCCCATGTCCTACGGCCGCTTTTTCGCAATGATCGCAACGTCGACGCTGGTGATGTACGGGCTGATGTACCTGAACACCTATGCCATTGATCATGTCTACTTCAGTCAGACCAGATCGTGGATGGCGCTGTACATGGGTGCCGTGATGGCGATCATCATGCTGGCGTTCATGCTGGGCATGTATTCGAACCGCAAGGTGAACATGGCAATCTTCGCGGGGTCCGCGCTGGTGTTCGCGGCATCGCTCTATCTGGTGCGCTCGCAGGATACGGTCGGTGACGTGGCATGGATGAAGGCGATGATTCCGCACCATTCCATCGCAATCCTGACATCGGAGCGCGCGCACATCTCCGACCCCCGTGTGGCGGAACTGGCGCAACAGATCATCGAGGCACAGCGCAAGGAGATCGACGAGATGAAATTCCTGATCGACGATCTGCAGGCGCGCTAGATCCGATCATCTTATCCGATCCCCGGTCACGGCGGGGCCGATTGACCCGATCAGCCGGGCAAATCGTGTCGTCCCGCGAAAGGGGTTTGCACTCCGCCCCGGTTCCCCTTACCGTTTCCGTCCGAATTACCCCCGGAATGGAGTCCCGACCGATGAAAGCCAGCATCGAACGCAGCGCCCTGCTCAAGGCGATGAGCCGCGCACAATCGGTCGTCGAGCGTCGCAACACCATTCCGATCCTCGCCAACGTTCTGATCGAGGCGGACGGTGCCGACATCTCCTTCCGCGCCACCGATCTGGACATCGAGGTCGTGGACAAGGCCGCTGCCATGGTCTCGCAGGCAGGCTCCACCACCGTGGGGGCGGGTCTGCTGCACGAAATCGTGCGCAAGCTGCCCGACGGCTCCACCGTTGAGCTGCACGCCGATGCCGCAACCGGCCGGATGGAAGTCCGCGCGGGCCGCTCGCACTTCTCGCTGGCCACCTTGCCGCGTGAGGATTTCCCCGTGATGGCGTCGAGCGAGTATGACACCAACTTCTCGACCAAGGCCGCGATCCTGCGCCGTCTGTTCGACAAGGCAAAATTCGCGATCTCGACCGAGGAAACACGCTATTACCTCAACGGTATCTACCTGCATTCCGCGCCCGCCCCGGGCGGGCAGATGCTGCGCGCCGTGGCCACGGACGGGCACCGCCTTGCCTGCATCGACGCCGAACTGCCCGATGGTGCGGATGCGATCCCCGGCGTCATCGTCCCGCGCAAGACCGTGACCGAGGTGCTCAAATTGCTGGCCGATGATGACGCCGACATCGCGGTGTCCGTGTCCGAGACGAAGATCCGCTTCGCCACTCCGGAAATCACCCTGACATCCAAGGTTATCGACGGGTCGTTCCCCGATTATACCCGTGTGATCCCGCAGCAGAACCAGAAGCGGATGGAGGTCGATGCCTCCGATTTCGCCAAGGCGGTGGACCGGGTTTCCACCGTCTCCTCCGAACGTTCACGCGCGGTGAAGCTCGCCCTGGATGAGGATCGCCTGATCCTGTCCGTCAACGCGCCCGATTCCGGAGCGGCGGATGAGGAACTGGCCGTCGCCTACGCGGATGAACGGCTGGAAATCGGCTTCAACGCGAAGTACCTGCTGGAAATCGCCAGTCAGGTGGACCGCGAAAACGCGGTGTTCCTGTTCAACTCCTCCGGCGATCCGACCCTGATGCGCGAAGGCAATGACGACAGCGCGATTTACGTCGTCATGCCTATGCGGGTCTGACGCGGGCCACCTTGCCTCACATCACCTCGCTTCGCCTGTCGCATTTCCGCTCGCATATCCAGACCACGATCGAGGCGGATATGCGTCCGGTGGCGATCTGGGGGGCGAACGGCGCGGGCAAGACCAATATCCTCGAAGCGATCTCCCTCCTGTCGCCTGGCCGTGGATTGCGACGCGCCACGGCGGACGAATTGGGCCGCAGACCTGACGACCTGGGCTGGCGGGTGCGGGCCGACATAACCGCCGATGCGGATCACCGGATCGTCACCGGGGCGACAGGGGGCGACCCGCGTACCGTGCGCATCGACGACAAGGCGACTTCGCAGGCGGCGCTCGGCCGATTGCTGCGTGTCGTCTGGCTGGTCCCCGTGATGGACCGTTTGTGGCTGGAGGGCGCGGCGGATCGCAGGCGGTTTCTGGACCGCATGACCCTCAGCTTCGACCCCGAACATGGCGACACCGTGCTGCGATATGAAAAGGCGATGCGCGAACGCAACCGCCTGCTGCGCGATCAAATCACCGATCCGTCCTGGTACGCCGCCCTGGAACAGCAGATGGGTGACGCCGCCGTACGGGTGACCGCCGCACGACGTGACACCATCGCACGGCTTGCGCAGGCGCAGGGCGATGCCACCACCGCTTTTCCATCCTCCACCCTCAGCCTCACCGGCCCCGACGGTCTGCCGGAGGACAGCGACGAGATGACCGCGCGTCTGGCCGATCACCGTCGCCGCGATCTGGCTGCCGGGCGGTCGCTGATCGGGCCGCATCGCGCCGATCTGACCGCGCTCTACGCTGCGAAGGGCGTGCCGGCCCGAAACTGTTCCACAGGGGAGCAGAAGGCCCTGCTGATTTCCCTCGTGCTCGCCAATGCACGCGCGCTGTCCGCGGATGGCAAGGGCACACCGGTCCTGCTGCTGGATGAGGTCGCGGCGCATCTCGACCCCTCGCGCCGGGGGGCGCTGTATGCGGAGATTGTGGAGCTTGGGATTCAGGCCTGGATGACCGGCACGGACGCCACGCTTTTCAGCGAACTTAACAACCATGCGTTGAATCTGGAAGTCACCGACAGCGACGGCCACTCCATCATTAGGCGCCACTGATCCCGCCTGCGTTAACCATACTTTCACCTCCCGAAGACACGAAAGGGCCCAGTATAGCCTGCGAGTCAACGGTTAATTGAAAGTTAAAATTTTAATAAAAATGATAACAACTTATAGGATTTACTCGGATTAACCATTTGTCGATGATCTCACCATCAACTTAAGGAAGAGTAACATGACCCACTTCAAAGCCAAGCTCGCTGACCCGGCCAAGCGTCTCTCGATGCATGTCAACGTCATCCCCTCCGCCGTGACGACCCAGGCGATCGCCGCCTCGGGTGCTGATGTGGTCGTGATCGACCGGGAACATGGCGCGGTCGATTACGGCACCTGCCACGCGATGATCGCCGCGACCCAGGGAACCGAATGCGCCCCCGTGGTCCGCGTGTCGGACATCAATACGGCCGAGGTGAAGCGCGTGCTCGACCTGGGGGCCGAGGGCATCATCTTCCCGCTGGTCCGCGATGTGGAGGACGTGCGCCGTGCCGTTTCCTCGATGCGCTATCCCGGCTCGATGGGTGCGCGCGGGTTCGGCCCGTTCATCGCCCATTCGCGCTGGCCGTCCGACATGATGACCTACGCGCGCACGATCGAGGATCGCCTGACCTGCGGCATCCTGATCGAAACGGTTGAGGCCGTGGCCAATATCGACGCCATCGTGGCGGAGGAAGGCATTGATTACATGATCCTCGCGGCCTTCGACCTCAGCGCGACGATGGGCATTCCGGGCCAGTTCGACCACCCGCATTTCGTCAAGGCCTGTGCCAAGGTCGAGCAGGCCGCACGTGGCGCGGGCATTCCGCTCGGGGGCATCGCCATGACGGAGCAGGACGCGGCGGAACGCTTCGCCCACGGCTACCGGATCATCGCGGGTTTCGATGTGCTGCACCTCAAGGCGAAGGTCGCGCAGACGGCCGCCTGGACCCGCCGCCCGGATTCGGTGCACACCTATGTCTCCGGCACCGCAGCGCAGCATTCGCTAACTGTTCCGCACTGAACAGGGGCGTTCACTTTCCCTAAATATCCGCGCCGCAGGCAGCCCCCCGCATCGGGGGGCTTCGCCATGTTCACACAGAAAACCGTGCGCCATATCCCCGTCGCACCGCACCCCCTGCAATTTCATGGCAAAGGCGTGACAATCCCCCCCGCAGCGGATAAAAGGAAGGCCACAATATAAGGGATTTCGGACATGGCGGACACACCCGCGAACCAGAGCGATTACGGCGCGGATTCCATCAAGGTTCTCAGAGGCTTGGAGGCCGTCCGCAAACGCCCCGGCATGTATATCGGCGACACGGACGACGGATCGGGCCTGCACCACATGGTGTACGAGGTCGTGGACAACGGCATTGATGAGGCACTGGCAGGCCATGCCGATGAGGTTCGCGTGACCTTGCATGAGGACAGCTCCGTTTCCGTCAGCGACAACGGACGGGGAATTCCCGTCGGCCTGCATGAAGAAGAAGGCGTGTCTGCGGCCGAGGTCATCATGACCCAACTGCATGCCGGCGGTAAGTTCGACAGCAATTCCTACAAGGTCTCGGGCGGTCTGCACGGCGTCGGCGTCTCGGTCGTCAATGCGCTCAGCGATTGGCTGGAACTGCGCATCTGGCGTGAGGGCTACGAGCATGTCGCCCGCTTCGAGCATGGCGATACCGTCAAGCATCTCGAACGGCTGGGCCCGACAGACCGCACGGGAACCGAGGTCAGGTTCCTCGCCTCGACCCAGACCTTCTCGAACTTGGACTACAAGTTTGCGACGCTGGAACACCGCTTGCGCGAACTGGCGTTCCTGAACTCCGGCGTTCGCATCACCGTCCGGGATGAGCGTGAGGTCGAACCGCTCGAAACCACTCTGGAATACGAGGGGGGCGTACGGGAATTCGTCCGCTACCTTGACCGTTCCAAAACCGCGATGATCCCCGATCCGATCTTCATCGTGGGGGAAAAGGACGATATCGCGGTCGAGGTCGCGATGTGGTGGAACGACAGCTATCATGAGAACGTGCTGCCCTTCACCAACAACATTCCGCAGCGCGACGGCGGCACGCATATCGCAGGCTTTCGCGGTGCGTTGACGCGCACGATCAACAGTTACGTCGCCTCCTCGGGCATCGCGAAGAAGGAAAAGGTCACGCTGACCGGTGACGACGCGCGTGAGGGGCTGACCTGCGTTCTGTCGGTCAAGGTGCCGGACCCGAAATTCTCCAGCCAGACCAAGGACAAGCTCGTCTCGTCCGAGGTGCGCCCCGCCGTCGAATCCCTGATGAACGAGAAGCTGTCGGAGTGGTTCGAGGAAAACCCGGCCGAGGCCCGCATGGTCGTCAGCAAGATCGTCGAGGCCGCGCAGGCGCGGGAGGCTGCGCGCAAAGCACGCGAACTGACCCGCCGCAAAAGCCCGATGGATGTCAGCTACCTCGCGGGCAAGCTCAAGGATTGCTCGGAAAAGGATCCGTCCAAGACCGAACTGCTGCTGGTGGAGGGCGATTCCGCCGGTGGGTCCGCGACGCAGGGCCGTGATCGCGGCACGCAGGCCGTCCTGCCCCTGCGCGGCAAGATCCTGAACGTGGAGCGCGCCCGTTTCGACCGAATGCTCGGCTCGCAGGAGATTGGCAACCTTGTGATGGCGCTCGGCACCGGCATCGGCCGCGACGAGTTCAACATCGAAAAGCTGCGCTATCACAAGATCATCATCATGACGGATGCAGACGTGGACGGCGCGCATATCCGCACCCTGCTGCTGACATTCTTCTACCGGCAGATGCCGCAACTGATCGAGAACGGTCACATCTACATCGCGCAGCCGCCGCTCTACAAGGTGGCGCGGGGCAAGTCCGAGGTCTACCTCAAGGATCAGGCCGCGCTCGACGATTACCTGATCGACCAGGGTCTGAACGAGGCGACACTGGAACTCGCCACGGGTGAACAACGTTCCGGTGCCGATCTGGCGGAGGTCGTGCGCACGGCGCGTCAGGTGCGCAACATCGTGAACGCCTTCCCCACCCATGTGCCGCGTGTGGTGCTGGAACAGGCCGCGATCGCTGGTGCGCTGTTGCCCGAGAACATTCAGGGCGAACCGCAGGCCGCCGCCGACCGTGTGGCGGACCGTCTGAACCTGATCGCCCCCGATACGGAGCGCGGCTGGACCGGACGCCCGACACAGGACAGCGGCCTGCGATTCTCCCGCGTTCTGCGCGGCGTAGAGGAAACACGTACTCTGGAGGGCGGGGTATTCCGCTCGGTCGAGGGGCGGCGTCTGGCCCAGATGACCGAGGCCTTGCAGGAGATCTATTCCGGCCCCGCCAAGCTGCACCGCCGCGACAAGCACGCGACGGTCAACGCACCCACCGAACTGCTCGACCTGGTGATCGCGGAGGGGGAGCGTGGCCTGAGTCTGCAACGCTACAAGGGTCTGGGCGAAATGAACCCAGACCAGCTGTGGGAAACCACGCTGGACGCCGACGCCCGCACCCTGTTGCAGGTCAAGATCGACCATCTGGACAGCGCGGACGAAATCTTCACCAAGCTGATGGGCGACGTGGTCGAACCGCGCCGCCAGTTCATTCAGGAAAACGCCCTGAGCGTCCAGAACCTCGATTTCTGATCGGGTTTTGCGGATCAGCCATGGCGACCTGAACGCGATTGGGGCCAGGTGATCGACGCAGTCGTGTCGGTCACCTGAGGCGGATTTCAGCGCCGCTCCCCCCGTGGATGTGCCAGCCAATGCGGAACGACTTGCTCTGGCTGCGCGAACAGCGCCGGACGAAAGGAACTGACCATGACAAACCAACCTCTTGTGATCGACATCGTATCGGACGTGATGTGCCCATGGTGCATTATCGGCTATCGCCAACTGGCCCGCGCGCTGGAGGAAACCGGTGTACCGCACGAGATTCACTGGCACCCGTTCGAACTGAACCCCGAGATGCCGGCCGAGGGGCAGAACATGCGCGAACATATCGTCGAGAAATATGGCGCCACGCCCGAACAATCGGAACAGAACCGGGCGCAGATGACAGCCCTGGGCGCGCAACTCGGCTTCGACTTCCGGTTCACGGAGGAGTTTCGGATGCACAATACCTTCGTCGCCCATCAATTGCTGCACTGGGCGGATCAGCAAGGTCGGAAGCACGATCTGAAGATGGCGCTGTTCACGGCGCATTTCACCGATCGGCGCAACCTGTCGGACAGCAAGGTGCTGGCGGACGTGGCCGGCGAAATCGGTCTGGACCGGGACGAAGCCCTCGCGGTGATGCAAGACCAGCGGTTCGCGCAGGTCGTGCGCGAACAGGAACAGTTCTGGATCAATCAGGGCATTACCGGTGTTCCCGCCGTGGTTCTGGACCGCAAACATCTGGTGACGGGGGCGCAGGGCGTGGAAAACTACAGCGCCATCCTGCGCCAAGTGACTCAGGCGGAGGGCTGAGCCCTGCCCGGCGAGGCCGCTGTCTGCGAAACAGCGGCTTTCGCGATCTAGCTTACGGAACCGGTTAAGGCGCTCCGGAACAGGATGTACCCCTTCGGCAATCCAGATCACTCGTACACTATAGGCACCACCGCATTACGGCCCTTCTTATCCATTCTACGTTAGAAACGCGCCACGACCTTGCCCGTCGCCCGCGCCTGCCGCACAAATGGCGGGAACCACACGTGGAGGACCTGATGAACCGTTATCCCAGAGACATGCGTGGCCACGGCCAGACCCCGCCGCGCGCGAACTGGCCCGGCGACGCGCGGATCGCCGTGCAGTTCGTCATCAATTACGAGGAAGGTGGAGAGAACAACATTCTGCACGGTGATGCCGCCTCCGAGGCATTCCTGTCCGAAATCGTCGGCGCTACCCCATGGCCCGGCCAACGGCACTGGAACATGGAATCGGTTTACGAGTACGGCGCTCGGGTCGGCTTCTGGCGTTTGCACCGTCTGTTCACCGCGATGAACGTTCCCGTCACGGTCTACGGCGTGGCAACCGCGCTGGCGCGGTCCCCCGAACAGGTCCGCGCAATGCAGGACGCACAGTGGGAGATCGCCAGCCACGGCCTGAAATGGATCGAGTACAAGGACGCCGACCCCGAGGTCGAACGTGCCGACATGATGCAGGCGATCCGCCTGCATACCGAGGTGACGGGAACCCGCCCCACGGGGTGGTATATCGGCCGCTGCTCCGACAACACCGTGCGTCTGGCGGCGGAGGAAGGCGGATTCGCCTATCTGGCAGATACCTATGCCGACGATGTGCCCTACTGGATGGAGTTCGACGCACATGACCAGCTGATCGTGCCCTATACGCTGGATGCGAACGACATGCGTTTCGCCACCCCGCAGGGGTTCAATTCCGGCGATCAGTTCTATTCATACCTCAAGGACAGTTTCGACTGCCTGCGCGCGGAGGGCGGGCGCATGATGTCCATCGGGCTGCACTGCCGTCTGATCGGGCGTCCGGGGCGGATAATGGCTCTCAAACGGTTCATCGAATATGCCAGCGGCTTCGATGATGTGTGGTTCGCACGCCGCATCGACATCGCCGAGCACTGGATGCGCCAGCACCCCCATATCCGGCGCGAGCGTCCCAGCCAGATGGACCGGGGCACCTTCGTCGCGCGCTATGGCGGTGTTTTCGAGCATTCCGCCTGGATCGCCGAAGGCGCCCACGATCTGGAGCTTGGCCCCGCACATGACAGCGCGATCGGTCTGCACAATGCACTGGCCCGCGTCTTTCGCGCCGCAACACCGCAACAGCGCCTTGGCGTTCTGACCGCTCACCCCGATCTGGCGGGCAAGCTGGCCGCCGCAAAACGTCTGACACAGGATAGCACGGCGGAACAGGCCAGCGCCGGTCTGGACGCGCTGACCGACGCGGAGCGGGCGGAGTTCACAGCCCTCAACGATGCCTATGTCGCGAAATTCGGCTTTCCCTTCATCATCGCCGTGCGTGACCACGACAAGGCCAGCATCCTAGCCGCCTTTCGCAGCCGCATCGACAATGACCGCGATACGGAATTCGCCACCGCGTGCACTCAGGTGGAGCGGATCGCGGAACTGCGTCTGGCCGAGATGCTGCCATGATAGTGGTGGAGCCGCTGAGCCAGACAGCCTTCGCCCCGTTCGGGGACGTGCTGGAGGTGGCGGGCAAACCGGACAAGCTGATCAATCAGGGCCTGTGCGGGCGCTACCACGACCGCGCGACCCTCGATTTCGGGGGTGGGCGCGCGGGGATCAGCCTGTTCGACGCGCAGCCGCGCAGCCTGCCCCACAGGCTGGACATGATGGAACGGCATCCGCTGGGATCGCAGGCCTTCATCCCGATGACCCACACCCCGTTTCTGGTAATCGTCGCGGCGGATGCCGGGGGGCGGCCCGATACGCCCCGCGCGTTCCTGACCCAGGCCGGCCAAGGCGTGAACTATCACCGCAACATATGGCACGGCGTGCTGACGCCGCTGCACGCCCCCGGCCTGTTCGCGGTGGTGGACCGGATCGGTGAGGGTGAGAATTTGCAGGAACACTGGTTCGACACACCGCTGACCGTCACGGCCTAGACGGACATCACCACAGCTTTCCGCGCGCCGTTACAGGCCACAGGCATTTGACGCGGCCATCGCGAATGCCGACATACCAGTCGTGCAGGTTGCAGGTGGGGTCGCAATGTCCCGGAACCAGCCGCAGTTGATCCCCCACGCGCAACATGTTGAGCGGATCGGCCAGGCCGCCATGCTCATCCGAGGGTTGGTCATAGCTGACATCCGTCCGGCCCCAGACGGTCGGCACGCCACTTTCCATCGACATGGATTTCAGACCTGCGTCGCAGGTCGCACGCCCCGGCACTGCCGTGCTCATCACCTCGGACAGCACGAACAGCGCGTGGCGAAACGGCTCCACCCCCGGCCCGCCCCTTGCCCGGTAATCGGCATCCATGAAGATATACGACCCGCATTGCAGCTCGGTATAAAGCCCGCTCGACGCCTCCGCCGGATAGCTGCCACTGCCCGCTCCGGTCACGCACGGGCAGTGAATGCCCGCTGCGGCCAGGGCGGCCAGCGCCTCCCGCACGGCGGCGGTGACGTTGCCCATCATTTCGGCGCGTTCCGTTTCCAGTGTCTGGTGCTGCGCCGCGCCGTTATAGGCCTGCAAGCCGCCGAAATGCAGGTTGGGCGCGGCAAGAATGGCCCCTGCCAGACGGGCCGCGTCGTGGGGTTGCACACCGCACCGTTTCTGCCCGACCTCGATTTCGACCAGCACCGTCAACTGCGTTCCGGCACTGTGACAGGCTCTCGACAGTTCCGCCACGCCCTCTACATCATCCACGCAGACCGACATGTCCGCCTGTCCGGCCAGCCTGGCCAGCCGCGCGACCCTGGCCGCGCCGCGCACCTGGTTCGAGACCATGATATCGCACAGACCCTTGTGCAGGCCAGTGTGCAGGCCGGCGCGCACCATCGCCTCCGCCTCACTCACCTTCTGACAGCATATCCCCACGGCCCCGCCACGTGACATCTGTGCCTGCGCGATATCGGCGGATTTGTGGGTCTTGGAATGCACACGCAACCGCAGACCCGAGGCCGCTGCGATGCCGCGCATCACCTTCAGATTGTGGTCGAACGCATCCAGATCGACGATCAGCGCTGGGGTCTGCACGTCCACCTCGGCCATGCCGATGCTGGCGGGAACGTCATAGCCCGGCTCCACTACAGCGGCCTCAACGGCATGTGCCGGTTCACGTCCTTGTAGAGCAGATAGCGAAACCGCCCCGGCCCGCCCGCATAGCACGATTGCGGGCAGAAGGCGCGCAACCACATGTAATCCCCGGCCTCGACCTCCACCCAATCGGTGTTCAGGCGGTAGACGGCCTTGCCCTCCAGCACGTAGAGGCCGTGTTCCATCACATGCGTCTCGGCAAAGGGGATGGTGCCCCCCGGCTCGAAGTTCACGATATTGACGTGCATGTCATGGCGCAGGTCGCCCGGATCGACGAAGCGCGTCGTGGACCACGCACCGTCTGTGCCCGGCATTTCAACCGTGGTGCCGTCGGCCTCACTCGTCACGAAGGCCGCCGCAGGTTCCAGACCCACGCCCGGCACCCACAACTTGCGCAACCAGTGGAAGGTCAGCGGGCCGCTTTCCCCCTTTAGCGCCCAGTCGCAACCCGGTGGCAGATAGGCGTAGCTGCCGGGCGCAATCGCATGGTCCTGTCCCGCCACCGTCAAAGTTCCCGTGCCCGCGACCACGAACAGGACGCCCTGCGCATCCCCCTCCGGCTCCGGCGTGGTGGAGCCGCCGCCATCCGCGACCTCCATGATATAATGGCTGAACGTCTCGGCGAAGCCGCTGAGCGGGCGGGCCAGCACCCACAGGCGCGTATCGTGCCACCCGGGCAGAGAGCTGGTGACGATATCGCGCTGCACCCCGCGCGGGATCACGGCATAGGCGGTGGTGAACATGGCGCGGTCCGTGCTCATCACGTTCTGTCCGGGCAATCCGGCGGGCGGGGTGGCGTAATCGGTCATCTGGCATCCTCGAACCACTGCGCGATCATGTCCCGCTCGGTCTGTTCCATATAGCTGACATTGGCGGGCGGCATCGCGTGGGTGACACCCGATTGCAGATAGATCTCGCGGGCGCGTGTGGCGATTTGCGCGTCCCTCTCCAGCATCACGCCCTTGGGCGCCCAGCGGATTCCGTCATAGAACGGTTCCGCCGAATGGCACATGGAACAGCGGCCGCGCACGGTGTTGGCGACCGCCTCGAACTGCTCATGCTGCATGAAGCCTTGCGCCCGCGCGGGAATGGCGGCATTCGCCTCCGCTACGAAATCGGGCTCCGTCGACAGCCATGCCATGATCAGCACCAGGATGATCGTGACCGGCCAGGTCCATGTCGGCTTGCCCGACCGCGCGTGTTGCGAGTTGAACCAGTGCCGGATCGTCACCCCGGTCAGGAACACCAGTGCCGCGATGATCCAGTTGTACTTCGTGCCGAACGCCAGCGGATAGTGATTGCTGAGCATCAGGAAGATTACCGGCAGCGTCAGGTAGTTGTTGTGGGTCGAGCGCAGCTTGGCGATCTTGCCGTATTTCGGATCGGGCTTGCGCCCTGCCTTCAGGTCCGCGACGACGATCCGCTGGTTGGGCATGATGATGGCAAAGACGTTTGCCGTCATGATTGTGGCGGTGAACGCCCCCAGATGCAGCAGCGCCGCGCGGCCCGTGAACACCTGATCGTATCCCCAGGCCATGACGACCAGCAGACCAAACAGCAAGACCATCAGCGTGGTCGGACGCTCCCCCAGTTTTGACTTGCACAGGAAGTCATAGACCACCCAGCCCACGGTCAGCGATCCCGCCGATAACAGGATCGCCTGCCACGTCGCCAGATCAGCCTTGGCCGGGTCGATCAGGTACAGTTCGGACCCCGCCCAGTAGACCACCGCCAGCATCGCGACGCCGGACAGCCAGGTGGCATAGCTCTCCCACTTGAACCAGGTCAGATGCTCGGGCATGGCCGAGGGGGCGACCAGATATTTCTGGATGTGGTAAAAGCCGCCGCCATGGACCTGCCATTCCTCACCATCCGCCGGGCCTTCGATGTCGCGGTTCAGCCCCAGGTCGAGCGCGATAAAATAGAACGAGGACCCGATCCACGCGATCGCGGTGACGACGTGCAGCCAGCGCACGCTCAACGCCAGCCAGTCCCACATGATGGCAAATTCGTACATCTCAACTGCCCCGATAGGTGGAATAGCTGAACGGACTGACCAGCAGCGGCACGTGATAATGCTCCTCGGCGCCCATGGTGAAACGCAACGGCACCGTGTCCAGGAACCCCGTCGGCAATCCGTTCGCGGCCAGGTAATCGCCCACCGCGAATTCCAGTTCGTATTCCCCGGTGGCGAAGGCTTCGGCGGGCAGGATCTGCGCATCCGTGCGCCCGTCCGCATTGGTGGTCACCGTGGTCAGCTCCACCCGTGCGCCGCCGGTCAGGCGGGTCAGGGTGATGCGCATTCCCGCTGCGGGCACGCCGCGCGCCGTGTCCAGCACATGTGTCGTCAGATATCCGCTCATCTCATCCTCCATCGTCGCACCATATGGACACAGCCCACGCCCCGACGGAAGATGCGGCGTGGCCAAAAACTGGAGAGATCATGCGCAGCATCGTCACCGCACCCGCCGCCATCCTGTCCGCGACCGCCAAACCGATAGAGGATTTCGCCACCCCGTGGTTGTACGATCTGGTGGCGGAGATGGCACGCATCCGCCGCGCGATGGGCGGGGCCGGCATCGCCGCCCCGCAGGTGGGTGAGGGCGTGCGGTTGTTTCTGCTGGACGCCGCGCAACGCGATGGGACCGTTCTCTCGCGCCACGCGGGCATCGAACGGCTGGTGGTCGCGAACCCCTGCATCATCCGCCATGAGGGGGAGCCCGTCACCGGTGCGGAGGGGTGCCTCTCCATCCCCTCGACCCTGGTGTCCGGGGGGCGCATCGACGTGCGCAGGTCGCCCCGGATCGTCTGGCGCGGATCGTCCCTGACCGGATCAGCGATCGGCGGCACGCTGGATGGCTTCGCGGCGCGGGCATTCCAGCATGAGGTCGATCACCTCGATGGCATCCTCATCACGGATCACATCGTCGCAGGGCCGGAACGCCAGCCATAGTCCATCCGTTAGGATCACACGGGTCATATTCCGGCCCCTGAACGGAGGAATTGAGAATGAAAGATTTGAACAACTATTCGATTGCGATCCTGGCCACCAACGGGTTCGAGCAAGTCGAACTGACCGTCCCCCTCGAAAAGTTCCGCGAAGCAGGCGCGACCGTGCACGTGGTCAGCCCCGAGCAAGATTCGATCAAGGGCTGGGACGAGGATCACTGGGGCGACACCGTTCCCGTGGACAAGGGCCTGTCGGCCGCGAATCCCGGCGACTACGACGCACTGGTGCTGCCCGGCGGTCAGATCAATCCCGATATTCTGCGCACGAACGGGGATGCGATAAAATTCATCGAAGCCTTCGCCAAGGCTGACAAACCCGTCGCCGCGATTTGTCATGCGCCGTGGCTGCTGATTGAGGCCGGACTGGCCGAGGGGCGCATGCTGACATCCTTCCCATCCATTCGCACCGACCTGCGCAATGCCGGCGCGAATGTTGTGGACCAGCCCGCCGTGACGGATCGAAACGTCATCACGTCGCGCAATCCCGACGATCTCGACGCATTCTGCGATACCATAGCGGATACCTTGACTCGCACGGGCGGCCAAGCAACCTAAATCGGCCAAACGACTTAAAAACGAACCATACGCGGGTCGTTGCGTTTCTTGAACTGCAACGACCCGGCCTTATGCCGTGGTCACCCGACTTACAGGACGCCAGATGACACGCACCCCCCTAGCAGGACCGATCCTTTTCGCACGCGATGTTGATACCGTGCGCTACCAGATCAGCGTGATCCTGGTGCACGAGGATGGCGGCCCCCTGCCGGAAATCGCGGCTGAGGGGGATGATCCTGCGCAGGTCGAAATATTGTGGTCCGGGCATGGTCGCGTCATATACTGTGCCGATCTCACCCTGCCGGTTGCATCGCAAACGTCCTATCGTGTGGACGAAACCACCTATCAGGTCTGCACCGACCTGACCGGGGACGCGAACATCGCCTATGTCTCATGCAACGGGGAGGAGGACGAGGACGCCGATTGGCCGGTGGAGCATCGCGACGCCCTCTGGTCACGCCTCGCCCGGGATCACGAGGCCACGCCCTTCGGTCTGTTCCTGCATGGCGGCGATCAGATCTACGCGGATGATATCCTCGCCTCCCACCCCAAAATCGTGGAATGGGAAGAGGCCGAGCCTGAGGAAAAGTCCACCTTCGAGTGGACCGACGACATGCAGCAAAAGGCGGAAAAGCATCTGCTGAACCGCTATATCGACCTCTACGCGCACCCCGCAATCGCGCACATGCTGGCCCGCGTGCCATCCGTGATGATGTGGGACGATCACGACATCTTCGATGGATATGGCAGCCATCCCGCCCCCAAGCAGAACAGCCCGGTCGGGCAGGGTCTGTTCGAAATCGCCCAACGCATGTTCAACCTGTTCCAACGGGGCGCGGCAGAGAATATCGCCCCTGTCGGCGCGGGGGTGAAGCTGGACGCGCCCGGATTTTCCGTCATCGCGCCGGATCTGCGCACCGCCCGCACGCCGGAGCGGGTGATGAACGACGCCGGATGGGAGTGGTTCGATCAGGTCATGCTCAAACGCCGTGACGGCAATCATTGCCTGGTGATGTCGTCGGTTCCCGCGCTCGGCCCCCGGCTCAGCTGGGTGGAATTCATGATCGACACCTTCTGGCCGGGCGTGAACCAGTACGAGGACGACCTGCGCGACCAGTGGCAAAGCCGCGCTCACCGCGAGGAATGGAAACGCTTCCTCGGCATCATGGTGCGAGAGGTGGAGCAGAACGATCAACCCGTGACGCTGCTCTCAGGGGAAATCCACGTGGCCACCCGTGCGACGATGAAACTGAAATCCGGCAGCGTGATCCATCAGCTCGTCTCATCGGGGATCAGCCATACCCCGCCCGGTACGGGTTACGCCCGCACATTGGGTGCGCTGGCCATTTTCGGTGAAGATCCGCTGTCAGGCTATCCGATCACCATTCGCCCCCCTGCGGGACAACGCAACCGATACGTGTCACAACGCAATTATCTGCGCATTCGCCGCCGGGGTGAGGATTGGACCGCGGAATGGGAATTCGAGGATGACGGCGCCTCGCCCCCACTGGCGCTGTCCTAACTGGCATTTGCTTGCCGGAATAAGGAAGGCTCAGGCACGGCGGGACAGTTGTACCGCCAGAATGCCCGCCATGATGACCACCACGCCCAGCATGTCTGTCAGTCCCAGCGCCTCGCCTAGGATGAAACTGGCGATAGCGACACCCAGAAACGGGTTGAGGAAATGGAACGTCGCGGCGCGCGTGGCACCTATCCGGTTCACCAGCATGAACCACGTGATCGTTGCCAGCAGGCCGGGCACCAGCGTCGTATAGGTAAATGCCACGATCAGCTGCCACTGCCAGTCGATGACCCACGGTTCCGTGGCGAGGCTGAGCGGCAGCAACACGGCGGAGCCGACCAGCATCTGCAATCCCACCACCATGATGACGTTATCCCCCGAGGATGCGCCCTGCACCAGCAATGTCGCGAGGGTCAGGGCCAGCACTGCGCACACGATGATGAGGACGCCGGTCACGTCCGCGCCGCCATCCAGCCGCGCCCCCATGATCAGCAACACCCCGGCCAGCCCCGCGAACAGCCCCAGCGTCGCCATCGCACCCAACCGCTCCCCCCGCAACGCATTCGCGCCAGCGACCAGCAGCGGCAGCAGACTGGCAATGATGACGGCCAGCGAGGCGTCGATAACCTGCGCGGCGTAGAAGTTTCCGCCCAGATAGATCACGTTTTGCAAAACGCCAAACGCGGCCAGCGCGGCCCATTGCCTTCGGCTCAATCGCGCCCGCTGGCCCATCGCCCACGCAATGCCGACCGCCAGCAGGCCCGAAATCAGGAACCGCACCCCCAAAATGGCGAAGGGCGGCGCATAGGCCACCGCCACTTTGGCCGAGGTGAACGCCGAGGACCACATCAGCGCGAAGCCGCAGCCCATCATCAAAGCTCTGAAATCCACGCGCATCACCTTTCCGTCCAGCGAGGGCTCGCTTATCACGGACGCATCAAATCGTCGTCGCCAAAATAGTGAGGGGCACAATGCAGGTACATGACGCCATCGCCGCCCGCCGGTCCACCCGGGCCTTTCTGGACAGCCCGGTGGACACCTCCCGCCTGACCCGTCTGATCGAGCAGGCCGCCGGTGCGCCTTCGGGGGGAAACCTGCAACCTTGGCATGTGCATCTGCTGAACGGTGAGGGCATGACCCGGTTTCGCACCATGATGGAACCGCGGCTGGATGCCGGTCAGGTCGAAGCAACCGAATATCCGATATATCCGGACTCCCTGAGCGAACCCTATCGCACGCGCCGTTTTGCCGTGGGGGAACAGATGTATGACCGCCTTGGCATTCCGCGCACGGACAAGGCCGCCCGCCTCGACTGGTTTCGCCGCAACTGGCGGTTCTTCGACGCCCCCGCCGGTCTGTTCCTGTTCGTGGATCGCGCGATGGGTGCGGCACAATGGTCCGACTTGGGCGGTTTTCTGCACGGCCTGATGCTGTTGCTGGTGGAGGACGGCCTGGCCTCCTGCCCGCAGGAGGCTTGGGCGATGCAACATACCGCCGTCACCGAATTCTGCGGCGCGCCAGCCGATCATATGCTGTTTTGCGGCCTGTCGATCGGAATACCGGACTTGGACCACCCCCTCGCCACGTTTCAAACGGAACGCGCACCTCTGACAGAATGGCTGACCCTGCATGAGTGAAAATCCCCGCGCCGTGATTTTCGACATCGGCAATGTTCTGATCCAGTGGCGACCGGAACGCCTCTATGCGCAACTGATGCCGGCGGAGGATATGGCCCGCTTCTTTGCGGAGGTGGACCCCCACCTGATGAATGACCGCATCGACCGGGGCGCCCCGTTTCGCGATACGATCTATGCCCATGCCGACGCGCATCCCGAATGGTCCGAGATGATCCGCCTGTGGCACGATCGCTGGATCGAGATGGCCAGCCCCGTGATCGACGGCTCCGTGTCGATCCTGCGACAGCTTCGCGCATCGGGTGTGGCGTGCTATGCGCTCAGCAATTTCGGGGTCGAAAGCTTCGCCTATGCCGAAACGCATTATCCCCTGCTGGCGGAATTCGACCGCCGCTACATCTCGGGCCATATGCGCACGGCGAAACCCGATGCCGAGATTTATCAGATGGTCGAGGCGGATTGCGGTCTGTCAGGGAACCAGTTGTTCTTCACCGATGACCGGGCCGACAATATCGAGGCGGCCGCCAGCCGTGGCTGGCAGACACATCTGTTCACCGACCCCACCAGCCTGCGTGCGGCGTTGATCAAGGCGGGTTTGCCGGTTCAGTAGGCCCAGCCATAGGTCAGATAGGCCGCGTTCTTGCCCGGGTTGTCGTCATACAGACCCCCGTTCGAGATATGTGCGTAGGACAGACCCAGACGTCCCTGTCCCGCCGCGACCGACACGCCCAGCCTGCTGCGAATCTCGACCGGACCGCCCAGTTCGGTGTCACTCGTCCCGGCCTCGTACAGACCCGGCATGATGCTCAGCGACAGTCGCACCGCATCGAAATCGCGTTGAGCGTGCAGGCCGGCGCCGGCCCAGACGTCGCCGTCTGCGTCCACCTCGAACCCCGCGCCCCATCCGTAATCGAACCCGGCAAAGGTTCCGCGCGGCGCGTCTGTCCAGACACCCTCCAGCGAAGCGGCCTCCTGTTCATCGCTGGCATGCGCCCCGTCCGTTCCCAGACCGAACGTCCAGTTTTGCGCACTTGCAGCGGATGCTGCGACCGAGGTCGCAAAGCCCAGCACTGCAATAAAATGTAGTGTCTTCATGTCGTGTCCTCCGATGAATCGAAGTTAGAATTGGCCCGAGGGACGTCAACGGAGAATTTCGCCGTTTCTGCGGGACTTGCACCAACGGCCTGTTCGCACTAAGCCCCCTCAATCCCCCATGTTGGTGGGAGAGGTCTTCCGCGACCCTCTATAAAAAACGGAAAGGATCACTCATGTCCCGTGGATTTTTCATTGGCGTCGCCGCCATGGCCGCCGTCGTCGTCGCATCAAACATTCTCGTGCAGCACCTTCTGGGTGACTGGCTTACCTGGGGGGCGTTTACCTATCCGGTGGCGTTTCTGATCACCGATCTGACGAACCGTTTTCTGGGCCGCGATGCCGCAGGCCGCGTCGTGATCGTGGGCTTTGCCGTCGGCGTCATCTGTTCGCTGATCGCAAGCCAGATACAGGGGGAGTTCGGCCCTCTGGTCACATTGCGCATCGCGCTGGGTTCGGGGATCGCGTTCATCGTGGCGCAACTGGTGGATGTGGCGATCTTCGACAGGCTGCGGGCGCGTGAATGGTGGCGGGCACCGCTGGCCTCCACGCTGATCGGCTCCGCGCTCGACACCGCGATCTTCTTCGGCATCGCGTTTTCGGCCCTGTTCGTGTTCCTCGACCCCGGTCAGCCGAACGCCTGGGCGCGCGAGGCTGTCCCCCTGCTGGGCGTCGGACCGGTTCTGCCCTTGTGGATCAGCCTCGCCGTGGCCGACTTCGCGGTGAAGCTGTCATTGGCGGCTGTGGCGCTGATCCCGTTCCGCATTGCGGTGCGGCAGGTCGAGACTTGATTTATCCACAAGATATGGCAGGCTCCTCCCTGAACGTAACAACAGAAAGGAGGTGACCTGATGTCGAGTGAGATGCAGGAGCATGTGGTCGGGTTCAAGTGCGAGGCTGTTGGCTGAAGGGGCAGCCCCCATCAGCGTCCTTTCGCTCAGGTCAGTGACCTCCGGTCATTCGCCCCAGCTCACGAATTCAGATATGGAAGGGGGCCGCACGATGTGGCCCCTTTCTCTTTGCGGGGAAAACCGGATGATCGTCATCAATGACAAGATAACGTTGCAGGACTGGGAGCTGACGGAGCAGTTCGTCCGATCCTCCGGTCCCGGTGGCCAGAACGTAAACAAGGTCTCGACAGCGGTGGAATTGCGGTTCGAGGCGGAACGCTCCCCCAATCTGCCGGGCGACGTGAAGGCGCGCCTGCGCCGGGCCGCCGGGCGGAAATGGACCAAGGATGGTGCGCTCATCATCACGGCCGAAAAACACCGCTCGCAGGCGATGAACCGTGAGGAGGCGGAAAAGAAGCTGATTGACATGATCCGCGCCGCCCTTCATCGCCCCAAGCGGCGCATCCCGACCAAGCCGACCCGCGCCAGTCAGCGCCGCCGGATCGAGGCGAAGAAAGCGACGGGCCAGAAAAAGGCGCTGCGCGGCTCCGTCGATCCGGAGTGATCCCGCTTTCACTTTCCCCAAATATCCCCGCCGGAGGCATCCCTACCTCAACCGCAAGGCCAGCGGCACCAGCGCCGTCAGCACGAACAGGCGCAAGACATGATGCGCCGCGACAAAGGCCGGGTCCGCATCCAGCAACACCGCCATCGCGGCCATCGTCTCCACCCCTCCGGGGGCGAAGGCGATCAGCACCTGCATCGTGGGCAGATCGGTCAGCCACGCCACCATGAACGCCCCGATGATCGCGATACCTACCGACAGGCCGGTCAGAACGACCGATGCGCCCAGCGCGGAGCGCAGAACCGCCCAGCGCGCCCCGTCAAAGCGGGTGCCGATCAACGTCCCCATCACGCCGAACGCAGGCAGCGCCAGCCATCCCGGCACGCCGCCGTGGATCAATCCGATGCCGTGGGCGAAGGACGACACGAACATGCCGCCCAGCAACAGTGCCGCCGGTACGCCCAGACGGGCCAGGATCATACCGCTCACGCCCGAGGCCAGAATGCACAGCGCCAGCGGGATCAGGGCCAGCGGGGCCACGGGCATTGACGGCGTCCCGACCTGACCGCCCATGACCACCACCACCGGCACGAGGAGGGTCAGCGCCAGCAACCGCAGGCTCTGCACCACGGTGACGAAGCCGATATCGGCCCGCATCTCCACCCCCAACCCCAGGACGTAGCTCAGATGGCCGGGGGATGCGGCCAGAACGGATGTGCGCCAGTCC